>JADMIO010789817.1_pt1 | contig 17270 bp, 16 predicted proteins | sample 8958161 | NCBI WGS metagenome assembly JADMIO01 (sample SAMN16585339, study PRJNA669376) | soil metagenome | isolation source: Crop rotation soil | place: USA: Cullars Rotation, Alabama | collected 2011
CTTTCCCGTGTCCCGACATCGCGAGGCGCCAGATCGCCGCGGGCGCGGTCGGCGTCTGCTGCCAGAAAGTCGGCGAGGCCGAGGCGTTCGTCGCCGCAGGCATAAGCGATGTGCTGATCACCAATGAAATCGTCGGCGCCGCGAAGCTCGCGCGTCTTGCATCGTTGGCGCGCAGCGCAAGCCTGGGCGTGCTGGTCGACGACCGCGCCAATGCTTCCGCGCTGGGCGCGGCGATGCAGGCGGCGGGCGCGACGATCGATGTGCTGGTCGAGGTGGACGTCGGCGCGCATCGCTGTGGCGTGCCGCCCGGCGCGCCCGCACTCGAGCTCGCCCGCGCGGTCGCCGGCGAGCCCGGGCTTCGCTTTGCCGGGCTGCAAGCCTATCAGGGCGCGGCACAGCATCTGCGGCGTCCGGCCGAGCGCGGCGCCGCAATCGCGCGCGCGGCCGAGCTGGCCTTCGAGACGAAGACGCTGATCGCGCGCGCCGGGATCGAATGCCGCACTGTGACCGGCGCCGGCACCGGAACCTTCACACTCGAGCGCGACAGCCGGATCTATACGGAGCTGCAGCCCGGCTCGTATATTTTCATGGACGCCGACTACGGTCGAAACGAGCGCGCCGACGACGAGGTACGCTTCGAGCAAAGCCTGTTCGTCTGGACGACGGTGATGAGCACGCCGGCGCCCGATCGCGCCATCGTCGATGCGGGCCTGAAGGCATTCGCCGTCGATTCCGGCATGCCGCTCGTCGCCGACGGATCGGGCCTCGAACTGACCAAGGCCTCGGACGAGCACGGCGTGCTACGGATTGCGCCCGGCACGCCCGGCCCGCCGCTCGGCGCGCGGCTCAGGCTGGTGCCGGGACATTGCGATCCGACGGTCAATCTTTACGACTGGATCGTCGCTGTGCGCAACGACAGAGTCGAGGCTCTGTGGCCGGTCGCCGCGCGCGGCGCCCTCACTTGAGCCTTGTGCGAGGCCGAGAGGATGAAGGACGTGGCTAGAGGGTGACGGCACCTCGACGCGTCGTCAGCATCGCGGCGAGCCGCGGCGCGGCGTCGAACGTGACTTTCAGCGTCTCGCTCAAGCCCAGTGCGGCCAGCACCGCGCGCATCGACCCCGGCTCCGGATGTGCGGCGGCCATCGCGGCCACGCGCACGCCGGCATCGGTCATGCCGTCGGCCGGATGCCGCTCGTCCTGCCATTGGATCAGCGTCGGCAGCACTCCTGCGCCGGGACGGCCGCCGTCGTCGGGGATCGTGATGCGCCAGCGGAAGTCGCCGCGCGACATCGCGTGCACGGGACCCGGATCGATTGGACTCGCGCGCCGCGCCGCCTCGATGTCGTCGGTTCGTGCAACCCAGTGGATCAGCCGCGGTTGTTGCGCCACCAGCGCGCGCATCGCCGGACGATCGAGATCGAACCATCGCTGCCGCGGCGGCGCTGCGGCGTCGGGGTCGATCGCGATCAGCTCCAGGTAGCAGCGCTCGCCGAGCTTGAGCAGGCTGTTGTGGGTGCCCATGATCGCGTGTTTGCCGCCGCGCCGCGGCCGGACACCGAGCAGCGACTCGAGATAGTCTTCGCCCTTTTCCAGCGTGTCGGCCGCGACGACCAGATGATCGAGCGTCGCGCGCGCCGGACGCATCAACCAGGGACGCGCTCGCTGGCGGGGAAATCGAGCTCGATCTTGGCGCCGTTGGGGTCGAAAAAAAAGACCTGCCAGAGTCCGGTGCCTGCCTGCTGTCGGCATTCGTAATCGACGCCGTGGTCCTTGAGTTTCGACAGGGTCGCGGCGAGGTCGTTGCCGCTGAACGCCATGTGATCGATCACGCCTGGCTTGAGTTCGCTTTTCGGCCGTCCGCCGATCACATGCAATATCGGCTGGCCGCCGGCGTACAGCCACACACCGGGAAACTTGAAATTCGGCCGCGGGCCGGGTTCGAGACCCAGCAGCGCGCCGTAAAAGCTCACGGTATTGTCGACGTCGTCAGTGAGTATCGTGAAATGGTTCATGCCTGCCACAGCCATCGCTTGTCTCCTCGCTGCCGCCGCCAACGGATCTGGTCGGCGACGAATGCCCCGATCAGCGCCGTCGCATCGGGCGGCTGCGGATCATTGTACGGGAACGCGGCGTCGCCGCCGCTCCAGGCATGGCCGAGGCCGTCGACGCGCACCATGCGAACCAGCGTGCGAGTGCCTTCGCGATAGTCGGTCGTCGTCGCCGTGCGGCCGGGCGCCAACTGTTGCGTCGTCTGGTTGTCGGGCGGCGGCAACTCGTCCGGAGCCATCGCCTGCGCGTCCAAGCGGCCGTTGAAGACCAGATATTGGCGGACGAGCTGGCGCGCGTTGCGCAGCGACACGATGTGATCGTCGCCGCCGTGCACGACCAGCAACGGGACGGGCAACGCACGGCGGGGCGCGGCGTCACGCGCGTTCGCCCCGATTTCTTCGACCGCCGTGTCGGCGCCATGGGCGAGCACCTGCATCGCCGTCATCGGCCCGGACGCAGCGCCGCAGGCGACGGCTGAATGCACGGCAACGCCGGCGAAAAGCGCCGGATAGCGCACGCCGAGCACCGTCGCGAGGCAGCCGCCGGCCGACATGCCGGCCGCGAATATGCGGCGAGGATGCACGCGATACGCACGGCGCACGGCGCGAATCTGCGCGGCGACGATCGCGGCCTCGCCGCGGCCGGCGCTGGTCGGCTTGTCGAACCAGTTCCAGCAGGTCCAAGCGTTGGCCTTACTCGACTGCCGCGGCAGCAGGACCAGCCATCCGTTGCTGTCGGCGAGCGCCGCAATGCGCGTCGCCGCGGCGAAGTCCTCGGGCGTCTGCCGGCAGCCGTGCAGCAGCACCAGCAACGGCCGCCGCCTCCAGCCGCCGTAGCCGCTCGGCACGTACAGCAGGTATTGGCGCGACGGCCAGAGCCATGGGTTGACCGCCAGCCAGCCGCGCCACGAGAGTTTGCTGTCGGCGACGAAATGGCCACGCGCGACGGGTTTGCGCCGGAACAGGCGCGCCGCGAATTCGCGTGCGGCCGACCAGAGCTTGGCTATCATCGGTGCGATGGCGGCGCGGCGCGACGCGCCGCGGTCAAATCAGCACGATGTCGTACTGTTCCTGCGTGTAGATCGACTCGACCTGCAGCGAAATCGGCTTGCCGATGAAATCGCCGAGCTGGGCGAGGCTCTGCGATTCCTCCTCCAGGAACAGGTCGATGACCGACTGCGACGCGAGGATGCGAAAGGCCCGCGCGTTGAACTGCCTGGCTTCGCGCACGATCTCGCGCAGGATCTCGTAGCAGATCGTCTGCGCGGTTTTGATCTCGCCGCGTCCGCCGCAGGTCGAGCACGGCTCGCAAAGCACATGCGCCAGGCTTTCGCGGGTGCGCTTGCGCGTCATCTCGACCAGCCCCAGCTGCGTGAAGCCGTTGACCGTCAGGCGGGTGCGGTCGCGCTCGAGCGCCTTGTTGAATTCGGCGAGCACCGAGGCGCGATGGTCGGCGTTCTCCATGTCGATGAAGTCGATGATGATGATGCCGCCGAGATTGCGCAGCCGCAGCTGCCGTGCGATCACCTGCGCCGCCTCGAGGTTGGTCTTGAAGATGGTGTCGTCGAAGCTGCGGCCGCCGACGAAGCCGCCGGTGTTGACGTCGATCGTGGTCATCGCCTCGGTCTGATCGATGATCAGGTAGCCGCCCGACTTGAGGTCCACCCGGCGCGCCAGCGCCTTCTGGATCTCGTCTTCGACCCCGTGCAGATCGTACAGGGGCCGGTCGCCCGCATAATGCTCGATACGATCGAGAATGTTCTGTGTGTACTGTCCGGCGAATTCCTGCATTTTCTGGAACGTCTCGCGCGAATCGACCAGGATGCGGGACGTTTCCTCGGTGGTCATGTCGCGCAGGACCCGCTGCGCCAGGTTCAGATCCTGGTAGACCAGCGATTGCTGCGGAACCGAACGGGACTTCTCGGTCAGGTCGCGCCACAGCTTGGTCAGGTACTCGATATCGTTCTGCATTTCGCGCTCGCTGGCGGTCTCCGCCATCGTGCGGATGATGAAGCCGCCGGCGAGACCTTCCGGCAGCAGCTGCTGCAGCTTCTGGCGCAGCATTTCCCGCTCGGCCTCGTCCTCGATGCGCTGCGATATGCCGATATGCGAATCCTGCGGCAGGTAGACCAGCAAGCGTCCGGCCAGGCTGATCTGCGTCGACAAGCGCGCGCCCTTGGTGCCGATCGGATCCTTGATCACCTGGATCAGCAGCGATTGTCCTTCGTGTAGGATGCGCTCGATAGGCCGGTTCTCGTGGCCGTTCTGGCGGTGCTCCCAGATGTCGGCGATGTGCAGGAATGCGGCACGCTCGAGGCCGATTTCGATGAACGCCGACTGCATTCCCGGCAGCACGCGCGCGATCCGGCCGAGGTAGATATTGCCGACCAGGCCGCGCGCGCTCGCACGCTCGATATGCAGTTCCTGCACGACGCCCTGCTCGAGCATCGCTACGCGCGTCTCCTGGGGCGTGACGTTGACGAGGATGTCGTGACTCATGGCATGGGTGTGCTGCGATGCCGCCGGGAGGTCGGCCGCGGCGGCCTGGTGCAGGCCGGCAGCCGCCCCGGCCGGCACCGGCGAATGGGCAGCAGCAGTGTACAGCAGGTCGTCGGAAGGCTTCATAGGACGTGGAATCCGATCTTGGCGAGAATCTCGCCGGTCTCGAACAACGGCAGGCCCATGACACCCGAGTAGCTGCCCTCGAGACGGCTGACGAAGGTTGCTGCGCGTCCCTGGATCGCGTAGGCCCCCGCCTTATCGAACGGCTCTCCGGTGGCAATGTAGCGCTCTATCTCGTCGCGCACGATGGCGCGAAAGCTCACCCGCGATACCGACAGGCCGAGCACGATCTGCGCGTTCCACCGGATCGCTACGGCAGTCGCGACTTCGTGGGTGCGGCCCGACAGGCGCTCGAGCATCGAGGCCGCGTCGGCTGCGTCATCGGGCTTGCCCAGCACGCCGCCGTCGACGACCACTTCGGTGTCGGCCGCCAGCACCGGCTTCGGCGGCAACTCGCGTCGTCCCATGCGATGCCACCCCACGGCGGCCTTGGTGCGGGCGACGCGCTTGACGTATTCGAAGGGAGCTTCGTCCTTGCGTGGAACCTCGACGATGTCGCGGCGACGCCCCGGCGCCTCGCGCAGCAGAAGTTCCTCGAATTCGACGCCGATCTGCCGAAGCAGCTCCTGCCGGCGCGGGCTCTTCGAAGCGAGATAGACCGACGGACGCTCGGTCACCATGAAAAGCGTGCTCATTCGCGATGGTACGGATGTCCCGACAGCATGCTCGTTGCGCGATACAGCTGTTCGGCGAGCACGACCCGTGCAAGCCCGTGCGGCAATGTTAGCGCGGAAAGCGCCAGCACGACATCCGCGTTGCGCTTGACCGCGGGATCGAGCCCGTCGGTGCTGCCGATGACGAAAGCGACCGCAAGCGCGCGGTCGCGCCATGCGGCGAGCTTCGCGACGAATTCGGCGGTCGACCAGGATTGGCCGCGCTCGTCGAGCGCGACGACATGATAGCCGCCGGTCGAATCGGCGATCCGCACCGCTTCGGCGGCGAGGATCTGCGCCGTCGTTCGGCCGCGATCGCGCGGCTCGGGTTTGAGCTCGACGAGCTCGAGGGTGAATTCGCGCGCCAGCCGGCGCGAGTATTCGGCGTAGCCGGCGCCGATCCAGGCAGGAAGCTTTGAACCTAGCGCGACAAGACGAAGTTTCATCGCGCGCCCAGGGTGCCGCAGAGCGTTAGGCTGCGACTGCGCGGGCGCGGCGCCGCGGTTCCGTCGGCGCCCACAGCTCCTCGAGATTGTAGTAGCTGCGTATTGCCGGTTGCATGATGTGCACGACGACATCGCCGGCGTCGACCAGCACCCATTCACCCGTCGCCTCGCCTTCGACCCCGACGATGGTCGCGCCCGCCGCCTTCAGCGAATCGCGGACGTGGCGCGCCAGCGCACCGGCCTGCCGTCCCGATTCGGCGGTGGCAATGATCAGCGTGTCGTAAAGGCTGGTGAGCTTGCGGACATCGAGCACGGTGATGTTGCGGGCTTTGATGTCTTCGAGGGCGGTGATTGCGGTCTTCTGGATCTTGTTAGCGCGCATCCGGAACGGATCGGTAGAGTTGGTTGCGTTCAATATAAGCCAGAACGGCGGCGGGAAGCAAACCGCGAATTCGCTCTCGCGCTTCGGCTCCGTCGGCGAGCGCCGCGCGCAGCGCGGTCGCCGAAATCGGCTGCGGCGTTACCGCCAGCCGGATGACCGCACCGGCGAGTTGCCGCGACAACCGCATCGGATCGGTGGTCAGTCGCCTTTCGCACTGAATTTTCAACGCCGGTTCCAGCGCGTCCAGCGCGAAAGGCTGGTCCGGACGGTCGACGACGATGAAATGCGCGAGCGTGAAAAGTTGCTCCCAGCGCCGCCAGCTGGCGATGCCGCAAAAGGCGTCGCTGCCGATGATCATCGCCAGCGGCCGGCCCGGGTTTTCTTCGTGCATTTCTTGCAAGGTCTGCACGGTGTAGCTCGGTCCGGGCCGCAGGATCTCGCGATCGTCGGCAACGAGCCCGGGGAACTCCGCGCAACCCAGCACCGTCATTTCGAGCCGCGCTTCGGCCGGGGCCACCGGAGGAGGGCGGTGAGGCGGAACGCGGGCGGGAATCAGATGAACCTCGTCGAGGCGCAGCTGCTCCCGCACCTCCACGGCGGGGCGCAGGTGCCCATAATGAATCGGATCGAAAGTCCCTCCAAGGATGCCGATCGTGCCGCTCATCGCCGGTACGCCGTCGCGCTTCGGGCGCCGTCGCGGCGCGCGGCTTCAGATCGCATCGCGCGCCGCGCCGGTGATACGTGTTTCCTCCAGATCCAGATCGACCTGGAGTCGACGCAGCACCTCATCGTTGATGACGTCGGTTTCGCGCATCTGCATCAGTTCGGCGCGCTCGGCCGCGATCGCCGCCAGCCAGATCCGACGCTCGCCGGCCTGCTGGGCGTCGAGCCGGATTCTTCTTTCGGCATTGGCCGAATAGCGCTCCAGGCGTTGCTCGTATTGCCCGAGAAGAGAATTCGCGAACGCGGTTTCCTCGCTAGTGGTCAATCGGGGCAGGCGCTTGCGCAAGCTCTCGATCGCCGCCTGCGCGGTGGCGATGCGGGCAGCGCGCTCCTCGCGCTCCGCGATGCGGTCGCCGCGGATATCGAGCCAGCGAATCAGCAGCGGCAGCGTCATGCCGTTGACCAGCAGCGTGACGATGATAACGCTTGCTGCGAGCAGAATGATCAGCTCGCGGCCCGGAAACGGTGCGCCGGTCGAGGTCACGAACGGGATCGAAAGCGCGGCGGCCAGCGTGATCGATCCGCGGATGCCCGCCCATCCGGTCAGGAATACCGCGCGCGGACTGTGCACGCCCTCCCGTTCGCGGATTCGCCGCGACAGCAGCAATGGCAGGTACGCCGCCGGAAAGACCCAGAGGATGCGCAGCACGATCACGATGGCGGAAAGCGCCAGGGCGTATCCGGCGAGCTCGAGCGCGCTCGAGCGCGACAGCGCGCCGATGATCGAATGGAGCGCGACGCCGAGCAGCACGAACACCACGCCGTTGAAGGCGAACAGCACCATTCGCCACACTTCCCACGAATGCGCGCGCGTCGCGGCGTCGAGGTGCCTGAGGTCGTGCGCGCCGGCGTACAGTCCGGCGCCGACGATGGCCAGGATCGTGCCGACGCCCAGCGCTTCCGCCGCCAGATACGCCGCGTAAGGCGTCAGCAGCGATATGACCGTCTGGATCGTCGGGTCGTCGGCACAGAAGCGGCGCAGACCGACCCGCGCCTGGCCTATCGTCCAAGCGATCGCCAGCCCGAGCAGGAAGCCGCCGCCGGACGAGACGAAGAACTGCACCGTCGCGCTGGTCCAGCTGAAGGCGCCGGTCATGGCTGCCGCGATCGCGAACTTGAACGCGATCAGCCCCGATGCGTCATTGATCAGGCTTTCGCCGTCGACGATCGTCGACACGCGTGAGGGAATCGCGAGCTTGGAGGTGACCGCCCTGACGGCGACCGCATCGGTCGGCGAGATTACCGCCCCCAGCGCGAATGCCGCAGCGAGCGGAAGTTCGGGCACCAGCCAATGCATCAGATAGCCGACGACCAGCACCGTCAGAAATACCAGGCCGAAGGCGAGCAGGATCACCGGCCGCATCACCTTGAGCAGGTCGCGCTTTGGAATCAGCCACGCGTCGGCGAACAGCAGCGGCGGAATGAACAATAGAAAGAAGATATCCGGTGCGATCGCGAGCGAGCGGAAGCCAGGAAGAAACGACAGGAGCACGCCGCCGGCGACCAGCAGCAACGGCAGCGGCGCCCCGATCCATTTGCCGAGGGCCGCCACCGCGGCGACTGCAAGCAGCAGGCCCAGCGTGACTTCGATCAGATCCATCGGCGGATGTTTGCCAAAGGCTTTAGAAGCTGCTGCCTTGCGTGGCGAGAAACGCGGTTTCCTCGGGCGTCGATTGGCGACCGAGCAAGGCGTTGCGGTGCGGATACCGGCCGAAGCGGTCGATGATCGCGGCGTGCTTCTTCGCCCATACCAGCGGGTCGGCCAGTCCGGTCTCCTGCGCGAGACGCGCGAACAGTGCCAGCGAACGCGCCTGTGCGACGGGCGATTCGGCGTGCTGGAAGGGCATGTACAAGAACCAGCGCTCGACCGGAATCAGTTCGCGGTCCTGCTCTTGATCGACGGCGGCAGTGGCTGCCGCGAACGCCTGCGCGTCGCCGGCAAACGCGCGAGCCGAGTCGCGGTAGCAGTTGCGCGTGAACTGATCGAGCACGAGCACGCGCGCGAGCGCGGAGCGCGGCGCGGTCCAGTCGGCGAGACCGCCGTCCAGCGCGGCCTCGATCACCGCGTCGAAGCGCCGGCGGATCTCGGCGTCGAACGCCGCGCTCTTGCGGAACCAGGCGTCGCGCGTTTTCCCGTACTCGGCGCTGTCCGGCGGTCCGAACCAGAAGTCGAGTATCTGCTGCTGCATCGCCTGCGTCATCGCCCGCTCGCGGTGCCGGCCGGCGCCGCCGCCAGCGGGAATTTCCAATAGACCTCGTCGATCGTTTTTCCGGCGGTCGCCAGCAGCTGCGCCTTCAATGCTTCGCCCAGCGCATACGAATCCGAGGTGTCGAACGGCCGCGCGCTGCCGGGGAGCGCCCGCAGGAACACGACGGCGTGATCGTCGTCGACGACGACCGAACTCGCCTCGACAGCGACACGCTGCTCGTCGAGGAATCGTTGCGCGGCGCGATCGAGCTCGACGTCGGAGGTATCGATCAGCAGGCGACGGTTGATCGAGGCCAGAAACAGCGCCATTGCGCCGAGCAGCACGCCCACTGCGATCGCGACCGCGGCGTCGAATGCCGAGTGCGGTCCCCAGGCGAACGAGACGCCGGCAACGACGAGCGTCAACACTATCCCGAGGAGCGCGACGGCGTCTTCGAGCACGACCGCCAGCACGGTCGTGTTGTGACGGTTGACAAGCAAGCCCTTCCAGCCGCCGATCTCGCGCATGGCGACGACCAGCGTGAACGATTCCAGCAAGAACGCGAACAGCAACAGTCCGACCACCAGCGGCGTGAATGGCTCGACCGGTGCGCGCGCGATCAGCGCATGGACGCCGTGGTAGACATTGAGCCCGCAGCCGACGAAGAACACGCTGACGGCGGAGACCAGCGCCCAGAAATATTTTTCCTGGCCGTGGCCGAACGGGTGTCTGCGGTCGGCAGGCGCCTTGCCGCGAACCTCGCCTGTCCGCAGCAACACCTGGTTGGCGACGTCGGCAAGCGAGTGGATCGTCTCGGCGAACAGCGTCGGCGACCCGGTGACGAACCAGCCGAAGCCCTTGGCGGCGGCGATCGCCGTGTTGGTGCCGATCGAGAGGGTGACCGACGTCGACATCAGGCGCCTCGCGGCGCGGTGGACGGCATCAGCTGCGGATCTGCCCGGTGCCGAGCACGATCCATTTCTGGCTGGTCAGGCCTTCGAGCCCCACGGGCCCGCGCGCGTGCAGCTTGTTGGTCGAGATCCCGATCTCCGCGCCGAGACCGTATTCGAAGCCGTCGGCGAACCGTGTCGATGCATTGACCATCACCGAGCTCGAATCGACTTCGCGCAGGAACCGCATCGCGTTGCCGTGATGCGACGTGACGATCGCGTCGGTGTGCTGCGAGCCGTAGCGTGCGATGTGCTCGATCGCCGCATCGAGGCTTCCCACGATACGGATGGCGAGGATCGGGGCCAGGTATTCGGTCGTCCAGTCCTCTTCGCTCGCTGGCTTCATCGCGGGAACCAGCGCGCGCGCCGCGGGATCGCCGCGGAGCTCGACGTCCTTGCCGGCGTAGATCCGCGCCAGCGGGACCAGGACTTGCGCAGCGATGCGCTGGTGCACCAGCAGCGTCTCCATCGTATTGCAGGGGCTGTATCGCTGGGTCTTGGCGTTGTCGGCAATGGTGATCGCCATGTCGACGTCGGCGTATTCGTCGATGAAGACGTGACACACGCCGTCCAGATGCTTGATCACCGGCACCGTGGCTTCATCGGCCACCCGCTGGATAAGACTTTTGCCGCCACGCGGCACGAGCACGTCCACGTAACGATCCATCGTCGCGAGCATCCCCACGGCGGCGCGGTCAGACGTCGCGATCGCCTGAACGGCGTCCTCGGGCAGGCCGGCGGCGGCGAGACCCTCCTGCAGACACGCGGCGATCGCCTGATTCGAGCGCATCGCTTCGGAGCCGCCGCGCAGGATCGCCGCGTTGCCCGATTTGAGGCACAATGCGGCGGCGTCGGCAGTGACGTTGGGCCGCGATTCATAGACGATGCCGACGACGCCGAGCGGCACGCGCATTCGTCCGACCTGGATGCCGGTCGGCCGGTATTTGAGGTCGGTGATCTCGCCGACCGGATCGGGCAATGCGGCGACCTGGCGCAAGCCGTCGGCCATCGAGGCGATGCGTTCCGGGTTCAACGCCAGCCGGTCGACGAACGCCTCTTCGTCACCTGCGGCGCTCGATGCCGCGACATCGCCCGCGTTCGCGGCGAGCAGCTCTGTGGCATCGCGTTCGATCGCCGCCGCCGCGGCTTCCAGCGCGGCGTCCTTTGCCCTCGTCGGCGCGCGCGCCACGATGCGCGCCGCCGCGCGCGCCCGTTCGCCGACATCGCGCATATAGGCGGCAAGGTCGAGATGGGGAACGCTCAGGTTCGTCATGACTGCATTCTATGGCCTGGCGAGGGAGCCGGCTAGAACCGGTGCGCGTCGAGCGTCATGACGCCGGTCGGCGTCCCGACCAGGATCACATCGGCACCGCGGATGGCGAACAGGCCGTTGGTCACGACGCCGACGATGTTGTTGATGCGCGCTTCGAGCTCGCTGGGATTCAGGATGCGCAGGTCTGCCACGTCGAGGATCACGTTTTCGTTGTCCGTAACGAAACCTGCGCGCAGCTCGGGGTGTCCGCCGAGCTTGACCAGCTCGTGCGCGACGTGGCTCTTGGCCATCGGAATCACCTCGACCGGCAGCGGAAAGTTGCCGAGCACGCCGACCAGCTTGGACTGGTCGACAATGCACACGTACTTCGCGGCGACCGCGGCGACGATTTTTTCCCGCGTCAGCGCGCCGCCGCCGCCCTTGATCATCGCTCCGTGGGCGGTGGTTTCGTCGGCGCCGTCGATATACACCGGAAGCGAATCGACGCTGGCGAGCTCGACCACGGGGATCGCGTGCTTGCGTAGCCGCTCGGCGGTTTTGATCGAGCTTGCGACTGCGCCTTTGATGCGCCCTTTGACGGCGGCAAGCTCATCGATGAAGAAATTGGCGGTCGAGCCGCTGCCGACGCCGATATAGGCGTCGTCGAGGACATACTTGATCGCCTCGCGCGCGACCATCTGCTTGAGCTCGTCCTGGGTCATTGCTGTCGGAGTATTGCGCATCGAGCCCTCATCGTAACAAAACCTGCTTCCGCCGACGATCCATCCGCACTCGAGTCATCGTCCGGCTATCGTGACGCTCGTCCCCCATCGGCGCCAGCGCCGGTCGGCCGGATCGAACGACAGAGTGCGATGCTCGCCGTCCCAGCGAAAAGGGCGGCCATCCAGCGCGTTCGCGCCGTCCGCCCCCGCGCGTGCGAGGAATTGCGGCACGCCTGCAAGCGGAACCGCCGTGAGCCTGAGCTCGAGCTGCAGGCGCACCAGCTTCAGATACGTGGCGACGCCGTGCGCGTGCGCGATATAGTCGACGTGCAGCGGAAGGTGTCGGGCGATGAGCGCCTTGCCTAGCGGATTGTAGATCCACGATGGCCCGACCGATGCTAGATCGCTGCTGTCGGCGACGAATGTATCGCGCGCGGCGATGAACCGCGACGTGGGCTGCGCGGCGAGCGCAGCGATGGCGGCGTAGAGCTCCGCGCTGCGATTGATCGACGCATTGCGCCGGTAGAACAGGTCGTACAGCGGCGTTTCCTTCAGGTGGCGTTCGGCCCAGGATTCGGGCTCGACACTGATCGCCGGATCGGGCCAGCTCGCCAGCATGCGCACCATCGGAACGAAGGCCATCCTGAAGGCATCGGCGAGGCTGAGCTCCGTGGCCGTCAGCGGCGCGAGCAGCGTGCGGAGCAAGGACCCGCAGGCGGCGGCATCGAATGCCTTCGATGCAATCAGCTCGCTGGCAAGGCGCGCATCCTCCGCGAGCGCGCGAAACGCCGACAGCTTGTCGCCCAGAGTCCCGGCTCCGGACAGCACGCGGCGCCAGAACGCACCGTCGGCCTGCAGGAAGGCGCACGCTTCGTCCGCATTCTCCTGTTGCGCATCCAGCGCGGCAACGGTCAGCAGCACCGCGTGTACGCGGCCGAGATAACGGTGCTCGATGTCGGCGCGCCGCTTGTCCGCGATCGGAACGGCGGCGAATCCCGGCATTCGCCCAGCCTGCTCGTAGCGATCGATCAGCAGGCGGTTACCGGTGAACAGCGCCCGCACCGCGCCGTTGCGGGCGCGCGCGAACGGCAGACAGGGCTCGGTGAAGATGTCGCAGCCGGCATCGAGATCTCCGGTGAACGTCAGATGCTCGTCATGTTCGGCATCGGCCTCGCGCTCTTCGTGGGGCGGGCGCTGGCGGGCGAACGGATCGGCGGAAAGCGCGGCGTCGCGTTCGGCGGCCAGACGCTGCCCCTCGGCCAGCGGATCGACGCTCGGCGGGGCACTGAGCCCCAGCAGGAACACGTACGCGTTGCCTTCGGCAGCCATTGCCGGCAGCGCGAAGCGCGCCATCTCCCGCGCCTGTGGCGAGACCTCGGGATCGCGCAGATTGATCAGTACGGCCGCCGCCAGCGCGCAGACTACGAGCGCGGCCAGCGCCCATGCGGCGAGCCTGGCGACGCGCGCATGCCCGATCGCCATGCGGCTAACGAGCCGGGCCCAGACCGGCTGGCGCCCTACTTCTTTTTCGGCACGTAGAGATCGGTGATCGTCCCGGCGAAAACTTCGGCGGCCATGCCGACGGTCTCGGACAGCGTCGGATGCGGGTGGATCGTCCTGCCGATGTCTTCGGCATTGCAGCCCATTTCGATCGCCAGCGCGACCTCGGCAATGAGGTCACCGGCGTTCGGCCCGACGATGCCGCCCCCGATGATGCGATGCGTTTCCTGATCGAAGATGAGCTTGGTGATGCCTTCGTCGCGGCCGAGCGAAAGCGAGCGGCCGCTCGCGGCCCACGGAAACGCCGCCTTGCCGAATTTCGTGCCCTGCGCCTTGGCTTCCTCTTCGGTGACGCCAACCCAGGCGAGCTCGGGATCGGTGAAGGCGACCGATGGGATCACGCGGGCATCGAACCACGATTTCTCGCCGGCAGCAGCCTCCGCGGCGACATGCGCCTCGTGCACCGCCTTGTGCGCCAGCATCGGCTGCCTGGCGATGTCCCCGATCGCGAAGATATGCGCGACATTGGTCCGTAGCTGGCCATCGACCGGAATGAAGCCGCGGTCGTCGACGGTGACGCCGGCACGCTCCGCGTCGATCTTCTTCCCGTTCGGCGAGCGTCCGACGGCGACCAGCACCCTGTCGTACGTCTGCGGCGCGGCGGGAGCCTGCTCGCCTTCGAACCAGACCTTGAGCCCGTCCTTCTGCGCCTCGACCCTGGTCACGCGCGTTTTCAGCATGATTTTTTCGTAACGCTTTTCCATCCGCCGGGCGAATGGCCGGACCAGATCGGGATCCGCTCCCGTCATCAGCTGGCCGAGCATCTCGACGACGGTGATCTTTGCGCCTAGCGCCGAATACACCTGCGCCATTTCCATGCCGATGATGCCGCCGCCGATCACCAGCATGTGTCCGGGCACGTCGCCGAGCTCCAGCGCTCCGGTCGAATCGATGACGCGCGGATCGTTCGGAATGAAAGGCAGCTTCACGGCCTGCGAGCCGGCGGCGATGATGCACTGGTCGAATTTGACGATCTGTTTCTTGCCGCCGGCGGCGCTGACCTCGAGGTGATGCGGATCGACGAAGCGCGCCACACCGGTGACGACGCTGACCTTGCGCTGCTTGGCCAGCCCCGAGATGCCACCGGTCAGCCTGCGGACCACGGCGTCCTTCCAGCCGCGCAATTTGGCGAGATCGATCGCCGGCTTGCCGAAAGTCACGCCGAAATGACCCATTTCCTCCGTTTCGTCGATCACCTTGGCCGCGTGCAACAGCGCTTTCGAAGGAATGCAGCCGACGTTGAGGCACACGCCGCCCAAGGTGGGGTAGCGCTCGACGAGCACCGTCTTGAGGCCCAGATCGGCGGCGCGAAACGCCCCGCTATAGCCGCCCGGTCCGGAGCCGATGACGACCATCTGACATTCGATATCGATGGCACCGCGATATTCGTCGGCGCCGCGGGGTGCGGTCGCTGCTATTGTCGCCTGGGGCGCCGGCTGCGGTTTGGCGGGCGGCGTGCCCGGCCCCGCTGGCGCCATTGGCGCGGCCCGCGCGGTGGGCACTTGTTGCGCCGATGCGGCGGCTGCAGGCCGCGCTGCCGGTGCTTCGGTCGCCGTAGTGTCGAGCGTCAGCAGCGGCGCGCCCTCGCTGACTTTGTCACCGACCTTGACGGCGAGCGATTTGACGGTGCCCGCCGCCGGCGCCGGCACGTCCATCGTCGCCTTGTCCGACTCGAGCGTGACCAGCGAGTCCTCGGCCTTGATCATATCGCCGGGCTTGACCAGGACCTCGATCACCGGCACGTCGGTGAAATCGCCGATGTCCGGAACCTTGACCTCGAGCGTGCTCATCGCGTCCTCGATCGGCAGCGGCGTATCGACATGGGCGCCCGCAACGTCGTCATTGGATCTCACGCGCGAACTCGCGTCCGAGCATCCAGTTGCGGATCGCCTGCGCCGTCGGCGCTTCGCGCCCGAGGTAGCCGTGCTGCGACATCGCCTCGCAGGGCTCGCTTTGCGGCGGATCGCCGCCGCTGACGCTGACCAGCCGGAATTTCTTCGCCAGGCGCTCCGCGCCGTAATAGGGGCTGCTGCGGCAGCCGTCGTCACGATGGTGAACCAGCAGAACCGGCACCTTGATCGAGCTGAAATCGAAGGCGGACAGCCCCGTGCCCGTGCGGTCGGCGTTGGTTACCGTCGAGCTCAGCACGACGCCCTGCAGGACATCGCCGAGACTGGCACCGAGCGCCGCAGCGGATATCGTGCCACGGCTTGTGCCGAGCAGAAAAATTTTGGCGCCTGGAAACCGCCGCTTGAGATCGGCAATCAGCGCGCGGATGTCGGCCGCGTGGTCTTGGCCCAGGCGGAAACGGTCGCTCATACCACCGGGCAGCTGATCCGACGGCGAGTCGACGATGACGTCGGCGATCTCGGCGTCGGTCATCTGATCACGGATGCGGATCAGAAAATTCGCTGTCGGTCCGAACTTGACCGGACCTTTTTGCGCGCGCCGTTCCAGGCCGATCGCACCCAGTGCGCCGACGAAGGAGATGACGACGACCTTGGGCTGCGCCGACTTGTCCTGGTCCAGCAGGTAGGACAGCGTCACGCCGTCGCGGGTCGGAATGCTGAGCAGTTCCTCCGCCGCCAGGCACGGCAGCGACGATGCGACGAGCAGCAGGATGGCAAGCGGAGTGCGCATGGCGAGCCTCTAGAGCATCGTGCGGCGCATGTCCGCCAGCAGCGAGGCGAGGTAGGTATTGAAGCGCGCCGCGGCGGCGCCGTCGATCACGCGGTGGTCCCAGGAAAGCGATAACGGCAGGATCAGGCGCGGCGCGAATTGCTTGCCGTCCCAGACCGGTCGCGTGCTCGACCGGCATACGCCGAGGATCGCCACTTCGGGCGCGTTGATGATAGGGGTGAAGTACGTTCCGCCGATTCCGCCCAGACTGGAAATCGAAAAGCATCCACCTTGCATGTCCGCCGGGCCGAGCTTGCCTTCGCGCGCCTTCGCCGAAAGCTCGGCCATTTCGCCGGCGATCGCCAGCACGCCTTTCTGGTCGGCATTCCTGATAACCGGCACGACCAGGCCATTCGGCGTGTCGGCGGCGAAACCGATGTGGTAGTACTGCTTGAGCACCAGGTTCTCGCCGTCGAGCGAAGCGTTGAACTCGGGGAATTTCTTCAGCGCCCAGACGCAGGCCTTGATCAGAAACGCGAGCAAGGTCACCTTGATTCCGGCTTTTTCGTTCTCCTTGTTGAGCTGGACGCGAAAGGCCTCGATCTCGGTGATGTCGGCGTCGTCGTGATTGGTGACATGCGGTATGAGCACCCAGTTGCGATGCAGATTGGCGCCGGCGATCTTCTTGATCCTCGACAGTGGCCGGGTCTCGATCGGACCGAACTTGGCGAAATCGACTTGCGGCCACGGCAGCAGCCCGAGCGCCGCGCCTCCCGCGCCGGCGACGGCGCCGGCCACTTTCGCGCCGCTCATCACCTGCTTGACGTAATTCTCGATGTCCTCCTGCAGGATGCGGCCGGCAGGCCCGCTGCCCTTGATCTGCGACAGGTCGACCCCGAGTGCGCGCGCATGCGCGCGAACCGACGGTGAAGCGTGCGCCTTGCGGAATGCCGCATCGTCGATCGGAGCGCTCCGCGCTGCAGCGGCTGGCGCCGCAGGTGGAGCTGCCTTGGGCGCTGCGCTCGCCGGCATGGCGCCGACCGGCGGCGGCGCTGTCACGGGCGCTTGCGCGGGCGCCGCCGCGTTTGCCGCTGTCGGGGAAAG
>JADMIO010826470.1_pt1 | contig 17269 bp, 17 predicted proteins | sample 8958161 | NCBI WGS metagenome assembly JADMIO01 (sample SAMN16585339, study PRJNA669376) | soil metagenome | isolation source: Crop rotation soil | place: USA: Cullars Rotation, Alabama | collected 2011
GCCGCGACTTCAAGTCACGTGAATTCCAAGCTTCGGATCCCACTGTGCTGGAAAGCTCGGCGTGTCCGGACAGCGCCCGGGCGAAGGTGGCCTCGGCGATACCGGTGATCGGCACGCCGAGATCGAGCGCACTCTGCACCGTCCAACGCCCGGTGCCCTTCTGCTCGGCCTGATCCAGGACGACGTCCACGAACGGCTTTCCGGTGTCGGCGTCGTCGTGGGCGAGGACGTCAGCGGTGATCTCGATCAGGAACGACTCGAGGTCACCTGAGTTCCAGGTGCGAAAGATCTCCGCAAGCTCGGCCGGCGTGGCATCGAGACCGTGTCGCAGGATGTCGTAGGCCTCCGCGATCAGCTGCATGTCGGCGTACTCGATGCCGTTGTGCACCATCTTGACGAAGTGCCCGGCGCCGTCGGGTCCGACGTGCACGCAGCACGGGACGTCGTCGACCACCGCGGCGATCGACTCGAACATCGGTCCGAGCTTCTCGTACGCGTGCTTCGATCCGCCCGGCATGATCGACGGGCCGTTCAGCGCGCCTTCCTCGCCGCCGGAGACGCCGCACCCGACAAAGTGCAGCCCGTGCTCGGTGAGCGCCGCTTCGCGCCGGCGGGTGTCCACGTAGTGCGCGTTACCGCAGTCGACGATGATGTCGCCCTCGTCCATCAGCGGCGTCAGCTCGTCGATCACCGCGTCGGTCGCGTCGCCGGCCTGGACCATGATGATCACCGCGCGCGGCTTGGTCAGCGACGCGACGAAATCCTCGAGCGACTCGGACGGTACGAACGTGCCCTCGTCGCCATGTTGTTCGACGAGTGCCTCGGTTCTGGCGTACGTACGGTTGTGCAGCGCGACCGTGTGGCCGTGCCGCGCGAAGTTGCGTGCGAGGTTGCGACCCATAACTCCGAGCCCGGTGACGCCGATATCGGCGATTGCGTCGGTCATGTGATCAAACGTAGTCTGGTGCCCTACGCGGGGGACACGCGTCCGGGGAGCCGGTCCCGGGACGCACGTCCGAAAGGCGTTGCCCCGTGTCCACGACCATCTGGCCGACGATCGCCGACGCGATCAGTCACGCGCGGCACACCGCGACCGCGCCACTCACCTGGGACCCAGTCAACCATCTGCTGTCCAGGTTCACCTTCGGGCCGACGGCAGCGACCCGGGCCGCGGTTGCCAAGAACGGGCCGGACGCGTGGTACGAGAGCCAGGTGGCCGCTGCGACGAAGTACCGCGGCTACAGCGGTAACGCGAACGTGGCGGCAGTCGGTCCCTTGCTCACCCTGTCGCCGTACGACGTCCAGCAGTGGCTCGCCGCGCACGACAACGAATTCGGCTGGGACGCGATGGATCAGCTCACCCAGGTGACACTCGGCCTGCAAGGCTGGAGCGCCGCGCAGCTATACGAGACTCTCGTCGACTTCTTCAGCAACCACCTCAACGTGCCGAACCACAACGGCGACGTGTGGAACACCCGGCACGCATACGACCGGGACGTGATTCGCCGGCACGCGGCCGGCTCGTTCACCGACATGTTGCTCGCGTCGGCGAAGCACCCGGCCATGCTGATCTACCTCAGCCTCGCCGAGTCGACCAAGACGGCCGTCAACGAGAACTACGGTCGCGAACTGCTCGAGCTGCACACCGTCGGGCTGCACTACTCCGAGGACGACGTCAAGAACGCAGCGAAGCTGCTCACCGGCCGCACGATCGACGACAACCAGCACTACCTGTTCGACGACTACATCCACTGGGTGGGGCCGGTTCGCATCCTCGGGTTCACGCATCCGAACGCAACGGCGGTCGGCGGCGCGAAGGCGGGCGACGACTTCCTGCGCTACCTGGCCGCGCACCCGTTCACCGCGCAACGGCTCGCGCAGAAGCTCTGCATCCGCTATGTCTCTGACACGCCGTCCGCCTCGCTGGTGAACGCCGTCGCGCGGGCCCACACGGACAGCAAGACGCAGATCATGCCGATGATCTCGACGATCCTGCGCTCCACCGAGTTCTGGCAGGCCCGCGGCAAGAAGGTGCGCCGGCCCGCCGAGAACCTGATCGCGACGATCCGGGTGCTGGGACTCAAGGTGACCAACTGGGCCGATGCGCTCCAGACGTTGCACTGGATGAGCAACGACCTCGGTCATTGTCCGCTGGACTGGCCGGCGCCGAACGGCTACCCGGACGTCGCCGGTGCGTGGCGCTCGTCCGGCACGCTGCTCGACATCTGGGGACAGCACCTCGGCTTGGTCGGCGGATGGTGGGACGGGCTGGCCGGCGCCAACATCACCGCGCTCTATGGCGGCGCGCCGTCGACCAGCGGGGACGCGGTGGACCGGCTGACCAGGCGGATCACCGGGCATCAGTGGTCGGCCGCGCACCGTGCGGTCCTGCAGACCTTCCTCAACGAGCCCGCGTCCACGCCGATGGGCAACTCGGTGCTGCGCTGGTGGGCCGAAGCCCTTACTGCGGTGATCCTCGACGGCCCGCACCACGCGATGCGCTAGGAGACCTCCGATGACCGATCTCGACATCGCGCTGCAGAGCGCCGCGGCCCGAGTCCAGTGCGACCTGCAGGCTCAAGAGGACGCCTGGGCCGCCGGCGGCTGGACCCGTCGCCGCTTCTTGGCCGGCCTCGGCATGGTGGGGGTGGCCGCCCTGGGCAGCCAACTCGTGACGACCCGGGCGGCGTACGCCGCTACACCGACCGGGACCGAGCGGACGCTCGTCCTGGTGTTCCTCCGCGGCGCGGCGGACGGCCTGCGCATCCTGGTGCCCAACTCGGCCGCACTCGGCCGGGACTTCCTGCGAAGCGTGCGCGGCGACCTCGTCCCTGCCGACGCCGATCTCGTGGCATTACCGGGCAGCGGCGGGTGGGCGCTCAACGGCCAGCTGAAGCCGCTCTACGACACATTGTGGGCCTCCGGTGAACTCAGCTTCGTCCCCGCTGTGTCCTCGCCGGGCGTGAGCCGAAGCCACTTCCAGGCGCAGCAGTTCCTCGAGAAGGGCGGCTCGGACGTCGCCACCAGCGGCTGGCTGGATCGGCTGCTCGCGGTTCTCGGACCGGGCAGCACGTTCCGCGCGGTGTCGGAAGGGAATGCGACGCCGATGGCGCTCGCCGGCACCGAGCCGTCGATCACCCTCTCGTCGATCGCGGACTTCTCGTTCCCCGGTTGGGACGAGATCAGGCCGGCGTCGCAGGATGCCGTCCTCGCGCTCTACCGCGGCCTGGGCGGCACCCTGGGCGAGGACGTCCCGAACACCATCGCCGCGCTCGGTACCGCGGCGCAGATCCAGGCGACGTCCGGGAATGCTCCGGACTACCCCGGTGGGGACTTCGGCGCTGCGCTGCGCGATCTGTCCGCGATCCTGAAGGCTGAGGTCGGCCTTCAGGTCGCGACGGTGGACGTCGGCGGCTGGGACACGCACACCAACGAGCAGAACGAACTCGACTACCAACTCGGCGAGGCCGCCGCTGCGTTGCAGGCGTTCCTGACCGATCTGGGTCCGGGGCGGCGCTCACGAGTGACCGTTGCGGTCATGACCGAGTTCGGCCGGCGGGTCGAGATGAACGACAGCGCCGGCACAGACCACGGGCACGGCAGCCTCATCTGGCTGCTCGGCGGTGGGCTGGCCGGCGCAGGCGTGTTCGGTAAGTGGGATCAGTTGTCGAATGCGAGCCTGGACGACGGAGACGTGGCCGGGTTGAACAGCCCGTTCGACGTGCTCGGCGAGTTGGCGCAGAAACGCCTCGGTGCCGGTTCGTTGTCGACGGTCTTCCCGGGCCACGCCTACGCGCCGCTAGGGGTCTTCACCACTGCGTGATGCCGTCAGGTGCTGGCGTCAGATGGCCCTGCTGCTGCGCCCCGAGAAGTACGAGAACGCGGCCAGGACGGCGACGATCAGCGCGGCGATGAACAGCCACTTGACCATGAAGCCGAGGCCCACGAGGACGACTGCGAGCAGGAGGAGAACGAGGAAGAGAGCCATGATCGGGTCCTTTCGGGAGGCAATCTGTCTTACCTGGCCTTTACCCGAAAGGCGTCGCGGACCTAACCGGGACAGGGAGTCTGCGATCTCAGCCAGCGCCGCCAGGAGTCGGATGCGCAGGACCGCGTCGATCATTTCTGTCGTACCCCCTCGATAACGTCCGGTTCGTGGTTGGTGATGTTGATCTGCGGTTGGACGTGGATCCGGCGCGCCTGTCCCACGATGAGCGGATCGAGTTTCTGGAGCGCACCGAGCAGTTCCGTTCGGCTATCGACGCCGCGCAGCAGTTGACGTTGGCTGAGTTGTCGCGTGAGGGCGATGCCGAGGATCGTTCGAAGGAATGGGTGCGTGAAGAGATCGCCGGGGTGCTGTCGATCGCGCCTGGCACCGCCGCGTCGCGGTTGCATGATGCGGTCACCTTGACCACACGGTTGCCGTTGACGATGGATCGCCTGACTGAGGGCTCGATCCGGTTCTGGCACGCGAAGGTGATGATCGAGGCGTGTCAGCAGCTCGATGACCAGACTGTGGCGAAGCTGGAGAACAAGGTCGTCGACAAGGCGGTCGAGCAGTCAATCGGCGAATTCCGGGGCACCGTGAAGCGAGCATCGCTGCGGCTGGACCCGCGCCGCGCGGAGCAGAAGCACAAGGACGCGTTCGCCCAGCGACGCATCAGCGCCCGCGCCGATTCCGACGGGATGACCGGCGTGTATGCCTACCTGCGCGCCGATCACGCCGCTGCGCTGATGACCGGTATTGACGCACACGCTGGTGCGCTGCCCGACGACGGGCGCACGGCCGATCAGAAGCGCGCGGACGTGTTCGCCGACCTGGGCGCCGCCATGCTCAACACCGCGAACGTGACCTGGCAGGGACGCCGCCCCGCCGTCCAGGTCTCGGTGGCGCTCTCTACCCTGCTCGACTGGGACGAGCAGCCCGGCGAGCTGGCCGGCTACGGCCCCATCTGCGCCTCGCTCGCGCGAGCAATCGCCTTCGACCCGAGCGGCACCTGGAAGCGGCTGGTCACCGACCCGCTGGGCCGGCTGATCCGCTGCGGCACCGAGACCTACCGGCCACCGGCCGCGCTGCGCGACCACGTGATCGCCGAACACGCCACCTGCACCTTCTACGGCTGCCGCCGGCAAGGCTGCCGCGGCGAACTCGACCACGTCATTCCCTGGCCCAACCCGCCAGGCACGGTCGCCGAGAACCTTCAACCGCCGTGCAAACGACACCACGACCTGAAACAGCATGGCTGGCAGGTCAACAAACGCGGCGACGGCGTCACCTGGATCGCACCCACCGGCCGGGAGTACTTCAAACCCGTCCACGCCTACCCGGTCGACCACACCCGCGGCTTCACCGCCGACCCCGACCCACCGCCCTTCTGATCAACGCGGCCGTGCGGGATAGCCTCCTGGCATGGCTGACGGTGAGGGCAAGCCCGACGAAGATCCCGCTACCTGGGAGAACGTCGTCGTGGGCAAGGCGAAGCAGGTCATCGGGCACGTCATCGGCGACGAGGAACTCGAGGAAGAGGGCGAGGAGCAAGAGGAGATCGCCCACGAGGTTCACGACGAGGTCGACCGAGGCAAGCGATAGGTGCCGACCTTTCCTGCGTTCGCCGGTCGTGAAAGTCTTTCCCTCGGCCGAATGAGACGAAGGAGAGCCTGACATGGCACTACGACTCGGGGACGTTGCCCCCGACTTCGAAGCGGAGACGACCGAGGGGCGGGTCAACTTCCACGAGTGGCTTGGCGACTCGTGGGGGATGTTCTTCTCCCACCCGAAGGACTTCACCCCGATCTGCACGACCGAACTCGGCCGGCTGGCCCAGCTCAAGGACGAGTTCGACAGGCGCGGCGTCAAGCTGATGGGCCTGTCGGTCGACGGCGTCGACAACCACGCCAAGTGGGCCGACGACATCGAGGAGACCCAGGGCGCCCGGCCGAACTACCCGATGGTCGGTGACACCGACCTCGCGGTGTCCAAGCTCTACGACATGCTGCCCGCGGACACCGAGGGCAGCTGCGAGGGACGGACGCCGGCCGACAACCAGACCGTGCGCAACGTGTACGTCATCGGACCTGACAAGAAGATCAAGCTGATGCTCATCTACCCGATGACGACCGGCCGCAACTTCGATGAGGTGTTGCGCTCGATCGACTCGCTGCAGCTCACCGCGAGCCACAAGGTGGCCACGCCGGTCGAGTGGCGGCCGGGCGACGACGTCGTGATCGCCGGCTCCGTCTCGAACGAGGACGCCAAGGAGATCTTCGGGACGTGGGAGTCGCCGAAGCCCTACATCCGCATCGTCCCGGACCCGAAGAACTGATGTCGTCTGCATGGAGATTTGGCTGAATCCCGACTGCTCGAAGTGCCGCACTGCAGTCACCCAACTCGACGAGGCGGGAATCAGCTACACCGTCCGGCGCTATCTCGATGACCCACCGACGGCCGAGGAACTCGAGGAGGTCCTCGGCCGTCTGGGTCTCGAGCCGTGGGACATCACCCGTACGTCCGAGGTGCTGGCCGGCGATCTCGGCGTGGCCGGGTGGCCGAAGGACGCCGCGACCCGGCCGAGGTGGATCGCGGCGCTCGCCGCGCACCCGGCGCTGATCCAGCGGCCGATCATCACCGCCGACGACGGCACCACGGTCCTCGGCCGCAGCGACGAAGCGCTCGCCCAGGTGATCAGCACAGAGTGATCGCCAGAGACTGATCAGCCGAGACTGATCAGCCGAGCAGCTCCTTGAGCCGCGCGTTCGTCCACGTCATCGCCTCGACCACGACGGGACTGAACATCTCCAACCCGTAGAAACCGTGGACGAGACCCGGGAACTCCCGGTGCTCGACCCGGACACCGGCCTTCTCCAGTGCCCGCGCATAGGCGTTGCCCTCGTCCCGCAATGGGTCGTACTCCGCGGTGACGACGACGGCAGGCGCGAGACCGGCGAGCGATGTGGCGAGCAGCGGCGACAGGCGTGGATCACGGGCCAGTTCCTGGGCGCGCGGGTCGTCCTCGGTCATGCCGAGGTAGTGCTCGGCTGCCCAGCGCATGTCCGCGAGGTCCATCAGGCCGCCGTTTGCCGGGTCCGTCCTGGACGGGTAGTCGCCGAGCAGTTCCACCGTGGGGTAAATGAGCAGCTGCGCCGCCAAGGGGAGGTCGGCGGCAGCCGCCTGTTGCGCGCACACGGCGGCGAGGTTGCCGCCCGCGCTGTCACCAGCGACGGCGAGGCGAGCGCCGTCGCCACCGTAGTCAGCGATGTGCGTGGCCACGTGCTGGAGTGCGGCCCAACTGTCCTCGACCGCGGCCGGGAATCGGTGCTCCGGGGCGAGCCGGTAGTCGACGCTCACGACGACCGCGCCGACATCGCGGCACAGCAGTCGGCAGACCGGGTCGGCCGTGTCCAGGTCGCCGATCACCCAACCGCCGCCGTGGAAGAAGACGACGGTCGGAACCGGACCCGCCGCATCCGGGCGATAGACCCGGACCGGCACGCCACCCGCCGACCCGTCGGCGATCGAGGCGACCTGCGGCAGCGTCGACGGCTGCCGCAAGTCCACGAACAGCGCGCGCATGCCACGGCGGGCCTGCTCGACCGTGCCCTCGGCGATCGACGGGTAGCCCGCGTTCGCGATGAGCGAAAGGAGCGCGGCGACATTGCGTTCGATCGGCACGCGCCGATCGTGCCACGCGGGCCCAACGCGGACGGCGCCGGGACTTAAGACCTGGTGCGTTCCGCGTGGCCAGGGCCGATAGTTCTTTCAGAACTAACACGGACCTGATACGGCCACCTCGACCCCGCAAGGGCTAGGAAGACGGGGGGCGTCGAGGCGGCCAGGGGAAACAGGACGTGCGCGCTGTCATCGGGCGGAGATAGCGCAGTAGTGGAAGACCTCGGATAGCCGGTCCGAGGTCTTCCGCATTTAAGGCAGCGGGCGCCTACTTCCAGATCCGCACCCAGTCGACCTGCATCGTCGCGGGCGAGACGGTGGCCTTCGTCGGCGTGTTGTTCTGAATGCCCAGGCCCTGGGTCAGCAGCAGCCGGAACGGGTTCGTCGCCCCCGCGTGCCCGGCCCAGAAGCACATGACGCCGTCGTAGTAGAACGACGCGATGCCGGCCGGCGTCCACTCCAGGGTGTACGTGTGCCACCCCCCGCCGAAGTGGGGCATGTCGCAGTTGCCGTTCTTCCCGCCCAGGGAGGTGTGCACGGTGGGAAGCACCATGTCCGGCCAGCGGCTGTACGCCTCGGCGATATCGATTTCCTTGGCGGCGCCCAGCGCGGTACGTCGCTCGATCGGATAGGTCCAGATCGCGCTCTGCAGACCGGGGATGCCCTCGCCGTCCGGGAACTTGGCGCGGATGGACCAGCGTCCGTACTTCTGCGAGAACGAGTTCGTGTACACCGAGCCGCCGTTCCACGACGACATCACGTACCCACGCGACTTGTAGCAACGGAACGGCGCCGAGGCCCGGCGCACGGTCAGGCTCAGCTGTCCGTTCGCGACGGACACGGTTTGCGGTGTGTCGACCATGCACGCCGACCCCAGCTGGAAGGCGCCGTCCGACGTCTTCTGGACGACCCAGCGGGACCGGTTCAGCGCGGTGCCGTTGAACTCGTCGTCGAAGCTGCACACCCACGGGTCGCCGGTTGCTTTCACCAGCAGCGGTCCGGCGCACGTCGTTCCGGCCGCCGGGGTCCGCGGTGACACCGCCGCGTTCGCCCCGCCGCCAGGCACGAGAACGCCGCCGATCCCAAGAAGGGCGGCGGCGACGCAGAGTACGCGCGACGGTGTGAATCTGTTACGCACCGGGGGTGAGTCCTCACTGTTCGGGAACTGGCCGCCAGTGATACTTCACCAGGATCTTATTGGCCGCAATTTGAAACGGAGTGACCGATCCCTCACCCCAAATTTATGTCCGGATAGAGCGGATTTGCGTCGAGAAGTTCCGCTGCGGCGTCGTGTGTCTTCGCAGCGACTCCGTCGGCGATGACGTACTTGGCCTTGGACGCGCCGCCGCTCGGGGCTGCGGTCGGGGTCGTCGCGGTCAGCACGTCGACGATGAGCTCGGCCACGCGGTCGAACTCTGCCGGCCCGAAGCCGCGCGAGGTGAGCGCCGGTGTCCCGATCCGGACGCCGGAGGTGTACCAGGCGCCGTTCGGGTCGCGCGGGATCGCGTTGCGGTTGGTGACGATGCCCGCGTCGAGCAGCGCCGACTCGGCCTGCCGGCCGGTGATACCGAAGCCCGAGACATCGATCAGGACGAGGTGGTTGTCCGTGCCGCCGGTGACGATCCGGGTGCCGCGGCGCACCAAGCCCTCGGCCAACGCGACGGCGTTGTCGGCAACGCTGCGCGCGTAGTCCTGGAACCCCGGCTGCCGCGCCTCGGCGAGCGCCACCGCTTTCGCCGCCATCACGTGCCCGAGCGGGCCGCCGAGCACCATCGGGCAGCCGCGGTCGACAGCGTCTGCGTACTCCGGCTGGCACAGCACCAACCCACCGCGCGGCCCGCGCAACGACTTGTGCGTGGTGCTCGTGGTGACGTGCGCGTGCGGCACCGGGTCGAAGTTGCCGGTGAAGACCTTGCCTGCGACCAGGCCGGCGAAGTGCGCCATGTCGACCATGAGCGTCGCCCCGACCTCGTCGGCGATCTCGCGCATCGTCGCGAAGTCGATCTTGCGCGGGTAGGCGGAGTAGCCGGCGATCAGCACGAGCGGCTTGAACTCGCGCGCCATGGCCCGGACGTGGTCGTAGTCGAGCAATTCGCTGTCCGGGTCGGTGCCGTAGGACGACTGCTCGAACATCTTGCCGCTGATGTTGGGCCGGAAGCCGTGGGTCAGATGGCCGCCGGCGTCGAGCGACATGCCGAGCGCGCGCTGGTTTCCGAGCGCCCTGCGCAGCTGCTCCCAGTCCTCGGGAGTGAGATCGTTGACGTGCTTCGCGCCGGCCTTCTCCAGCGCCGGCGACTCGACCCGCTGGGCGAGGATCGCCCAGAACGCGACGAGGTTCGCGTCGATCCCCGAGTGCGGCTGCACGTAGGCGTGCGGCGCACCGAACAGTGCCTTGGCGTGCTCGGCTGCCGCCTGCTCGACGATGTCCACGTTCTGGCAGCCGGCATAGAAGCGGTGTCCGATCGTGCCCTCGGCGTACTTGTCCGACAGCCAGTTGCCCATCGTCAGCAACACCGCCGGCGAGGCGTAGTTCTCGCTCGCGATCAGCTTCAGGGAGGCGCGCTGGTCGGCAAGCTCGCTGCGGATCGCGCCGGCCACGGTCGGCTCGACGGTTTCGATGACGGACAGGGCGCTGGTGAAAGCAGTCGACGCGGCTTCATTCGTCACGGGCTCACCCTACGACGTCGGCCGGACCAGCGCGGCGACCCATATCTCGGCGAGCCAGTGCGCGAACTGCTCGTCGCTCCAGCCGCGCTGCACGACGAGTTGATGCCACAGATGACCGTCGGTCATCGCCCACAGAAAGTCACGGCATTCCTGTTCCGAGACCTTGAGTTGTCCGGTTGCCGCGGCCTCGCGAGCCATCACCCCGATGCCCTCGAAGCGCTGCCGGTTCATCTCGGCGACCATGTCGGCGGCCGCCGGTTCACTGGCCGCGGCACCCTCCACCGCGCGGGCGAACGGGGTCATCCGCCGCGCGGTCGCCGTGGAGATCGGCGCCTGTAACCGCAGCCGGGTGGCGAGATCGCGTTCGGCGCGGACCGCGACGATCTCGGGTCGCTCATGGAACACGACCTCGTCGTCGTCCCCCCCGACTGTCACGTCCCAGACCCGGTGCAGCAGCGTCGCCTTGTTCTTGAAGGCGGCATAGATCGTCTCCTGGGACACCCCTGCCGCCCGGGCGATGTCGGCGATCGTGGTCTGCCCGTACCCGTTGGCGACGAACAGGTCGTGCGCGGCGCGCAGGACGGCGCGCTGGGTGGCGCGGGCCTGCTCTCTGCGCCGCGTCGAGTCGTAAGGGCGCTTGACACCGTCAGTCATTCGATACACCATAGCTGTATTCAAAACTGTTCGACTGTATCGGAGTTGGAAGAATGGCTGAATTCACGGGGGACTGGTCAGACGTCGCGACCGGCTGGGATGCGCACCGGGACGAGATCGAGGAGACGAACCGGGTCCTGACTACCGCGTTGCTCGACCTGTTGGACCTGTCCGCTGGGCAGGACGTGCTCGAGCTGGGCGGCGGGAACGGGGAGCTCGCCGTCCGGCTCGCGCAGTTGGTCGGACCGACCGGCTCAGTGGTGACCAGCGACGTCGCGGCCGGCATGGTCGAGGTGATGCGGAGCCGTACGGCCGGCCTCAGCAACGTCGAGGTGCGGCAGCTCGACGCCGCGGACATCCGGCTGAGCGCCGACGAGTTCGACGCGGTCGTCTTTCGCATGGGGCTCATGCTCGTCCCCGACCCTGATGTCGCGCTGCAGCAGATCCGGCGCGTCCTGCGCGATGGCGGCCGGTTCGGCGCCACGGTGTGGGGCGATGCGCAGCACAACCCCTGGCTCACGTCGGCAGGCATGGCCGCCATGATGCACGGCCTCGTGCCGGCCGGCGGCCCACCGGTCGGTCCGGGCGGGCCGTTGTCGTTGCACGACCCAGAGGCGCTGGAGAAGCGCTTGTACGGCGCCGGCTTCACCGACGTCCACGTCGAGACCGTCGACTACGTGCGTCGCTACGAATCCTTCGACGAGCACTTCGACATGGTGAGCGTGCTTGCCCCGCCGTTGGCCGCCGCGTTCGCGACGGCCACGCCGGAGCAGATCGCCGGGGTGCGCGGCACGGTGAAGGACCTCACCGCGCAGTACCGCGATGGCGAGGCGCTCGAGCTGCCGGCCCGGGCAATCCTTGCCGTCGCCAGTTGACGCGCGGCGTCAGGCGTCGCGGCGCGTGGCGCGTTCCTGGTCGGCTCGGCGCTGGACGACATCCTCGCTCGCGGCGTTGGCGACGATGACCACCGAGCCGCGGACTGCGAGCGGGGCAAGCACGGTCGCGATCCAGTCGTCCGGCCCGGTCCAGGCCCGGGTGGTGAGCAGCCGTTCGCCGGGTTCGAGACCGACGGCGAGCGCCCGTTCGACGACCTCGCCGCGCGTCCAGCCGGCGAGTGCGGGATCGTCCGGGCCGGCGGCGAGGCGCACCGTCGGCCACGCGTCGGCTTGCGGCCGTACCGCCGTCACGTAGTCCAGCGCTCCGGACGGCGCTGCGTCGCGCAGGCCCAGCGCGGCCGATTGCGGCGCAATCGCGAACACATCGCCGGCGTCGGCGCTCGAGGCCGACTCGGGGCTCACGAAGGCAACATCGCTCGCACCCGCCGTGGTCAGCTCGAGGCCCGCGGTGAGGCAGCCGAGCAGGATCGGAAGTGAGATCCAGTGCGCGGGCACGGCGACCAGGGCGGTGTCTCCGACACCGAGGCCCAGTTCGGTGCCGAGCAGGTGATGCGTCTTCGCCACCCAATTGGCCAGCGACTTGACCGACAGCTCGGAGCGCTCGCCGGTGGACTCGTCGTAGTACGTGACGAACGGCCGGGACGGTTCCGCGGCGAGCAGATCAGCGAACTGCTGCTCCGGGGTCAGTTGATGCACTTCTTCGTGGGTTGCTGCTGGTGCTTCGTGTGGTGGTGCTTCACCGGCGCCGGGTACTTGTCCGGGTGGAACAGCTTGTCCACGAAGGTCTTCACCTTGGCCGGATTGATGATCTCGACGTCGCCGACCGGCGAGTTGTGATTGAACCCCTCGAACGGGATCAGCTTTCCCTTGATGTTGTTCGGGTCGAGGCTGCCCACCTGAAGCGCGAGCTGCTTGATGTCCAGTCCACTGTCGACATAGATCGCTTGGTCGATCGCCTTGACCAGAGCGCCCAGCCCGCCGCCGAGCAGCGTGCCCGCGGACGAGATCTTGCCGAACGCCTGGGTGAGGAAGTAGCGCTGCCGGGCGGCCCGGTCCAGGTCACCGTTGGGCAGGAAGTGCCGCTGCCGGACGAACTCGAGCGCGGTGACGCCGGAGATCTTGTGCGAGCCGGCCGACATCTTGAAGCCGGAGCCACCGCCGTCCATGCCGGCGGCCTGGTTCGCCGCGACCGAGTCGTCGACGGCGTTGCACAGGTTGATCGTCACCCCGCCGACGGCGTCACTGATCTTGACGAAGCCGATCAGGCTCACCTGGACGAAGTGGTCGATCTTCAGGCCGGTCAGGTTCGAGATCGTGTGGATCAGGACGTTGGCGCCGGCCGTGCGCCGCTCATCCGATGACGCGCCCTGGTTGAGGCTGTTGTAGCCGTCGACATAGGCCGCGTTCAGCTTGTTCATGCCGTAGCCGGGGATGTTCACGTAGGCGTCGCGCGGGAGCGAGAGGATCTGCGCCTTGTCACCGTTGGCGGGGATGTGGACGACCATCATGGTGTCGGTGGCGAGGCTGCCTCCGTCCAGCCCGACGTGCAGATCGCGGGCCTCCTTCAGCGACAGGTTGGAGCGGTCGTCGTTGCCGACGACGAGGATGTTCTGATCGCTGCCGTCGATGTCCGGCGCGTCGGTCGGCTGGCCCTGGCTGAAGTCGATCTTGAGTCGGTGCAGGCCCGCGTTGAGCGTGCGGAAGTTCCACCACAGGTAGCCGGCCAGCAGCAGCAGGAAGGCGGACAGCAGCGCGCCCAGCGACCGGCCGACCAGCCGATACGCGTGGACATGGGACCCGTGCTGGCCGCGGTGCCGCCCGCGGGGGTCGAGATGCGGGGGGAGCGGCGCGTTCGGGTCCACCGTCTGTGGACGTGGCGCCATATCCGGAGCGTACAAGTCAACCTCGTGTGAGGCCGCTGAGCGCTCGGGCCGCGCTCAGTCGATGCAACCCAGGCCGTTGGTCGTGTCGCCGCCACCGTGGCCCGGGGTGCCGGGATGCGTCGGTCGGGCGATGCCCCGGACCCAGTGGCCGTCCGAGCCCAACACGACAGTGACCCGCGTCACACCAGGCGTGACGACCGGCTTGGCCTGCGGGACGACCGAGGCCACCGCCTTCGCCTGCGCTTCGCGCCCGGGCGGGTACTCGACCAGGCTGGCCTGCGCCGGTTCCGGCGTCGAATCGACGGTGTTGGTGGTGAAGCCGAGCAACTGCAGCGCTGACGCGTTGCGCGCGGCGAGGTGGGGAATCGCCGTGCCGTTCAGGACGTCCACGGTGACCGTGCTCGGTGCGGCCGGCCGCGCCGCGTCGTACGCGGCGTTGCCATGTCCGTCCAGCGAGGCGATGAACGACGGCATCGCCGCCCGGTCGACGCCGACGATCGAGGTCTCGACGCCGTCGGGGTAGATGAGCTGCGCGCCGCTGTTCGGGATGGTGACGAAGCTGATCGTGCCCGCGGTCAGCGTCGCGAACTGCCGGGCGAGCGAGATGAGGTCGAGGTCCGGGTCGACGAGCAGTGAGCTGCTGATCGCTTCCAAGAGGTCGCGCATCTTGAACGGGTTCAGCAGCGAGCCGGCTGACAGGATCTTCTGGAAGGCAGCCTTGAGGAAGTACTGCTGGCGCTTGATCCGGTCGAGGTCGCCGTGCGGCAGCCCGTGCCGCTGGCGGACGAAGGCGAGTGCCTGCACGCCCTTGATCACCGACAGGCCCTTGGGCAGATCGATGCCGGAGTAGCCGCTGCCGTACGCGTCGCTGTCGGTGGTCGCGTTCTGCGCGTTCTTCAGGCAGACCGGCACGCCGCCGATGGCCTCGCTGATCCGGTAGAAGCCGAGCAGGCTCACCTGCATGTAGTGGTCGATGTACAGGCCGGTCAGCGCATGGATCGTCCGGATCGTCGACAGGATGCCCGCGCTCTCCGCCTGCCGTTCGGTGCGGCCGGCCGAGGTCGCCGCGTAGTACCCGTCCGGGTACGCCGAGTTGATCTTGCCCTTGCCATAGCCCGGGATGATCACCCATGAGTCGCGGGGGAACGAGACGAGCGTCGGGTGCCCGCCGCCGGCCGGCACGTGCAGCACCATCATCGTGTCGGCGTTCACCGTGGACTTGTCCTGGCCGGTGTGCAGCGCTTTGAGCTCTGCGTGAGTGGCCCCGGCGCGGGTGTCGCTGCCGATCAGGAGGATGTTCTGCGCCGACCCGTCCGGGTCCGACTCGCCGGCGGCCAGAGCCGGCACGGGCAGCCCGTGCGGCACGTTCGCAGTGAAGTTCTGGAAGCTCACCCAGGCGATGCCCGAACCCACCAGCACCAGCAGCGAGATCGACGCGAACAGCGCCCGCACGCCCACCCGGACGCCGTGCCGACTGGTCAGCCCGGCTAAGGCGGCGCGCGTTTCGGACGATTCGGAAGCCATCGAGTCGAGGCTAGGACGGCCGATGGCGTCGACCGTGGCACGACACGGCTGCATACCTGCGGGGCAGTTGGGATCGGTGTTAAAAAAGTGGCCAGAGTAGCTCTGTGGGTCATTCGCCCGTACGCTTCGGCGTGTCGCCACGTCATTGACCGGATGGACTGGTAATGCGCCGAGGTCGAACGCATCGGGCAGCGCGCATCGGAGCCGCCACGGCTCTCGCGCTCGCCGGCGCGTGCGCGGGGTTCGGCGCCGGCTCGGCAGGTGCAGTGGTCGTCGAGCCGAGCGGCTCCGTCACGGTCACCATGCTCGGCGTCGGGCATGGCCACGGGCTGAGCCAGTACGGCGCGCGCGGGGCAGCGATCGCCGGGCTGAGCGCGCCGCAGATCGTCGCCTTCTACTACCCCGGCACCACCCTGGTGACCCGACCCGAAAGCCGGATCCGGGTCCAACTGTCCGTCGGCCCCCGGCTCACCGTTGCGCCGGCGGCCGACCTCACCGTGACGGGCCTGGCCGACCCGTTGCCGACCGCCGGCGTGCGTCAGTACCGGCTGCAGCCCGGTGCCGACGGCGGCCTCTGGCTGCAGCGGTTGGCGAGCGCTCCCGGTTCGACCTGGACGCTGGTCCGGGCGCACCTGCCGAACGGCTCCGCCTTCCACCGCACCAGCCGCGCGCCGGTGCGCGTCGTCCTGCCGGACGGGACCAGCCGCGACTACTTCGGCTGGTTGATCGCCTGGCGCAACACCGCCTCGGGCGCGTCCGGTGGCGTCACGTCGGTGAACAAGGTCAGCATCGACAACTACACCGCGGGCGTCGTTCCGGAGGAGATGCCGACCGCGTGGCAGCGCGCCGCCGTGAACGCCCAGGCGATCGCGGCGCGCTCGTACGGCGCGTATGCCGTCGACCATCCTCGCGACAGGCACTACGACATCTGCGACACGAGTTGGTGTCAGGTGTACGGCGGGCACGCGCAGTACGACGCCGCGGGGCACCTCATCTGGAGCGACTATCCGCGAGCGGCCGTGGCGACCTCGAACCAGGTGCTCGAGTATCACGGGGTCGCGATCTTCGCCGAATTCGGCGCGTCGAACGGCGGTTGGACGGTGGACGGCGGCCAGCCGTACCTGGTGTCGAAGCAGGACCCGTACGACAACGCGCAATCCGGGGATCCGTACCTGTACTACCGCAAGCGGCTCCCGGTGAGCTCGCTGGCCGGACAGTTCGGGCTGGCCACCGTCACTGCGGTGGTGATCAGCAAGCGGGACGGCAACGGGGCGTGGGACGGCCGGGTGATCGCCGGCTACGTCCAGGGCGCCGACAGCAGCGGCAATCCGGCGAAGGTGGCCGCGACCGGATACGACTTCGCGAACGCGTTCGGTGTGGGCACGACCTGGTTCAACGTCAGGGCGACTGCCTGAGACGTGCGCGCACGCCGGTCAGCTTTGCTCGAGGGCGGCGATGATCCTGCTGCTTGCGTCCGCCTTCTCGAACCCGCCGACGCCGTAGTGCAGGCTGATGTTGTTGCGCCGCGCGGCTTCGACCTCGTCGGCCGGTAGCGAGTCCAGATCCGACCGGTCGCCGCCGTTGCAGAACTCGAGCTCCGCATCGGGGTAGTTGCTGCGCACCAGATCGAGGCTCTCGACCATGCCGGGGCCGCTCTCGACGGCAACGAGGGCGTCATCGACGACACGCAGCGCCCGCACGATGCGCAGCCGGTCGGCGTCGGGTTGGATGAGCCGGCCCTTCTTCAGGATCTGCTGCTGGTCGTTGTTGACGATCACGATCAAGTAGCCGGTGCGCTCCCGCGCCGCCTCGAACAGATCCAGGTGCCCGCGGTGCAGCGGGCCGAAGTAGCCGCTGACGATGGATGCGCGGCGGGGCTGGTCGGTCACTCGGACACCCTAATCTGAACACGTGACGGCGGAGCGGCAACGTACCTGGGACGCCGGCCGGCCGGTCGATCTGCTGTCCACCCGGGAAAG
>JADMIO011053153.1_pt1 | contig 17269 bp, 21 predicted proteins | sample 8958161 | NCBI WGS metagenome assembly JADMIO01 (sample SAMN16585339, study PRJNA669376) | soil metagenome | isolation source: Crop rotation soil | place: USA: Cullars Rotation, Alabama | collected 2011
GAGCCACGCCGCGCCGAAGCCGGGCTCGGGTGCTACGAAACGGCCGACGGTTGGCTCATGCTCGGCGCGTTCACACCCAAGCAGAATCGAAGGCTATGGGACGCGCTTGCGGATCCGCGCTTCGCAGCACTCGATTCGTGGGAAGCGTTGTGGGCGAACGCAGGCGCGATGCGCGACGCGCTCGCGGCTCGGCTGAAAGAGCGCGACGCGGCGAGCTGGATCGAGCTCTTCCGGAAGATCGGCGTGCCCGCCGAGCAGGTTCGCTCCCTGGAGGACGCCGTGCGCGATCCGCAGCTTCGGCACCGGGCGTTGCTGGGACGCGCGGCGGCCGATGCCCCCGTCGTTCCCGTCGCCGCGTTTGGATTCGCGCACGACGGTCCGAGCCTCGAGCGCCGGGCACCGCGCGTCGGCGAGCACAGCGACGCGATCCTGCAGGAAATCGGCCTCACGGCGGCGGAGATCGGGCAACTGCGCGACGCTGGGGTCGTCGGATAACGGTACAGAGGCCGGGGACGCCCGCTGCTACGTCGTTCGTTCGAGCCCGGGATCGGCGCCGTTCTGCGAAAATGTCGCGATGCCGACTTTCATGAACGCAGCGCTCCGGGCGCAACCCAGCGCCCTCGAGGTCCTGCGGGACACCTTCGGCTATCCCGCGTTTCGCGACGCCCAGGCAGCGATCATCGATCATGTGATCGCTGGCGGCGACGCGCTTGTGCTCATGCCCACCGGCGCAGGCAAGTCACTGTGCTACCAGATTCCTTCGCTCGTGCGACCGGGCACAGGCATCGTGCTGTCCCCGCTCATCGCGCTGATGCAGGACCAGGTGGCGGCGCTGACGCAACTGGGCATCCGCGCGGCCTTCCTCAACTCCACGCTGGATGCGCGTGCCGCCAACGCCACCGAGCGGGCGCTGCTCGACGGCGAGCTCGACCTGCTGTACGTCGCACCCGAGCGGTTGACCACGGCGCGCTGCCTCGACCTCCTCGGCCGCTCGCACATCGCCCTGTTCGCGATCGACGAGGCCCACTGCGTGTCGCAGTGGGGTCACGACTTCCGTCCCGATTACCTGCAGCTTTCGCTGTTGCACGAGCGCTTCCCGGACGTTCCGCGCATTGCCCTCACCGCCACCGCCGACCCGCTCACTCGCGCCGAGATCACGGCGCGCCTGTCGCTCGCCGGCGCGCGCATGTTCGTGTCGAGCTTCGATCGCCCCAACCTGTGCTACACGATCGTCGACAAGGACGATGCGCGCAATCAATTGTTGAGTTTCATTCGCGAGGAGCACGCGGAGGAAGCAGGCATCGTCTACTGCCTGTCGCGCCGGAAGGTGGAGGAGACCGCGGCCTGGCTGGTCGACAAGGGCGTGCGGGCGTTGCCGTATCACGCGGGCATGGACTCTTCGACGCGCGCCGACCACCAGGCGCGCTTCCAGCGAGACGACGGCCTGGTCATGGTGGCGACCATTGCCTTCGGCATGGGCATCGACAAGCCGGACGTGCGCTTCGTCGCGCATCTCGACTTGCCCAAGAGCATCGAAGGCTACTACCAGGAGACCGGCCGCGCCGGCCGCGACGGCGCGCCCGCCGATGCGTGGATGGCCTACGGCCTCGCCGACGTCGTCCAGCAGCGGCGGCTGATCGATCAGTCGGAGGCGAGCGAGGAGTACAAGCGGGTTTCAGCCGCCAAGCTCGATGCGCTGCTCGGCCTGTGCGAGACGGCCGGTTGCCGGCGCGTGCGCTTGCTCGATTATTTCGGCGAATCGAGCGCGCCCTGCGGCAACTGCGACACATGCCTCGTGCCGCCCGCGACGTTCGACGCCACCGACGCCGCGCGCAAGGCGCTGTCGGCCATCTATCGCACGGGCCAGCGCTTCGGCGCGCTGCACGTCATCGACGTGCTGCGCGGCAAGGACAGCGAGCGCGTCGCGCGCTGGGATCATCACAAGCTCGGGGTGTTCGGCGTCGGCGCCGACCTCGACGAGACCGCGTGGCGCAGCGTGTTCCGGCAGCTCGTTGCACTCGGTTTGGTCCGCGTCGATCACGCCGCTCACGGTGGCCTGCAGCTCACCGAGGCGGCGCGGCCAGTGCTCAAGGGGGACGAGGCCGTCGCCATGCGCCATGCGAGGGTGCGCTCACGCGTGCGCGGGCGGGCGTCGTACGGACGCTCTGCGGGAGCTTCGTCGCTTTCCACTGCCGATGGTGCGCTGCTCGAGCGGCTGAAGGCCTGGCGGCTTTCCGAATCGCGCGCGCAGGCGCTTCCGGCGTACGTGATCCTGCACGACCGCACGCTCGCGGAGATTGCTGCGCAGCGGCCGCGTCACTTGGAACAGCTCGCCGGCATCTCCGGCATCGGGGCGAAGAAGCTCGAGCGCTATGGACCCGCGCTGATCGGGATCGTGATCCAGGACTAGCGCCGGCGCGCTTTACATCGCACCGTGGGCGAACGTCGCGGCCAGCACCTCCGGCGCGGCCGCATCCTGCGACGGCTCGAGCACGGTGATCCGCCACAGGGTCCGCGCGTCGTTCGGATCGATGAGCGTCGCCGAATGCAGGAGCGAGGCGTTGTCCCACACGACGATGTCGCCCACGCCGTACTTGAATCGCAATTGATACTTGGCTTGCGTCGAGTGCGCGGCAAGCTCGTCGAGCAGCGCGCGCGCCTCGTCCTCCGGCATGCCCAGGATGCCGAACGAGCTTCCCGATACGGCGTACAGCGACTTGCGCCCGGTCACCGGATGCGGCCGCGCGATTCTATGCGTGATGAGCGGCATCTTCGCTTTCTGCTCCTCGGTGAGCACCGACGCCACGGTTCGGCTCTTCTCGTCCTGGTCGTTGCGGTTGCCGTAATGGTGAATCCCGTACAGCGGCTCGATCGTCTTCTTCATCGCCTGCGGCAGGTCGTCGTAGGCCGCCTGCTGATTGGCGAAAAGCGTCTCGCCGCCGACCTTCGGCACCACGAGCGAGTACAGCGTCGTCGCGCGCGCCGGAACGGCAAGGTAGGAGTAGTCGGTGTGGAAATACGAGCCCGCATCCTGCAGCCCCGTCGGCTTGCCGTCCTTCTTCACGTTGGACAGGATGAGGATGTTGGGATCCTCCGGATGGTGGAACTGGTCGATCACGTGCGGCTGCGGCGGCCCGAACCGGCGGGCAAAGCTGGCGAACTGCGCGGCGGTGATGCGCTGCCCGCGCAGCCCGAGCACCTGATGGTCGTAGAAGGCCCGCTCGAGCTCGGCGAACGCCGCGTCGGACAAGGGCTGCGAGAGGTCGACGCCGGCAGCTTCGATGCCGAAGCCGGCGGAAAGGGGCGTGAACTGCGCCATGGCTTATCTCCTGCGTCCTGCCGGCCGCCAGGCGTTGGACAAGCGCGGCCGGGAGGAGAATGATAGTTGGAATCGGCCCCGTCCGTATCACCCGTGAGCTTCATGAACACGCTGCGCCGTCTGCTCACCGCCGTGCTGCTTGCGGGCCCGGTGGACGCGTCCGCGCAGGATCCGTATGCGGCCAGGCGCGACAAGCTGGCGGATCAGATCGTCGCGGAGATGAGCGCGACGCGCGCGGAGACCGGGCGCGACAAGCTGCGCGATTCCGTCCTGCGCGCCATGCGCACCGTCCCCCGGCATCGCTTCGTCCCGGCGCATCTCGTGCCGGACGCCTACCTCGACCGCCCGCTGCCGATCGGCCTCGGGCAGACGATCTCGCAGCCGTTCATCGTCGCGCTGATGACGGAGCTGCTCGACCCCGCGCCGAACGCGCGCGTGCTCGAGGTCGGGACGGGGTCGGGCTACCAGGCGGCGGTCCTCGCCGAGTGCGTGGGCAAGGTCTACACGATCGAGATCGTGCGGCCGCTGGGCGAGCAGGCGCGCACGGTGCTCGCCGACCTCGGCTATCGCAACGTCGAGGTGCGCATCGGGGACGGCTACAAGGGCTGGCCGGAGGCGGCGCCATTCGACGCCATCATCGTGACCGCGGCCCCGGATCACGTCCCGCAGCCGCTCGTCGACCAGCTGGCGCCCGGCGGCAGGATGGTCATCCCGGTCGGCACGCATCACGGAATCCAGGACCTGCTCGTGATCACCAAGGGCGCCGACGGCAAGGCGGTGACGCGGCGTACTTTGGCGGTGCGTTTCGTGCCCCTGACCAGGGAAAAATAGCTATTTGAGGAAGTCCGGCCTGATCAGCTCCGGCAGCAACAGTGGAATCTGCGGCCAGATGATCATCGCGAACAGCACGAGCAGCATCGGCACCAGCATGATCATGGTGTCCTTCAGCGCGTATCGCAATCGCACCTTCGCGATCGAGCACGAGATCATGAGGCACAGTCCGTAAGGCGGCGTCACCAGTCCGAACGCGAGCGCCACGATGCTGATGATCGCGAACGACACCGGATGCATGTTCACCGACGCGGCGAGCGGCTGCAGCACGGTCCCGACGATGATGATGGCCGGGATCGCGTCGAGGAAGCAGCCGACCACGAGAAAGACGAACACGATGAAGAAGCCGACGCCGATCGGGCCCATGCCCCACGTCGTGACGTTGGCAAGCAGCGCCTTCGGAATCTGGAAGTAGGCGAGGAGCCAGCCGAACACGGAGGCGGTGCCCACGCAGAAGAGCGCGATGGCGGAGAGCTTGCCCGTCTCGAGCAGCGCGTGCCACAGCTCCTTCCTGCCCATCTCGCGATAGAAGCCGAGCGAAAGTACCGCTGCGTAGATCACCGCCGCCGCCGCCGACTCAGTCGCCGTGAACCACCCGAGCAGGATGCCGCCGACGATGATGAACGGCGTCATCAGCGCCGGCACCGCGACCGCGGCTGCCGAGATGAACTCCCTGAACGTCGCGCGCGGGTAGGTTGGATAGTGCCGCAGCTTGGCGTAGACGTGCACCGTCGCCATCTGCGCGAGCCCGATCAGCAGTCCCGGTATCACGCCGGCGAGATAGAGCGCGCCGATCGATACCTGCAGCACGCCGCCCCAGACGACCATGAGGATCGACGGGGGGATGATGACCGCCAGCACGGCCGACACTGCGGTGATGGCGATCGAGAAGCTCAGGTCGTAGCCTTCCTTGACCTGCGCCTCGATGAAGATCTTGCCCTGGCTTGCGGCATCGGCGGTCGAGGAACCGGAAATGCCCGCGAAGAACACGGACAGCAGGACGTTGATCTGCGCGAGCGCGCCGGGAAAATTGCCGACCATCGTGCGCGACAGGTGCACGAGCCGGTCCGTGATGCCGCCGACGTTCATCAGGTTCGCCGTGAGCAGGAAGAACGGCACCGCCAGCAGGATGAACGAGTTGTACGCCTTGAACGTGGTGTTGAACACGACCATCGGCGACAGCCGCGGCTCGATGATCAGCACCGGCATGCACGCGAGCCCGAGCGCGAACGCGACCGGCACGCGCAGGATCATGAGGAGGAAGAACGTGCCGAACAGCAACAAGGCCGCGACGCCAGGCGTAAGGGTCGCGCCCGTCATACCACGCTTCCCGTGCCGAGGTCGCGCGGCGGCGCATCGTCCCCCGGACCTTCTCCGTAGAGCAGGAATCGAATGTCGGCCCGCAGGCGCTCGCCGCCGAACAGAATCCAGGTCAGGCCGGTCAGCGGCCACGCGACGAAGATCCAGGCCATCGGAAGGTCGGCGAGCTCGGACGTCTGGCTCCAGCCGAACTGCACGAACTTGATCCCGTACCAGACGAAGACGAGCGCGAAGACGAGGATGAATACCATCGAGACGATCCGCAGGATCGCGTTGGCCCGGGGTTTGAGCTCCGGCAATACGTCCACATCGAAGTGCGTGCCGTCGCGCACGCCGATCATCGCCCCCAGCATCACCATCCAGATGAACAGGAAGCGGGCCATCTCCTCGGTCCAGATCCAGGCCGGGATCAACGCCGTGAAGCGCGAGATCATCTGCAGCGTCACGGGTATTACGAGCAGGCCAACGCTCAATCCCAGCAGCACGTTGAGCAGCCGGTAGTAGGCATCGATGAATTTTCTCAAGGTGACTCCCGCCTTCCCGCTCGCCGCCCGCACAAAAAAAGACCGGCGCAAGTACGCTTACTCTTGCGCCGGCCCCACTGTACCTGCAATTACATGCTGTTGATCTTGTTGTAGATGTCGCTCGCGCCGATTTCCTTGGCGTATTCGGCCATCACCGGGTCGGCGAGCTTCTTCATCTGCGCGCGATCGGCGAACGGGATCATCTTGAGCCGTCCCGCGGCCTGCATCGCCTCGAGCTTCTTCTGGTCCTCGCCGGACTCGATCTGGCGACCGTAGATGCCCGCTTCCTTGCCCGCCTTGAGGATGGCGGCCTGCAGGTCGGGCGGCAGCTTCTTGAACGTCTTGCCGGAGAAGCAGATCGGCCGGATCGTGATGGCGTGCTGCGTCATGTTGAGGTTGGGGCCGACTTCGTAGAACTTCATCGCCTCCACACCCGCGGCTTCGTTCTCGCCGGCGCTGATGACGCCGTTCTGGATCGCGTTGTAGATCTCGTCGTACGCGATCACGGTGGGCGACATGCCCACCGCGGAGAACGTCTTGCTCCAGATCGGCGCGCCCTGCACGCGGACCTTGAGGCCCTTCATCTCCTGCAGGTTGCGCACCGGCTTGTTGGCGAAGATGTTGCGCGTGCCGCCGCCTGCGAAGCCGATCAGCATCACGTCGCCCTTGGCCGAGACCTCGTCGGCGATCGGCTTCAGCGTGTCCGCATCGAGCACCTTGTTCCAGTGATCGATGTCCCGGAACAGGAACGGCGCGTCGATGAACGGCGCGGCCTTGGAGAACGTGGACATGTGCGCGGGCGACACGATGCCGTAGTCGACCGAGATGCCCTGGTTCATGTACGCGAAGTAGTCCTTCTCGAGGCCGAGCTCGCTGTTCTTGTGCAGGACGAAGTTGATCGGCTTGCCGTAGTACTTGGCGGTGAGCTCCTGGAACCGCACGAGCGCGCGGTTGAACGCGTGGTCGTCGTTGAACTGCACCGCACCATGGAGCGTGATCGGTGCCTGCGCCAGTACCGCGCCCGGCAGGGCAAAGGCCAGCACCACAGCGCCTCGCAAAAGCGCGCGAAGGGCATCTCGCATGTCAAATCCTCCTCGGGGTCGTGTCGGAAACCGACTCATCGGCGCGTTCGGAAAGACGGCGCGCTCTGGTCAAGTGGTCGGACCAATTGTTCCCCGCCGGCCTCCGGCTGTCAACGCGTATCGCGTTGTGCTGTGCACCATCGACGCCCTCGCTTGGTGCGTCCTTCTTCAGAACTGGATGCTCACGCCTCCGGCGGCGGACCAGTTGGCCGTCAGCTGCACGCCGTTGACGTACCGGTAAAGCGGTGCGGCGACGAACGCGTACAGCTGGACGGCCGGCGTGATCGCGTACGTGACCCCCGGCGCGATCGACAGCGACTGGCCGCCGGAATCCTCCGGCTCGGCCTCCGCGCCCTTGTCGCGGTTCTTGTAGACGTAGTTGAGCTGCAGGTTGAGCCCCAGCTGGTCGTTCACGTCGTAGCGATAGCCGACGTCGACCGCGAAAGCGTTGCCGGGCTTGTAGCCGCTCGCGTAATTCAGAGGCAGCTGGGCGCCGACCTGCGCGTACCAGGACGAGTTGTAGAGCGGGAGCGCCTGGCGGTAATACGCCGAGAGCGTTAGCTGCGTCGTGCCGGTTCCCGGCTGCAGGGAGCGCTCGGCGACGGTCCCGTCCCCGTTGGTGATGTCGGTCGCGCCCGTGGGCAGCACCAGGCCGAAGGTCGCGCCCGCGAAGCCTGCGCGTTCGGCGGTCACCTCGCCGAAATAGGTCTGGTAGCGGCCCTGCACGCGAATGTCGCCGAGCTGCGTGAAGTGCCAGCTCTCGAGGAGCTTCTGGCCGCGGTGGTTGTGGACGTGATCGTGGCTGCGATCGACGATCGGCACTACCGCGGTGACGCCCCAGTTCTCGCTGATGCCGTAGTCGAGTGTCGTGAGGACGTTGCGATTGACCGTCTTCACTTCGTCGTGATGCGCGGGAATCTCGCCCACCGATATCCTGCGGCTTCCGCTCATCGGCTGGTCCTGGTCGATGTACTCGAAGCGAAGGTCGACGTGGGGACCCGGCTGGGTCCAGATCCCCTGCAGGCTCCAGTTGGTGTTGACGTTGCAGAAGGCGGAGCCGCAGCTTGCGTGCGCGGCGCCGGGCAGGGTGAGCGACGCCGCGAGGGCGAGGCGGAACTTGCAGGACATGAAGGCGCTCCTGCGCGGGCGCGTCCAGCGCGCCGCGCGCGATCAAGGCAACCGAAGGACGCTAGTGCTTCGAGGGCGCCGCTCCGGCCGTCAACGCACGCACGGTGGCTTTGACCTCCTGCGTGGTCTTGCGGCCGGACTTGTCGGCGAACGTGAGCACGACGGGAACGCTGTCGCCTTCCTTGAGCGGTGCAACGAGATCCAGCAGCATGACGTGATAGCCCCCGGGGCGAAGCTCGACCGTCTTGCCCGCGGGCAGCGGCAGCGATTGCATCGCGCGCATCTTCATCACGCCGTTCTCGAGCGCCATCGAGTGGATCTCGGCGGCCTTCGCGGCGGGCGTGGCGACGGCGACCAGGTCTCTGTCGTCCGCGCTCGCGAGCTGCATGAAGGCCCCCGTGGCCCGTTGGCCGGGGACGGTGCCGCGGACCCACGCGTCGCTCACCACGACCTGGGCGAGCGCGGCGGGGGCCGCGAGCGCGAGCACGAGGCTCGCGATGAAGAGCTTGGACGACATGAGGTTCCTTCGCTGACGCATCGGGCTCGCGGGTCCCTCGATGGGCCGCGCGCGCATGCTGGAATTTCGCGGACCGCTCACGGCCGCGGCGACGTTTCAGCCGAGGGCGGGCGGCCCGCGCGCGAGCACCGTGACGCGTACGACCTCGCACGCGCGCGCATCGCTCGTGGCGACCGGCGTGACCGGCGCCATGGCCATCGCCGGGCTTGGTGAAGCGCCCGGCACTCCGAGGGAACCCGCGCTGCACTGGCAGCACGCCTGGCAGGACTCCATCGCGTCGTGCGCGGGCTGCGCCGGCATCTTGCCCGTGCCCGCGGCGGAGCAGAGGTCGCCGCTCATCGCGCCCATGCGCATGACGTGCCCGAGCGCGTGCGCGGGCAACGCGGCTCCCGCGAGCAGCGCGACGATGGTGAGCCAGGCGGTGAAGCGACGTTTCATGCCAGGCGATTGTACTGCGTCCGCTCCAAAGCGCCACGGGGCGCATGGGATAATTGCCGCATGGGCAGCCCCTCTTCCGCGATCCCGCGCGCGCCGGTGGAAGCGCGTCGCGCTGCCGCGCCGGATGCGAGCCGCGCCGTCGCGGCGTGGCTCCTCGCGTGTTGCGCGCTGGTCTTCGCGATGATCGTGGTCGGGGGCGTGACCCGCCTCACGCACTCCGGCCTGTCGATCACCGAGTGGCAGCCGATCGTCGGCGCGCTGCCGCCCCTGAGCGACGGCGATTGGGCCGCCGCATTCGCGAAGTACCGCGCCACGCCGGAGTACGAGCTCGTCAACCGCGGCATGACGATCGACGAGTTCAAGGGCATCTTCTGGTGGGAGTACGCGCACCGGCTGCTCGGACGCTCGATCGGCGTCGCGTTCTTCGTTCCGTTCCTGTGGTTTGCCGCGCGCCGCGCAATTCCCAAAGGCTACGGCGGCAAGCTCGCGGGCATCTTCGTCCTGGGCGGACTTCAGGGCGCGCTCGGCTGGTACATGGTGCAGAGCGGGCTCGTCGACGATCCGCGGGTCTCGCCGTTTCGCCTGACCGCGCACCTGACCCTCGCGTTCGTGATCTACGGCGCGATGCTGTGGGTCGCGATGTCGCTGCTCGCGACGGCTCCGGAGCGGCGGACCGACGCAAGGATGCGCGGGGCGATGCGTGCCGCGCTCGCGGTCGTCGGCCTGGTTCTCGTGATGGTGGCGAGCGGCGGCTTCGTGGCCGGCATCCGCGCGGGATTCGCCTACAACACGTTCCCCTTGATGAACGGCAGCGTGGTCCCGCCCGAGATCATGATGCTTTCGCCGTGGTGGAAGAATTTCTTCTACAACATGGCCACGGTGCAGTTCGACCATCGGCTGCTGGCGCTGGCCCTCGCCGTGTCCATCGCGATGCTCTGGTGGCGCGTGCGGCGCAACCCGGCCACGCCGCACCGGGCGCGCGTCGCCGCGCATCTTCTTCTCGCCATGCTCGCGCTGCAGATCGGGCTTGGAATCGCGACACTCCTGCTCGTCGTGCCGCTGCCGCTCGCCGCCGCCCACCAGGCGGGCGCCGTGGTGCTGTTCACCCTCGCGCTCAACTTCGCGCACGCCCTGCGGCGGTAGCCCGGCGCGCCGCCTTATAATGGGCGCATGACCGATACCCGCGCCCTGGACGAGCCCCTGTCCGACGCCGAGCTCGACGAGCTCGAAGGCTTCCTCGCGTCCGACGCCGTTCCGGAGGACTGCATGGACCTCGAGATGCTCGACGGCTTCCTCGCGGCCATCGTAAGCGGCCCCGAACAGATACAGCCCTCGGAATGGCTGCCGCAGGTCTGGAGCGACGGCGGCCGCAGCGCCACGCCCGCGTACGGCAACAGCGCGGAGGCGCAGCGCGTCATGGCGCTGATCCTGCGCCACATGGTAGGGATCCAGCGCACGCTGGCCGAATCGCCTACGCGATTCAAGCCGCTCCTGTACCTGCCCGAGGAAAAGAAATCCGACGAGCGCCAGCCGCCCGAGGGCACCGCGTGGTGCGAAGGCTACATGGCGGGCGTGAAGCTGCGCGACGAGGCGTGGCAGCCGCTGTACGACGCCGAGGATGCGCGCGACTGGATCTTCCCGATCGAGGCGCTGGCCTTCGGCGACCAGGATCCCGAGTTCGCCGAGTGGATCGACGACAAGGAGAAGCGCGCGAGCCTGGTGGAGGAGCTCGCCGTTGCCTCGGTGCTGATCTATCGCTTCTGGCAGGCCCGCCGCACGACGCAAACGCGCGGCAGCGGCACGCGCCGCTCGCTGTCCGACGCCGCGCGCAAGTCGCGCGAACGCCTACACTGACCGGTCGGGGACGGGCGCCCTGGCGGGCGCTTTCGCGCCGCGGGGAAGGCCGGGTGCGGGGTGGCGCACGACCTTCGACGGTTCGGGCACACGCGACGGGACTTCCCGCAAGCGCGCGTCGTGCTCGGGCGGATCCAGCAGCGGGTGCTCCTCGGTCATCGCGTGCGGCATGTCTTGAGCTCCTGAAGCCCTCGGCGGCCGGAAGGGGCGTCCTGTGGTCCAGACGTTCCGTTCCCGGCGTTTTTAGAATATTCATTCTATTCGCCCGCCATGTCAAGGGCGTTTGCGCGAATTCTTGCGGGGAGCCTTGCGTCCGTTGCGCTCCGCGATCGCGTAGCCCAGCGCCATGACCAGTGCTTGCGCTGCACAAAGCGGCGCGACGAGCGACCGGAACTGCACCGTCGGGTCGTCGCCCACGAGCAGCATCACCCGCGCGAAACGCGCGAGCGGCGAGACCGGCTGGTCGGTGATGGCGATGACCGCGGCGCCCTGCTTGTGCGCGGTCTCGGCAGCGTCGACCACCTCCTGCGTGTAGCTGCGGAAGCTCGCGGCGATGAGCACGTTGTCGCGGCGGATCATCCCGACCTGCTGGCGCAGCATGCCGCCGACGGAGTCGAGCAGGAGCGCTCTGAACTCGAGCTGCGCCAGGCCGTACGCGAGGTAGCTCGCGACGGGGAAGGCGCGCCGCTGGGCGAGCAGGAAAACCGCGTCCGCCTCGAGCACGATGTCGGCTGCCGCCCGGAGACGCCGCGGGTCGAGGTGCTCGCGCAGGCGCTCGAGCTCGCGGATCGAGCTGTCGACGAGCTGCGGGAGCACGTGGCCCTGGTCGCCGCCCGTGCGGCGAAGCTGCTCGATGCGCTCGCGATAGGTGGCCGAGCGGGCGACCAGCCGCTCGCGGTAGACGCGCGAGAGCTCGGTGAAGCCGGAGTAGCCGAGGGCGTTGGCGAACCGTATGACGGCGGACGGCGGGACGCCGGCCTCGCGCGCGATCTCGGCCACGGTCGACAGCGCCATCGCGTCCGGGTTGCCGAGGGCGAAGCGCGCGATGCCCTGAAGCCGGTCGGGAAGCTCGGGGTAGGTCTTCGTGATGTGACGCGCGAGCTCGTCGTAGGTCATTGCCGTCGCCATGGCCCGTGCCGTTCCCTTGCGGGACCGGTCTCCCCCTGATGGAACGTTTATTCTACGGTGGAACGGGGAGCGGAAGGCTAGATGCGGGAGCCCGGCGCCAGCAGCGCGTGGCTCTCGGGGTGCCGCCGCATGTAGCCGCGCACGAACGAGCAGAGCGGCATCACCTTGAGGCCGTTGGCGGCAGCGTAGTCGAGCGCGGCCTGCACGAGCTCGCCCGCGATGCCGCGCCCTTCGACCTCGCGCGGGACTTCCGTGTGGACCATGTGCAGCGTGGCGCCCACCCGGCGGTAGTCGGCGTGGCACAGGCCGGCAGGCACGGTCGCCTCGAACCGGGTCTGCGCGAGGTTGTGGACGATCGTGAGGTGAGGCGTGCCTTCGTTCATTGCGCGAGGATGGACGCGCGCATCGCGCGGACGTGTCTACGGTAACATGCGCGGCCGTCCCAGGCCCGTTGCCCATGCCGCTCGAAGACGCCTTGCGCCACCTCGATTGGGGCTCGCTGTACGTCGCGAGCGAGTGGGTGGTGCGCATCGCCGCGCTGATCTACGTGCCGCAGCGGCGACCGCCGAGCGCGGCGCGGGCCTGGCTCCTGCTCATCTTCTTCCTGCCGTGGCCCGGCGTGCTGCTGTACGTGCTCATCGGCCGCGCCTATCTGCCGCGGCGGCGGCTGCGGGTGCAGCAGCAGATCTACGAGCTCATCAGGCGCCTCGCGCCGCGCGCAGCGGCGTTCGAGTCCACGATCGCCAACGCGGTCTCGCCCGAGCTCGTGCCCGCGCTGCGGCTTGCCAACCATCTCTCCGAATTCCCCGTGATCGGCGGCAACCGCTTCCTGCTCCTGCCCGAGTACGACGGCGCCATCGCGCGCGTCATCGCCGACATCGACGGCGCGCGCAGGTACGTGCACATGCTCTTCTACATCTTCGAGGACGACGAGGTGGGGCGCATCGTCGCGGAGGCGCTCGTTCGCGCCGCCCGGCGCGGCATCGCGGTGCGCGTGCTGATGGACGCGATCGGGTCGCGCGAGGGGCTGGCCCACCTCGGGCCGCTGATGCGCGAGGCCGGTGCGGAGGTCCTGGCGGTCATGCCGCTCCGGCTCTGGGGCCCCAATGCGGCGCGCTTCGACCTGCGCAACCACCGCAAGATCGTGGTGGTCGACGGTCAGAGCGCGTTCTTCGGCTCGCAGAACATCGTGAGCGCCCATGCCAACCGGGGCCTGGTCAACGAGGAGATGCTGGTCCGCGCCACCGGACCGATCGTGCGCCACCTGCACGCGGTGCTGCTCGGCGACCGCTATCTCGAGACCGGAACGCTGCCGCCGGAATCCGACGACCTGTCGCCGGCGTCGCTGTCCGACGCGACGTTCGGCCTTGCGCAGGTCGTGCCGAGCGGCCCGGGCTACAACGAGGGCACGGCCGAGGCCGTGATGATCGCGCTCATGTACGGCGCCCGCTCGCGCGTGGTGCTGACGTCGCCGTACGTGATCCCGAGCGAGGCGTTTCTCTCCGCCATGTGCAGCACCGCGCGCCGAGGGGTCAAGGTCGAGCTGATCGTCGACGCGGAGTCGAACAAGCCGCTGGTGCAGCTCGCGCAGCAATCCTTCTACGATGCGATGGTGCGCGCCGGCGTGACGATCCTGCGCCACCACGGCAGCTTCCTGCACGCGAAGCACATGAGCGTGGACGACGAGGTGGCGCTGATCGGGTCGTCCAACTTCGACATCCGGTCGTTCGCGCTGAACGCGGAGGTGAGCGTGCTGATCTGCGACCGCGGCGTGGTCGCCGACCTGCACCGTATCCAGGACAGCTACCTGCGCAACTGCGACCAGGTCACCGCCGAAGAGCGCGCCCGGGTTCCGCTCCCGCGGCGGGCGCTGGAAAATCTAGCTCGCCTGACGGATTCGCTTCTGTGAGGCGCAGCGCGGCTTTGCGCGTATAGGCCGCGCGATGCGAGCGAGGCAGCAGCAGGTAACCGTGGCGCCGCGCGTCGTACTCCTCGATGAGCTGCACGAGCTCCTCGAACCGGTTGCCGGGCGGGGTCCCCGACTCGGAGAACGCGAGCGCGTCGAGCTCCTCGATGGCGGCCGCGTACGACCGCTCGTCGTGTAGTGCGATGACGTCCGGGGGGAGGCTCACGAAGCGCGGGCGATGGCGAGCGAGTCCGCCGGCGACGTCGCGCGGCCGTAGACCGCCGCAATGCGGTTACGCAGTGCCACGAACGCATCGGGGGCGAATTCGTGGAGCGCGTAGAGCTGGACCGCGCAACCCGCAAGCCCGAATCCCAGGGCCAGCGTGCCCAGGAGTCGGAATGCCGACGCCGGCCCGAACAGGGCGAGCACGGCGCCGAGCACCGACGCGATTGCGAAGAAGACGAGCGCTGCGACGATCAGGCGGGCGGGCATGGCGCGGCTTCCTACGCCATGTCCGGCTTGCGCCACCAGCGAAGATCGGGTTCCAGCTCGTCCGGCACGTCGTCGACCGCGCCGCGGCGACGCATGAGCTTCAGCGCGAGCGCGACCGCGAGCAGCACCAGCGAGGCCATCAGGATCCAATCGCGCATGGGCAGCGTGTCGAACGCAAACGACGCGGCGAAGGTCGGCGTGACGACACAAAGGCCGAGCAAGACGCCGGCCGCAAAGGCATTGAGACGCTTGACACTCTTGGGCAGGGACATTTTTGTGATCCTCCGAGCCAAACAATGGCGATGGGGCCAATGTAGGCCGGGGGCCCGCCAGCGAAGATAGGCAAACGCTCGATTCGCGTGTCGGACGCTTCCGACGTCGTTGTCAGGCGACGCGCCGGGCTATCCGGTGCCGGCCAGCGCGCGGCGCATGCGCGCGAGGTCGTAGCCGTCGCGGCGGGCCTCGTACTCCTCGATCAGCACCGTGAGCTCGTCGAAGCGATGCCCGGCCGGCGTGCCGGGCTCCGCGAGCATGAGCTCCTCGAGCTCGTCGAGCGCCGCGACGTACGCGGCCTCATCGGCGAGCGATGGGGGATCGAGCGGGTGAGTCATGGTTGCCTCCGTGATGTCGCACGAACGAGCGCGCATCATCGGCGCGCGGCGAAGGCGCTGCCATCGGCAGAACGGATGATCCTCAGGAGCTTTTCGGGCTGGGCGTTTCCGGCGCGCCGGCCGGGGTGGGCTCGGGCGCGGGCGGCGGCTTGAGGGCCTGCGCCGCATGTCCGGCGCCGCGATGCGCGATCGCGGTCAGCGCCGCGGTCAGCAGCACGACCAGCATCACCGCGCCGAACGGAAACCCCTCGAGCTTGCCGGTCTCGCGCGCGCTCAGGAACAGGAGCACGGTGATGAGCCCCCGGGGCGCGATCCACACGAGCTGCGCGATGTCGCGCTGGCGCAGCAGCCTCAGTATCACCCAGCGCGAGGCGAGGATGAACGCGATGCCGGCGATCGCCACGAGCCACGCCTCGATCGAGAGCATCGCGGTCATGTCCGTCCAGTAGCCGAGCAGGAGGAAGAAGAAGCTCTTGGTCGCGAACGTGAGCTCGGCGACGAGGCCCTTGAACTCGCGCAGGGTCTGCTCGTAGCCGGGGGTCTTGAGCCGGCGCAGCTTCGCGTGCCACGTGACGAGCTGCGGGTTGTTGATGATGAGCCCGCAGACGAGCACCACGATCAAGGGCGACAGGTGCAGCGCCTTGCCGATCGCGTACAGGAACACGAGCCCGGCCAGGAGCGGGAGGAAGCGCACGTGGCCGACGACCTGGTTGATGAAATAGAAGAGGGCGAGCGCCGCCACCAGCGCGGCAACCAGCGAGATCGCACCCCCTCCGAGCAGGTCCGCCGCGAATCCCTCGAGCGAGCCCGCCGCCGACAGCCACGCGTAGAACACGAGCACGCCGAGGATGTCGGACAGCGACGATTCGTAGACGACGAATTCGCGCGGCCTCTCGTGAAGGCCCGCGGCGCTGGGGATCGCCACCGCGCTGCTGATCACCGCGAACGGGATGGCGACAAGCATCGCCGTGGTCGTCTCGAAACCGAGGAGGTAACCGAAGATGAGCGCGAACGCGCCGAGGCTCACGAGGAATCCGAGCAGCGACGAGGCGGCGGCCGTCACGATGAGGGCCTTGCGCTCGCGGGTGACGGTCAAGTCGAGCGCGCCTTCGAGCACGATGAGGATGAGGCCGAGCGTGCCGACGACGGGGACGATCGGCTCGACCCAGTGGTGATAGTGCAGGCCGAAGGCCTCGAGCCCCTGGCGCGCGACGAGCCCCGCCACGATCAGGAGCACGACGCTCGGGACGCGGAAATGCCGCCCGAAGTGCTCGATCGCGTAGGCGAGAAGGAGGATCGCGGAGGCGGCGAGGATTGCGGTGTTGGTCACCCGCGCATTGTGCCGTCAAACAAGCGCGGCGCAACGGCGGTCCGGCCGACCGCCGCGCGCCGGAAACGTCGAAGCGTCAGGGCAGCTGGATCTTGCCGCCGCCCGGTAGCCCGCCCATCGGACCGCCGCCGGTGAGTGCGCTCGCGGCGCCGGCGGGCGGCACGATGAGTCCGGACGACGCCTGGCGGCGGAGGTCCTGCAGCTCCTTCATCGTGCGCTCGATGCCGGCGCGTGCCGCATCGCCATACTTGGCGACGGCGTCGGCGAGGTTTTCCGCCTCGATCTCGAAGCTCACGGGAAGCGCGCCCATGTTGGTCATGATCTGCGCTTCGCCCGAATAGAGCGTCTTGCGGGCGGCGTCGGCGCTGCCGTCGCTCTTGACCGGCACGAGCATGCGGATCGTGCCGATCTTGCGGTCGGTCACGATTTCTTCTCGATACAGCGACGCTGCGTCCATTGCGGCGTCTGCGGAGTTGCGGGTGTCGGCGGCCATGGCGTTATCGGGTCGTTCAAAAAGAGATAGTTTAGTCGACACCCCGTTAGGTCGTGGCGAACGTCGTGATGTCAACCCGCGGGTCCGCAAACGCGTTTCTGGAATTGCGGGATGCCGACCGCGTGATTACCCACGCCATGTTGGGGCGTAACATTTGGTAACGGTTTGGAGGCAAAGGAACCGGCCGCCCGTAAACCAAGTCGTATCGCGACACGCCAGGAGGGAGCATCCATGAAAACCGTCGCAATCCTGATACTTGCTTTTGCCGCGCTCGCGGCGCATGACCTCGCGGATGC
>JADMIO011367231.1_pt1 | contig 17269 bp, 16 predicted proteins | sample 8958161 | NCBI WGS metagenome assembly JADMIO01 (sample SAMN16585339, study PRJNA669376) | soil metagenome | isolation source: Crop rotation soil | place: USA: Cullars Rotation, Alabama | collected 2011
CAGGGGCGATCTGCTGATCGATAAACTCTCGGCACTTGTCATCGACCGGGGTTTCAGCTCGTTTCTCGACTATTACTACTTGCTGAAATACGACTCCTCTTCACGCGCCGAGTGGCTCAACGTGATGAACGCGCTCTCGGTCCAGGAGACGTACTTCTGGCGCGAATTCGATCAAGTGCGTGCTTTAGTCCAAACGCTGGGGCCACAGTGGTTCGCAAAAAACGCCGGTTCGACGTTACGGATCTGGTGTGCCGCAAGCGCCACGGGCGAGGAGCCATTGACGATTGCCATGGCATTGAACGAAGCTGGGTGGTTTGAACGGGCCTCAATCGAGATTCTGGCCAGCGACGCGAGCTCAAAAGCCATCGAGCGAGCTGAGGCAGGTGTCTATCGCGAGCGAGCCTTCCGAAATCTGCCGCACGATTTGCGCGATCGTTATTTCGTGTCTGAGGCTTCGGGCTGGCGCGTGAGAAGCGACATACATTCACGCATCAAGTGGGGCATTGCAAATTTGATGGATGAGAGCCAGATCGCACCCCTGGCAGCATCTGACTTTATCTTCTGTCGAAATGTTTTCATCTACTTTTCAGAAAGCGCCATCGGTCGGGTGGTCCGTTCCTTTGCCAGGCATATGCGGCCTCCTGGTTATCTATTTGTCGGCGCCGCCGAATCGTTAATAAGGCTGACGACGGATTTCAACCTGACCGAAATTGACGACGCTTTTGTGTACGTGAAGCGCGAGAGAATAATCTGATGGATCGAGTCTTACGAGTAGTGGTGGTCGACGATTCTGCTTATGTGCGGAAGGTCGTCAGAGAAATACTCTCGCGCAGTCCTTTTGTGGAAGTGGTCGGGACGGCGCGAGACGGCCTGGAAGCGTTGGATCTCGTAGAGCAACTCGCTCCCGATGTGGTGACGTGCGATCTGATCATGCCGGAGCTCGACGGCGTCGGTTTTGTACGCGAACAGATGCAGCGGCGACCGGTGCCGATCATCATCATGAGCATCGCGAACGAGACGGCTGAAGCTGCACTCACGGCACTCGACGCCGGTGCGGTCGATTTTGTACAGAAACCAACCGCGCTTGCGAGTGAAAAGATTTTTGAAGTCAGCGCGGAGCTGATCGAGAAGGTCAAAGCAGCCGGCCAGATTCATCTGAACCGAATTACCGTCGCACCTCCTGCGCCGATCGCGACGACAACCGATTCGGCTGCGAAGATTGCCGGAACTCATTCGGTCGACTTGGTAGTGATCGGTATTTCCACTGGTGGACCACAGGCACTCAAGCGCTTGATCCCACAGTTGCCGGCTGACTTCCCGGTGCCGGTATTGATGGTGATGCACATGCCAGTCGGTTACACGGAGATGTACGCCGCGAAATTGAACGAGCTGTCTCAACTCGAAGTGAAAGAGGCAGCGGAAGGCGACGAGATCAAACCCGGTCGTGTTTTTCTCGCGGCGGCCGGACGTCACTTGTCCGTCACACGCGAATCAAGCGGCAAGATCGTGACGCATCTCGACGCGCGGCCGTTCGATACGTTGCACAAGCCTTCGGTTGATGTGCTGTTTCAATCAGTGGCGGAAGTTTACGGCAATCGAGTGTTGGGTGTGGTGATGACGGGCATGGGTTCGGATGGCAAGCAGGGAGCGGCGTGGATCAAATCCCAGGGTGGTCTTGTCTTCACGGAAGCAGAAAGCAGTTGCGTTGTGTATGGGATGCCATCAGTGGTAATGGAAGCCGGGCTGAGTGACAAAAGCGTGGCTCTGGAAGACATGGCGCGAGCCATACGGGAGGTCGTATGAGACCGAAGGTTCTGATAGTCGACGATTCGTCACTTTCACGGAGGACTCTAAGACGAATCCTCGAATCTGCGGATTACGAGATCGTGGAAGCTGACGATGGAATGGCGGCTTTGGAAGTTTACTTCCTGGAAAAACCAAGTCTCGTATTACTCGATCTCGTCATGAAGGGAATGTACGGGCTTGACGTGCTCGTGAAATTGCGTGAGATGGACCAGCAGGCGCGTGTGGTAGTTGCGAGTGCTGACATTCAGAGTTCCACGCGCAGGATGGTTGACGAAGCGGGCGCACTCGGCTTCATCAACAAACCATTTGTTTCCGAAGAAGTGCTAGCTGCTGTCAAAGCAGCGCTCGCGGAAGGAGCTGTAGGTGAAACTAACTGAGCGGCAGAGTGATGCACTTGCCGAACTCATCAACATTGCGTTCGCGCGTACCGGTGCTGCTCTGTCGGAACTTACAGGGCATCGTGTGATACTCAATCCACCGGAGGTCGCTGTGTATCGCACGGCAGAGTTACGCGGAGCATTGGCTAAGTTTGTTCCGGGAGACATTGCTTCGATTCATCAGGTCTTTGCCGGACCAATAGCCGGCGATGCGTTGTTGTTGTTGAACTACGCAGGAGCCGTGCAGCTCACGGACTTGCTCACGGATGAAGACCAGCCCTCCGTTTTTCTCGACGAATCAGCTCGAGAGGTACTGACGGAAGTCGGCAACATACTTTTGAATGCCTGTCTCGGCATGTTTGGAAATCTGCTGAGCGTGCACGTGACGTTTTCCGTGCCGCGGCTGCATCTCGAGACACTCGACGAGTTAATCGATTCGACGACGTCAGACAAAACCGAGATGCATTATGCGTTGGTTGTGTACACGGGATTTCAGATTCGCGACAGCTCGGTCAAGGGGTTTCTCGTGATCGTGTTGAGCGTTGCCTCACTCGATCGTTTGATTCAGGAGGTCGACGTCTGGGAGGCGCAACAAAGCAGATGACGCCTTCGGCGTTGATCGGACTGACTGCGGCATATCAATCGTAATGGCAGAGACGAGTTCCAGGGAGACATTGCTCAACGCCGCGGTGTTGCATTGGATGCACGACCTCGCGGCGCAGGGCATTGTCCTGACTGACGGCGAATTGAATGTCGTCGAATGGAACAACTGGATGGAAGAGCACACCGGAAAACGTGCTCCCGAAGTCATCGGTAAGAATCTGCTCGAGCTGTTTCCTGAATTGACCGAACGGCGTCTCGATCGACATTACAAGTGGGCGCTCGAAGGCCAGGTAAGAGTGTTGTCGCACGCACTGCACGGCTATCTGATTTCGATGCCCGTCGTCTCTGGTGAGCACGGTTACCCGCAGATGCAACAGGCGGTGCGAATTTCTCCCCTCAGTCGCGAAGGTCGAGTGATCGGAACGTTAACGATCGTCGAGGACGTCACCGAGCGTGTGGCGCGTGAAGCTGAGCTGCAGGCACAAATCGAAGTGCGCACACGACTCTTGGCGAGTGAAAAGCTGGCCCGCAGCGAAGCAGAGCGAGCGAACCGGTTAAAGGACGAATTTCTCGCGACGATCTCGCACGAATTGCGCAATCCTCTGAACGCGATCATGGGCTGGGCTCACATGCTCCAGGTCGGCAAACTCAACGAGGCCAACATGGAGCGTGCAGTGGAAACGATCTACCGGAATGCGAAGTCCCAAGGCCAGTTGGTTTCGGATCTGCTGGACGTGTCGCGCATCATTTCCGGAAAGCTGCGTCTTGACGTGCGCACAGTTGATTTGATTTACATCGTCAACGCGGCGATTGACTCGATTCGTCCAGCGGCTGACGCCAAAGGTATCCGGCTGCAAACGATCCTGGATCCGGCGGCTGGCCCAATCTCCGGCGACGCCGACCGACTACAACAGGTTGTCTGGAATCTGTTGACGAACGCCGTCAAGTTCACTCCGAAAGGCGGCAAGATACAAGTCACAGTTCAGCGCATCAACTCACACGTTGAAATATTAGTGAGTGACTCGGGAATTGGCATCAGCAAGGACTTTCTGCCTTACGTCTTTGATCGTTTTCGTCAGGCTGATGGGAGCACCACGCGAATCCATGGCGGCCTTGGACTCGGTCTTTCAATTGTTCGGCAACTGGTCGATCTTCACGGCGGCAGTGTGAGTGTAGAAAGCGATGGTGAAGGGAAGGGGACAACCTTCACTATCACGTTGCCCTTCGTGGGCGTGATCAGCCAGAAGGAAGCGGAGTCGACTAATCCCACTCACACGGACGAGATCGTCGCTTTTAAAGGTTTGCCTTCACTCGAAGGACTCAAGGTACTCATTGTTGATGATGAGGCCGACACGCGCGAGTTGATCAGAGAGGTGTTGAAAGAGTGTGGGTCGGAAGTAGTAATGACCTGTTCCGCCGCCGAAGCTTTAGAGGCACTCGAACAGCACAAGCCGGACATTCTGATCAGCGACCTGGGAATGCCCGATGAAGATGGCTACTCGTTGATCTCAAAGATTCGCGCCCTGCCTCCGGAGCGTGGCGGACAGATTCCCGCGGCAGCGCTGACAGCATATGCGAGAGCCGAGGATCGAATGCGCGTGCTCCGCTCCGGATTCCAGTTTCATCTCCCGAAGCCCGTAGACTCCGCCGAATTAGTCACAGTCGTAGCAAGTCTTGCCGGACGCGCCTACAAAACTTAACCAAATCCGTTTAAGAATCCGTGTTTATCCGTGGCTCAGTTGATGACCCGTATGTCGGCCTGCGTGCGCGGATCGACTTCGAACGAACCGGCAAACTCCCCGCTGAATCCTGTCACCTCGACGGTTTGACCCGGACTCAAACCGCTGACGTCTATGCCAGTCGAAGCGCAGACGAAGGCATGAACCTCGCCGGAGCCGTCGTTGATGAAGATGATGAATCCAAATGGTAGATCGTTCACAATCGGTTGGGTGATCGTTCCGGTTATCTTGACGATCTGGCCTTCGGTGCCCTCGCCGACGTCACCTGTTGCGACTGGAAGAGGCTGCACTTTTGGACCAGTACCGTGAGCTTTGATCTCAGTTACGTTCACTAAAACAAGCAGACCCGGTAAGACAGTGTCTGCGAGCGTTCCCGTCACACGGACCTGTTGCCGCAGGGCAAATCCGTTATTATCAGGAACGCTGACGTAGATGCCGCCCGTGCGATCCTGAATCGCGAATCCTTGATCGAACGTGCTCGAGCTGAATGCACCCGAAGGAACCGTGACGACGCCGTCGATGGTTACGACTGTTCCCAGCGGTAAACTGCGTGCTTCAGCGATCGTGATTGTTTTCGGATCGGCTGGCGCTGAAACTGTTGGGCCAGGAATAAAACTAAAGAGCAGAGTAATGAGCGTGAGCGTTTGCAACATAGGGGTCCTCCTTTTAGTCTGTTTATCCGCAGGTCACACAGATTATCCCGGAGGTGGCGAAAATGACAACGCAGAAAGAAAAAGCGGAACTATTTAAGAGTCTTCATATCAAGGGCGCGCCGCTGATACTGTTCAACATCTGGGATGCGGGGAGCGCAAAGGCGATCGAAGAGATTGGGGCGAAGGCCATTGCGACGGGGAGCTGGTCCGTTGCCGCCGCGAATGGATTTGAAGACGGCGAGACGATCCCTCTCGACCTGGTGTTTGCAAATCTCGAACGCATCGTGAATAGTGTTGCCTTGCCGGTCACGCTTGATTTTGAAGGTGGCTACGCGACGAACATCGCAGAGTTGAAAGAGAACATCACGAGGTTGATCGCTGCCGGTGGCATTGGGCTCAACTTTGAAGATCGAATCGTAGGTGGCGACGGACTCCACTCAATCGAGGATCAATCCACGCGTATCGAAGCGATCCGTGACGCAGCTGAAGCCGCAGGTATCCCACTCTATATCAACGCCCGAACCGACGTTTTTCTACAAACCTACCCTGCCCAAAACGATGAAGCCGAGCTTCAACAGGCTCTGCAACGCGCCGAAGCTTACGCGAAAGCCGGTGCAAGCGGATTCTTCGCACCAGGTCTGCGCGACCCAAACCTGATCAGGAAACTCTGCGACGACACGCCTCTTCCAGTAAACATCCTCGCCCTTCCCGACACTCCGCCGGCGGACACAATGGCAGCACTCGGCGTGGCGCGTATCAGTTACGGAGCGAGCCCATACCGACTGATGATGGCCGCGCTGAAAGAAGCCGGACAAAAGGCAATTGATTTTTCATCTGTGTAATGTGTGGTTAAGCAAGCGATCGAATTGCCTTACATATTTCGCGTTCGTCACGCTGCCAAGACTCGCATTCGTATAACACTCGGTTCCTGCTTGGACCGGGTCAGAACCACCTCGCGTTAGCGGGTGGGTACGCCATAGGCTCCAATACAAACAGGCTTCGCACCCACCCGCTACCGCGAGGTGGTTCTGACTGTATCCAATTAAGGCTCGCTGGAATAGACATGCACGCGTAGTATCTCTTTCGAAAAGACCAAAGGCCCGCAACTAGTACGAGCCTTCAATCCGCCTCACCCAAACGGCTAAGAAAGGGAGATGCGGAGAGATTAGAACACGCTCACCTGAGGTTCTCAAAGTAATAGAACATCCCCGCCTTGTCGCAATTTCGCTAAACAGGTGATACTTGCTGCCATGTCAACGCAAGTATCACAGATTGCTGAGCCAGTCGTGCTCACGAACCAGCGCGTCGCGTTGCGGTGCGCGGGACTAGTGAAGAGGTTTGCGGATGTAACGGCCGTCAATGGGCTCGATCTCGAGGTGTTCACGGGCGAGTGTTTTGGATTGCTTGGGCCAAATGGGGCGGGGAAGACCACCACTGTCGAAATACTCGAAGGTCTGACGCCGTCGGATGAAGGTGCGGTTGAGTTGTTGGGCCGGCATTGGAATTCGGGGAACGATCAGGCGCTGCGTGAACGGATTGGCGTTCAGTTGCAGGAGACGCAGCTCGCGGAGAAGGTGACGGTCGTCGAGACGTTGAGACTGTTTCGCAGTTTTTATAAGCGTGGTCACGATGTGGATGAAGTTATTCAGACGGTCGCGCTCGAGGAGAAACGAAACGCACGAGTCGGCAAGCTGTCGGGTGGTCAGAAACAACGACTCGCCGTCGCGTGTGCGCTCGTGAGCGATCCGGATCTCTTGTTTCTGGATGAGCCAACGACCGGTCTCGATCCACAGGCGCGTCTATCGCTGTGGGACATCGTCGAGAAATTTCGCGCAGGCGGCGGCACAATTCTGCTGACGACGCATTACATGGAAGAGGCGACGCGTCTCTGCGACCGTGTCGCGATCATGGATCATGGAAAGATGATCGCGCTCGGCACGCCGGCCGAGTTGATTGAATCACTCGGCGCGGATCAGATCATTGAATTCAGTGTCACGAAGCCGCTCGAAGACGATCTGTTGATGCAGCTTCCGGCCGTCAATCATCTGCACAAGCGAGGCGACGTCTACGCGTTGACGGTTGCGGAGATCGCTGTAGCATTGCCGGCGTTGCTTGCCGAAATCAAACGCCAGCAGTCGGAACTCGTTACACTCACGACACACCAGGCGACGCTCGAAGATGTATTTGTCAGTTTGACAGGGAGAATGCTGCGCGATGGCTGAGGCAAACGAAACTCTGGTAGATCAACGCGAGGTAAAAAGCGCGAAGTCGCAGCCTCTTCATCCACTCGTCGAGCTGACGTTGACTCGGATTCGCGAGTTTCTGCGCGAGCGAGAAGCCGTATTCTGGGTCTTCGTCTTTCCGGTGTTGATGACGTTTGCACTCGGAATCGCTTTTCGCAACACGGCGCCTGATAAAACGCCAGTCGCGGTCGAAGCAGATGCAAAGGCAAGCGAGACTGCGAATCTGTTGTCGCGCTCGCCTGACATCACGGCGACCGTGTTAAGCGCAGACGAAGCCGCGCAGGCATTGCGAAGCGGAAAGGTGGCCATTGTCGTAAAGCCTGCAAAAGATGCTTTCGAATACCGCTTCGATCCGACGAGGCCGGAAAGTCGCACTGCGAGACTCCTGGTTGACGACGTTTTGCAAAGAGGCAAGGGGCGCAACGATGTCGCGAAGGTCGGCGACCAGACGATTACGGAACCGGGCGCTCGTTATGTCGACTTTCTCGTTCCCGGTTTGATCGGCATGAACCTGATGGGCAGCGGGTTGTGGGGACTTGGATTCACCGTCGTGATCGCGCGCTCGCGAAAGATTCTCAAGCGTTTTGCAGCGACGCCGATGCGACGTTCGCATTACCTGCTTTCGTTCATGCTCTCGCGCCTCGTGTTTCTCGTGCTGGAAGTCGCGGCCGTACTCATCTTCGCGACGATTGCTTTTGGTTTTACAGTGCGTGGCTCGTGGTTGAGTGTTGCTTTGATCACAGGGCTTGGCGGTTTCACGTTTTCGGGAATCGGATTGCTGGTGGCGGCGCGCCCGACGACGATCGAAGGCGTGTCGGGGCTGATGAACTTCATCATGCTTCCGATGTGGTTACTGTCGGGCACGTTCTTCTCGTCGGAGCGATTTCCGCACGTGTTGCAACCGTTCATTCAGGCCCTCCCGCTGACTGCACTTAACAACGCGTTGCGTGCGTTGATGAACGAAGGCGCGTCGCTTTCGTCAAACTGGATTTCCATCGCGATACTGCTGGCGTGGTGTCTGGTGAGTTTTGTAATCGCGCTGAAGATCTTCAAGTGGCAATAACGTATTCCTACGAACATGAGCCGATCTGGCTTCCGCTTGTCGCAATGCTGGCGATCGGTGGTTTATACGCAGCGTTGCCGTCAACTTTGCTGGCCGGCGCGCCGCGCTGGTTGCCCGTGGCAATCGTCGTCGGGATGCTCGTGCCGATGATGATTTTGCATTACGTCGGTAATCATGCGCTGCATCAAACGTTGGGTTATGTTCTCAACAGCATCGTGACCGCGGCGCTGATCCTTTCGCTCGCGTTGCTGCTCTTTGCAGTCACGCAACATGAGGTGGCGCCGGCGCAACTTTTACGTTCTGCTGCTTCACTCTGGATAGCAAACATTCTGATCTTCGCATCGTGGTATTGGCGGCTGGATGGAGGTGGGCCACACGAGCGAGCCCGGACGCGTGGGCACACCGATGGAGCGTTTCTGTTTCCACAGATGACGATGCCGTCCGAAGCAAAGGTTGCTGCGGGTGAAGAGGAGTGGATGCCGAACTTCATCGATTATTTGTTTTTGGCGTTCAATACGAGTACGGCGTTTTCGCCCACAGACGTGCCGGTGTTGTCGCGTTGGGCGAAGGGCATCATGATGGTGCAGGCGTTGATTTCGTTGTTGGTGATCGCGTTACTTGCCGGACGCGCCGTGAATATTTTGTAACCTCGGAATGTTTTGTAGGGGCGGCACTCCGTGGCCGCCCCTACAATCCGTTCCGAGATTTTTATGAACATACAGAGTCGAGTTAATAGTGAGATATTTCCTTCCCGCCTATTTTTGTATCTATATCGTTAGCGCATTCGTCTTTCGCTCGTATCGAACCTGGAAAAGGACCGGCATCAATCCGGTTACGTACAAAGGTTCTGACAGCGCTCACGATTTCATCGGTCGCGTTTTCAAGCTCGTGTTTCTCGTAGTTGTCTTCGTTGTATTCGTTTACTCAGTCATTCCCTTTGCTTACATCTACACTGCACCAATCCATTGGCTCGAATATGGTTGGTTGAGATGGGCTGGTATTGCTTTGTTGCTTCTGTCTTTGACCTGGACCGTCGTTGCCCAGAGTCAGATGGGAGAAGCCTGGCGAATCGGAATAGATAGTGAACATCGCACGCCATTAGTCCAAAAGGGAGTGTTTGGTGTTTCACGAAATCCCATTTTCCTCGGAGTGATGATTACTCTGCTGGGACTGTTCCTTACGATTCCCAATGCTCTGACTCTCCTGGCACTAGGATTGGGTGTGGTCACGATCGGAGCTCAGGTGCGTCTGGAGGAGGAGCACTTGTCAAAACTGCATCCAGGAGAGTACGCAATTTACCGTGAGCGCGTGCGAAGATGGATTTAGTATCTAGTGGCTCATCGCGTAAACAATTACGTTCATTCCGATCTTATAAGCCATGAAGCCGTACTGCGCCGGATAGCGTGGATCGTTAATCCACTCCCACGCGTCGCCGAGGTCGCAGTTGCGCGTCATAAAGACCATCAGCCGGCCGTTTTTGTTTTCGACGCCCATGTAATGCGGAGTGACTCCGCCCTTCTCGTACGTCACACCATGAATCAGTGCTGCGACTCCGGGGACCTGGACGACGTGGTCCACATCAAAATAGCTGTGGAAGATCGGATGCGTGAGTGGCAAATCCTTAATTTCGTATTCGGGCAGAATCATCCGAATTTGCTCGCGAGCGTGTTGCCATTCGTACTCACCGTGAAAGTCGTCGAGAAAAAGAAAACCACCGCGCAGCAGCCACTCGCGTATCGCTGCCGCATCCGTATCAGTCAATTCCATGTGACCGGGTTCGACGATGTAAGCGAATGGATAATCGAACAGGCGGGGGTCGGTTGGTCTAAGCTGTACCGGTTGCTTGAGGCGCAGGTTCGTGCTCGCCCATGCATGGATTCCCTCGGTGAAATTTGTGTCGGCCTCCGGATAATCGACTCGCCACGCTGCACCGAACCACTGGTTGTATGGCGAATGGGGGGACGGGTACATGATACGAACGAATGCGAACTCTCCGATTAGGCTGCTGCTGGTCGGCAGTTCTGTCGGGCGATAACGACTCGTCACGTTCCCATCTTCAAACCCTGAAATGGGTGGTTGTGGTGTAGGTTGTTGTTGCTGTTGTTGAGCTACGCCCGACAGTAAAGTAACCAGAACCAAAGAGGCGAGAAGAAATGCGGCGGTGATCCGACGCCCGGTTTTAGCCCGTATTTTCATCATTGCCGGCCTTGATGATAGTCCGCTTCGCATTGCGAAGGGAAATTAATTACCATGGGGAGTGTAACCACAGATTAACGCGGATTGGATGCGGATTTCTATGTTGGAGAACCCTGGCTCGCTCAATATGTTTGTAGTTTTGAGTATTGGGCTTGTGTTCGGACTAAAACACGCTACTGAAGTCGATCACGTCGTTGCGATTTCGACGATTGTGAGCCGCCACCGGAATGTTTTTCGATCCGCGGTTGTCGGAGTGCTTTGGGGTGTGGGACATACCTTCTCGCTGCTGGTTGTCGGAGCGATAGTGTTGTCGCTACGGATCGCAATTCCTGAATTTGTCACCAATTGGCTGGAGCTTGCGGTCGCACTGATGATCATCGGGTTAGGTATCAGCGCGCTTTGGCGTGCGTCACGCAAGAGCAGCGAAGTTCACATGCACCAGCATAATCACGACGGCATCGCGCACACGCACGTTCACTTTCACGAAAAGGAAAATAAACACCAGCCGGCTTCACACGCAGTTCACTCGCACGTGATTTCGCGTCTTGGGTGGAAGCCTGTTTTCATCGGGATGGTCCACGGCCTCGCCGGATCCGGAGCTTTGACCCTGCTGGTGCTGACGCAGATTAGCTCGTCGTTGCTTGGTTTTCTTTACGTGCTGACCTTTGGTGTCGGATCGATTGTTGGGATGCTACTGATGTCGGGATTGATCGGTCTGCCCTTCGCCTTCACCTCGAGAAAACTCACTCATCTTCACAATGGGCTTCAGACGGTGGCGGGTGTGTTCAGCATCTGCTTTGGGATCTGGTACGCGTATAAAGCCAGTTTGTTCTAGCATGTCGGCCAGGACGCGAAGACTACTGCTTATCGGCGTTGCCGTTGTTGTTCTTATTGTTGCCTGGTTACTACTCGCGCGAAATTGTCCGAGTGTTGGGATTGCCCTCACCAGCCGGGCACGAAGTCTGCACCGGTTGAAAAACAGAACCGCGCTTCCACAAGCTGCTGACTTTGATCCGCGCGTCACGCTCGCTGCCTTACTTCAGCGAGGTGATGATAGTAATCGTTGGTCCAACGATCGCGCGGCCAGGGTTCAGGGATACGTGATCGACGTCGCGTACGCGCGTCCTGAAGCGACAAACTGCTTCAGTCCCTGCAGACGCGACATTCACATCGTGATTTCAACCCGAAAAGATGCGCCGAAGACGGAGCAGGTTATAGTGGAAGTCACCCCGAATTCTCGAGACTGGGCCACTGGGCAGGGAATCGACTGGTCGGAAGAAACTCTCCAACAACTAGTTGGCCACTGGTGTGAGTTTGAAGGTTGGCTGTATTCCGACGTTGGTCATGCTGAGGAAGCCGAGAACACTGCGGCCAACAGACCTGGTAACTGGCGCGCGACTGCGTGGGAGATTCATCCCGTTACGAAGATCACGGTTATCAGGTAAGGTTTTACTCGTTATCCAGGAGTCTGGTGGTATGTTCGGTGACGCTTGGTGGTTGCGCGAGTTCGTTTGTTCTCACTTGTTGGCGGCCCGGTATGGGGATGCTGGTCGCCGGAGGTAATGAGCTGCGTGTTGAAGTTGAGTTTAATGTCGGGATAGGAGTAGTCGTGTCGCTGAAGAGACGCGCATATACCATCATCACTAACGATACAAAAAAGATTATGAACGGAATAGCCAGTGGTCCGCCTTCGTCGATCACCAGACTGATTACGAGAAAAACAGGGAAGAGGACACCGCTGAAGAACATCAGTTTTGCAGCGCGTCGAATTCCTCTGCGTCGTGGAGAAGCTGGCGAGATTTGTACTTCAAGTTTACGCTGTGCAGGCAGTCCGCCGCCTGCCAGCCACTCCGTCAATCCACTCAGCGCCAGACCGCAACGTGAGCAGAACCTCATTTCATCCGAGAGTTGTTGCTGACCACAATTAGGACAATACATAAAGCCCTCAAGTTTCGGGAGGATTTTAACTGAACGCAGGGAAGTACGGTAACGGTCGGCCTCTTGTTCCCGAAGCACATATTTGTGATGGCCACTGTAGGGGCGGCCCTCCGTGGCCGCCCTCGGTTTAAATCGTGTTCGCCGAATAGACGCCGTCCATTTCCGAATCCGTGGGTTCAACCGAGGGCGGCCACGGAGGGCCGCCCCTACAATACGTTCCACGAGGCTGCATTCACTACTGATTCGCGTCGTGGAAACTGGAGTAACAGTCCGCACGCGGAGATAATCAGCAGGATGTAATAGTGAGGATGATGCGTCACGAATAAATCAACCACAGCGAGCAGCGCCGCGACTTCGTTTACTGCCCAGCCAACCACGTATGCCTGCTGGACCATCGGCACTTGTTGTTGGTCCACAGCTCGGGTTAACAATCTGTTTCTAATGAGAAAAGAAATCAGCGTCGTCGAGATGCCGACGACGAGCAGTATGAGCGACAGCATCGGGTTGGGAGCAATATCGCCCGATGGTTTCGCGAGGATCGTCAACACGAAATAACCACCGATGCTTAGTAACAGCGCAATCCAGACGGTCCGAAGTGTGCGGATTCTCAGCTCGATTGCTTGCGGATCGGTTTGATTCATCGGTTGTGTGCTCATGATGTCAGCTCCGATTAGTCTTCAGTGTGCATATCGACGGGTTTCTTGGTGAAGCCCGAAACGTCCCAACGACTCTCGATATTTTTGAACAGACGCAGGCTGTTGAAGAACGCACTTGAACCACCACCGGCAAGCTTCGAGCCTTCCTGGCCGGCGATCTTTGAACCTTCCTGACCGGCGATCTTCGAACCTTCCTGACCGGCGATCTTCGAGCCTTCCTGGCCGGCGATCTTCGAGCCTTCCTGGCCGGCGATCTTCGAGCCTTCCTGACCCGCGATCTTCGATCCTTCCTGACCGGCGATCTTCGAGCCTTCCTGGCCGGCGATCTTCGAACCTTCCTGGCCGGCGATCTTTGAACCTTCCTGACCGGCGATCTTCGTGCGCCCGGATCCGTTGCTGCCGACTGAGGCCATCGCAGGTCGCTCGTCGAGCGGGACGCCTGAGGCGTAACGGTATCGCGCTCCTATGGGCACATCATGCGCCACCTGCTCAACCTTCCGCAGACTAACCTCGTACAAATACTTCCTGAGAAATCCAGTCCACGACAATCGTTTTGTTTTTGCCTGTTTCGTAAACCAAAGCGTCTCGTAATTCTTCTTGGATACTTCATACCCTTCGCGTGACCACGGAAAGAACACCGAGACTCCATTCGAATACTGATAGCCACCGCCACTAAACCCACTCAGTATCACGGCCTTCTTCAACTCATCCAACACCTCCCCGCAAGCGACTTGTACGTCTTGCAACAGCCTCGTATCGTCGCCGCCACCAAGCTCCTCGATCACTAGACCACATTCTCGATCGAGCAACTCGCAGAAGTCGCCGAGATCGACGTTCTGATCGTACATGTACGACTGGCACCGCCAATGTACGTACAGAATCACTCTTTCCATCTGCCGGTAGATCCGGCTCTCCGAATCTTCAAAACATTCAAGCAGCGCTTTAGAAAGCCCGTCGAATGCAGTCGCAAGACACTCAAACTGCGACAGATCCCACGCAGCCATGTCGACTGAAACTCCGCCAACCGTGTATTCATCCTGAGTACGAATGAACTTCTTCACAAAGAGCTCCGCGACGTCGCGAGTGTCCAGGTTGTGGTTCTGTTCCTGCGCGAGACAGCCGAGGATCTTTGCGTAAGTCCAGCCTGCGCTCGGTACGCTGCCCTCCGATGCGATCATTGTGTGCGCTATGTTAGTGAACTGATAACCAACCTCGAGCATGCCCATCACGCAGCTATCAAACCCGAGTATGTCGAGCTTCTGGCCGAGCAATTTTGTCGTCACGATCTTTTCTGTTTCATCGTTCCATTCATCTGACTCGCCGATTTGGTCTAACTCCTCCTGATTTCTAACCACTGCCAGAAGCAGGGCGTAAAAATCTTTCATGTTCATCGACTTGCCTGATGTTTCATCTTTGAACAAGCCGATGTCCTGAAAGCCGAGCGAGTGACCCGAGAAGATCAACGCATACTTGTCTGCGCGACGGCCGTGCGTGACTCGTCCGTTGTGTTCGACCTCCACTTTGTTGACGCACCAGTCAATGAAATTGAGGATAGCGCGCATGTCGGCGGCATTCTCATTGTGCTTTGGCGTCACTGGATAAAGTTTGTTCTCTACTTTGTATGAGCGGACATACCTGGGTTTGCCTGGTTCTGAGAAATCGCAGTAGAGCGTCGGTATCGCCGGTGAGTTGCCGTCGTAATAAACAAAGAGGTTGGGAGTGTTCTCGCCTGCGTCGGCGACGCTCTTGATCTGTTCCATGGCATAGGCCATGTCGACGGCGAGGTTATTATCACCCGCCATGTAAATCATGATGGTCCATTCTTTTTGCTTCATGCTGGGCCTCCTTACCCACCCGCTACCGCGAGGTGGTACTGACTGTATCCAAGTGAGGCTTTGGAGTTATTTGAAATCCTTGATCAGCACGATGTCTCTTGTTGCTGACCAGCGGTATGTAGCAATTTTGCCGTCACGGGAGATTGCAAAACTGGTTACGAATTCGGATTTGTAGTTTGTTAGTTGCTTTGGCGCGCCACCATCGAGCGGTTGACTCCACACGTTCAGAATGCCGGAGCTGTTATCGAGGTAAGCGATCGAATGTCCGTCAGGCATCCACGCAAACGCGATCGGCTGAACTGAACGCGGCAGATCGATCGTCTTGACTGGCGCACCACCATCGAAAGCGATAATTGCCAGCTTTGGTTGGTTGTTTGCCTGTTCGTCCGTGTAGAAATAGGAGATCGATTTGCCGTCCGGAGAAATCGATGGAAACTCGGAACTGCGATTCGTTAACTGCACTGGGGCGCCACCGTCGATTCCGACTCTCCAGATGGTCCACGTACCCGAACGCAATGACATGAAAACCACAAACCGTACATCAGGAGAGACAACCGGATTCGCATCTACTGACTTGCCCTCAGTTAGCTGTTTGGGATTGCTCCCATCGGCATCGATTCTCCAGATGTTCCGCGCACCTGATCTATTAGACTGGAAGACTATGTATCGACCATCGGCAGAAACTGTTGGCTGGTGATCGATGAAAGCGTCGGTGGTCAGTTGTTTACTGTCTGAGCCGTTGTTGTTGGCCGTCCAGAGATCCCAGTTCTCTCCGGTGCGACTCGCATAGACGATCTTTCCATCCGGAGTCCAGGCGACTGTCTCAGGGAGATTCGTCTTCAGAACCTGTCGCGCGCGACTCTCATCTTCGTTCGGAGTGCTGATCCAAATACTGCTCGCGTTGACTTGTTGGATTGTCGCAATGGCGCCTGAATCTGCGGTTAGCCCAAGACTGACTTCGCCATAACCGTTCAAGTCGTTTGTGATTCGATGAGCCGGGCCGCCGCTGTAGGGAAGAAACCAAACCTGGGTGCCAATCGACGAGAACTCAGGCTGAGCAGTCATGATCAAGCCACTAGCGTCGTCGAGCCAGAGTAGCCTGCCAACACTGGCCCACTTTTCTGAACCGATCGACCGTGGCTCACCACCTTCCACCGGAACTTCGACAACGGTTGAATACCCGCCGCCCGCAGCATTGAGCATTCCGCAAGCGATCCGTTTTCCGTCAGGCGACCACGACGGTCCGGAAGTCGAGTAGCCGTTCGGCTGCTTTTGCACGGCGATGCTCTTCGGTTCTCCGCTGCCGTCAGTGTTCGCCACCATCAATGCCGTGTCGTCCTGATTCTTACGAACAAACGCGAACTGCTTGCCGTCGGGAGAAAACGCAACCGCACCGGAGACTCGATCGAGCACTTTTACTGGAGTGCCTCCGAGGACGGGAACGCGATAGAGCGTCGGTACGAACTTGTTTCTTTCAAGAGTAGCGACGTAGTAAACGAGTTCGCCGTCCGGCGAGAATGTTGTCGCAAGGTAACCGCCGGTCTCCGGGGGAACGATCCTCACAAGACTGTTCGTCGATATTTGCCTGAGCCACAGGCTGGCTTGCTGTTTGGCATCGTTCGCAGCGCAGACGACGTATTTACCATCGGGTGAAATCGAAACCTGGCCGTTAATGTCTTCGTCGTTGATCTTCCCGCCGGTTGTTAGTGCGGTCATTCTTGCGGGACCAAACTCTTTCGGTCGAGTGAACAGTTTGTAGAGTCCGAATCCGCCTGCAGCGACAACGATCAAGCTGAGCATGAGAGCTGCAATTGGGAGCTTCTGACGTTTTGCTGTTATGCCGCTCGTGAGTGCTTCTGTGGCACTGAGGTTTCCTGCCGTCGATCTGAAGGTGTCATTCATCGTTGGCGCGCCCTCGGGAGGCATTGTCGCCGGAACAAATGACGGCTGCGGGGGAATTGAACGATTGAACTCTGACGGCGACGTCGGCAGCACGCCGGCTTCAGCGCGTTGCTTCAGTCGTTTCAACTTGCCAAGCATTTCCTTCGCGGTCTGGCAGCGCTCTTCGGGATCCTTTGCCAGCGCTTCGGCAATGATCCATTCCAGCGCTTCCGGCACTTCCGGCGCGAACTGAGTTATCGGTACCGGATCGTGATCCAT
>JADMIO010604154.1_pt1 | contig 17268 bp, 16 predicted proteins | sample 8958161 | NCBI WGS metagenome assembly JADMIO01 (sample SAMN16585339, study PRJNA669376) | soil metagenome | isolation source: Crop rotation soil | place: USA: Cullars Rotation, Alabama | collected 2011
CGCGACAACTTGTCCACGTGGAATTCTAAGCTTAGGATCCCAATGTGCTGGAAAGCTCAATGTGGTTGCAATGGAATCCCGTGTTGTTTTGATCATGCCGGTCGAACCGTCCAGAATCTGCAGCCTGTCTTTCACCGTTCCAAAGATGCCTTTGACCGTGTCGGTACCCTGCAACAATTTTTGAACATCCTGCGGATTGCTATTGATTGCCTGCGAGAATGCGGCATCGTCGACCTGGAGCATTCCTGTCTGGTCCACGCTGATCCCGATTTCCGACAGGTATTGGTATTTCCCACCGTTGTTATTGCCGGTGAGAATCGTATTTCGCATGTCGTCCAGCGCTTGCCGTAGCACCGGATCGTTGGCCAGCGGACCGCGCTGTCCCGTGGTATTGCTGATGGTATTTTGAATCCCCGCGAACTGCCGCAGCTGATTGTAGGTCGTTACAAACGACTTCAGCGCAGACTTCACGCCGTCATAGTCTGGTGCGACCGACAGAATCGCATCGCCCACTCCGGATAATTTCAATGCCAGGCCGGGGATCACATCCGATGCGGAATTGGTGCTGCTGGTGAAATCCATTCCATTGATCGTGAATTCGGCATCCTGCGCATTTTGACTATTGCCGGTAGTCGGCGACTGACCCACGGCAAACGCCAGCGCGGTTCCGGTACTGTTGGTTAGCGTGTTGTTGATCGTAAAGCCGCTGTCTTCACCGGTGGTACGGCTGGAGAGGACCAGCTTTTTGTTCGTGCCCGTGTTGACAATGGTGGCCACCACACCGGAGCTCTGCGCATTGATGGCATCGCGCAGATTGCTAAGTGAGGTCGCCGATGAAATGGCAATGGCGGTAGTGGTTTCGCCGTCGATGGTGAATGAAATCGAACCGCCATCGGCGACCGTATCGGTGAGCGCCGCATAACCTGTCGTTGCTGCTGTTACCTGGGTCTTGGCCAGCTTGGTGACATGCAGCGTGTACTCTCCGCTCACCGCATCGGCCCCCGCCGTGGCGCTACCCACGGCGGAGTTGCTCGAGCTTCCAGTAGCAGTTGTAAACAGGGAGGAGGCGATCAGCGCGCTTGCCTGCGTTTCCATGGTCGAGATGCCGCCAGACAACGACACGAAAGCAGCGTCTTTCGCTTTGATGTCGTCCTGCTGCTTCTTCAGCGCATTCAACGGCGCGCTTTCCGCCGTGATCGTCGCTTCGATCAGGGCGGAAAAGTCGATTCCATTGAAGCCTGAAAAGTTGATGGCCATACTCGTCCTCTAGTTACGTATCGGATACCGCAAACAGCTCGTTAATTAATTCGTCAAGGATCGTTGGTGTTAGCGCAGCAGCGAAAGCACGGCCTGGGCGGATTGATTCGCCTGTCCCAGTGCCGCCAGTCCGCTCTGCGTCAGAATGTTGAATTTCGTCAGATTCGCTGCTTCTGTCGCGATGTCGGCATCGCGAATGCGGGACTCCTTTGCGGTCACGCTGACGTACATGGTTTGCGCCTGCTCAGCGGCATATTGCAACCGGTTCATCGCGGCGCCAACGCGGCCCTGAACTGTGCCGAGTGCCGTTACCGCGGCTTGAATGGCGGTCATCGCCGTGTTCGCATTGGCGGCACTGGTGATGTTCTGCGTGCTGATTCCCAGACCAGTGGCATCTGCCGCCGTGGTCAGCGCGAAGGAAATAAAACTGGAGACCGTGGATGTGGAAGTCTGCGTATTTCCCACAAACACCGAACGGGCATTCAAATTCGTATTGCCGGTTTCGAGGCCGGCCGCCGTCGCGGTACGGGTGATTTCCGAGATCACCGACTGAAACTCGAGATCGAGTGTCGCCCGGGATCCAAGAAAGGTGCCTGAGGCAGACTGAGCCGACAGCGTAATGGCGCGGTCCAGCAGCAGCGAAATGTTGTTCAGGGCGCCGTCTTCAATCTGCAGACGGCTGATCGCGTCGTTCGCATTGCGAATGCCGACTTCCAAACCGTTTGTGTCCATGCGGTCGCGATTCGCAATGGCCAGACCGGCGGCGTCATCGGCGGCGCTGTTGATTCGAAGTCCGGAACTGAGGCGGCCCAAAGTCCGGTGCAATCCGAAAGTTGTCGAGTTTAGACTTGCCTGCGCGTTCAGGCTGGGTAAGTTGGTCACTACTGAGAAGCTCATGGAAGTTATCCTCCGTTGGTTACAAGGGTTTATCGTGCCGCTTGTTTTATCGGCATGCCGCGGTTAGCCCGCGTACAGAGCCACTATCGGATAACACCAGTCACAGCTTTAGCCGGATTTCCCTAATTCAGCAATCAGCAATAGTTCCCGGCTCTGTTCAGTCGGGGACTATTGCTGATTGCATATTGCTAATTGCTGATTGTAGACCTCAACGTGATGACAGAAATCCGTCAACATACGTCACTGTTTTGGATAACTTCTATATTGCCGCCGCCGGTTTCTCAGTGATTTAAGGCCGTCCAGCGCGTGGCACCAGGCGTGCTCATGGCCTGTCGGAGGGCTGTGATGGTGCAGATGCGTGATCTTCCCACATCCGAAGAATTCGAGCGGCTGTTGCCGGCGTACCGAGACGAGGACGTTATTCTTTTCGAAGAGGGCCTTATTGGATTTCCCAGCGCCAAACGCTTTGTCCTGATCGAAAGTGAATCGTTGTCCCCGTTTCGTATCCTGAAGTGTGTCGACAACCCCCGCATTGGCTTCCTGGTATTGGATCCGCGGGCTGTCGTGAAGAATTATGAGCGTTCGATTCCGCCCGAAGCCTGGAGTTCCCTGCAGGTGTTGGAGAAAGCAGACCGTCTTGCGCTGGTCATCTCCATCATCGGCAACGATCCCCAGGATAGTACAGCCAACCTGCAGGCGCCGTTGTTGATCAACCATCGCAAGATGCTTGGCAAGCAGTTGATACTCACCAACGCCAGATTTTCCGTGACTCAGCGCCTCATTCCACCACCGCGGCGGCAAGCCAGCCGTCACGCCACGTCGATCTCCTAAAAAAAAGCCCGGTCCCTTTCCGCTTCTCGGAAGAAAGGGACCGGTTGCCGGTAACCAGCGGCCAGAAAATCGAACGTTGAGCGACTAACGCAACAGAGCGAGCACTGCGGAATTCGAGTTGTTCGCCTGCGCCAGGGCAGCCAGACCCGTCTGTTGAAGCACGTTGTACTTCGTCAGATTGGCGGCTTCCTGTGCCAGATCCGCATCGCGAATGCGCGACTCGGATGCTGTTACTGAAATGGACATCGTCTGCGCCTGAGAAATGGCGTACTGCAACCGGTTGATCGCAGCACCGACGCGGCCCTGTGCCGTACCCAGAGTGGAAACTGCAGATTGAATCGCAGTTTGTGCCGAAACGGCATTGGCCTGGCTGGTGATGTTCTGGGTGCTGATACCCAGACCCTGCGCATCCACGGCCGACGTAATGGCGAAGGTGATAAAGCTGACGGCCACAGACGTGTTGGTCTGCGTGTTGCCGACAAACACAGAACGGGCGTTCAGATTCGCGTTGCCCGTTTCCAAACCGGCGGCTGTTGCGGTACGCGTGATTTCGGTGAGCACCGACTGGAATTCATTGTCCAATGTGGAGCGCGATCCCAGGAAGGTGTCCGACATGGATTGTGACGCCAGAGTCATGGCGCGATCCAGCAACGCGGTGATGTTATTCATCGCGCCATCCTGAATTTGCAGGTTGCTGATACCGTCGTTGGCGCTCTGAATGCCGGCCAGGAGAGTATCGTTGTCCAACATATCGCGATTTGCCACTGCCAGGCCGGCGGCATCGTCTGCTGAACTATTAATGCGCAGGCCCGAGCTCAAGCGGCCCAATGTGCGTTGCAGATTAAAGGTGGTGTTCGTCAAGGCTGCCTGACCGCTCAGGCTCGCCAGATTGGTCACTACAGAAAAGCTCAAGTTTGTATCCTCCGTGAAAGTTTGTCGCCAACATCCTGTTGGCTTTCATCAATTTCCCGACAACGGGAGCAGATTCACCATGAACCGACAGGTACCTTATCGGGGCAGGTTCTGCCCGGCATTAGGCAAATTTTGCCCATGTCAAAAAACCCGCACAGGGTTGGCAGAACAATTGCTTAATGCCATCCCACGATGGGAATTTCGCTGTGCATGATCGTTAAGAATGAAGAAGATTGGATCGAGAACGCGTTGAGCAGTGTCAGATCCGTGGTTGACGAAATCATCATCGCCGATACCGGCAGCACCGATCGCACGCTGGAAAGAGCAAAACGCTTTTCCGCCAAAGTTATTCATTTCAAATGGAACGACAGTTTTGCCGATGCCCGCAACTTCGCCCTGGCGGAAGCCCGACACCCATGGATACTGGTTCTTGACGCAGATGAGTGCATTGCCAGGCGCGATCTGCCGTTGATCAAAGCCGCAGTCAAGCAAGGCGCCGATGGCTATCACCTGATTCAGCGCAACTACGTTTCTGGTAACCAGATTGTCGGTTGGACCGCCAATACGGGCGCCTATCCGGAAGGCAAATCGTACCCGGGCTATCTCGATAATCCCTTGATCCGCTTATTTCGCAACCACCCGCAAATTCAGTTTCGCGGAACCGTGCACGAAATCATCGATCCATTTCGTCTGCATCCGCACCTGCGTTTCGATTCATTGCCCGTCGTGATGCACCACTACGGCAAAGTGCGCGATGCCGAACGCGTTGCCCACAAGCAGCGGCTCTATCTCGATCTGGGATTAAAAAAGGTCCGCGAGGAAGGCGCCAATCCAAAAGCGCATTTCGACCTCGGCATCCAATATCAGGAATTGCAACTTCACGCGGAAGCCATCGAATGTTTCGAACGCACCTTTGCGATGTCGCATCAACCCGCCGCATTGCTCTACGCCGCCATCTCGGAGAAACGGCGCGGCGGCTACGAGCGTGCGCTCGAACTGCTGCAACGTGCGCTCGAACTGGGCTGCCAGACGCTGGAAGTTCATCTCGAACTTGGAAACATCTACCTGGCTTTAAACCAGATAAAGGAAGCGCTCGCAGAATACAAAACCTGTCTCGAACTCAGTCCGAAGAGTCCTATTGCGCTTTTCAACCTCGGGCTTGTGCTGCGCAGAATGGGCGAACTCGAAGAAGCGCAAATTTGCTATCAACGGGCTTATGAACTCGATCCCACTTTTAAGGGCGCTGCCCTGGAACTCGCCATACTGCTCGTCACTTCCGGCAAGGCGCCAGAAGCCGTTCAGCTGTTGACGAACCTGCTCGAACAGGATCCGAACTACCGCGAGGCGCGTCTCACGCTGGCCAAGACGTGCATCCAAATGCGCGATTCCGAAAAGGCACTCGACATACTTGCCGTCTTGCCGACCGCCGATCCGGTGACCCGCTCGCTGATCGGCGCGGCGATGCTGCAAATCGGCAAGTTCGATGAAGCGCAAAGCCATCTGGAATGGGCCATCAAACAGGATCGCACGCTGGTGGATGCGCGCATCAACCTGGCGCAAATCTATTCGCAAAAAGGCGATCTTCGCAAAGCGGAACGTTTTCGCCTGGCTGCGGAGAGTGCAGCGCAGGAACTGGCGCGATGAAAATCGCCATTTATAACCACGGCATTCCGTTCGACGGAAACACCACCGAGACGCAGCCACTCGGGGGCAGCGAAAGCAGCATCATTTACATGGGCCGCGCCTTGGCCCATTGCGGCCACGAAGTGCAGGTTTACGCCAATTGCCCGAATCCCGGTATCTACGAAAACGTGCGCTATGCGCACTATCATCAATTCTTTTCCGATTACACGCTTCAACCCTGGGACGTCGTCATCGGCTTTCGTTCCTTCGATCCATTTCTGCTGGGCCGCGTTGCGCCGCGCATGATTTTCTGGTGCGGCGATGCCGGTAATCAGCCGGCGCTCACACATTTCGAACATGCCGCACTGCAGCAAAACATCGATTTGGTGTTTTGTGTCAGCCAGTGGCATCGGCAAAGTTTCATAGAGCAATTTTTTCTGCCGGCGGAAAAAGTCGTCGCCACCCGCAACGGATTCGTCCCGGAATTACTGCCCCCCTACGCATCGCGACCTGCAACGAAATGCGCATATACCAGCACGCCCTTTCGCGGTTTGGATATCCTTCTTACGATCTTTCCCGCAATACGCCTCCACGTGGCCAGCGCCCAGCTGGATGTGTTCAGCAGCATGCAGGTATATGGCTGGACCGCCGCAGACGACCGCAAAGCCTTTGGTGCACTTTATAAGGCCGCCGGCCAGCCGGGCGTCCAGTGGCACGGCAGCGTTCGGCAGAATGACTTGTTACACAGGCTCGCGCAATCAGGCTTGCTGCTGTATCCGAATACTTTCGACGAGACCTCGTGCATCGCTGCCATCGAAGCCCAGGCCGCCGGCTGTGTGGTCGTTACCAGCGCGAAGGCGGCGCTTCGCGAAACAGTTGTACATGGCGAAACAGGAATTTGTATCGAAGGCGATCCGCACTCGAATGCCTATCAGCGCGAATTCATCGCCGCGGCCTGCGGACTGATGGAAAACGAAGACTTGTTTCAGCGGTTGTCGCAGACAGCCTGCAAACGCGCCCACCAGCAGTACAGCTGGAACATGATCGCTACAGAATGGACGGCGATATTTGAAAACATGAAAGCTTTTCCCGTCTCCAGACGCTATTCCGGGCCGTTGTGCCTGCTGGAACGGGCGCATGACTACACCCGCAAAGGCAACGCTGTTGCCGCACGTCAGGTGTTAGCAAATCTAAAAACCACACCTTTTTTGGCGCACGAGATCGCGCGCCTGGAGTCCGAGCTTATGGAGGAGGTAACCACTGATGGAAGTAACAATTGACGACACCAGAATCGAACCGCCTGCCGATGTCGAAACCTGGGGCGATCTTCTGGATTGGGTGGAAACCCGCCAGTTGAAGCCTGGCAAATGCATTACGCGCGTGCTGTTTCACGGCGAAGAAGAAATCCAATACCGGCAGCCTGCCGTCTGCGAGAGAGTTATTCACGAGGTTGGCCAGGTCAACATCGAAAGCGGGAATTTCGATCAGGTGGTAGCGGAAACCATGGTTGAACTGCACTCCGAGATCCAGCGAGCGCTCGACCAAACGCGCTTTGTCGTGAAATTGTTTGAAGACCGCGCCGAAGATCGCGCTCACAGCGAGCTGGCCCAGTTGCTGGACTCGATTCGCACCTTCTTCCAGATTTTTTCGGAAGATCTCGGCTGGGACCTCGCGCCGGACAGCACCGCCAATCTGGAACACGCCGTGCGCCAGTTGCTGGCCGCGCAGGAGAGCAAGTTCTGGGTTTCCATCTGCGATGTCCTCGAATACGAAATCGTGCCATTGCTGGAGTCCTGGCTTGGCACCGTGGAAAGAACCCGTGCACGCATCCACTAACCGTCTGCCGGAAGACTATCGAATCGGGCTTATCGCCGACGCCGGGCCGTCGCTGGGTTACGGTCACGCCGTTCGCTGCCTCCGGATCGCGGCAGCGTTTCCAGCTGAGGCGGCGCTGTTTCCACTATCCAATGCCTGCCGCCGTTTTTTCGAAGCGAATGGCTATGCAGCGGCACTTCATGATTTTCATGCCGCGAAGTTGCCGCCCGTCGTGATTACGGACCTGAGAGAGCCGCATGCGTTCGTGGGTTCGATTCGCAGACGCGGAGCGGTACACATCAGCATTCACGACATGGGATTGGCGCAATGCGATTCCGATGTCGCGATTGACGGCAGCATCGCCAACGCCGTTCCATATCCTGCGCTTGCCACGCGCCCGCTATTCGTTGGCCCGGAATATATGATCACTCGCCCGGTAGTGGAGCGCGCGCCGGCAGCGGAAATTGAAGACACTGTATTGATCTCACTCGGCGGGGGCGCCAGCGCGGATTTTGCCGGCCGGATCGCGGAGCAACTGCGGCCGCTGGGCATGCGCGTCGTCACGACAGCAGGCTTTAGCGCCAATCCCGGCATACTGCCGGCGACGGAAGAAGAAATAGTCCACACCATGGCGCATTGCCGGTTTGCCATCTCGGCATCGGGAACAACTTTGTACGGCTTGCTGGCATCCGGTGTACCCACGATCGCTGTTGCCGTGGATCGCTTCCAACTGCGCACGGCCGACAAGTTTGCGGAAATGGGCGCTGTGTTGCCAGCCGGTCTTCTGGATCGCCTTTCGCCCGCGGAACTCCTGGAGCGTTGCAAAGAACTACGTGGCAACGGTGGTATGACATCGCGCATGGTGTCGATCGGCAAACTCATCGTCGATGGAAAAGGTCTGGATCGCGTTCTGGATATCGTCAATAAAGCGGAGAGCAATAAATGGAAGAAACAACTGGTACCAACCTCTACAGTCTGCTGAAAAGCGATCCCAATCGCATCTATGTGATTGCCGAAGCCGGGCTGAACCACGGCGGTTCCAAGGAACGCGCCCTCGCATTGGTGCGAGCGGCCAACTGGACCGGCGCCGACGCCGTGAAGTTTCAGACCTTTCGCGCCGACAAACTCGCATCGAAACTGCCCGCGGCATTGGCGCACAGGAAAGATGAGCCCAATTTGCAGGAATTGTTCCGCAAACTGGAATTGCCTTACGACGCGTTCCGAGCGCTGTTTAAAGAAGCCAAACGGCTGAACATCGATTTTCTATCGACGCCATTCGACGAAGAAAGCGCCGACTTTCTCGAAGAACTGGGAGTCAACGCATACAAGATTGCTTCCGGCGATATTACTCATCGGCCCCTCATCGAACATGTCAGCCGCAAACAAAAGCCCGTGCTGCTTTCTACCGGGATGAGCACGGATGAAAATGTCGAAAGGGCCATCGACTGGATGCATGGGCAGGCGAACGACCAAACGATACTGCTGCATTGCGTGTCGTCCTATCCTGCCGCCGAAGACGAATTGAATTTAAAGTCCGTCGAATACCTGCAAACCCGTTTCGGCCTGCCGGTGGGATTTTCCGATCACAGTGTCGGCAGTCTGGGAGCCACCGTCGCCGTTTCGATCGGAGCGCAGGTGATCGAACGCCATTTCATGATCGAAACGCGTGGCGATGTGCCTGATTTGGCGGTGTCGATGGACGCCAAACAACTGCGTACTCACATCGAAGAGTTGCGCAAAATTGGCGCCATCCTGGGCAAGCGCGGCAAGTTCGCTTCAGCCGAAGAAAGCAAAAATCTCACCGCTTCGCGCCGGGCGCTGTATGCCACCCGTGCAATTGCGGCGGGGGAAACCATCGATGCCGGAATGCTCAATGCGCTGCGCCCCGCCATCGGAATTTCGCCGGAGCATATGGGCGATGTGATTGGAAAGCAGGCAACCGCCGCCATCGACGCCGGCGCCCCGGTGCTGTGGGAACTTCTCGGATGAAGAAAATCAACGTCCTCATCACTGCGGCCTCACGCCGGGTGCCGCTGGTCCGCGCTTTTCGCGACGCCGTCGGCAAATTCGGCAAGGGCCGCGTGATCACGACTGATATTAATTTACTGTCGCCGGCTCTGTACTTCGGGCACAAGCATCACATTGTGCCGTTAACGACGGACCGCCATTACATTCCGATCATCGAAAGCATATGCGGTGTGGAGGATGTTCATTTGGTAGTGCCGACCATCGATGACGAGTTGCCGATTTTCGGCGGCATGCGCGAGCGTTTTCAAAGTATCGGCGTCCAGGTGGCGATTTCAAGTGAACAAACAGGCCTGATCTGTAATGACAAATACCAAACGTATCTGTTTTGCAGGGAACAGGGCATCGCGACGCCGGAAACAGTGTTGGCCGCGGATTGTCAGACCTGGAAAGGCCAGTTTCCCGCCATCGTCAAACCACGTTTCGGCCGCGGCAGCGTGAATGTTCATCAGGTCCGCAACCTCGAACAGTTGAGGATGTTTGCCGATTATGTGCCGGATTCGATTGTTCAGGACTATGTCGACGGTACCGAGTTCACCGTCGACGTGCTGTCGAATTTCAGCGGCAAAGTCATTTCGGTGGTTCCGCGCGAGCGGTTGGTGATTCGCGCCGGCGTCACGGACAAGGGAATCACTCGAAAGATTCCGGATGTGATGTATTTCGCGGCGGATATCGCCGAACGCCTGCAAATTGTCGGTGCTTCGAACATCCAATGCAAATGGGATGGCCGCCGGGCGACGCTGATTGAGATCAATCCCCGCTTCTCGGGCGGGATTTCTCTGACGCTTGCCTCCGGCGCGGATTTCCCGTCCTGGATGTTGCAGATGGTGGCTGGGCTCAATGTCCGCAGTCAGGTTGGAAAATTTCAGGATGGCCTGGCCATGATGAGTTTCGAAGAAAGCATTTTTGCCAGAGAGTCGGATCTCGTGCTGCACGATTCCGACAAAAGCAAAATGCTTTCGCGCATGCGTCAGGCATCAACGTTTGTGAATTAGAAGGATGACTGTGAAGGTGTGAAAAATTGGCAGATCGCTGAGAAGTGATGCGCGGGGCGGTTTCCACCACGACAAGCGACGGCTCGGGAACCACCCCCCGCGGCATCGGATAAAACGTTCGATGCCGCTGCCCTCCTGACTCAGGAGGGCAGTTCTCACTCCCCATCAATCTGCCAATGTTTTCGCAGCTCCACATTCATCATTAAGGCCTGACCTATTACCGGCCGATATTTAAAGCGATAGTCCAAAACGGAGTTCGGGCGTATGACATTTCCAAAAGTTGTTGCAATCATTCAAGCGCGGATGGGTTCGACCCGGCTGCCCGGCAAGGTGATGTTGCGGTTGGGCAATCGTTCACTACTGGGTTTTCTCGTCGACCGGCTTTCCTCCGCCCGTACCCTATCCAGCATCGTGATCGCGACGACAGCGCAAATGCGCGATGACAGCATCGTCGAAGAAGCGCGCCGGCTCGGCGTGGATTGCTTCCGCGGCAGCGAAGATGACGTGCTCGAGCGCTATGTTCAGGCCGCTCGGGTCAACAATGCGGAAATCATTGTCCGTGTCACCGGTGACAATCCATTCACCGATCCCGTCAGCGTCGATCGGGTCGTGGAAAAGCTTTTCGAAGGCTATGACTATGCGATAGAAGAAGATCTGCCTATCGGTACGGCAGGCGAAGCACTGACAATCCAGGCGCTGGAGTTCATCGATCGCGTCGCCTTCACCCCGCGCTGGCGGGAACATGTCACCCTGTACGCGAAGGAAAATCGCCATATGCTGCACTGCGCCTTCCTGCCCCCCCGGCCCGGGTGTGGCCGCCCGGATTTGCGCTACACCGTGGATCACCTTCACGAATACGAAAACGTCCGCGACCTCTCCAAAAAGATCGCCCGGACGAACTTTCCCCTGCAGGAACTCATCGCTCTGGCCGATACACCAGTCATGGTGTATCCGCATGATCGTCGTTAAAAAAATCAATCAGCAGGAAATCATGGTCAACCCGGAACTCATTCAAACGATTGAGTTCAGCCCCCATGCCGTGATGTCGCTGACCACCGGCGAAAAGGTCATCGTCGACGAAACGCCCGACGACATCATGCGCAAAATCATCGAATATAAGCGCGCCATTAACAACCGGGGACTGGAGCTTCGTGTCGTTTCGCGCAATGGGAGTGAAGGGTAAGCATGGATCTGGCGACAATCCTCGGCGTAGTCATTGCTCTGGCAGGTATTCTGGTAGGTCAGGCGATTGAAGGCGGCTCCGTTCGCGACGTGCTGCAGCCAACCGCGGCAATGATCGTGGGCGGCGGCACGCTGGGCGCGACTATGATCGGCTTCCCATTGGCCACCGTCAAACAGGCCGCAATGGATTTCCTGCACATTCTCAAAGATGATGACGACAAGCCAAACGAAGTCATCGACGAGGTCATCAAGCTCACCAATAAGGCGCGGCGCGAAGGCATCATTTCTCTGGAAAAAGATGCAGCGGCCATCAAAGATGACTTCTTTCGCAAGGCCATCATGATGGCCGTCGACGGCAGCGAACCCAAGGAATTGCGTCAGACCATGGAAGTCGAGCTGCAGTACATGGAAGAACGCGGCGAACAATCCGCCAAGGTGTATGAGGCCGCGGGCGGTTATGCGCCAACCATCGGAATCATCGGCGCCGTGCTGGGCCTCATTCAGGTGATGAAAAACCTGGATAACATCGATGAGGTCGGCCACGGTATCGCCACCGCATTCGTGGCCACGATTTACGGCGTCGCCATCGCGAACATCTTCCTGCTGCCTGCCGCCGGAAAACTCAAGATCAAGCACCGCAAGAAAATGCTCATCAAGGAAATGATGCTTGAGGGAACGCTGGGAATTCTCGAAGGACAGAATCCGCGTTTGATCGAAGGCAAGCTTTCGTCATTCCTCGACGAGGAACTTCAGAAGATGCGGGAGAAAGGCGCTAAGAAGGCTGCGTAAATGGCAAAGAAAAAGAAACACCCCGAACACGTCAATCATGAGCGCTGGCTCGTGTCGTATGCGGACTTTATTACGCTGCTGTTCGCCTTCTTTGTCGTGATGTTCGCAGCCTCCAACACCGATAAAAAGAAGGCCGGCCAGGTTGCGCACTCGGTGCAGAGCGCGTTTTCGGAACTTGCCATTTTTACGCCGAGCGGGAAGACCGTTCCGTTGACGGACGACGGAGGTTTACCGTCGAGCACGAAAAGTGTTGTCGGAGACGTTCACGGGACTTTCGATGCGACCGAAGTCATGCCCGGCGCCAAGGAAGGCAAGCAGTCCTATCGATCGATTCCGGAAGTCGAAGCCCAATTGAAGTCGGAACTCAAGGAACAGCTGGAGAACAAAAGCGTGCGCGTCAGCGAAAGCGAACGCGGTTTGACAATCAGCTTGTCCGAAGCTGGATTCTTTGCTTCGGGCTCCGCAGTGATGCAGCCGAAGGGAACAGACGTGCTGGACAAGATCGTCGCGCAGCTCCAAACCATGTCGAACTCCCTGCGCATCGAAGGTCATACCGACAATACCCCGATCCACACCGCCCAGTTTCCTTCAAACTGGGAGCTATCGACAGCTCGCGCCTCAAACGTGCTGCACTATTTGATCGATGCCAAAGTCGATCCGGCCCGGATGTCTCCTGCGGGATACGGGGAATATCGGCCAGTCGCTTCGAACACCACCGTTGAAGGCCGCGCCGAAAATCGCCGTGTCGATCTCGTGATCCTCAGCGAGTCTTCTCAAAAGCTTGAGCCGAAATAGGCTGCCGGAATAGCGATCGGATTGTTGCGCTATTCGCGCGACTTTTGGGATCCCAGTCTCGTCTGCAGCCAGCGTTGAAAGATGCCTTTCGGTTTCTGCTAGAATGCCCTTCATGAAGTGCGACGTTTGCACCAGTGACGACGGTAAAGGTATCCACTACCACGCTTTCATCGACGGCAAGCACCATTGGGTGTGCGAAGCCTGCAAAAAGAACCTCCGTATCGAAGCCGAGCATTCCGACGACTAATTCCATATAGCGGGTCATACGAATGAATGATGACCACTAAACCACACGGCGATAGAAGCGACGCTTATCGCATTTTCTTTCCGCTCGGCATCGCTTTGGGTATTGCAGGCGTTTCGATTTGGCCGCTCTATTACTTTGGAGCGACAACGACCTATTCCGGGCGCGCCCACATGTTTGCACAGGCGGACTGTTTTATGTACGCGTTCGTGGTGGGCTTTCTGTGGACGGCGATGCCACGATTTACCGGCACTGCTGCCCCCGCAAGATCGATTCAATATGTCATGGCTGGAACGATTCTCGCGGCCGCCATTTGTTTCGAGGCGCAGCGTTTCGCACCGGGCCATCTGCTTTTCGTCATTGCTCATACAATTTTTATCGCGGTACTTTTCCGGCGCTTTCTCGCCAGAAAATCTCCGCCGCCGCCAACGTTTGCACTTGTTGCGGCGGGGGTAATAAGCGGGATGATGGGAGCGATTCTGAATGCCGGCGTCGCCTGGCAATGGTTCGATCCGCAGTGGGATTTGGCGGGGCGCCGCCTGCTGACGGAGGGAATGGTCTTGCTGTTGGTGCTCGGTGTCGGCGGTTTCCTCGGCCCGCGTTTACTGGGTTTCGCTCAATTACCGAACTTTCAGAACGTGGGTAAGCTGGCCCATCAATCCCAGCCTCCCGTTATGGTGAGAAGCGGCGGAATCGTTTATGGGGTAGCCGGCTTGGTCATTTTACTTTCCGTGCTCGGCGAATATCGCTTCGGCTTGCCCCCGATGGCATGGCTTCGCGCCGCAACCGCGACGATACTCATTGCATCCTCACTGCGGCCATGGCGCCTGCCGGCAACACGAACGACGCTGGCCTGGTGCGTCTGGCTGGCGCATTGGCTTCTCATCGCAGGACTGTGGCTTGCCGCCGGTGCGCCGAAGTATCGCATCGATTTCCTGCATATCGTGTTCATGGGCGGCTTCACTTTGTTGATACTGGCGGTAGCAACACGGGTTGTTTTATCGCACGGTAGTTATGCCCTCACGGAGGAACGGAAATCGTGGCCTCTGCGCATCGGCCTCATCACCGGACTCGTCGCCATATTGGCGCGCATCAGCGCGCCATTCCTGCCAAATTCGTACTTCGCGCATTTAGCCTGGGCCGCTTTGTTGTGGATCGCCGGAATCGGTTTCTGGGGAGTCTACGTTTATCGGCGGGTGAGCGGCACGCCGGCGGAGTAGATCGCGGACGCCTGCCGCGTTCTTCCGCTTGTAGGCGCGGCCTGTGGAGCTTGTGAAAAAAAATCAGATCGTTGGGTGTGGAACATTGCCCTCCTGAGTCAGGAGGGCAGCGTCATAGCGCGGCGAGCGCTATGACGCGAGGGGTGGTTCCCGCAACGTTAAGTGAGGGCATGGGAACCACCCAACAACTGTCAATCCAAAGCGAGCGTTGCCGGATCCACTGCCAGATACCCCACTTCATTTCGCCAGGCGCGAATTCCCTGCTTGCCGCAGGCCTCTGCCGCGCGTTCAGTAAATCCGGCGGCGTCGAGTTGCGGGCCGATCGCCGCCATCAATTGCACAATCTTATCGAAAGGGATTGGCACCGGCGGGGAAGCAAGACATCCATTGGCATCTCGAACCAGCAGCCCACAGTCCTTTAGCAACTGGTCCATGGCGGCATCGAAGCCTGCGCAAAATTCAGCATCGGAGCGCAGACGCCGGACCAATCGTGCCAGGCGCAAGTTAGACGCGGCACTTTCATCGTGCAGGGAAAACCACGGCATGATGCCAAGCGGCCGAAGGATATCGACGCTGAAGGCAAATTCCTTTTCGATCAGGTTGTCCTCCACTTTTTGATAAACGCTGAAGTAGCCTTCTGAACCGTTGGGTGCATTGCCGCCCACGATTGTGACACCGCCCTCAGTTAGCTTCGTCACAGCCCACGTTTCAAATTGCCGCAGAAAATGCTTTTCAAAATACATCAGCACATTAAAACAACGAATCACGTTTGCCTTGGGCAACTCGTCTGACCCAACGCCCGCCTGGATGAATTTCAGGTTCGCCGATTCCCACTGTCGAAGCGGCCATCGGACTAAACGCGATCCTTCGGCTTCGACCGAGCAGATTTCGCCGTTGTCGGCGGCGAGCTTCGCCTTCAACTGTGCAAACAGGTCTGGTACTCGCTGGCGAAGAAGCAGAAAGTCTTCCATGGTCTTGATGCTGGCCGTCGGCAGCAGCTGGAAATAGCGAAGTTCCCCCGCTCCATTCAGGCAGGCATAACTCTGATTGCGATCGTAAAGAATGTATGGATCGAAAAATGGATCGGCGCCGACGATCTGCCATTCTGGAAAGCGTTGGGCCGTCTCGATTGCCGTTGTCGGAGGAAAACCGCAGCCCAACTCGATCATGACGGTACCTGGCTCAAATCTCTGCCAGCGGTTCGCGGTGATGTACTCATCGATGATTTTGTGTCGTCCTGCCGAAGTGATGGGTGGAACCTTTCCTCCCCATGCGCCGGGCAGAATTCCAGCCGACATGCCGATGGCAAATGCCGCCATCGGAGAAATGTTGCGAGATCCAAGCTGAGCTGTGCCGATCAGCCGAAGTACGCGCTGAGCGAAGTCCCTCACTTCGCTGCGTTGGCCGGCGAGCGGTTTCAGAATATGAAGAATTGCGGCTGAAGGCCGAGCGTCCAAGTAAAAATCACAGAGTTGTTCGATGGAGTTCCAATCCACCGGCTCGGCCTTCGCCGTCATACTAAGCGAGAATCACTTCTTTGTGATTTCGCTGTACGCCGATTCGACGAATGTCTTCGCCGCATTGGCGCCGCCGCGCGGAGGGCCAGCAGCACCGGCCGGGGGAGCACCTGCCGGAGCGGCTGCTGGCGCACGCGCCGGCGCACCCGGAGCAGGAGCATCCGGCAATGCGGCTTTTATTTCGTCGAGAGTCTTCCCGTCTTTCACCATGGCGGCAATTTTATTGCGGCGAGCCAGTGTGGCGTCATACTTACGCTGCAGATCGGCCTTCGTCAGCAGATCGCCGTGTCCGGTGATATAGGTGTCGGCGTTGAGTGCAATCAGGCCTTTGACTGTAGTCAGCCAGCCTTCGGTGGATCCATTCTTTTCAAAGTGAACATTCGGATTGTCGTCCGCCCGATTGCTGACGATGATGTCGCCGGTCGAGACGATTTTCTCATCAGGCAAATACACCATCAAATCGCCGCTCGTGTGTGCTGGAGCAAAGTGATAAAACTCCACCTTCACCCCTTCAATTGTTGTCGCTTCCTTGTCCTTCGTTACCAGACGATTGGGCAGACGATTCGCCGGAGGCGCACCGCGTCCACCTGAGGCAACGGCCGCATCGAGTTCTTTCTTATCGTTTTCATGGGCAATGATAGTCACGCCGGCAGGGTATGCAACGATGCCATTCACATGGTCGCCATCGCTATGAGTGAAGACAACCGTAGTGACCGGTTTCGGCGTAATCTTTGCGATTTCTGCCAGCAGATCCTTTGCCCCTTGCTCTGTTTGTTTTGCGTCGACAACGATGACACCCGCCTGACCGATAATAATCGTGCTGTTGCCGCCAGAGCCGCCGAGCCCAGCCCAGACATTGGGCTTCAATTGCTTCATCGTCAGCGCTGCTGCGGGCTGCTGTGCAACTGCCGACGCCACGAATCCGGCAACCGCAAGCGCACCGACAAGAAAACAAACGATCTTCTTTTTTGACATCTCCCCATCCTTTCCGCTGCGAGGTTGTGTGACGGAAATTTTACCATCCGCGAAAAGGACAGGAAACGTTTTCACTGCAGGTGCGGCCTTTGGAAAAAATGGCAGATCACTGGGGTAGGAGACATTGCCCTCCTGAGTCAGGAGGGCAGCGTCATAGCGCGGCGAGCGCTATGACGCGAGGGGTGGTTCCC
>JADMIO010928666.1_pt1 | contig 17267 bp, 16 predicted proteins | sample 8958161 | NCBI WGS metagenome assembly JADMIO01 (sample SAMN16585339, study PRJNA669376) | soil metagenome | isolation source: Crop rotation soil | place: USA: Cullars Rotation, Alabama | collected 2011
CCGCGACTTCAAGTCACGTGAATTCCAAGCTTCGGATCCCACTGTGCTGGAAAGGCAGCTCGGGCGCTGGCTCGTCGCGGGAGCCATCGGTCTCAGCGCGATCGTCCTCGTGGCGGGTCTGCTCCGCGGGATGGAGCTGCCTGCCATCCTGCTGGTGACGATCAGCCAGCTCGTCTCCATCGTGCCGGAGGGACTGCCCGTCGCGCTGACGATCGCGCTCGCGGTCGGCATGCAACGGATGGCGCGGCGAGGCGCGCTCGTGCGACGGCTGTCGGCCGTCGAGACGCTCGGATCGACGACCGTCATCTGCACGGACAAGACAGGGACGCTCACGCGCGGCGAGATGACGGTCGTCGCGGCATGGCTGCCGCCCGATCGCGATCTCGTGGTGGCGGGATCCGCGCTCGAGCCGCGAGGCGCGTGCCTCCAGAGGGACGTGGACGACGAGGGTCTCCGAGCGCTGCTCGAAGCGGCCGTCCTCTGCAATGACGCGACCGTCGCCGAGCCCGATGCGGACGACGCCCCCGCGGCCCTCGGCGATCCGACGGAGGCGGCGCTCCTCGCGTTCGCAAGGAAGTGCGGCATGGACGTCGCGGTGACGCGCCACTCGTGGCGGCGGATCGGGGAGGTGCCCTTCGATGCCTCCGCGCGGATCATGATCACGATGAACGAGAACGGCCACAGCGCGCGCGTCTTCCTCAAGGGCGCGCTCGACGTGATCCTCCCGCGCTGCACGACGATCCGCCTGGGCGGCGCGCGCGTGCCGCTCGACGCGGCCCTGACTCGGGGCGTGCAGCGTGCCGAGGAAGCCATGGCCGCGCGCGCCTTGCGCGTGCTCGCCTTCGCGAGCCTGGAGGGAGCGGAGGGCGCGCCGCGGCTCGCGCTCGAGAGCCTCCACGGGGCGACGTTCCTGGGGCTCATCGCGGAGTTCGATCCGCCGCGACCGGAGGTGCGCGATGCCGTGGACGCGTGCCGAGCCGCGGGCATCCGACCCGTGCTCATCACGGGCGATCACGCCGCGACGGGACGCGCCGTCGCGCGGGATCTCGGCATCGTGGGCGATGACGACGAGGTGCTGTCCGGCGTCGCTCTCGAGGCCCTCTCCGACGCGGAGCTCCGCGACGCGGTGGCGCGCGTGTCGGTCTTCGCCCGCGTGCAGCCGGCGGAGAAGCTCCGCATCGTCGAGGCCCTCGAGTCACGCGGCGAGGTCGTCGCCATGACCGGCGACGGCGTCAACGACGCTCCCGCGCTGGCACGAGCCTCGGTGGGCGTCGCCATGGGACGTGCGGGAACCGAGGTCGCGAAGGAGGCGTCCGACATCGTCGTGACGGACGACGACTTCGCGACGATCGTGCACGCCGTGGAGGAGGGCCGAATCTGCTACCGCAACCTCCGCAAGGTGCTGCTGCTGCTGCTCTCGACGGGACTCGCCGAGGTCGTGATCCTCGTCGGCGCGCTGCTGGCGGGCCTTCCCGTGCCGTTCCTCGCCGTGCAGATCCTCTGGAACAACGTGGTCACCGAGACCACGATCGCGCTCAATCTGATCCTCGAGCCGGGCGAGGGCGACGAGATGAGCCGGCCCCCGATCCCGCGCGACGAGCCTCTGCTCACCCGTCTCTTCCTGTCGCGCATGGCGGTCATGAGCGTGACGATCGCGGCGATCGTGCTCGGCTTCTTCGCGATCCGGATCGCGCAGGGCATCCCCTTCCCGCGCGTCCAGGCCTCGACCTTCACGCTGCTCGCGGTCTGCGAGTGGTTCAACGTCCTGAGCTGCCGCAGCGAGTCGCGCTCGGCCTTCTCGAGGAGCCTGCTGCGCAACCCGTGGCTGCTCGGGGGGCTCGTGCTGAGCAACGCGCTGCAGATCGCCGTGATCTACGTGCCGGCCTTCGGCCGCGTCTTCCACGTGGGACCGCTCCCGCTCTCCGACGTCCTCCTCATCGGAGCGGTCGCGAGCCTCGTGCTGTGGGTCGAGGAGATCCGCAAGCTCCTCGCGCGGCGATCGGCTACGCCATCAGCTCCTTCACGCGCCCCGCGATGAACTCGCGGAAGAGCGATTCGGGGCTGCGATGCGCGGTGCGGGCGTGCTCGATAGTCGAGAGGATCGTGGGGACCTGGTACTTCTCGATCCACTCGTGCACGGCCTCGACCGGACGCTCCGCCATCTCGGCGCCGACGATCCACGCGCCGCCGCCGTTGACGAGGAAGTCGGCGAACGTGAGGATGCCGAACTCGCGGTAGACGACGTCGGCGTCGACGTCGCGCTGCAGCACGTTGTTCTCGCCGCCGACGATGGCCTTCACGCCGATCGCCTTGAGGATCGGCAGGCTCTCCTTCGTCACGGACGCCGCCGCCGCGTTCGGCGAGAAGATCGTCGCGTGCGGAATCGTGCTCCACTTCGACTCGTCGACGATGTGAAGCGCCTCGCCGAGCTCCCGCTGCAGGCCGTCGGCCTGCGAGCGGCGCACGTCCGTCGCGTAGACCTTCCATCCGCGCTTCGCGTAGCGGCGGGCGACCGCGCTGCCGATGCCGCCGAGTCCCTTGATGAGAATGCTGCGCTCGGACTGCGGGATCGCGAGGTGCTCCGTGACCGCATCGATGCAGGCGAGGACGCCCGCTGCCGTCGGCGCCGTCGTGTTGCCGGTGGTCTGACGCCCCCATCGCGGCGCGGAGCGCGCGCTCCCCGTGTAGTTCGGGCTGATCCTGCTGCAGAGGTCGTAGTAGAGCTCGCCGTGCTCGTGGAAGTTGAGGTCGGAGCCCGTCCCGATGAAGTAGCCGAGATGCTGCGTGATCGAGTTGTGCGCGAGCGCCATGAAGCGCGCCAGCTCCCGCGTGTCGGCCATCGGCACGACGTGCGCCCCCTGCTGCTCGCCCACGTAGATCAGGCTCTTGCTGCCGCCGATGTTGAAGCCGTTCGAGAGGTTCTTCCCCGTCATGGCCTCGGAGAGGAAGAGGTTCATGCCGAGCGCGTCCACCAGCTCGGCGTCCCGCGTGCTCAGCACGTGGTGCGAAGCGCGCTCGAGGCTGTCCTTCGTGATGATGCGCGTGCCGCCGCAGGCGAGGCGCCGGCGGTTGCCGTCGCCGAAGAGCGGGTTGTAGGCGAGCGCCGTCGAGAAGACCGAGGAGAAGAACGTCCAGCCGCGATGCCGCGCGAAGGCGACGAGCTCCCACTCCTTGTCGCGCCAGCGGAGGTGGTTCGCGTGGTAGAGCGTGTCCTCCTCGGAGTCGTGCAGGAGGAAGTCCACGATCTGTTCCGGATTGTCCACCCGGATCTCGAGCGCCTGCCCGAGCGACATGAGGTGGGACGGATCGAGGTCCGTGCAATAGCCGAGGGCGATGTCGAGCTTGTTGCGCCGCTCGACGCTGAGCGGCAGTGAGAGAGGCGGCATGGGGATGTCCTGGGGGGAAGCGGGAGATTATCATCGGGAACTTCCACGCTGCCCCTTCCCCTCGAGCGAGCATGGCCCGCATCCACCTCGTCGACGCGAGTCCGTACGTCTTCCGGGCGTACTTCTCCATTCCGGCCACGATGACGTCGCCGGACGGACGTCCCGTGAACGCCGTCCAGGGCTTCACGTCGTTCCTGCTCGAGCTCGTCCGCGGCGAGAACGTGACGCACGCCGCCGTCGCGTTCGACGAGAGCCTCACGACGAGCTTCCGCAACGAGGTCTTCCCCGCCTACAAGGCGCAGCGCGAGCTCCCGCCCAAGGAGCTCGAGGCGCAGCTGAAGGACTGCCAGGACGCGTGCCGCGCGCTGGGACTCGCCGCCTTCGTCAGCGAGCGCTACGAGGCGGACGATCTCATCGCGACGCTGTGCCGCCCGCTCGAGCGCGCGGGCCACGACGTGGTCGTCGTCTCGCCGGACAAGGATCTCTCCCAGCTCGTGAGCGACCGCGTGACGATCCTCGACTGGGCGCGGGAATCGCGGCGCGGCCCTGCGGAAGTGCGTGAGAAGTTCGGCGTGGACGCCGTCCTCGTGCCCGACTGGCTCGCGCTCGTCGGCGACACGAGCGACAACATTCCGGGTGTCCCGGGCGTGGGCCCCAAGGCAGCCGCTGCGCTCCTCGCGGGGCTCGGCCCCATCGAGTCGATCTTCGACCGGCTCGACGAGGTCGCGGCGCTCGACGTTCGCGGCGCGAAGTCGCTGCGCGCGAAGCTCGAGGGTCGCCGCGAGCAGGCCCTGCTCTCGAAGTGGCTCGCGACCGTCGCGCTCGACGCGCCCGCGCAGGCTTCGCTGGAGGATCTCGAATGGAAGGGGGCGCATCGTCCGCTGGTCGACGTCTTCGCGGAGCGCCTCGGATTCGGACGGCTCGCCGGGCGGATCCCACGGTGGAGGGACGCGTGAGGTCGCGGGCGACATCCTTCCTCGCGGCCTGCGCGCTGCTGCTCGCGACCGCGGCCTGCAAGCGCCCGCCAGGCGGCGACTCGCACGTGAAGACGCTGCGCTACCCCATCCGCTCGGACATCGGCAGCCTCGATCCGGTGAGAGCGTCGACCCAGTACCAGAGCATCGCGATCGCGCAGATCTTCGACACGCTCGTCGAGTTCAAGTTCCCGAAGGTGCCGTACGAGCTCACGCCCAGCCTCCTCACGAAGATGCCCGAGCAATCGGCGGACGGACGGACGTGGTCGTTCGAGCTCAAGGAAGGCGTGCGCTTCCAGGACGATCCCTGCTTCACGGCGACCGCAGGGAAGGGCCGCGAGATCGTCTCGGAGGACTTCTTCTACTCGCTGCGGCGCAGCTGCGACTCGCACTGGTCGCCGACGGGATACTGGCTCTTCGAGGGCCGCATCCGCGGGCTCGACGAATACAAGACGGCGCAGGAGACCGCGAAGGCTGCCGCGCTCGCCGCCGGTCGCGAGTTCCATTTCGACTATGACGCGCCCATCGAGGGCCTGCGCCGCATCGACGATCGTCACTTCGAGATCCTCCTCACCGATCCGTTCCCCCAGCTCCTCTGGGTGCTCACGATGACCTACGCGTGCGTCGTGCCGCGCGAGGCGGTCGAGAAGTACGACCTCGAGTTCGGCCAGCATCCGGTGGGCTCGGGCCCGTTCCGCTACGACGAGTACTGGCCCGGCAACTGGCTCGCGGTGACGCGCAATCCCACCTATCGCGAGGATCTCTTCCCGTCCGACCTGCCGACCGACGCGATCGCGGACGGCTTCGGCGCGTCGTCCGGGAGGCGGCTTCCCATCGTGGATCGCATCGTCTTCGAGCTCTACCAGCAGGATCAGCCCATGTGGCTGAAGTTCCGCGCAGGCGACCTCGACATCGCGCAGGTTCCCGCCGAGTACTGGCCCGTCGTGTTCGACAAGGAGGCGCACCTCAAGCCCTCCGCCGTCGAAGCCGGGCTCCGCAACGAGAACCTGCCGCTCCTCGACCTCATTTATTGGGGCTTCAACATGGAGGATCCCGTCTGGGGACGCGCGCCCGAGAGCAAGCTCCTCCGCAAGGCGGTCTCGTACGCCGTCGACATCGACGCGCGCAATCGCGCCTTCTACAACAATCGCAACGTCCTCTACGACGGGCCCGTTCCTCCAGGCCTCGACGGCTACTCGCCGGGCTACCGTCACCGCGACGTCGAGAAGGCGAAGGCGCTCCTCGCGGAAGCGGGCCATCCCATGGGCGCCGGGCTTCCGCCGCTTCGGTTCTCGAACTCGCGCGCGAGCAACTCGCAGGAGCAGGCCGAGATGTTCTCGCGCCAGCTCGCGGACGTCGGCATCAAGGTCGAGTCGGAGTTCCTGAGCTTCTCCGAGCTCGACGACAAGCTCAAGAAGAAGAAGGCCCAGTTCTTCGGCCTCGCGTGGGGCGGCGACTATCCCGACGCCGAGAACTTCTTCCAGCTCTTCTACGGCCCGAACGAAGCGCCCGGATCCAACAGCACGAACTACAAGAATCCCGAGTACGACGCCCTCTTCGCGCAGTCGCGCACGATGATGCCCGGCCCTGAGCGGACCGCGATCTACGAGAAACTCCGCGCCATGGTCATCGAGGAAGCACCGATGATCGGATCCCTGGCTCGAACGCGGTTCTATGTCTGGCCGGATCGCGTCAGGAACGTCCATCCCGAGGAGGTCTACTTCACCTGGCTCAAGTACGTGGACGTCGAGTCGTCGGGGGGGCGGTAGTGGGCGCGCACGTCCTGCTGCGTCGCGGGGGAGCTTCCGTCGGGGGCGGGACGGTGGCCGCGAAGCGTGCTGCGCCGGCGGCGGACGCCCATCTGCAAGGCTTCGTCGGGCCTCGGCCTGCTCACGTACGACAAGTACGCTCCGCGGCCTCGGCCCTCCTCATCCTCGCATCTGGGCATCCGGCGCTCGGCTCGCGCTTCGCTACACCACGTCGAGCTCGCGCCTGCGGCGCTCGATCGAACCGGGAGGCGAGGTCGTAGATGGCCACTTACATCCTTCGGCGTCTCCTCCAAGGCATCCCCACGCTCCTCGGCGTCACGCTCATCACGTTCCTCCTGCTGAACGTCTTCGGCGGCGATCCCGTGATCGCGCGACTCGGCAAGTCCGCGACGGCCGAGGACATCGCCGCGACGCGGCGCGAGTACGGGCTCGACAAGCCGCTGCCCGTTCAGTACGTGCACTACCTGAAGGAGATCGTCACCGCGGACTACGGACGCTCTTTCGTGACGCGCGAAAGGGTCGCCGCCGTCGTCGCGCGGAGTGTCGGGCCGTCCCTCTGCATCACCGCGCCCGCCCTCCTGCTGACGACGATCCTCTCGCTGGCCATCGGACTCATCGCAGCGCGGTGGCGCGGCAGCGTGCTGGATCGCTCGCTCGTGGCCGTGTCCGTGGCGGGCATGAGCGTCTCGTTCCTCGCCTACATCGTCGCGGCGCAGTACCTGCTCGCCTACAAGTGGGGCTGGTTTCAGGTCTACGGCTACGAGTCCGGCCTCGTCGCGCGATGGCAGTACCTCTGGCTGCCGATCCTCATCCAGGTCGTCGTCGCGACCGGCTATGACGTGCGCTTCTATCGCGCCGTGCTCGTCGAGGAGACGACGCGCCAGCACGTCACGACTGCCCGCGCCCAGGGGCTTCCGGAACACTCGGTGCTCTTCCGCCACGTGCTGAAAAACGCGCTCATCCCGATCATCACGCGCGTCATGATCTCGGTGCCGTTCCTCGTCACCGGATCCCTGCTCGTCGAGAGCTTCTTCGGGATCCCGGGGCTCGGGCTCAAGATGCTGCAGGCCCTCGACTCTCAGGACTACCCGCTCATCAAGGCGATCACGGTGCTGGTCGCGGGGCTCTTCGTCCTCTCGAACATCCTCACCGACGTGCTCTACGCCTGGGCTGACCCGCGCGTGAGGCTCGAATGAGCGGCCTCACCGGTTCCCGCTTCCTGCGACGGTTTCTGCGCGAGCGAGTGGGCGTCGTCTCGCTCGTCGTGATCGTGATCTACGCCGCCCTCGCGATGTTCGTGAAGGTGGGCGGACTCCCTGCGATCGGCGCCGATCCCACGAAGGCGATTGTCACCGAGCCGCAGGAGATCGCGTACTACACGCCGCCCTCCTCCGAGAGCTGGCAGCGCTGGCTTGGGACGGATCGGCAGGGACGCAGCATCCTCGTGCGTTCCATCGCCAGCATCGACGTCGCGATGAGCGTGGGACTCGTCGCGGGCGTGACCTCCGCGCTCATCGGCGTGCTGCTCGGCTGCCTTGCGGGCTACCGCCGCGGACGCATCGACGACTTCGTCGTGTGGCTCTACTCGACGATCGAATCGATCCCGTACCTCCTGCTGCTGCTCGTCCTCTCCTACTCCGCCGCCCACATCTTCGGGCGCGGGATCATCACCGTGCACGTCGCCTTTGGCGCGACGTTCTGGACGGGCCCCTGCCGCGTCATCCGGGGCGAGGTCATGAAGCTGCGCGAGGCGGACTTCGTGACGGCAGCGAGCGCGCTCGGCGCGTCACCCGAGCGCATCGTCCTCCGCCACATCGTCCCGAACGTGCTGCACCTCGCGTTCATCAACTTCTCGCTGGTCTTCATCGGCGCGATCAAGAGCGAGGTCATCCTCAGCTTCCTCGGCCTCGGCGTCCAGGACCAGGCCTCGTGGGGCATCATGATCGACCAGTCGCGTGCCGAGCTCGCGACCGACTTCTACTGGCAGATCGGCGCCGCGACCGCCTTCATGTTCGTCCTCGTGCTGGCGTTCAACCTCTTCACCGACGCCCTCCAGGACGTGCTGGACCCGAAGGTGGTGAGGAGCGGGGTGGCGGCGTGAAAGACATGAAAGGTCGACTGGCGATCAACGCCCTTGCGATCTTCCTCGTCGTCACGGCCGCGCGTGCGGGCGCGCACGGCCGCCGACTCGTCGATGACTTCGAGGATGGCGACCTGACGAACGCCCTCGGCGGAAAGTGGGAGATTGGCTCGTCCGAGGACAATGCTTTGTGGGACGCGTGGGAGGCGAACCCGATCCTCGTGGATGGCGGGCGCCGACTTCAGATCCAGGTGGAGTTCTCCGCGAAGGCATCGCCGACGCCTCCCGCTGTCTGGGTGACGACGTTCGTGTCGGGCACGGATACCCGGATGCCCCAGCCCTGCACGGGTCTCTCATTCAGGTGCTGGTCCGATCATTGTGCCCATCTCGAGGTCCACGTCACGACATCGGACGGGAAGGACTGGGTACGCCACCTACCGGAAGTCAAGTTCAAGGGGGAAGTCATCACGACCGCGTGGGACGACTTTGCCCGAACAGAACTCGATCCTGGGGCCTCGCTCGCGTCAGCGAACCTGCGCGCCATCTCATTCGCGATCATCGGCCAGGTCGGTGGGTGCGGGTGTCTCGGCATCGATGACCTCTGGCTGATCGGGGAGGACTCGTCCGCGCCCGCGGAATCACCCACGGGAGCAACCGACGACGCTGGCGTACTCGTCTCGGACGCCCTGTCCGTCGCCGCTCGCGGGGGCGTCATGCGGCTTCCGATGTTCACGCACCTGCGAGCCAATCCGGCGACGGACTTGCCCATCGTCGACGTCCGGATTCCTGGTGTGGGCAAGCGGACGTTCGTCTTCGACACGGGAAGCGCTCCGACACTCCTCGACTCGGGCACGGCGTTCGTCGCCAGTGCGCGCAGGCGACAGCGACTCCTGATCCGTGCAGCCGCGGGCGAGAAGATCGCCACGGCCCTCTCCACCCTCTCGAGCGTTCGCATTGGCCAGCGGACGCTTCGCCCGCTCCACGTCGGCATCTCGGATTTTGCGGAATCGCTTGGAGAGAACGGCGTGCGTGTCTCCGGGCTGCTGTCTCCGCAAGCCTTCGGGGACGCCGTGGTGACGCTCGACGGACCCGCGAGACGCCTTCTGGTCGATCGCTCGCGGCCCCCGACCGGCGTGGTGATCGGCAAGGCGCCGGAGCTGGGACTCCCGATGGCAACCGTCGGGATCGGACACGCGGAGCTCGAATGCCTCGTCGACAGCGGCGACACGGGCGCCCTTTCGATTCCCGAGAGAGCCGCCCAGGACGCCGGTGTTCCGATCGACTGGAAGGACACGGGCTGGCAGCAGGGCGCCGCTGAAGCGGTCGTGCGAGTCCGATCAGGCATCCTTCCCGAGCTGCGGCTCGGGAGTGAGACGCTCGCGAATGTTCCCGTGGACTCGACCGTGGACGGGACGTGCGCCATCGGCTGGCAGATCCTCCGTGCCGCCGTCGTTTCCTTCGACCGTGCAGAGCACGTCGTGCGGCTCGAGAAGATCGATTGGCATCCTCCGACGACTCCGGAATCCCTGGGCAGCGGGATGCTCGTCGAGCGGAGATGCGGATCCGTCTACCTCGTCGACGTCGTTCCCGAATCCGCCGCGTCAACAGCGGGCCTCCAGCGCGGCGATCTCGTCGAGACGATCGATGGCTTCACCGCGACGGACTTCACCGCCGCACGACTGCGATCCCTCAGCGATTCCGGTCGAACCCGGCGGTTGCGGGTTCGCCGTCAAGGCGAGCCGCATGTCATCGAGGTCAAGGCGCGGCCCGACTAGTCGGCGCGAAGGTTCCACGCGCTCGACCGTCAGGTCGAGAGCTCGCGCGCCTCGATCCTCTCGACCTCCACCGTCGATGTCGTCAGCTTCACGTTCGTTCCCGATAGGAGCCGGAAGCCAAGCAGGCACGAGCTCATGTCGAGGATCATCACGTCGACGTCCTGACCGAGCCATCTCAAGCGGGAGCGATGCATCTCGCACTCGAGCTCACGATCGTCGGCAACGGTCATCCTCCCGACGCCACGAAACTCCAGCGTCCAGCCGGCTTCACGCAAGCGATCGACAGGCGCCGCAAGAAAACCCGTGAAACCCGTGTCGACGACGAAGTCGACCGGCAATCCCTCCTTCGGCATCACCGCGATCCACGGCGTGTTCTCCCGAATCGATCCGCGCGCCCGTGGGTTGGACTCCGGGATCGCTCGCTTCATCCCAGGGAGAGCCGTGTCGGCACGCGGACGACGCCAATCCACCGGAAGTAGAAAGCGCGGCCGGGCCTCGCCGCCGACGCGGCATCGTCAGCCGCGAGCTCGTCGTCACCCACGAAGTGGTCCCCTGAATCGACGTCGATGGCGACGACCTTGCCGAGGCTGGTCCGCTCCAGCGTCTCGCGCAGGGACTCGTAGAGAGCTTCGCCCTTCTCCTTCAGGAGTCCGCCTGGAGTGATCGCGGAGATCTGCGCGGCCCGCCGGCTTTTCCCGGACGCCCGTCCTGCCGTATTCGCGTGGCGCTTCGAGTGATGAGTCGACATGCCTCGATCATAGGCCTTCCGACACCGGTCTGCATCGTGGGCCCTCACTCCCCGGTCAATTCCCTCGCCCGCGCGAGAACCTCGTCGAACATCGCCGCCGTCAGCCTCCCCGTGTTCGTGTTCTGGCGGCTGACGTGGAAGCTGTCGAGGAGGACGGGCCAGCCGGGGACGTGATGCTCTGCGCCGTGAGCGAACGCGAGATCGCGCCGGACGACTCGGGCACCGCCCTCCTCCATCACGCGGAGCGCCCCGTCGTGGCCGATGCGGCCGAGGGCGAGCACCACGCGGACGTCGGGGAGCGCTCGCCATTCGCGAGCGAGAAAGGGACGACAGCGATCGAGCTCCGCCGGCGTCGGCTTGTTGTCGGGCGGGGCGCAGCGCGCGGCGGCGGCGATGAAGACGTCCTTCAGCTTCAGGCCGTCGTGGCGATCACGTGCGATCGGCGAGGACGCCAGCCCCGCGCGGTGAAGCGCCGGATAGAGGAAGTCGCCCGATGCGTCGCCGGTGAACATGCGGCCCGTGCGGTTCGAGCCATGCGCTCCGGGCGCGAGGCCGACGATCAGGATGCGCGCCTGCGGATCGCCGAAGCCCGGCACGGGACGACCCCAGTAATCGTCGGCGCGATGGCGAGCGACCTTCTCCCGCGCCACCTGCTCTCGCCATGCGACGAGGCGCGGACAGGCGCGGCAGCGCTCGATCTCGCCGGCGATGTCGTCGAGGCTGTCGCGGCGGAGGCTCATCGGCGCGGTCCGGCGGCAGGCTCCAGGGTTCGATCGGCCGAGGATTCAGCAAGGCTCATGTGATCCATCTCGAACAGGGCTGGCGGGAGGCCCATGGGCCTCCCCTGCGGTCAGGGGCGCCGTCATGACGACGGCGGTGCATTCAGCTTCAGGTCGAGCACGATGCCGAGGTGGTCGGAGTACACGAACCGGCCGACACGCCGATCCAGGACTTGCACGTCATCCGACACGAGCGCGTGATCGATGGGGATGCCGAACGGTCCGAGCGGCGACGGCCATGTCGCTTGCAGTCCGAAGCCGCGACGCGAATCGACGAGCCCCGTCTCGCGGAGTAGCCCTCGGAACGGCGGGCACCACGGCGTCGCGTTGAAGTCGCCCGCGATCACGAGCGGCTTCGGCAGGCGCGGCACGACCTTCGCAAGCGCGTCCAGCTCGACGTGCCCTTGTCTCATGAGTCCCGGCCGCGTGGGCGGAGGCGGATGCAGCAGGACCACAGTGAGCGGACCATCCGGCGTCTCGAGGTCGAGGCGGATCGTGGCGCGCTCCGAGTCGTCGAGCGGGATCAGCTCGTGCTTCGCGATCGGCAGGACCGAGAACGCCATCATCCCCGAGCTGTCGCCGCGGATCTCGGTCACGACGTTCGGCCAACGCTCCCGCAGCGGCCAGAGATCCCGCGCCCACCGGCGATTCACCTCGAAGAGAAGGATCACGTCCGGCTGCTGCGCTTCGAGCCAGGCCCTCACCTCCTCGGCATGATGACTCTTGATCAGGACGTTGAGCGATGCGATGCGGAGCGTCCGAGGCACGGCGCTCGACGAACGCGCGCTCGGCCCCCTCGGCATTGCCACGCCCACCTGGACGGCTGCGACGAGCAGGGCGAGGGACGCGAGCTGGCGGCGCCGGGAACGGAGGAGGACGACGGCCAGCCCCGCGAGCACGGCCGCCTGGTGAAGCGGAAAGTGGCTCGGCAGCTCGAAGGGCCACGACCACTGTCCCAGCCAGCCGCTCGCCCAGCCCGAGAGGGATGTCACGACACAGCCGATGGCGAGCCACCGCGCCACGCCCGCAAGCGTCAGCTCGCGCCCGAAGATTCGCGCCATCCCGCAAGACTACCGGAGCGAGCGCCGCCGGCCTGTCCCGCGCGTGTCAGGCCATGGGCGCCCGATCTCGGCTACCATCCGCGGCCATGCGCCCCATTCAAGACGTCGCCGCCGATCTCGGGCTCTCTCCGTCAGACATCATTCCTTGGGGCGTCGGCTCCGCGAAGGTCAGCGCCGAAGCGGCCTTCCGCGAGGACCCGGTCACCGCCCGCCTCGTGCTGGTCTCGGCCATCACGCCGACGCCCGCCGGCGAAGGCAAGACCACTGTCAGCATCGGCCTGACGCAGGCCGCCAGGAAGATCGGCGTCCGCGCGGCCGCCGCCCTCCGCGAGCCGTCGCTCGGCCCGGTCTTCGGCGCCAAGGGCGGCGGGACCGGCGGGGGCAAGTCGCAGCTCATCCCGTCGGAGCGCATCAACCTCCACTTCACGGGCGACCTGCACGCCATCACGTCGGCGAACAACCTCCTCGCCGCACTCGTGGACAACGAGGTCAACTTCCGCGGCCCCACCGACCTCGAGCCGCGCTCCATCACGTGGCGCCGCGCGATGGACATGAACGATCGGTTCCTGCGCCGGATGGTCATCGGCCTCGGCGGCAAGGCCCACGGCGTGCCGCGCGAGGACGGCTTCGACATCACGGCCGCGAGCGAGGTCATGGCGGTACTCTGCCTCGCGCGCGACTACGCCGATCTCAAGGAGCGCCTCGGCGACATCATCGTCGGAAGCTCGCGCACGGGATCTCCCGTTCGCGCCCGCGACGTCGGCGCGAACGGCGCCATGGCCGCGCTCCTGCGCGACGCGCTCCTGCCCAACGTCGTACAGACGATCGAGGGCGCGCCGGCGCTGGTCCATGGCGGACCGTTCGCAAACATCGCGCATGGCTGCAACTCCATCGTCGCGACGCGGCTCGCACTGCGACGCGCGGAGATCGTGTTCACCGAGGCGGGCTTCGGCTTCGATCTCGGCGGCCAGAAGTTCCTCGACACGAAGTGCCGAATCGCCCGCATCTGGCCGCATGCCGTCGTGCTCGTCGCGACGCTCCGTGCGCTCAAGTACCACGGCGGCGTCGCCGTCACGCATGCGTCGGAGCCCAACTCGGATGCGCTCGCGCGCGGCATGGCGAACCTCGAGAAGCACGTCGAGAGCGTTCGCTCGTACGGCCTCGAGCCGTTCGTCGCGATCAACGTGCGGCAGGGCGACTCCGAGGCCGAGCTGGGCGAGGTCGTCGCCGCGATGAAGGCGATCGGCGTCGAGGCCGGCGCCTGCGACGTGTACGGCCAGGGCGGCGCTGGCGCGACGAGCTTCGTCGAGAAGGTCATCGCCAAGGCGCGCACGGCCGAGACGCATCCGAAGCACTCGTACGACCTCACGGATCCGCCCGAGATCAAGATCGAGAAGCTGGCGCGGACCGTCTACGGCGCGAAGAGCGTGACCTTCACCAGCACGGCGAAGCAGCAGCTCGCGAAGGCGGTGGAGCTCGGCTTCGGCGACAAGCCCGTCATCATGGCGAAGACGCATCTCTCGCTCTCGGACGACGAGAAGAAGATCGGCCGGCCGCGCGACTTCGAGCTCACCGTGCGCGAGGCGCGCATCTCCGCCGGCGCCGGGTTCCTCGTCTGCCTGACGGGCGAGATCATGACGATGCCCGGCCTCGCGAAGGTGCCGCACGCGAGGGACATCGATCTCCAAGCCGACGGGCAGATCCTGGGAGTGACGTAGCCGCTTGGTCTACGAACGCTCGACCGAGCCGCTCGCTGCACGCAAGCGGTTCGCGATCCGGCTGCTCAAGGGGGTCGGCATCGCGTCCGCGGTGCTGGTCTTCTCGCTCGGCATCGGCATCGCGGGATACCGCCAGTTCGGTCATCTCGGATGGGTGGACTCGCTCTACAACGCGTCGATGATCCTGACGGGCATGGGCCCCGTCACGCCGATGACGGACGCGCCTGGCAAGATCTTCGCGTCGTTCTACGCGCTCTTCTCGGGGATCGCGTTCCTCTCGTCGGTGGGCGTGCTCATCGCTCCCATCGTCCACCGCTTCATGCACCGCTTCCACCTCGAGCTCGACGAGGAGTCCTAGCGCGCCGGCGCTTCTTCGCGGGGTTCGTCGCCGCGACTCTCACCGCCTCGCGCGCCCACGCAGCGAGCTCCTCGGGATCGTCGAGGACGTCGCCCGGCACCTCGTGGTAGCCGCCCATCGGCGGCTTGTCCTCGAAGGGCTGGAAGGCGGGCATGCCGCGCTCCGCGTACCGGGGACGCGTGGCGTCCGACACCTTGAAGTAGAGGACGTCGTCCACGATCAGCGCGAAGAACAGGTCCTCGTGGTAGAGCCCGAAGCCGCCGAACATGCTGCGCGACGTCACGGGGCCGAGCTCGGAGAGCTGGTCGAGAACGAAGTCGCGGTAGCCCTCGGTGGCCCTCACGATGACGTGACTCTACGGCGGGCCGATCGCGATGAAGTCCCAGCTGCCGGAGCCGGCCGGGAGGCTGGGACCCTGGGGCCCCTGGAAGAAGAAGCAGCGGAAGCCCGACTTGTCCACGGCACCGTTGGGCGCGAAGGCGTCGAGCTGCATGAGGTTGAACGACGGCGCGCTCCCCGCAGGCGTCGCGCCGCCTTCCGCCGTGAGGACGACCGTCGGGGGATCGCCGAACGACGTGTCGAAGGTGACCTCGTAGCTGTTGAAGAGCGACATGTCCTTTCGGCAGGCCGTCGACGAGTTCGTCGTCCCGCTGTAGTTCTTGTTGAACGTCGCGTGCGTCGCGTCGGTGATCGACGCGATGGTCCAGAACTGCCCGTCGATCATCACGATCTGCCCCGGCACGAGCTGGCTCACGAAGCTCGGACTCTGGCCTGCCGCCGCGAGCAGGGCGGGCGATCCGTTCGTGACCGAGACGTTCCCCGGGAGATCCGTGCCGCCCTTGCCCGCGTCGGTCTCCTGCACGCTGAACCCCTTGCCCATGAGCACGGTGCCGTCGGAGCCCACGGTCCCCCGAATGGTGATGTCGGACGATCCCGATCCGAGCTGCTGCTGGCCGAGCACGACGCCGACGAGCGCCTGCGCATCGGCCACCGTGATGTTGCCGTCGCCCTGGAACACGAGGGTTGGCGGCTGGGTGCCGTTGTCGAGCGTGTACGGCGCGAAGTCTCCGGGGACATTCGGGCATCCATCCGCTCCGAACGCGAGACGGCAGGACAGGACGAGGAACGCGGCGAGCGCAGGGGGTCGGAACATGGCGGATCCTTCGTGTCGAGAGGCGAATGCTCGCCCACGCTACGCCTCCACGCGACCCCGCGCCAGCGCCTCTCGCTTGTAGAATGCGCGGCATGTCCTCAGCGTGGCTCGTCAAGCAGGAACCCTCCGCCTACCCGTTCGAGAAGCTCGTCGCGGACAAGCGCACGACGTGGGACGGCGTCCGCAATGCGCAGGCGCGGATCCACTTGCGCGGGATGAAGAAGGGCGATCGCGTCCTCTACTACCACTCGGGCGACGTGAAGGCCGTCGTCGGCCTCGCGAAAGTGGCCCGCGGCCCATTCCCCGATCCAACCGACGAGGCCTGGGTGGCCGTCGAGCTCGAAGCGGATCGCGCGCTCCCCCGACCCGTGACGCTCGCGGCGATCAAGGCCGAGCCGAGCCTCGCCGACATGTGGCTCGTGAAGCACTCGCGACTCTCGGTCATGCCCGTCGCTCCCGCCGAGCTCGCGAAGATCCTCTCGATGGCGGGAACGCGCTGAGTGGCGCGGCGGCGCATGGATCCGCTCGAGTCGGCGTGGCGCGCGGCGGCGGAGCGGCTCGACGTCTCGCTGCCGAAGGAAGCGCTCGCGCCGGAGCGTCTCGCGAGCGACGTCCTCCACGCCGCGTGTCATCAGTTGCTCGATGGCCTGGGTCCAGGCGGCGCCTCCGTGCACCAGCGACCGCGCGCGGGCGCATCGGTCTCGTTGTCCGAGGCGGCGAGCCTGCGTCTTCACGCGCACCTCGCGGGACGTCACGGACTGCGAGAGGCGCTCACGCCCGCGAAGGATCATCGGGCGTTCTTCGAGATGCTCCCTGCGGATCCCATGCTTCCCCGTCATGACGAGAGCTGCGCGCAGGCCGTCCTCGGGCTCGCGCGAGCTGACGAGGAGTTGCGCTGGGACGTCCTTCACGAAGCGCTCGCGGAGAGTGCCGAGATCGTCCTCGGTGACCCGGAGCCCGTCGGTCGTCATCCGCATGGCCGCATGCTCTCGCCGGTGCCCGGCCGGACGTGTGGCACGTGCGCGTGGCGGCACGAGACGGGACGCGGGGCGCGGAAGTCGAGCGCCTGTCGTCAGTCAGAGGACGCGCGCGTCGCGGACGACTGGGCGGCATGCGAGCGCTGGGAGCACGCGCTCGACTGCATGCAGTGCGGCGCCTGCTGCCGCGCCGCCTTCGACGTCGTCGTCGTCGCACCGCGGGATCCCGTGATCCGGCGTCATCCCGAGCTCATCGTCCGCTCGCCGAAGCTCATCCAGATCCGGCGAGACGGCGATCGCTGCGCGGCGCTCGAGGGCGGGCACGCGGACGGCAGCTTCACGCCCTTCACCTGCCGGATCTACGACGAGCGTCCCAACGTCTGCCGCACCTTCGAGCGCGGCGGCGAGACATGCCTGGCTGCGCGCAAGCGCATCGGCCTGTCGCTGTAGAGCACGAGCGGGTCGGGAGGGGTGGATTTCGCCACAGTC
>JADMIO011638401.1_pt1 | contig 17267 bp, 24 predicted proteins | sample 8958161 | NCBI WGS metagenome assembly JADMIO01 (sample SAMN16585339, study PRJNA669376) | soil metagenome | isolation source: Crop rotation soil | place: USA: Cullars Rotation, Alabama | collected 2011
TTTATTCCAAAGATGATTCTGATCCCGACTCGGTTCAAACGCAAGGGGTCTAACGCTTGGGTTGACCGGGCCGCCGACGAACACTCAATGTACGTTAAGATACTCGCTTCGGCGGCTCCGGTCGAACCCTTTGTTAGACCCTCCTTCGATTTCCCTTGCCTCTCCTTTCCTACTTCTTCCTTCTTCAATCATCTCTATTATCGCTTCCTTTCGCCTCTGCTGCTGGTTGTTGCTTGTGCCGCATTGTCGAAAGACCTCAAATCACAACCGCTACAACAGGCAAGGACCTGTCAGCAAGCAAGAGCATAGCTTGGTGCTGGAGCTCGTTCAACCATAGGAGCCAATCTGCGTGAGCGGGCATCAGGGCAGGTAGAGCTCCGGGGAAGAGAGTAGAAGCAACAAGCAAAGCAGGAGCGAGAGGAAGAAGAAAGAACAAGGTCCAGTAGCAGGGCAGGAGTGAACAAGGGGAGAGGCGATTGGCTGCAAGTCTGGATTGACAATCCGAACATTAATCCTACCCGACGACCACGCAAGGGTCTAACGACAGGGGTGACCGGGCGCGGCATGTCGCATCGGCTTAAAGTTAAGAAACTCGCTTGCCGCGCTCCGGTCCAGCCCCTTGTTAGACCCGCCTTCAAATCATCAGCAGACTCCCTTTCCTCATCCTTCCTCCTGCATCTTTCTTGGCTCTTATCTCCACCCCTCCCTGTTGCTTCACCGCTTTTGCGCTGCATCGCTGTCTTGCTTCATTTTACTCTCGCTTCAACAGGCGGCTATCTGTAGGCGGGAAAAGCATACCTTGATGCCCGTGCTTGTTCAACCTTGCCAGCCACCGTGAGCAAGGCAGCATCAGGGCCGGGTGGCTGCATAGCAAGAGAATAAGAGGAACAAGGGAAGCAGCAGCGAGCCGCAGAAGAGAGAAGAAGCGCCGGCAGCAAGGGAGAAGTGAAGAAAGCAAGCGGCAATTGGTTGCAAGCCTCGATTAGCAGCCCGAACATTCAATTCAACCATGCCGTCGCAAGGGTCTAACGGTTGGGATGACCGGGCCGCGCACATGACACTTAGGGAACCATACGAAACTCGCTTGCGCGGCTCCGGTCCATCCCGTTGTTAGACCGCCTCTACGTGTACAAGTGCCGGCCTAATACTCGTCCCATCTTCCTGCCAATCTTTCCAACTCTATCCATGCTGGTGGATTCTGAGGGTACTTCTGTCTGCGACCTTCCATAAATGGTTTGAATCTCTTGTACGTTTGTATCAATGCGTCTTTACGTGCCGTCTTGACGATCGCTTCATCGAGTAGCCGATGATTCACGCCGGAGGCAATGGCCTCATACTCATTCAGCAGATATATTATTCCCCATGAGGTTCTACTCTTGTCCCTGTTGTCTTCTTCTGATATGCGTTCAATTCTGACGCTCTCATCCGGGAGGAATTTTTGCGTGAGATTATAGTCAATTTCCTTTATGCTCTCTTTCAATGTGTTCAAAGCCTGCTGCGTTGAACTCTTTTTGCTAAAGCGATAGGCAATATAAGCGATTGATGCTGTGGCAATCATGTTAAGGCCATTGATAATCAGCTCTAGAATATCTTTCATTGCAGTGGCCTCCGAATTCGTCACTGTATGATAGCCGAATCCAGGCGCATTGCAAGCGGTCTAACGACCGAGTTGACCGGGGCCGCGCCACAGTATTCAGGGAACGATAAAAGATTCGCTTCGCGGCCTCCGGTCGAACGACTTGTTATGCGCCAGCGTTGAATAGAGACGAATTCTCGATAGCCGCAACTATATCAACCACCTCTTCAGGTATTTCGGTAGGTCTCATGGTCCTTGCTAGTAACAATGCATTTAGAGATACTCCAAATTCCTGTTGACTCCAATGAGAGAGCTGAGAAATGACCTGCTTACCTGATACCAATGACATTTTGCCCTCTAGCGTTGACCATCTACTATTAATTACTTTCCTGGCTAACTGATTTGCGCCTTTTGATCCGCGCGATCTATCTCTTGCAAGGAATTCAGTAGACATTGCGTCAAAAACATCGTCTTTTAGATTTTCTGTAATTTCGTCAATCTTGGTTTCTATTTCACCAATTAAGGGGGCGTGGGTTCGCCGAGCGACCCTAGACTGAATAGTACGATGTACGACCTCTGGAATAAGAAGATAGTTCTCTATTTCCTTTCTTGACCAAATATGTAACTGAACATTTCGATCATTGGCTTCTGCCCTCCTTTGATTTATTTCCTCGTCAGTATGATAGTCCTTGTCGAGAATGCAATATACTGTAATATCTTCGCCTCCGGCATTCTGAAGAATCATTGATGATCCAACCGCATAATTCCAACCACCCCAACCACCAATGGACATATTGGGGATTGCATCAAATGGGCCAGATGATTCAGGGAACAAAATGTTCTGAAATTGCTTCAGTAGCTTTATGTCTTTACCTTCGACGAGAAGACATCGGTGCGTTCCCCACAGTCTAGCTAAATGGATATTGTGAGCACTCCCTATGTGTTCGATTAAACGTTGGACTGCTGGAACTGAGGTGGCGAACTTAGAGCTTCGCCTACTTCGGTCTATGATCAAAATCTCCTCAGGCTCTACTTCCGCCATGATTTCAATTGAATGAGTAGTAACTATTGTTTGTCTATTTTCATTACGCAAAAAGCGAATTAGCCTTCTTTGCAGGTCTGCATGCATATAGACATCTGGCTCGTCCAGTATTACAGTTGCGTCGCCCCTAGAGCGGGTTAGGAACCACATTGTTTGGAGCCACATCTGTAAGCCATGTCCCATCGCTCCCACATCGGCAGCAAATCCTTCGTTCTGCACTAACAGCGATAAAGGCTCATCAGACATATCAGTTGGACGAGAAAGTTCTAGAATTCGAAGACCAGCCCAAGTTTCTTCAGCCGTAACCTTAAATTGGCGGAACAGTTCGTACATAACTTTTAATTGGTTACGAAAATGGAGCGGCGCAAGTGGTGATGACATTGCTCTACGCACATATTCTGGAGACAATACCGTTTCATTGCGAGCAACGGGAGCGACCTGAGGCATTATACTCACTCTGGGTAAAGAATGCCTGTTAGCCTCTATTCTAGACTTAATTGGGTTATCATTTGCAGCGCTTAGAACAGCATGAATTTTATTCTGTAGTCCAAGATAAACTGATACACTGCTTCCATCATTGAATGTGGCTGTAATAATAGAAGGTGGTTCTGCATACTGATAAAAAGTGCTTTCGTGACTAAACTCCATGTCTCGAATATCAGGGGAAACTCCACGCATTCGCTTTGGTAGATCAAGCCATTCTGGGACATCATAATAATTCAATGATTGATACCTTGTTACAACTATAGAAATAAGTCTTAATGCTTCCACAATAGTGGATTTACCAGCATTATTGCGGCCAACTATGATAGTTGTTCCAGGATTAAAAGGGATCATATGGTCCTCGAAGCACCTAAAGTTTTGAAGGCGTAATTCTTTAATCATAAGATTTCATGTAATCGCTTTTTATACAGGGCGCAAGGTAATTGGGGCGCATAACGCTCGACATCACCGGGCCGCCGAGTGGCACAACGAGTAACCATGTGAATTGCGCTTCGGCGGCTCCGGTGCATGTCGTTGTTAGGCGGATTTTCGTGGCTTAAATGAACCCAGCAAAGCAACTCCACTCTGTTTCATGCACCATGTGAGTATTTCCTCCCTCTCAAGAAAATCCAGCTCCCAAGGAACTACGCGCTCAAATTCTTTTTTTGCATCACGGGATACATAAGAACTAGTCGCAAGAACCACTTGACTTGCTTTGTTGAGTGTTCGTATACCATATAGAGATCGGACTATTGGTACTCCAACGGCATGATCGGGGGCATAACGTTTGGCTTCAATTAAAATCTTTAAATCTGTTGGAGAGTTCCGACGGATTGCAAGTATATCGTATCCGCCATCTCTTGTTTTTGCTGTGATATCTATCTGCCAGCCATAATCGATGAAAATCTGTCCAACTAACTCTTCGAATTTACGCGGATTCATTGTATGAAGGAAGTTGGGATTCTTTGCAATATACTTGTATATTTCTTCCCAAGGTTCAGATATAAGCGCCACAAGGTGAGGAGTTTGGTAGATAATGGAAAGTTCATTAGAAACCTCTTTATCAACTAGTGGTTCTAAAAGCCAGAGCACCTTCTGCCTCAACTCCTCTGATGAGTAATCCTCCTTAAAGATGAGATCAATCCGCTTATGAAGACCACTGGCGTAAATGCCACGCATGAAATTCATGCTAATCGAGGCCGAATTTATGATTGTCTTTGCTTGAGGTGTGAACCGATCAATTACTTGATTGAAGAAATGAATCCCATTGCGATTATCAACATCCTCCGAATCTCGCCTTAAATCTTGTATATAACCAATTACTTGAGATTTATGCTCAATAACAAATTTAGCGGCCTCTTCATCATTGGTAAACCCTACAATCTCTAGTCCTTGTGCTTCTGGCATCCTCTTAATTTCAGATTCTATTGAATTCACCCAAATATCAATATCATCGAGCAGCACAATAATTGGTTTAGGTTCCATGATGGTGCCTCTTTTGACCTAATGAGCCGTACTTATCTAGCAGCCGTATATCCGCCTAACGTCCCGTATCAGCGGGCCGCGCATGTGGCATCGAAGCAATGTTAAGAACCCGGCTTGCGCGGCTCCGTTGCATACGATTGTTAGACCTTCTTCAAGTAACAAAGCTACTCCTGTTCTTCGCTTCAAGCAACGTCGAGATATTAGCCATCTGTCTTGGCTTCCCGAGCATTGGACCTGCCCTACTTGCTCGGCGAGGGTCTAACGCTTTGCGTCAGCGGGCGCGGCATGCAGCACTGGCGAAATGATAAGAAATCGCTCGCCGCGCTCCGTTGCACGCAGTTGTTAGACGCATTCCCGTGCGTTAAGCCGCGCCGTGGCTTGCCCGCCGCCGCGTTCGCTGCGCTTTAGCTGACACTCCATTGAAATCACTGCTGACTCATTGAGCACGACCGCAACAGAGCCAATCTTATCAAGAAAGCCTGACAGACCGAAGCGCAGCGGACTCGGCCTGGCGCGGCGAGGTCGCGACGCTCCTTCCGCCTATGCGTTTAACGACCCGCATCAGCGGGGCCGCGATGTGGCACTCAAACTACGATATGAAACTCGCTTCGCGGCCTCCGCTGCATGCGCTTGTTAGGCCGCGTTTTCGCATTTGCCAATTAGTAAAGCTCCCTGTTTCATATTATAGGAAAAACTGCTTTTACCTCCTTCAACATTGTTACAAACATCCCACCCTTTACACCCGGCAGGAATATGATCTGGCGTACTGCTTTGACAGCTCGCTCATCTGATCTATCTCCAAGTCCCGTGATGATTTTCACATCTCCGATTGTCCCATCACTACGGAATTCCACTTGCATGTTGATCACCCCAGTTGACTTATTATTACTCGCTATCTCCGCGTAAGTTGGGAATCCCTTGTATATGATGACAGGAGGTAAGTCCCCGATTGGTGCCTGGTATGACTTCACCTGAGCTTCTGCTAGCAACCGCCTGTATTTCTCTTTCGTTATCGCGATGTCGGCTTCCAGATTGTCGCGTTCTTGCTGCGGTAAGTCATCAACCTTGTTGGGCAGACCCCTGTGAGCGATAAACCAGGCGCGTATGGCTTTGCCCCTCTGTCTCATGGCATCAACAGCCTCTTTAGCTGCGGTGCGAACCTCCTGCCACCATTTAGCGACTTCGGCAGTGCAAGGTTGTGTTGCTTTCGGTATCTCTTCTTGAACTAGTATTTCTGGCGCAGGTGCTTTTTGTATGGACGCCAAGGCTGCTTGTCGGATGTAAAGGCCATAAACCTTGTACGCTTCATCGATATTAATAACCGATGTATCTGAGACTGGGCCGACGTTCGAGCGAATGTCCCGAGTTCCAACATCTAGGGATACGGAACCCGTGAGAACCAAAATGGCAAGAATGGGTTTCATATACACTTCACCTCCGGTAGCTGAAATCTTTAGTTGTCTACCTTTTCAACCATCTTCTTCGGAATGCTTGTCGAGGGCTTAACTTTCAACTGAGTGCTAAATGCGGCAGAATCATATGCCTATTGGCATGATCATTCAAGTAACAACTTTCTTAAAGCCGATGATCGGCAAGCGGCCTAACGTCCCGCATCACCGGGCCGCGCACAGGGTACTGAAGGAATGATACGAAACTCGCTTGCGCGGCTCCGGTGCATGCCTTTGTTGGGCGTCGTCGTAGGTCAATGTGTGGTATGCAGCAGGGCTTCCTCTACCTCACGTGGCACTTCAATTTCTACAAAGAGGTTTGCAGGATATAGATAGTCTTCGCCTGTCTCATCTATGACCCGGACGTAATTACTCCTTGCCGCCGATTCATCAGGCAGAATCTGGTATACGGTCCTCACCTTTAAGTCGTCAACATAACCACCATCATTGATGCAGATTGCAAAGCGCGCTTCCGTGTTTCGATTCTCCATTATATTTAATCCAAATATCGCTTAATCTTCATTCTAACTCTGCCGATTCCGTGTGCTTCATACCAGTGTAATTCGGCTAGACGTATCGTACCATCAGATAGGCTGACTGTTGCAACCCCTTTGAGTTTTCTCCAGCGCCCTCTACCAAAACGAGTCTGCAAAGTCTGCAACTCCCGGATGCGATTACCGATAGCAATGGTTTCTATGGCAGTTATCGAGCCAACTACCTTAAGATCATCATTCATACCTGAGGATATAATCAGCGATAACAGTAGAATTCAAGGCAGACGCCCAACGCTCCGCATCAGTGGGCGCGTTGATGTAGACCGATGCAGCCAGCCCAAGCCATTTGAAGTATGCTTACCACGCTCCGCTGCATGCGTTTGTTAGACCGCCCCTCTTTAGCCGACTACTCCGCATCTATCTCCTCGTGTCTGCTCACTTCAAATTCTCCTTATCCTCTGTTTCGGTAGAATGTTCCACATCACCCGTCCCAAGAGTGTATAACACGAGCACCTATGGCACCCGGTGTGAGGTCCATTCGTCGATAATTTTCTTATCGTCCCAAGGGGGAGGATTCATATACAAAGCTACTAGGCGGCCATCGCTTCCAAACTCTGCTGAAATATCATGGCTACCCCACATCTCCCAAACAATTTTAGTCCCTTCTACTTTATCCGGTGGGCCTATTTTCTGCTCAATTTCGGCACGAGTCGGATGCTGCCGGAGCCTGCACCACTTTCCTATTCCCTCACCCCGCTCGAATGGCTTACATTCTCTAAGCGAGTAAAAGTAAGCACTTGCTGCGATACTACCATCTGCACTTTTAGAAGGGCTACGCTCTGGGGTTCCCGGTATAATAACCCAAGCGAAGAGTCCGACCGCAGCCAAGACGACAAAAATCATAATCATAAATGCCTTCCATTCTCTTCGCATGGCTTTCCTCCTGCATCCATATGCTATGCAGTAATCAAAAGAACTCGATAGTCCATAGTATTTGAATACGAAACCGGCTGGCTCGAAGGATGAGCCAACTCTATGCCTCTGCCTTATACTTGTCAATCGTTTGGCATGGTGAGTTGCAAACACAGCTAGGCAGGCGGTCTAACGACTTGCGTCAGCGGGCGCGGCATGTTGCATTGGCAGAATGTTAAGAAACTCGCTCGCCGCGCTCCGTTGCACGCATTTGTTAGACGCATTCGTATGCCTAAGCCGCGCCGTCGCCTTTAGGCGGCCGCCGCGCTCGCGCACCTTACCGCAGAATGAACCTGAGTGGTTAAGCTAAATGACGCGAGCGCGGCTCGGTGCGGCGAGGCCAACCTCGCTCCTTCCACCTGTGCGTTTAACGCCCCGGTTGACCGGGTGCGCGAGCAGCATTTAGGGGCCATAAGAATCTCGCTTCGCGCACTCCGGTCGAACCGCTTGTTAGACACCCGCTGCGGCGCAGGGGCCTTCTCGCATTCGCACAATCGCAATCTGCGAAAAGTACCATTCGCCCTTCTGGAATCTGGCTAAGACTCCTGTGAATCTCTCCTGTACTTTCTCTTGTAATCTCCATTCGCCGCACCCATACGCGATCCACACACCACCTCTTCGCTGTTGTACGCCCTTTGCAGAGAAGCTGATCAATGCATTCGTGCTGCCTTGTCTGCGCTCTTTTTCACGGTTTACATATTGGCCTTTCGATAGACCTTCACGGTTGTATAACATCTCGTATACTTCTCCCCACATCTGTTTTTGATGAAATCCTATTTGCTGATTCAATCTTTCAATAAACTTAGTTCGGACTTTGGCTGGAATAGGTGTGAATACATCTTGGGATTTGTCCTGGCCGTATATGCTTGGAGCGAATAATAAAATAATACTTGATTGAAGAAGCGCAAAGTAGGTTTTAAGTCCTCTCATCTTTTATCTCCAACCTGATAGGGTGACGACAAGGTGTCTAACGCCCCGCATCAGCGGGCGCATTGATGTAGACCAATCTTGCCAGTGCAAGCCATTTCAACTGTGCTTACCGCGCTCCGCTGCATGCTGAAGTTAGACCCGCCTCCGATTTACCAACCCCCTCCCTTCCCAGCTTCTTCCTTCCCCATTTATCTCTATTCTTGCCTCGTTTCACTTCTCCTGCTGCCTGTCGCTGATCGTTGACTCTGATGCATCGCGGAATGGCTTGACTTGCAACCGCTTCAACAGGCAACTATCCGTCTGCAAGAGCATAGCCTTGCGCTGCCGCTTGTTCAAGCATTGCTGCGCGTTCCTTCAGAGTTGCATCAGCGGGGCGAGAGGGCATTGCGAGAGGGCAATCATGAGCAAGAAAGCAAGAGCGGGTGCCCCGGAGGTGAACAAGCGGCAGCGCGAGATGAGGGCCGAAGCTGAGAAGGCGCACTGTGGTGGAAGGAATCACTGGCAGTCTGAACACTGATCCTCAACCGCGCCGACGCAAGGGTCTAACGCTTGGGTTGACCGGGCCGCCGACGAACACTCAATGTACGTTAAGATACTCGCTTCGGCGGCTCCGGTCGAACCCTTTGTTAGACCCGCCTCCATCTCATCACGCCTCTCCAAAGCGGCCCCTTCTCTCTGCCCCATGCCCTGCGCTACACCTTAACCTTGCTGGCGTCACCACTGTTGGCGAGCAGTCTTGTGTCGCGCGGCTGTGAATCGGCTTCAACCATCGCCACGGCAGGCGGCCACCCGTAGGCAGGCACAAGCATATCTGCGCGCCGTGGCTTGTTCAAGCAAGCCTGCCTGCTCGTGCAAAGCCGCGTCAGGGCTGCCGGGAGGCATTGCAAGACGGGAAGCATAATCAACAAAGCGAGGTCTACTGGCAGCAGGATGAACGAGCCACAGCGCGAGCAGAGGGGTGAAATGACGAAGAGGAAGTCGGGCCGAGGAGTTGACTGGCAATCCGAGCATTCATCTTCCCGACGACCGCGCGAGGGTCTAACGACCGAGCTGACCGGGCGCGCGTGAGCCGCTGGTGGAGCGTTAAGAAACCAGCCCCGCGCGCTCCGGTCGAGCGACTTGTTAGACCCTGTTGAAGTAACAAGCCTACCCCCCTCTTTTGTCATCAAGCAAGGTCGAGGCATTGGCCGTCTGACTCGGCATCACCAACATTGGCCTGCCCTGTTTGCTCGGCGAGGGTCTAACGCTTGGGTTGACCGGGCGCGCGAACGGCACTAAGAAAACGATGAGAAATTCGCTTCGCGCGCTCCGGTCGAACCCTTTGTTGGGTTGCTGTTGGGGATAACCACACAACCTGATTCAGAATCTATCGTCTAGGCCGCTTAAAGTACAAGCAATGGCCGTTCTCAGGTCCGTTGCCAGCTACTACCATCTCCCATCCTTTATATCCAAGCCGTGCAATAAGCCGCTCGACATCATGTTCGTTCTCAAATTGTCCCATAAGGCTGCCTTCTACAAGCTTTTCCTTGCTTGTATCCGTATCGAGAATCAGGTAATAAAACTTGCAATCACGGATACGCCCATCTGATAGTACTGTAATCACGCAATACTCCCATTTAACATTTTGTTGTGCCTTCTGTTGCGCCTCATGCTGCGCTTCTAGTACTTTTTGAATTTCGTAAATGTAATGGCTTAAGCCACCTGTCTTCTCACGTACTTCTGTCATACGACTAGCGATACTAAAAAGAGTCCCTAAAATGATCACTAAAGCCGCGACCAAGATCAGCGGGAGCCAGCTCATAATGAAAAGATTTATTTCTTGCACTGTCTGTCCTCCGTCATTTTCAGCATACACAATCTCTTCTACTGAGATTTCTGACAAAACGCAAAGAGTAATTCGCAAGCTAACGCAGCCAAAACGCTGTAGATACCTTCCACCAAATAATCACGTATGTTTAGACTGCCGCCTATCCCAACGTGCATGTATTGTCGCTCAAATCGCGAAGCAACCCAACGCCTCGCATCAGCGGGGCCACGACGTGGCACTGGCGCAACCATATGAAACTCGCTTCGCGGCCTCCGCTGCATGCGCTTGTTAGCTGTCTATTTGGTTACAGTAGCTTCTTGAATTCTTCAACTGTTAGCCCCGCGTCGCGGGCTATCCCACCCATCGTTATTGCGTCCACTGGATTGTGGCGCGGAATTGTTACGATGCGAATGCCGTTACTCATTACAATGTGTTTGCCCTGTCGCAGTATCCGGAAGCCCGCCTTCTGCAATGCTTTGACAGCTTCCAAATGATTTATCCCTGGAATCTTTGGCATGGTTAAATGGTGACTTCGACCTCTCTAAGTTCGCCATCTTCCACTAACTCATCAACTGCCGACAAGTATTCCTTTATTGCATCTTGGATGTTTTCGATAGCCTCTTGTTCGGTTGCCCCTTGTGACCAACAGCCGGGCAGTCCAGGGCAGGATACGCTGTAACCTTCATCAGATTTATACAAAGCAATTTTGTATTTCATTACTCTGACCTCCTGCTTGATTATACGCGCAATGGCTTCAGACAGCTAACGACCCGCATCAGCGGGGCCGCGTGAGGCGCTGGCATTCTTACGAGACGTTGTTCGCGGCCTCCGCTGCATGCGCGTGTTAGGCAGCTTGCGCGGGCGACTCGGTCCTTTCCCCTTAAGCTTAAAACAAAAACCTCCCCTTTCACCTCTCGAATGGGTCATTTGTAATACGAGCGCCACAATACAGACACCTCGGTCTATTTCTCGCTATGTGGCTACGGTTGCACTCCGGACAGACTCGTGATTCCTCCGTTGCAACCCTTCCATCAAGTGCCCCATCGCGCATATCTATCTCAGATACTCGCTTGACTAGTTCTTCGTCACTGTAGCCATGTTGTTCTTTTAATATGCTCCAAAGAGCCTCAGTGATCATTAGGAGGCGCTCTATGTTAGACCGGAGGAGTTTATATCTTGCTGTGCAAAACCTATGTCTGACTGTGACTGAGGGGCTTTGGCATCTACGCGATCTACCTCATCTCCGAGTCGGTTTATGTAAAAGAGATTCATGACTTGATTATACGCGACGTCTAGGCAGCTGCCTAACGATCGGTTGAGCGGGCGCGGCATGCAACATCGAAGCAACCATGTGAGACTAGCTTGCCGCGCTCCGATCGAACCGCTTGTTAGACGCATCTCCGTACCTAAGCCGCGCCGTGGCTTGCCGCCGCCGAGTTCGCTGCGCTGTTGATGACACTCAATTGAAAATCTAGCTGGGCGATTCAGCGCAGCAACACCGGAGCGCATCTTATCAAAGAAGCCTGTCTGTTCACAGCGCAGCGGACGAGGCTTTGCGCGGCGAGGACAACAACGCCCCTTCCGCCTGTGCGTTTAACGCCCCGTGTAACCGGGCGCGCGCCGAACATTCGCAGGAACCATACAAAACTCGCTTCGCGCGCTCCGGTTGACACGATTGTTAGACCGCGTCATGGGGTACAGTTCTTGCAAATTGTATTCATCTTCTTTCTCAGATTCTTCCATATATCATCATTCCACGCAGCTTTATTTAATGCCTCGCAATATGCCTCTAAACTTTTCTGTAATCTGTCTTGAAACTTTGTAGCATTGATAGTTTTTGTAGCCGGATCAAAAAGAACTCCTTTCCTCTGGATATGCCAGCCTCCTGTCGTTTCAGCCTGATGAAGAATGCCACATCGGATATGCTTATAGAACTCTCGGGCATGGCTCTGGAATTCCTTGAAGTCAGTATCAGTTCTACTGAAGAAAGAGCAAAATGCTAACTCACCCTTATTTCTGGAATCTGGCCATCCACGCCAAAAAGACTCCAAAGCCTCAATCATTAGACAGCAGATAGCCATTGTGCAAAAGCCATGCTTAGTTTCGCCTTTTAATGGGGTGATATATCTTTCCGTAAAACGTTCACGAATAAACATGATGATTTCACTTTGGTTTTGCTCTTTTTCTAACTGACGATACTTGCTGATTGAAACACTACTAGACAGTTTAGTATCATGTGAGGGCTTGGTAGCAGTAGTCAATTTCGTATCACCTCATCATACAATCTCTAATGCTATGCAACGGCAAGCGGTCTAACGCTAAGCATCAGCGGGGCCGCGTTGATGCAGACTGACTCAAGGGCATCAGGCCATTCATTAGAAACCTACTTAGCGGCCTCCGCTGCATGCGCTTGTTAGACAGCCGCCGCCTTCAGGGACTGCTTTCTCAAGTCTCCGTCCTATAGACCATCCCTCTTTACTGTGGGCATCCCAAAGCCTAGCTCGCGCCCGGCGGCAAGATCAGTTTATTCAGTAACAGTGTATCTATGTCTACATTCGGATTAGTCTGGTTGCAATCTATCGTGCCCCCGCAGCAGTTCTCTGCGTACTGCCACAGCAAAACATCAAACGGTAGTTCGACACTTGGCATTACGATAGAGTCATCCCAGTCAGTCATATCGCAAGTGCTGTAGTAGTACCGCGCCACCCAACCGCCATTGCACCCCACCCCTTGAGCATTCGCTGTAACTAACGCATCCCACGTATCGTTGTCGGACTGCCGGGCGTAGACACAGGGCAGGATACTTACAGCACCTTGAGTCTGACTCCGGCTGTAGTCGGATAGGGTTTGCGCCCATCCCAGGTAGTAGTCTAATGACAAGGAGGGGCTTCCTGTTGAAGGGCTCCCCTCAACGTCAAGAAAAAGGAGTATGGCCCCTCCCAGGGAGGCGAGATAGCCTTGGCCGAAAGTAAGAAGGACATCATCCACATTTAGTTGAGCGTCCGAGATGCCCTGCTGTTGATTCCCACCGACATGAGTAGTCTGTCTAGCAACCGGGAGTAATTTAATGTTGTGCTGAGCCAGCACGGGACTCTCATCAGAGTGCCGGTACTCGACAGAGCCTGACGTTGTGGGGCTTGTGAAATAGCGCCCCCAAAGCGACGGAGTCTGTCCGAACAGTTGGGTGGCGGAGTCAATCAGGTCGTCAGTGACGGGTGAGGAACTATCTGCTGCGGGAAGGCCTTGAGACATTTCGCTGTCCTCCTCGATGTAAGATATACCTGCCTGGATGCTATGCAGCCTATATGAACTGCCAGCAAAGAATCAAGGCTGTCTAACGCTTTGCGTCAGCGGGCCGCGCACGCAGAAGTGAAATTACCATGTGAGACTTGCTTGCGCGGCTCCGTTGCACGCGATTGTTAGACGTTCTGTTGTCATAGGCGCAGCCACTTCTTAGTGTCCGACTCTTATTGGAAATCGTTTCAAGTCCTCTCGTAAAGAAGCTGCCGCCGCTCTTATCTCTTCTGCATTAATCTCAAACTCCGCCCAGAGGTCATTCATTCCAGCCCCATCATAAGGTGCCCAACCCGGCCTAGATTCGAGTTCAAAGTATACTCTTAGTTTCTTCGGTTCTTCTTCGATTAGTTCGAATCGAAGATTAGGCTCCATGAAGCTCTCTTCCGACTCTACACGTTTACCATCTACGATAGACTCAAGCCACTCTGTAAGACCGACTAATTCCCAGGTTAGCAAAGACGGATCAATAGCAGTCCAAGAGCCTTGTGGCAGTTTTACCCGAATCATTATACTGAGCCAATCTGAATCGTACTGCTCGTGTTCGAGATGTGGGAATTGATAGCCCACGACTTTCATCTCGAACTCTGTATTATCATTCCCTATTAGTAACATAGCTCCTTACGAATAAGAACGTCTAACGACCGAGCTGACCGGGCGCGCGTGAGCCGCTGGTGGAACGTTAAGAAACCAGCCCCGCGCGCTCCGGTCGAGCGACTTGTTAGACCCTGTTGAAGTAACAAGCCTACCCCCCTCTTTTGTCATCAAGCAAGGTCGAGGCATTGGCCGTCTGACTCGGCATCACCAACATTGGCCTGCCCTGTTTGCTCGGCGAGGGTCTAACGCTTGGCGTCAGCGGGCGGCGCGCGCAGAATTGATGGAACCTTACGAAACTCGCTCGCGCCGCTCCGTTGCACGCAATTGTTAGACGCCGTTGTGGGATACAGGATGTTTACCAGGGCAAACGCATCTTAAATTATGTAGTATGTAGGCCTTCAATAAAGAATGGAGGTCTGCAATGGACAAGCAAACACCAAAGACGCTTCTTGAGCATTTTTCAGCTATTGATGATCCGCGCATTGATCGCACCAAGCGCCATAAGCTCATTGACATTTTGGTTATCTCTATCTGCGCTACGATCTGTGGCGCTGAAACTTGGGAAGACTTCGAGCTATTCGGCCATGCCAAGAAGGATTGGTTCAAGACCTTTCTTGAACTGCCAAACTCCATCCCTTCTCACGATACTTTCAGGAGGGTGCTTGCTCGTATTGACCCCCAGCAGTTCCAGCAAGCTTTCCTCGATTGGGTCAGAAGCGCAACCTTATTGACCAATGGAGAGGTGGTCGCTATCGACGGTAAGCAACTGCGCCGATCACAGGATCGCGCAGCCGGTAAGACAGCCATCAATATGGTCAGCGCCTGGGCCGAAGAGAATCGTATGGTGTTGGGGCAGGTCAGAGTAGATGAGAAAACCAATGAAATCACGGCGATCCCTGAGTTGCTGCGGGTGCTGGAGGTGGCAGGCTGCATTGTCACTATAGACGCGATGGGCTGTCAGACAGAGATAGCCGCAGAGATCATCTCAAAGCAAGCTGATTATGTGCTGGCAGTCAAAGGCAATCAGGGCAACCTGTTTGAAGACCTGGTGGGCTACTTTGATTGGGCGCTTGCTGACAGGTTCAATCAGACAAGCTTTACGACAGACAAAACGGTGGATGGGGATCACGGGCGGGTGGAAATCAGGCGGTGCTATGCGACCCAAGACATAGAGTGGCTCAGGGGGAAGGGGCAGTGGAAGGGCATACGTTCAATAGCGATGGTCGAGAGCGAAAGGGCTGTGGGAGGAGGCGAGCCGGGGCGAGATAGGCGCTATTACATCAGCAGTCTAGAAGCCAATGCCAAAGAGTTGAATCGAGTGATAAGAAGTCATTGGTCAATCGAGAACTCGGTGCACTGGGTGTTGGACATAGCGTTTCGAGAAGACGACAGCAGGATAAGGAAGGATCACGGGCCAGAGAATATGACAACGCTGAGGCATATAGCTTTGAATCTGTTGAAGCAGGATAAGTCAATAAAGGTAGGAATAAAGTCGAAGCGGAAGAATGCCGGCTGGAACGAGCGCTATCTGCTTAAGGTGCTTAACGGTTAAGATGCGCTCGCCCTGGGATGTTTACTTGTAAACATCACGGCGGTGCCCGACGTGTATTATCGTTAATGCCTGTTGCATATCCTCTATCTCGTAGATCACTCGATAATCTCCGACTCTTATTCGCCAGCCTTCCCGCCCTGTCAGCTTCTTGCACCCTTGTGGCCTCGGTTCCTGTGAAAGGTTCTCTATAGCCTCTTTGACCCGTTGATATTCCTGCTTCGATAGTTGCGCCAGTTCTTTTTGAGCACGGCGAAGAATCCCTATGCTATAACTCATCGACTCTGGCTTTCTATTTCTTTAATTGCCTGGTCAAAAGAGATTATTTCATCATTTGAGCCCTTAGCTTCATCATAGGCAGTTATAGATTCTAGCTCTTCGAGTGCTTCCAATACTTTCTGGTATTCTTCAATATCAATCAGAACAGCGACACGGTTTCCGGCCTCGTCTACAACGTAGCGTTCTTTGAGATCAACACTCATGATTACCTCCAAGAGGTTTATACCACTGGTTATTCGAAGCAACAATATCGCGAGGCTGACTTCAGGCGTTTAACGCCAGGGGTGACCGGGCGCGGCACGTTGCATTGAAGTAACGTTAAGAATCTCGCTTGCCGCGCTCCGGTCCAGCCCTTTGTTAGACCCGCCTTCATTCCTCCAGCACGCTTCTGCCCCCCATCCCTCCCCCTGTATTTATCCCTCTGCCTGCCTCTCCGCCCGATGTTTCTGCTTGATCGCCTGCTTGCCTCGACTCACAAGGCCTGCAACGGGCAAGGGCCTGTCAGCAAGAGCATAGCCTCCTGCTGCCGCTTGTTCAACCGCTGCTGCCCGTTGGCGCAAACCAGCATCGGGGCAGCCACGCGGCATCGCGAGAAGGCAAGCAAGTTTAATAAAGCAAGGATGACTGGCGGCGGGGCGAACAAGCGGCAGCGCGAGATGAGAGGAGAGAAACAACGGGGATGCAAATAGGCGGGAGGAAACATTGGCAGTGCGAGCACTGATCCTTTGTCGCACAGTCGCAAGGGTCTAACGCCTCGCATCAGCGGGGCCGCGTGGGGAATTGGCAATGATTCGAACCCTTGTTCGCGGCCTCCGCTGCATGCGCTTGTTAGACCCTCTTTGGGCCAGTGGGCTTCTTCGTCTCTATTTACCAACTGCTTAAGAATACAACTCTGTCGTTCATTTCCTCGTCAGAAATACGCGCGATTATCTTTAGCAACCGCCGCATTTGTTCTCCCAAGCTATACCGCTGCTGTTGGCCCAGAATGACTCCTGAATGATGCTTCCCCTGCGTAAGGTACTTGGAGTGTAACCTTTGAAAGTCACCGACGTTGAAAGAATACAGAACGCGACCTTGTAAAGCTGCAAATTCAAGATGGTCAGCGTCTGACCGTCTTATCATTCCTTGCTCCAGTGCCGAGGTCACATCAACGCCCCGAATTCGTAAAGCATGCACCAGATCAGCATCCATTGCATCTTCATCGAAGTAGAGTCGAATCTTCATCAGGCAATCTGTTCTTCTTTTATATACTCTTGCTAAGTACAGGACAAAAGCTTGCAAAGCCTTTGAAAAGCAATTCGTTCCGGCAAG
>JADMIO011246936.1_pt1 | contig 17264 bp, 8 predicted proteins | sample 8958161 | NCBI WGS metagenome assembly JADMIO01 (sample SAMN16585339, study PRJNA669376) | soil metagenome | isolation source: Crop rotation soil | place: USA: Cullars Rotation, Alabama | collected 2011
CCGCATCGCCGAAGCCGGGTCCCGTTGAGACGACGACGGCGGCGGCAGCGGTCACGGTGCCTCCGCCCGCTGTCGCGTCGTCTCCAGTGGAGGCGATCGGTGCGACCGAGATGCCGGCGGCGCCTTCTGCGATCTCGACGGCGTCAGTCGCGGCGCCGGCCGAGACAATGACGCCGCCAGGCGGCGGTACGAAGCTCCGCGTCCGTCCGGATGCGGCGAAGCACATCGACATGCTGCTTCCCGATCCGTCCGCCGATCGCGCCGCAGCCACGGGATGGGAGGCGTATCAGCGCGGCGATGTCGCCAGCGCGCGCGCGGCGCTGAGTGTCGCGGCGGCGAGCCCCGCGGCCGAAGCCTGGGTTCACTATGCGCTCGGGCTGTCGGAGTACGCGCTCGGCGCGTGGGCGCCGGCCGTCGCCGAATGGGAAAAGGTCCGCGCGAGCGCGCCGGATTTCGAGCCGGTGTATTTCGATCTCGTCGACGGCTATCTGCAGCTGAAGGAGCACGACAAGGCGGTCCGGCTCCTGCACGAGGGCGCGTCGCACTGGCCTGCCGATCCCGACGTCTTCAACGCGCTCGGCGTCGTCGAAACCGCGCGCGGAAAACTGCCGGAAGCGATCGCCGCCTTCGAGAGTGCCGTGAAGACGGCACCGCAAGAAGCGGTGAGCTACTTCAACCTCGGACGCGCCCACGAGCTCCGCTACTTCCGGACGCGGCGGTTCTACAAGCAGACCAACAAGTGGATTGCCGACGAGAAGGACTGGAAGGCCGCGACCGACAGCTACGAGCGCTACCTCACGTTCGGCGGGCCCTACGCCGACGCCGCGCGCGAAGGGATCACGCGGCTGAAGTGGGCCTCGAGCGGACAGTAAAAAGCCCGGACACCTTTCGGCGCCCGGGCATTCCGAATTCGGAATTCAGAATTCGGAATTCAGAATTAAAAAGTAAATCTCGCTCCGAGGCGAACGATCCGCGGGTTCATGATCTCCAGCGTCTGATCGAAGCCGGTCGCGCCGGTGGCTCGCGCATCGTACTGCTTGCCGAGCACGGTCCCCGAGTTCAGGACGTTGAACACGTCGAGATCGAGCGCGACGTAGCTCGAGCCGAAGTGGAACCGCTTCTCGACGCGGCCGTCGAGCGAGCTCACCGCCGGCAACCGGAACGCGTCGACCTGATTGACGAGGAGGACGTTCTTGCTGCCGAGCGGATCGGCGGGCGTGCCGTTGACGCGGCTGCGGAAGAACGGCTCGGCGTAGCCCTGGCGCATCACCAGGTTGGCGCCGAAGTTCAGGCCCCACGGGCCCTCGTAGGAGCCGTTGGCGACGAACTGATACTGCGGCGCGACGAGATAGACGTTGCTCTTGCCGCTGCCCGCCGCCTTTCTCACCACCAGACCGCCGTCAATCTGCGGCCCGGCAAACTGCCGGCCCTGCGTGATCGCCGGCGCCGGCGCTCTGGTCGGATCGACAATCGCCACCGACGGATCGTCGAAGTACTCGCGCCAGTCGTTGGTCGAGAAGCCGAAGCGCGCCATCCAGTGATTGGACATCCGCTTGGTGGCGCTGAGCTCGAGCCCGAGGTAGCGCTGGTGATAGCCCTGGCGGTTGGTTTCGGTCTCGCCGCCGCCGGCCGGCACCGCGGACGGCTTGATCGAATATAGCGGCACGCTGAAGGCGCCGAGCTCGGGAATCGTGCCGCTGAGCGTGCCCGCCGGCACGTAGTCGGACGGCTTGACGCCGGTCAGCGGATCCCAAATCAGATCGACCATGCGGCGATACGTGAAGGTCGCGCTGACGCCGAAGTTCGGCGCGAACTGGCGATCGACGCCGAACAGCAGTTCGTGCGTGATCGGCGCCTTGACGTTGGGATCGACCGTGTTCACCGTCGACAGCCGCGACGGGTTGGTCGGATCGAAGCCGGTGAAACCGGTGAGGCCGTCCTTGATCAGCAGCTCGCTCAACTGCGCGATGCCGTCGCCGTTGCGATCGACCGCGTTGTAGTAGGCGTACGAGTACTGAATCGGCGAGACGAACTTGGCCTCGTCGCCCGGCAGCTGCGACGCGAACATCGCGTAGCTGGCGCGGACCACCGTCTTGCGCGACTCGTCGGCGGCGTAGGTGACGCCGACGCGCGGCACCAGGTTGTTCCACTTGAACACGCCGGGCACCGCCGGCGCGCTCAACGCCGGCAGGATCGGGATGCCCGGAACGCCGGGGACCGAAGCCGCGCCGAGCGACGACTCCTGATGATCGAAGCGGACCCCGCCGATGATCGTCAGCCGGTTGAGCGAGATCGTGTCGCTGACGAACGCGTCGAAGTACTGCGCCGTCGTCACCGCCGCATAGTCGCGCGCGATCTGGACGTTCATGTCGGGATACCCGGTCCAGTTGGCGATCAGGTGGCTGGCCGGCCAGATCTGCTGCGTGTCGACCGGCGTCGAGCGCCACGCGCCGCCGAACTTGACCTCGTTCTTGCCCGCGAAGTAGTTGGCGTCGCCGCCGACGTAGTGCTGCGGCCGGCTGCTCTTGTACTCGTAGAACGAGTTGTGGGCGACCAGCCCGTCGTCGAAGTAGTAGTCGGTGTTGAGGCCGCCGACCGGCGCGAGATCGAAGCCGCCGTCGACGTAGGCCGCCTTCACCGACGCGAACAGCTTGGCGCCGACGACGAAGTTGCCTTCGCCTTTGTAGTACTTGGTGGGACCGGTCTGGTCCCAGGTCGTTTCCGGCGGACGGGTCGGGCCGGCGCTGCGGCCGTTCTTCACCTTGTTGTTCTCGTAGAAGGTGAAGTTGCCGCGGATGCTCGGGGTGATCTGGCCGTCGGCCTTGAGCGCGTAGTTCTTGAAGATGGTGTTGTCGGGATCGCCGGTCAGCGTCAGCAGGTTGATGTCGGTCTGGCCGAGCATGCCCCAGATCCAGACGCGATCCTTCAGCAGCGGGCCGCCGAGATCGAAGCCGCGGTCGAAGTATTTGTCGGTACGGTTGCCCTTCCCCGTGGTGTTGCCGAGCGCGGCGGCGAGCTCCGGCGAAATGTTCACCGACTGCAGGCTGTCGTTCTCGAAGTAGGTGCGGACGTCGCCGGCCGGCTTGTTCAGGCCCTTCTTCAGCACCATGTTGAGGCCGACGCCGCCGGTCGCGTTCTGCGCGTCGGCGCCGCCGGTGGTGACCGCCATCTCCTGGAAGCTGTCGAAGTCGTAGTAGAACGCCGACGAGCCGGTCGCGCCCATGTCGGTCACCGGAACGCCGTCGATGCTCCAGGTGTTGTCCTTGTCGTTCGCGCCCTTGGCGTTGTAGTTGGACTGCTGGCCCGACTCCGAGCCGCCGACGTTGACGCGGTCCATGTAGACGGTCGGCACCGTCTGCATCACGACCCACGGATCGCGCGCGCTCGGCACGTTCTGCAGTTCCTCGAGCGTGACGTTGGTCGTCGTCGTATCGCGCTTGGTGTCGACCATCGGCGTCGCCGCGGTGACGTTGATCGTCTCCGTGGTGCCGGCGACGCTCAGCTTCGCGTCAACCGGCGTCGACGAGCCGCTGACCACCTGCACCGTGTTGTTGGCGTAGGTGTTGAACCCCTGCAGCGTCGCCTTGATCGCGTAGGTGCCGACTGGAAGGTTCAGGAAATGCGCCTGGCCCTGGCTGTCGGTCACTTGCGTCTGGGTAATCGGGCCGGTGAGATCGACGCTGACGCCGGGCAACCGGCCGCCGGTCGAATCCTCGATCGTCACATCGACGCGCCCTGTGAATACCTGCGCCGATGCGGTCGACACCGTCGCCAGCGCGATCACGATCGCTGCGAGCCACGTGCCGAGCCTTCTGAGATGACAGGTCATGCGAACCTTCCTCCTTGGTCGTCGGTATCGTTTGCGATACCTTGCGCGTCCCGCGCAGTACGAGCGATGGAGCCAGCGACCAAAGTTTTGGAACCGCCGGCCGTCAGCCATCATAGCCCCGTCGTTACATGTCAATGCATTTTGCGGACAGTCTTCACACGTTCTCGCGCAGAGGAATCCAAACTCTGGGAGCAGCACTGAGGTGCGTCTCGGATGTGGGAGTTCTGAAACAGTGTCCGTTCCGGATCCGAACGGATAGCCGAGGTTGGCTGTTTATTGTTTCGTTGTATTCACCGTGCCGTTTCCGGCCACACAGCCCGGCGTCACGATTCGCGTGTAGGTCCCGGCAAGCGTCGACGCGGTCAACGATCCCGCGAACGAGAAATGGCAATTCGGCGAACAGCCGAACGCCTCGAGGTCGGCGCAATCAGAGAACGTTCCGCTGTATGACGTGCCACTCAGCGTTCCGGAGATCACACGCTTCACGTCGGCTTTTCCGGCGAATGACATTTCCCAATAACCGGAGGCGAGCGTGTTGACGGCCGTCAGCGTGACCGTCACCGTCCCGTTGCCTCGCGTCGAATCCGCGACCGTCCCGGCAAAGATGGCCGGCGCGGGACCCGGAGCGAACGCGAGGACGGGACTCGGCGCCGGAGAATTGCCGCTGCAACTGACGACCACCATCGCGGCGGCCATCAGCACGAGGCCTGCAGAAACGCGTCGGTGGATCATTTCGCCTTCTTCACGTCTTCTTTCAGCTGCGGGTTGACCTTGAATCCGGCCTTCTCCGCGGCGGCGATTTCGGCCTCGGCCAGCTTCGCGCGTCCGGTCACCAGATACACGACGGCGAGATTGTTGTGCGCTTCGCCGAGTTTCGGATCGACCTCGATCGCCGCTCGATATTCACGTTCGGCGTCGGCCGGCGCGTCGCTGCGGAAGTAGGCGCTGCCGAGCGCGAGCGACAGCCAGGCGGGCACAGGTTCAGGCCCGCTCAACGTCCGCATCTTGCTCGCCTTCAATGCCGAAATCTGCGTGTTGAGCGTGATCAGATAGTTGCGTGAGGCCGCATTGACCGTGTGTCCGGGCTGGTTGTAGATCGCCTGCTGATCCTCGAGCTCCTTGATGTAATCGCCGACCCGCCGCTGGCGCGCGATCTCGTCACCCGCGGTGGCGAGGGCGTTGGCCTGGAACACCTCTCGGCTCTTCGTGAACGCGACGATCGCCGGACGAAACCGTTTGGTCGCCATGTAGACTTGGCCCAGGCCGTACGGCGCCAGTTCGAGCGTCGGATCGATGCTGGCAGATTTCTGAAACTCCTGTTCGGCGATGTCGTAGCGCTCGTTGTGCATCGCGTCCTGGCCGAGCCGGTAGTGCTGCAAGGCCTCCTTGCGGCTGCGCTCGGCGTTGGCCTGACCGAGTGCGGTCTGCGATGCGGACGGAGCGGCAACGGTGATGGCGAGCGCGCCGGCGATGAGCGCGTGCTTCATGGTGTCCTCCCAAGTGAGTGCAGGAATTCACGGACTTTCGGTTGATTGGGATCGAGCTCGAGCGAGCGCGCGAAGGCGCGGCCGGCGCCGCGCTGGTCTCCCGTACACATCCGCGCGACGCCTTCCGACGCGTACGCAGGGGCGTGCTGCGGCGACAAGGCCTCCGCCTTGACGAAGTCGCTGACCGCGCCGGCGCAGTCGTGCGCCTCGACACGATAGCGGCCGCGGAACAGCCAGAGCTCGACTTCGCGCGGCTGGGCGCGAAGGGCGGCATCCACCAGCGTGAGACTGCGATCGGGCTGGCCGGAGCGCTGATACGCGATGGCGCGGCCGACCACCAGCTTGGCGCCCTCCGGCAGGCCGTGTGCGAGCGCGCGCAACAACAGATCGTCGGATCGTTCGAGATCGCTGCCGCGCGCGAACAGCAGATCGCTGAGGTTCCACAGCGCCGACGACAGATTCGGATCGAGCGACAGCGCCTTCTCGAACGCTTCAATCGCCGGCACCGCCTTGCCGTGCTCTTTCAGAATCACACCCTCGTTGTTGTACGAACCGGGCGTGCGCGTCGCGCCGGCGGTCTGGCTCGACGAGGGTCCGCCTTCGCCGACGTAGCCGAGCGACTTGAGCTTGGCCAGCGTGTCGCGATCGACCTGCGTGGTCGGCGCCGGCGCCGCGGCCGGCGTGTATTTCGCGACGTAGTCGGCGCGCGGCAGATTCGGCGCGGTCACCCCGGGCAGCGGCGGGCCGTCGACGTCGCGTCCTTGCGGCAGGCCGAGCAACGCCAGCAGCGTCGCGCAGACCTGCTGCACGCTGCCGCGGCCGGTGTGGCCGCTCGACGCCGCCACGCCCGGCCCCCACAGCACATACATCCCTTCGCTGCGATGCCACTTCGCCGCCGTCGCCGTCGCGTTGCTGGAGAGGGTCGTCGGACGGCCCTCCTTCCAGAGAAACCCGTGATCCGACGCGAGCATCAGCACCGCGTGCGAACGCTCCGCGAGACGGCGGTATTCGCCGAGACGATCGTCGAGCTGCGTGAAGTAGCGCGCCGGCACAGCGTGAAAGCGATCGTAGTCGGCCGGCGAGATCTGCGGCTGGCGCGGCGGTGCGAACGGCGCGAAGACGTGCCCGACCGTATCGGTGCCTTCGACGTAGACAATCGCCAGATCCGGACGATCGCGTGTTACGACATCGCGTCCGAGCTGGTCGTAGACTTCGGTGTCGACAAGGATGCGGCGCAGCGCGCTGATCGGCTGTGAATACGGATCGTCCGAGTCCGCGGACCGGACGTACTCCTCGTGGCTCAACCACGGCAGATACGCTTTCAGCGCCGGCTCTCCGATCGTTTGCTCCGCGCGCGCGAGCGTGTCGCGCGCCCACCCTTCGCGATCCGCGGGATGCACGACGTTGGCCGGCGGCGTGTCCTCTTTGAACAGGAACGTGAACAACCGGTCCGACACGATGGTGCCGTTGACCTGCTCGGCGGGGTAGGTGGCCCACAGGCCGAGCGAGGCAACGCGCTTCCCCGCCGACGAGGCCATGTTCCAGATCGCAGGCGCGCGGCGCACGCTGCTGGTGATCGGTTCCTTCGCGCCGGTCTTTGGATCGAACTGCACGAAGTCGAGGATGCCGTGATCGAGCGGGCTGACGCCGGTCATCATCGAGGTCCAGATCAGCGGCGAGAGCGGCGGGCGGATCGTGTCGAGCACACCGCTCGTGCCCTCACGCACCAGCTGCGCGAGGTTCGGCATCGTGCCGGCCGCGATGTAATCGTCGAGGAGCTGCCAGTCAGCGCCGTCGAGGCCGACGAAGATCACCGGACGGCTGGGAGCAGCTGGGGTGGCGCGATCCGCAGGTGCCGAGTGACACGCGAGCGTCAGCAGCGCGAGCGGAACGAGTAGACAATACAAGGGCCTCGTCATCGCTGACGAGGCCCTTATACCACGGCTCAATTGACCGTCTAGCCGGTTAGAACGTGATCTTCACGCCGAGACGAAGCGCGCGCTGTCCCGTGTAGCCCTGCGGTCCGACCTGGCTGATGCCGGCGGGAACCTGCGCACCGGCCTTGAGGAAGTCCGGGTTGGTTGCCGTCGCGATCGGATTCGCGAGTTGCTGGACCGGGTTGAGCGTCGCACCCGCATGCAGCAGCCCGCCGTCGCCGTTGCACGCCGCCGCCGGGATCCCCGAGCACGCGCCGCCCGACTGCAGGTTGTAGCGGTTATCGAGCTGCGTGATCGCTTGCCGGTTCATCACGTTGAAGATGTCGCCGGTGATCGTCAGCGACGAGGCGCCGGCCAGCTTGATCGGGTAGCCGAAGTGCACGTCGGCCTCGTAGTCCGACGGCCCGAAGCCGAGCGCGCCGCGCGGCGTCAGGTAGTACTCCCAGTTCGAGTACGCAAACGAGTAGCCCTGCGCCGTCAGCGGCAGACCCGAGTACCAGTGCGTCGAGAGGCCAAGCTGCAGATTCTTGAGGAACCCGCTGCTCACGTTGTAGCTGCCGTCGACCTTGATCTGGTGCTTGCGCTGGTTGCTCAGCGGACCCGACGAGTTGATCAGGAAGTCGCCGTAGTCGAACGCCGAATTGATGTTCGGGTCGAGCTGTCCGGTCGAGATCTGATTGGTGCCGTCGTAGTTGCCTTCCAGCTTCGTCCAGACGTAGCTGGCAATCAGCTGCCAGTTGTTCGAGTAGCGCTTGGTCGCCGTCAACTGCACCGCGTCGTTGGTGCGGGTCGCCGCCGGCGCCGGCGCCGAGGTGCCGTCGTAGAAGCCGAGGCTCTGGCCGAGCGTGCCCTGGCCGGGGTTGGCGATGAAGTAGGTGCCCTGCGACGGGACGAGGAAGTCCTCGATCACGTCCGCCAGCTTGCGGTGGTTGTACTTGATCCCCACCGACAGGTTCGGCGCGATCTCACGCTCGACACCGACCAGGAACTCGTCGATGTACTGGTTCTTCAGATCCGGATCGACCGGCTCGGTGCTGCCGCCGAGCAGCGCGTTTCTGCCGGGCGTGCCGCTGATCGGCGTGGTGTTCGACGCATCCGGGCTGAAGTTGTAGGCCTGCGCCTGCAGCTCGCCGCCGAACGCGCGGATGTTGATGTCGGTCGGGATGTCCTCGTAGTAGCGGCCGTAGTGCGCGAAGATCTTGCCCTTGCCATCGTTGGTCGGATCGAACGTGAACCCGATGCGCGGGGCGAAGTTCTTCTTCATGTTGATGACGCTGTTGCCGAAACGGTCGCCGAGGTTGCGGCCTTCCCAGCGGACGCCGCCTTCAATCGTGAAGTTCGACATCACGCGCCACGTATCCTGCGCGTAGGCGGCGGTGTTCTTGTTGATCGGCTCCGACGACAGCGGCAGCGCGATCTGCCAGGTGCTGGGATCGGTGCGCGAGAAGTTCGACACCTGATCGTTCACGTAGTAGCGGTGCTGGTAGTAGATGGTGCTGCCGCTGATGCGCTTGGTGATCGTCTGGCCGGCGCCGCCCGAGTAGCGGAGGTCGAGCGAGTCGACCTTGCTGTAGAGGAAGCCGCCCTTGACGGTGTGGCCGCCGAGATAGCGCGTCAGGTCGGCGCTGTAGTTCGCGCGGCTGAAGTCGTGATCCTCGAACGCGCCGAAGCCGCCGGTGCGGAGGTTCGGGTTGACCGTCGAGTCGACCGACAGCGCCGTGGTGACACCCGCGCCGCCGTAGGTCTCGAGCTCGTGATGCCGCGCGACCTGGGCCTTCAACAGCCAGGAGTTCCCGAACACGCCGTCGTAGCCGACGCGGAAGTCCGCGGCGCCGGTGTCGAACGTGCCCTGCCAGGTGCTCGGCGGCCCGGAGATGGTGAAGAGGTTGCCCTCGGTCTTGCTCGGATCGCCGTTGACCGAGAAGACCAGCGACTGGCTCTGCGCCACGTTGTAGGTCAGCTTGCCGTTGTACAGGTTACGGTTGATGGTCAGCGGCACCGTGCTGCCGACGCCCGGCGTTCCCGGCACCGTGCCGATCGGACGAATCACCGTCGCGAGATCCTTCTCGTGGAACGGGTTGTAGCCGGCGAAGAACCACAGCTTGTCCTTGAGGATGTAGCCGCCGAGCGTGCCGCCGCCGTCCACCTGCTGATCGATCGTCGACGTCGTCGTGGTCGTCGTCGGGCGCAGCGCCGCGGTGGTGTTGGTCGCAATCAGCCCGCCGCCCTGGCCGTAGACGAAGCCGCTGCCGTGAAACTGGTTGCTGCCCGACTTGGTGATCGCTTCGATCACGCCGCCGGTCGCGCCGCCGATTTCGGCGTTGCTGCCTTCGGTCTTGATGTTCACCTGATCGATGAAGTCCAGCAGCATCGTCTTCTTCTGCTGGCCGGCCATGATGCCGGTCGAGTCGACACCGTCGATGATGTACTTGTTCTCCGCGCCGGTCGAGCCGAGCATCGACGCGCCGACGTTGTCGTTGGTGACGCCGGGGGCGATGCGCGCGAGGTTATAGAAGCTGCGCTGCACCGGCAGCTGGTTCATCATCGCCTGGTCGATCGTCACGCCGCCGGCCGCGCTCTGCGTGTCGACGATCGGCGACGACCCCATCACGTTGACGGTCTGGCTGACGCCGGCGACCTGCATCTTCAGGTTCGCGGTCGCGCTCTTATCGAGCGAGACCATGACGTTTTCCTGCGCCGCGTCCTGGAATCCCGACAGCGTGGCCTTGATGGTGTAGGTGCCCGGCGGCAGCGTCGGGAACCGGTAGGTGCCGCTGCCGTCGGTGACGGCGGTGCGGGTGCCTTGCATCTGCGGGCTGCTCGCCGTCACCGTCACGCCAGGCAGCACGCCGCCTTGCGCATCGACGACGGTACCGATCACCTGCCCGGTGGTCTGGGCGAAGAGCGGCGCCGCGAGCATCAGCATCGCCGCCAGGGCGAGTGTGCGCGCGAGAACCTTCGCGATAGTCGACTTCATTCGATCCTCCGGCTAGTGGTATCAAAAACGCAACGTAGCGACTCAAATTCGGGATAGTCGCCAAGCGGGACCATACGACTTTCCGAATCGTCCCACAGCCGTGCATCATACGATAACGAACATCGTTCGCAATCGCTGTAATAGGGCATTTACAGACTTATTTCGCAACTCCATCCAAAATCCAGAATCGTTTCGCTCGAGCTTCGCGCCCTGAGGTGACATCTATAATGCGAGGGACGTGAAATCGCTCGTTTTGGCACTCACGGCCGCGCTGGCAGCGGTCGCACCGCCAACCGGCCAGCAGACCGGCGCCAGCCGGGTTGCGCTGGCCGCGGTCACGGACCCCAGAAACCGGCCGCTCGTCGACGTCAGCGCCGACGACTTCGTGATTCAGGAAGCGGGAACGCCGCGCGAGATCCTTTCTGTCCGTCCGGCCGACTATCCAATCGCGGTGCTGCTCGACAACGGCAGCGACGCGCGCCTCGACTTTCCCCTGATGCAGAAGGCCGCGGCGCACTTCATCGATCGCGTCGGACAGCGGCCGATCGCCATCGGCACGTTCGGCGGCGACGCGAAGCTGATTGCGTCGTTCGAGGACGAGCGCGCGACGGTGCTCACCCGATTGAACGGTCTGGCCGCGGACCCGGCGGCGCCGAGCGTGCTGCTCGAGGGCACCGGGCTCGCCGGCCGCGCGATCAAGGAGACCGGGACGCTGTTCTCCGCGATCGTGATTCTGTCGGCCAGCGCCACCGACGCGAGCCGCGGCAAGGCCGACGAGATGATCGCGCCGATCGTCGACAGCAACGCGATCCTTCACGTCATCGCCAACCGGCCGGGACAGACGGTCACGAGCGGACTGCGCACCAGCCCGACGCTGCGCGCGCTGGCGGATCAGTCGCGCGGCGAATTCACGGTGATCTATGCCGCCCCGTCGTACCAGGCGGCGCTCGACCGCCTGGCCGATCGCCTCAACGCCGAGATGCTGATCGAGTATCTGGTGCCGGTGGGATCGAAGCCGAACGACGTCAAGGTCGGCATCCGCATCATCGGCGCAAAGGTGCGCGGCCTCGGCGTCGCACCGCGATGACCCCAACGAAGAAAAAACCGGGGAGCACGCAGAGAACGCAGACAAAACGTTTCTCCGCGATCTTTGCGATCTCCGCGGTTTTTTCTGTGCTCGTCTTGTCAGGCGCCGGCTGGTGGTGGTTCGGACGCTCGGCGGCGCCGGCGCTGTCCTCCGGCGCGTGCCGCGGCTGCAATGTGCTGCTGATCACGATCGACACGCTGCGCGTCGATCGTGTCGGCGCGTTCGGCGGCCGGCCCGGGCTGACGCCGAATCTCGATCGACTCGCGTCGGAGGGGCTGCGACTCACCCGCGCCTACAGCTCCGCGCCGCTCACGCTGCCCTCGCACGCGTCGATCCTGACCGGCGTGTCGCCACCCGTGCACGGGCTGCGCGCCAACGGGTTGTTCCGCCTCGGCCCGAAGCTGCCGACGCTCGCGACGATCCTGAAGGGCGCGGGCTACCGGACCGCCGCGTTCGTCGGATCCTTCGTCCTCGACGCGCGCTTCGGCCTCAATCGCGGCTTCGACGTCTACGACGACAGGTACGGAGAGAAAGCGGCCGACGACGCCGCTGAGGGAGCGGAAAGACGAGCGGAGGACGTTGTCCGACCGGCGCTTTCCTGGATTCTGCAGGGATCGGGGGGCAGGGATCAGGGATCGGGGAGCAGGGATCAGGGATCGGGGATCAGGGATCAGGGATCAGGGATCAGGGATCAGGGATCAGGGATCAGGGATCAGGGATCAGGGATCAGGGATCAGGGATCAGCGACAGCTAGCCCCCAGCGCCCAGCACCCAGTACCCAGCCGCCGTGGTTCGCATGGGTGCATTTGTATGACCCCCATGAACCGTATCGCGCGCCCGAGCCGTACGCGTCGCGGCACGAGCCCTACGACGCCGAGGTCGCCTACACCGACGCGATGGTCGGCAAGCTGCTCGCCGACCTGCGTGCCGCCGGCCAGCTCGATCGCACGCTGATTCTCGTCGCCGCCGATCACGGCGAGAGCCTCGGCGAGCATGGCGAGCGGACGCACGGCGTGTTCGTCTATGAGCCGACGATGCGCGTGCCGTGGATCATCTCAGGGATTGGGGATTGGGGATTAGGGAGCAGCCGCGGAGATCGCGGAGCCAGCTTTGACGGCCTGGTGCAGCTCATCGATCTCGCGCCGACCGCGCTGGACCTGGTCGGCGTCCCCGCGCCGGCGGGCTTCGAAGGCACCTCAGTCCGGCTGAAATCAGGCGCCGCCGATCGCTCGGCCTACCTCGAAGCGATGGACGCCAACCTGACCCGAACCTGGGCGCCGCTCACCGCCGTCGCGACGCGCGACTACAAGCTGATCGATCTGCCGATCCCGGAGCTTTACGATCTGCGCGCCGACCCGCACGAGACGACCAACCTCTACACGCGCGATGCCGATCGCGCGCGCACGCTCGAGGCGCTGCTGCGCGGTCAGACCGCGGCGTTCGCGGCACGCGGCTCCGCGGCCGAGCAGACGACGCTCAGCGCCGACGCGCGGCAGCGGCTGCAGGCGCTCGGCTACGTCGCCTCCAGCGCCGATCCCGGCGCGCGGACCTACACCGACGCCGACGATCCGAAGACGCTGATCGGGCCGGCCAACGATCTGCAGCGCGCGGTCACCGCCTTCAACAGCGGCGATCGTGGACCGGCGCTCGAGGCCGCGCGCGCGATCATGCGCGCGCACCCGCGCTTCAGCACCGCTTACGGCATGGTCGCGTCGATGCAGCGGCAGAGCGGCGACCTGCGCGGCGCGATCGCGACGCTCGAAGACGCCTCGCGGCGCGGCATCGCCGATCAGACGGTGCTCGTCGGCCTCGCCGGCTACCTGCAGGAATCCGGCAACACCGCGCGCGCCATCCAGGTGCTCGAAGCGGTGATTGCCGCGCATCCCGACTACGCGGAGGCCTACAACTCGCTCGGCGTGATCCTGATGCGCCAGGGTCAGCACGAACGCGCCCGCGCCGCGCTGCGCAAAGTGCTGGAGCTCGATCCGACGTCGGCCAAGGCCTACGAGAACCTCGCCGCCGACGAGCTCGCGACGCGCGAGATCGGGCCGGCGATCGAAGACCTCAAGCGCGCCTTGGATCTCGAGCCGAAACTCTACGACGCGCTCTTCAACCTCGCGCAGGCGCTGATCGTCACCGGACGCCGCGACGAGGCGCGGCCGCTGATCGAGCGCTTCATCCGCGAGGCTCCCCCCTCACGATACGGTCGCGACATCGAGCAGTTTCGCACGATGCTCGGACGCTAGGCGGGAGGGGCAGGATGGGCGGGATCGGCAGGATGCGACGAAAACAACAAGGGCGGGAGGGCTGAAGGGTTTCCCCTCCAGCCCGTCCCGCCCTTCCTGCCTATCCTGCCCTTAATGAACTACCAGATGAAGCGGAACCCGATACGCGCGGTCCGCGGTCCGAGAATCGCCGTCGGCTGCTGGAAGTTCGGTCCAGCGAGGTTGGCGATGGTTTCGGCCGCGTACTGGTTGGTCAGGTTGAAGCCGTCCAGGAAGAGGCGCAGCTTGACCTGCGAGAAGGACACGGTCTTCTCGACGCGGAGGTCGACCACCGAGATGTTGTCCTGGCGATACGCGTTGTACGGCGTCGCGAAGATCGCGGTCGCCGAGAGGCTCCCGGTCGCGAAGCTGCCCGGACCGCCGGCGCCCGCGGTGAACGAGCAGGCGCAGGACGCCGGCGCCGACACCGAGACGCGGCGCGCGTAGTTCTGGCCGGCCTGGAAGCGGTAGACGCCGCTGAGCAGGATGCCGAACGGCGCGTTGTAGGTGGCGTTCACCTTGCCGCTGTAGGTCGAGAAGTCGTACTCGGTCGGACCGTTCGGCGTGTTCGGGAAGCCGTACGGATAGTCGTGCTGCCAGGTGTAGCCGAACCCGGCGCCGAGCGAGTAGTTGTGGCTCTGGCGCTTGTTGATCGACAGCTCGTAGGTCTTGTACGACCCGTTGTCGGGCGAGTTGCCGATCACCTGGTTCGCCGGATACGCGCAGGTCGCCGACGGCGTCGTCTGCGTCGCGGCGCAGCCCGAGATCAGCGCCGACGGAATGCCCCACGCCTGCAGCGTCTGGTCGTCGGCGTTGCCGGTGATGCCGTCCGGACCCGGATCGACGACGTTGAACGGCACGGTGTAGGCACTGGCCGGACGATTCGGCTGGAACGTGCCGGTCTGGTTCTTGACCGTGTAGTAGACGAAGCCGGTCCGCAGGCCGACGCCTTCCGTCAGCTGCTGCTCGATGTAGGCGGTCGCCTGGTGCGAGTAGGGCTGGGCGATGTTCGGGTCGACGCTGATCGCGCCGGCCAGCGCCGAGCTGGTCAGGGAGTTGACCGTGTACTTGGTCCCGCTGGTCGGGTCCTGGTAGTAGACGGTGTCGGTGGCGCCCGCGACCTTCGACGAGTAGGTGATGCTCTTGGTCGCCGAGTTCGGGTTCGCGCTCGCCGCGACGCCGACGCCCGGGTTGAAGCGATACATGCCGTAGTTCGCCTTCAGCACGGTCTTGCCGGTCCCCATCAGGTCGTAGGACACGCCGATGCGCGGCACGATCGAGTTCCACTTGACGAAGTGGGTCTCGCAGAACGCCGGGCTGGTCGAGCACGACGCCGCCGCGATCGAGACGCCGGTCGGGAAGTTGTAGGCGAGCTGCGTCTGATCCGGCATGAACACGTCGTAGCCGTCGTACCGGATGCCGAGATTCAGCGTCGCGCGGCCGACCGTGTACTGGTCGGTGAAGAACAGGTCCTTGGTGTTGACGCGGTCGATGCTGAGCAGGTTGCCGCTCGGACCGTCGCCGAGGCTGCCGACCTTCAGCGCCGTCGGCGCGTAGAACGCAATCGAGCTCGGCGCGCCGCTGGTCGCCACCGTCGTGCGCTGGTTGCCCGACGCCACCTGCGTGTAGCCGTACCAGCCGTACTCGAACAGCATCTCGCCGCCAACCTTGAAGTTGTGCGTGCCGCCCCAGCCGTCCTTGAAGTAGGTCAGCGAACCGGTCGCCTGGAGACGGCGGCGGTCGGTCTGTTCCTTCTGGTCGGCGCCGAGCAGCAGGGTCTGCTTGTTGTCGAAGATCTCGGGCGTGGTGACGTCGCTGTTCGCGAGCAGCGGGAAGTAGTAGCCGAAGCCGCCGTAGCGCGCTTCCGCGAACATGTTCTTGTTGATCGTGCCGTTCCACTCACCCTTGTAGATCCAGCTGCCGGAGATCTGCTTCAGCGTGCCGTCGAGCGCGGTGTAGTTCAGCGACGACTGCGGCAGGCGGTTCGGCTGGACCTTCTGGCCCCACTGGTAGTAGCCGATCAACTTGTTGTTCTGGTTGATCTGGTAGGTCGCCTTGCCCGACGGGTTCCACAGCTTGGTGTCGAACGAGGTGCCGGCGATCGGGCCGATGAAGTTCGGCTGGCCGACCGAGGTCTTCTGGTTGCGGTACGAGAAGTACCACCACACCTTGTCCTTCTTGATCGGGCCGCCGACGTTGATGTTGCTGTCGCGGTACTTCAGGGTCTCGTTGCTGTGCGGTCGGATGTTGCCGCCCGGGTTGGTCGCCGGATCGTAGAGGAACTTCGACGGAACGTTGTTGAGAATGTTCTCGCCGATCATCCCGTTGGTTTCGTAGTCGGTGTAGAACTCGCCCTGGAACTTGTTGCCGCCCGACTTGCCGAGCATCTGGCTCTGCACGCCCGGGGTCGGCATCTCGGCGCCCTGGCCGATGGTGCCGAGGAACACCTCTTCGAACGAACCGTAGTCGACGTAGAAGCCGGCGCCGCTCGTGCCTTCGGTGGTGTTGATGCCCTCGACGAGGACGCGGTTCTGGCCGCTGAAGCCGTAGGCGGTGTAGCCGGTCTGCGTGCCGGCGCGGTTGCCGCCGACGTCAATGCGGCCCATCGTCACCGACGGGGTGACGGCGAGCAGCGACCACAGGTCGCGCGAGTTCGGAATTTCCTGCAGCGCCTCGAGCTTGAAGTTCTGCTGGACGCGGGTGTTCGACGTGTCGATGACCGGCGAGTCGCCGGTGACCGTGACGGTCTCGTTGAGCGACGCGACACCGAGTTCGACGTTGACCGTCGCGGTGAAGCCCATCGAGATCTGGATGTTTTCACGCTTCAGCGTGTTGAAGCCCGGCAGCTCGAACGAGAGCGTGTAGGTGCCGGGAGGAAGCGCCGGGAAGCGGTAGTTGCCGCCCGCGTCGCTCACCGTTGACTGGACGCCCATCGAGGACGGGCTCGTCGCGTTGACGGTGACGCCCGGCAGGACGCCGCCGCTGCTGTCGGCGACTTTGCCATTGATCGATCCGGTGGTGCTCGCGCCACCGCCTTGCGCAAACGCATGCGTTGAGGCGAGCAGGCAGACTGCCAGCACCGCGACAACCAAATGGAACCCTCGACGTTTCATGAACGCCCTCCTCTTTCCGAATCACGCGCACTGTTCACTCGGCGTGCGCTTTTGGACCAGTAATCCCCGACAAGCAGGCAAACGCTGTGCTCGTCGTGAAGTTCGGGAGGTTAACATCGAAGATACGAGGGTGCAACGACTTACACGCTTTTCAATACAAGACATCCGAAGACAAATCGCCCATTATCCAAGACTCAGGATCCCGGGATTCAGGCGTCCGGATGTGGACACTCGCCGGACCCGAGCGGCGACGCGGCGTGCATTACTATGAAGCTCCGATGAAAACGCATCGGTTTTCCGCGGCAATCCTGACGCTCGGCTTCGCGCTGCTCTGGGCGGCGCGCACGCCAACCCAGGAACCGCCGCGAACGGTTGTCGGCGCGGCGGTGTGCGGATCCTGTCACCAGGATGTCCACGCCGAGTGGAAAGGCGGACGCCACAGCAAGATGATTCAGCCGGCGACGGCCGCCAGCGTCGCCGGCGATTTCTCGCAGGCGCGCGTCACGCTGCGCGGCCAGCCGTTTCAGCTGCGCGTCGACCACGGCGCCTACTTCATCACCGAGTCGAACA
>JADMIO010960111.1_pt1 | contig 17262 bp, 32 predicted proteins | sample 8958161 | NCBI WGS metagenome assembly JADMIO01 (sample SAMN16585339, study PRJNA669376) | soil metagenome | isolation source: Crop rotation soil | place: USA: Cullars Rotation, Alabama | collected 2011
CGCGACTTCAAGTCACGTGAATTCCAAGCTTCGGATCCCACTGTGCTGGAAAGCATGAGATCGATCTGCGGGATGAAGGCCAAGTTTGCTACTGGGCCGAGAAGTTCGACGCCACGCCAGATGAGCTGAACGAAGCCGTGGAGGCGGTCGGTCCGAACAAAACCGCCGTGGCGATCTGGCTGGGCAGCGTCCGACGCGGTCAGACGTATCGTGAGTGGACGACGGCGCCGCGCGGTTGGCGCGATCCCCCATCTCCTGGTCATATGGTCCATAGCGCCGCGGTGCTATCCATTGTGAAGGCGGCCGGGTCGCCGGGGACCTAAATTGGCGTCGTCGGTCGGCGTCATGCGGTCGCTTGCGGACTGCCGGCCGCGACAGCAGTGGACCCTTCTAGCCGCGGCCGGCGTCTTGTACCCGGCCAGGTGACCTTACCGCTCAATCACTCGGCCCAGCGCGCCCAAAGGAGACTGCCCGAAGTGGTAAACGTCGCCCGAAATTGACGGGCCAAGGCGGATGATCAGGTCGTTTCTCTGGCGACGACGATGGCGCCGTTCTCACCGCTTATATGCAGTCCAAACAGCAACGCCTCGGCTTTCTCCATTGCGTCCTCCCGCGTCTGGTACGGTCCGACGAGATCTTTAAGGCGTACGTACCAGCCGAGGTCGGTCTGGAAGACCAGGATGGTTTGCATAGCCATGCTCCGCTCGCGGTCGTGATAACGCGGAGTGCGCAATTCGTTTCGGGGTAATGCTAGGCGACCGGATCGACGGCGGTCGGCCCCGCCTGAAGTGAGTGAGTGGCGACGCCGAGCCCGTGGGCTGGCCGCGATCCGCTGACGATGTTCTGAAATTAACTTTGCTTCATCGACCCGTCTGTCCAGAGCGACGCGTGAGTGCGCCTCGGCGCCCGGCTAGCTTATATCCGGACCTGCAGCCGCCCAAGCGAGCGGTGAGGCTTTTCGGGACGGAGCTTCTAGTAGCGCGATAGTCGACTCGCCCTTGAGGTGAATTTCCCAAGATGGAACAACTGAAAACAATTAGGTCGTTACCTCACTATCCTAGGTCCAGGGGCGAACCGGAAATAGAGTGGGACGTTAAGGTCGAGGCTGCACTTCACGCCCCTCAGTGCGCAGCCGAGGAGTCCCCTGGCCACTCCCGTCCCTCTGCCAGGGGACCCCTTTGCGCCCACATGGACTGGTGGAGAACGGGTTCGCTTCCAGCGCTTACTGGCGGCTCCGATTGGCGCACGCGGCGTCGGCAATTGATTGAAGCCGTTCCGGGATACCCCCAGCCGCTCAGTTGCCCTTCGAGATCCGTGTAACCTTCTTTTCTAAGCCGGTCGAAGATATCTTCCAGTCGACCAAAATCGCCAGATCCGGCGAGTTCGTAAGCCCGCTCTACGACCGTTGGGCGCTCCATCCTTATGGCTCCTCAGCAGGGCGATGCCCCACTACCGTCGCCGCACCTTCCTCAGGTGGAGTTAAAGCCGCTGTCGATTGCGCCAGCTGCGCATGGTTGCGCCAAAGCTTGGCGATGTCCTCAAACTGGCGCCGCATGTGGCTATCCGGCCCGCATCTCCCCGCCTGCTCAACTGCAAGCGCCGCTCGTCGCAGATACTCTTCAGCCAGTTCCATCGCCGATTAACATATGAGTGGGCCGGGGGTTCGACCTTCAGTGTCTACAATTCGACGCAACTAGAAAGCCGGACGCGTCTCCCAATAGATCCGCCCGCAGCGCGCGCACGGCCGGGTAAGCAGGCGGGCGATGGCGCGGATGCCGGTCGCCTCGCCACCGAGGCCGCGCGCCTTTAGTCCGGCTACAACCTCAGCCATTGGCCGGTCTGTCGTTTGCGCACAGCCCTGGCAGATGAAGCGCACGCCCACCTTCGGGTGATGCTCGATGTAGTGGCGCAGCGGCACGCCGATGTCGCCAGCCTCGGCGCTCACGGCGAGGGTTCGCGATCGTCGGCGCGCAACTCCTCGTGCCAGCCCATGCCCGGCGCCTTGGCCATGAAGTCCACCACGCCATTGCAAAACAGCCGCCGGCAGCGCGCTGTGCGGTTCCAGAGGCTGAACTTCGCCCCCTTGCGCCAGGCGACAATGTCGAGGTCCACCTGCATCGTCAGCCCGCAGGTCCGGCACTTGGAGACCACGTCCCAGCCTTGGGCCTGCATGTCCGCCACTGTCTCACAGCGGGCGCGACGCTCAGCGATAGAGACGCGAGCGGAGTTGCGATGGCCCATGCGTCCTAGAACGCAAAGGGAACAAACTGGTCAAGGCAGAGGTCGATCAAACTTACGAGTTACGGGTCCGAGCGGCTCCAAAGTCGGATTGGGGACGGTGAGAGCCTAAAGATGTGTTTACCTTTCCAGACCGCCGGGACGAACCGGAGGTCGAGGACGCAAGGTAGTCGCGCTCCCACCTGAACAGCCGCGGAGCATCCGATGCCGAGAACCTTTATGTGCTACGTCCACAAACCGAAGCACGTCACGCCCGAACTGCGGGTGATCTCCTGCAACGGCGACGGAGAACTAAGGGCCGTAATCGATGCTGAGCGGTCCACTTGGGGGCCGCACGAAATGATCGAGGTCTATGATGACGGCGACCACCCGCTGTTCCGGCTGTCCAATACTGGGCGGCTGTCGCCGTTGGCCGAATAGGAACGCTGCTGGATTACAGCCCACGGAGAGCTTGCCCGCGCAGGCCTGGATGGCGAGTGGACCGGCCTTGGCTACGGTCCGAAGAGGTCTTTGAGGCGCACGTGCCAGCCAAGGTCGGTCCGGAACACCAGGATCGTTTGCATAGCCGTGCTCCGCTGCCGTTTTGGACAACGCAGGGGAAGGCGGACGGTCCCCGCGCGGGATGCGCGGAGCTCGTGGACTGGCGTTCTAGGAGGTCGCAGCCGATGAGCTAGCCTACTATCATCGCCGAGCTGCAGAAGAATCGGGCCGAAACAATCCGCTGCCTCGACCGCTTTAACGGCGTCCACCTGTTCGATTTCCGCGTGTTCGCCGCTTATGCGACGATGACTCGCCTCAGCCGACGAAGAAGGGCGTGAGCGCCAAGCTGTCGCTGCTCCCGGAAATAATCGCGGCGCTGCAGCGAGCGGAAGTGCGGCGCGTCAGAGGGGGCTGCTCTCCGGTGTTTAGACATCCTCAGGCCTTGGGTAGCTTCAGGATCCCCGCAAGCTCTCTAAGCAGCGCTTGCGCAACGGTGCTGTGCATTTCCGCCTTCTCGCGGAGCGCGCGGCGCCGACCGCCGGATGTTTTCCGGGCGGCTTCGCGCAGAGCGCCGGCGGTCGCAGCCGAGCGGATGATTTGCGTCACCAGATTGCCTGTCTGGCCGAGGCCGCTCAAATCCATTGCCGCATCCGAACCTAAGCACTCCCCTGTCAGACAACGTGCTGGTCAGCCCAAGTTCCGCACGATCACCGGCATTGCGCTTCTCGTCGATGCGTTCCATGGGCCGAGGCCAACCCCACGTAGCGCGAAGCCGGCGAAACGAGCTGGACTGGCGCGCACCCAACTCCCGGGTCGAGATCTCGATCATGGATTTGGTCGCGAGGGGTTCATGATGGATGTCGTCGCGCGGACAACAGGCGAGCGACCCGAATGTGACCCCGCCCCCAGCGGCGCGGCAGGCGACTGGATCCAATGCGTTGGGAGACCGTTGTCCGTTGCTGCTGCTAACCGGAGAAGGTCGTCGATGCCTCTTCGCGACAAGGACACGTGGAACCGCGATGACGAGATGAAGCCTGGCTCGCCGCCGCGCTCGACCACCGAGCCGGATCGCGCCGGATCGACAGACTCGCCCAAGACCATGACCGATCCCCCAACCGGCGAGCCCCACGAAGCGCCCCCAACACCCAACCGCGCAGGCTGATCACCATTAGGTTTGCGGCATCTCGCGCCGTACAACCTTCGGGATTCAGTCGTCACACGATCGCCCCTTGAACTCTGTCGAGCGCCAGCCGCGGACGCTGCCCCCACAGCCCGGCCGCGGAACAAACGAGTCCGGAGGCGCCGGTTGCGCGAAGCACCCCCCTAGACCAGCCCCCCATGTGCCGGCGTGTAGTCGGCGACGAGCGCCAGCGCCGTGGGGTCGAGGAGCGTGACCCGCCCGCCATGGAACTCCACCAGCCGCTCCCGCCTAAGTCGCTGCAAAATGCGGTTGACGTGGATCACGCTGAGACCAGCGACGTCCGCAAGCACCTCCTGAGTGAGCGGCATAGGATAAGATGTCTGATCCGCGAGATGCGCCGCCGCTAGCCGGTCGCGCAGTTCCAGGAGAAGGTGCGATATTCGCTCATAGGCGGTCTGGCGGCCGAGCCTGAGAATCTGCGATAGGAGCTGCGCCTCTTCCAGGATTTCGGCGACTGCAATTGCTGCTCGCAAGGTGCCCCATCGCGGCTCGGTGCTCGTTACCGCGCGCTGAACGGCCTTGGCGTCAAGCGTCTCAACGGGCGTGAGCGCGATGGTCGTCCAGGGAGATCCGTGCGGCCCGGGACGCAGACCCAATGCATCGCCCGGCAGGACGAAGTTGCAGATCTGCCGTCGACCGTCGCGCAATAAGCGAATCTGCGCCGCCCAACCGCTCACGACGAATTTTGGAGTCACAGGCGCGTCGCCCTCGCCGACCAAGTTCATTCCGGTGGCGAAAGAACGAAGCTCCGTCAGACCGGCGATCAACGCTTCGGCGTCGCGATCCAACGGGTGCAGCGACCGCAATCGCCCCAGCACCAGTGCTGCGGCCACGGTGGAGCGGGGGTAGGCAGTCCGGCCGAGGTGCGCGGGCAGCTTACGGGAGCCGTCGCCGGGAACAGCGCGCAGCTTAGGCGCTGCAGCGCCCGATGACTCATTGTACGTGATATCGGTGTTCGTCATGGCGATGCTCCGTAGGCCGTTCTGGCGGGAGCACGCGGGGGCGCAAGGCCCGTATCTCTCAGCCGCCGGCGCCCAAGGGTCGAAGCCAGCGATGAGAAGAGGTTAACGCAATTCAGCCTCGTCCTCTGTCCACAAGGCGACTTTGGGGCCCGGAACGTGCCGCCGTAGCCGTGACAATTATCAGGGCTTCGGAGCAGTGCGGGCGTCAATCCGATCCTCGAGATCGCGATCGGACAGCTCCTTCTGCGTCGTATATTCCACAATTTTTACGGTAAGCCCTAGACCGCGAAGTTCATGCGCTTTGCGCAAGGCTCCCGGCTCGGTTGGCTCCTTGTATGTCAACAATGAGCCAGGCTTGGGAGCGGTGATCCAGTACATGGCTCGATGGTAAGCCCGTGTCGGTGGGAGCGCCACGCCCGGCGAATCGGCCGCTTCGCCTCGCACGGATTGGGCTTCCGACGCAGCGGCCCGCCGCCTTTATAGGAAGCATGATTGCAAGAGGCCGGGTCAGCTGGTTCAAGCTCGACAAGAAGTTTGGGTTCGTTGAGCTCGAGGGCGGCGCCGGCGACGCCTTCCTTCATGTCGCTGTTCTGAAATCGGCCGGGTACGTCTCCGTACCGGCAGGGACCTCCATGCGGGTGCGGGTGGAGGAATAGCAAAGCCGGCGACGCGTGATCGAGGTGCTTGAGGTGGACACCTCAAGCGCACGGTCGGGATAGCGGCCGGCGGTGCGCCGCAAGCAGAGCGAAAATCCGAACTGAAAAGCCTACCGGATCACGCAGCTCCAAGGCTGCATCGGGAGCTGGAACCCGGTGGCGCCCTGCGTTGTTGGCCCACGAAAAATTCGTGAAATAGACGTACAAATGACAAGGCGATGGACACCAGAACCGCCGGCTGATGCAGCGATACAGGTCCGCATCCCAGCTGATCTGCTCGCCACAGTGGACGCCTGGATCGCCAAACAGCGCAAGCGCGTGAGTCGCTCCAGAGCGTTGCGGGCTCTTCTCATCGCTGCGCTCCGCAGCACGGGGGCCGTACAGGATTGACCACCGCACGTGGGCCCGGCAAGCGTCGCCCAGAACGACGGAAATGCGCTTGTGCGACATGCAGCGGCGCTCGCAGGCGTGGGTGGCGTCGCTTGGCCGCTATTTGTTAGAAATGCGGGTATCTACGTTCAGAGATATTCGACCGATGCCCTTACATGCTGATCATGACACCTTGGCGTGGGCGCGTCTGACGGCTCTCGGGCAGGAACTTGAAGACCTTGATCGGGCGATAACTCTGAGCGCGGCAGGCGCGCCTTTGCCATGGCCCATGGCCGAGGTTTTTGTGCGGCTCGCCGCCGCCGCTGAGGTTTGCGAGCAGCTGATTGCTGACCACGCTTCAGGTGGGGCCCGCGTTTCCGACAAGACCCTTAAGGAGGTGGCCGTGACACTGCGTATGGTGCGCGAAATAGCAACCGCCCTTGTGGAATTGGCTTGAGGGACACCGGTCGCGCGGGGTGACAACGCACGCAGACCGCTAGCGTATCATCTGCCAGATCATCAGCCAGACCACCATCAGGCAGCCGCCGAACATGATCGCGGCGAGGACCACGATTAGCGCCCATCGGACGAGCCCCCGCACCCGGCGCTTCCTTCCATCGTTGACTCCGATGACGCCGCTGAGGAACTACCCCCGCATGGCGCGCTGCTCATCAGCACGATCCTCCGGATGCAGATTGCCATGGTCCAATTGCCCGTGGACCGCGGGCCGGGCTCGCCATTCCCCAGAGCCCTAGACCCGGCGCCCTTCAGCGACCGTCTATAGCTTGCGTGTCGGAACCGATGCTGGAGGGGCCCCCGCCTGGCCGGGGCGTGTCTAAGCCGGGATTCCGACGCCGTGGTCGAAGGGCAACTCGGCTGGCGCTCATGCGTAAGCTTTAGGTCGCCGGCTCGGTCGCAATCCCGCCGGTGGGTCCGCACGACAGTCCCCTGCGGCCTACCGGTCGCCGTTTGCCCCGGTGGGCCCCGGCCGGTTCCCAAAGTGCGGCCGGGGCTGGGCTCGCCTGTACGCCGGGCCAAGCGTGTAAGGCCAAGCTCCTATTGTGGAGCCTCCATAAGGTGATAGCGTTATTTGGGGGCGGACGCAGATCTCAGCTTTCGTGAGCCAGTCCGGCAGTCCGGAGGGGCGACCTTGTATGATGAGGGTGATCAGGACTGGCGAGACAGCCCGCTTTTGGCAGCACTTTGCTACTCGCCATCGCCCTTTCCGCGGTCTTCGCCGCAGGAGCAGCCTGATCCATTTGATGCGCTGGGTCGGAATTTGTCTGGTACATGACTTAATAGCTTCGAAAGACCCACTGGTCTAACCTTGCTGTGCAGGCAAGGTGATTTCGATGTCTTATGATCTTGTAATTGGCCTCGCGGTGGCGATCGGCATCATCTGTGCGCTCTCAGGTTGCTACGGCGTTGTCTGTAAAGCCGCCCGTTTCAGACCGCTACAACTGGCCGCGCTCTGCTTCACTGCGGTAGCGCTGATCCTGCTCAGTGGGACTGGCCTCCGCCTGAGCGGGCATGAAGGTGCGGACCTGGGCCTTGCGTTCCTGTTTGCAGCTACAGTCTCGCAAGCCTGGATGGCGATCCGCGGCCGTGCTGGGCGTTGTTCCGACGTTGCCGCGCCCTCGGCTTAATTAGCGTTCGCGTTCCCACGCCACCTGTTTGGGCCCGAGCCGTTTCGCAGTTTCGAGCTCCCTTTCGGATGCGACCATGCAATTGCGTCCTTTGGGGGAGGGACTCCGGTGACCTTTCGGCGCCGGAGTCCCTTGCTGGCCGGCTAGCGCCCGGCCTATCGCGACGAACATCCTCGGGACGATTGTCCTCGCGCAGGCCCTTGAAGCTCGCCGCTGTCGGTCCAATTCGGCGAGGAGCGCCGAACCGGGTCGAGCATCGTCCTGGACGTTGATGATCCGGCGGGGGTCCTCGGATCTGCCATCTCAGCATCAGGTTGGCGGATCAGCCGCCAGCGTCCGGGCCGGCGGGGCCTTAATGACCGCCAGCGGATCGGCCGCCAGGTCCAACCAGGTGCGCGCGTCGGCGGCATCCAGGAACACCGGTTGGCGATTGTGGAGCACCGTCAGTTCAGATGAGCCAACCTTCGCCGGCAGGCAGCGAAACGTTCTTGAGGACAACGATTGTCGCGTATGTCTCGTCCGAACCATAGCTGAGGATCAGTCGGGCATCAGCGCCACTTTGCTCTGTGCGCCAGGAAACATCGCCCTCGATCCGGATGCGGTCGCCTTCGGACAGGTTGAAGTCCGTGATCACGTCCGGCGCGCCGTCGAAGGGGGCGGTATAGGCGTTCAGCGCCACGACGAAGACATCTGCGCCGTCGCCTCCGGTCAAGGTGTCGGAGCCCAGGTTGCCGAAAAGGAAATCGGCGCCCGCGCCGCCAATGAGGACGTCATTGCCTTGACCGCCGTACAGGGTGTCGGCTCCGGCGCCACCGTCGACTGTGTCATCCCCTAGATTGCCGTTAGCGTGGTCACTGCCGTCGTCGCCATACAGAACGTCGTTATCCTTGCCTCCATAGAGCCAGTCGTCGCGGTCCCAGCCATGAACCACGTCGTCGCCCTGGTTGCCGTTGATCGTGTCGCCCATCTCGGCGCCACTGACGGTGTCATTTCCCTCGCCGCCGAACATCGTGATGGCGTTCGGAGTGTCCATGGCGCCGTACAGCAAATCGTCCCCACCGCCGCCACCGATGAACGTCGTCCTGCCGTGCGCCCAAATCTGATCCGCGCCGGGGCCGCCTTGAAAGTTCTCGATGTTGGTCCAGTCGAGCGTCCAGGATTGACCCGTTGCCGGATCGTTCATCACGATCGTTCCGCCGAACCCGGTAGCGCTGCTGTAGTAGGAACTGGCCCGACCTTGCGGGGACCCGAAGTCTAGGAGGTCGTTTCCTCCGCCACCAACTACCTGGCGCTCACCGGAATATACGACAAAGGTTTGGTCGGCGTCGCTCATAGCAACCCTCGGTTCGTTGGGTGACAAACGCGACAGTCTTCACAACCCCATTTTGCGCCGTGTCGTCCAGATCATGAGGTAATTTTTCGATAATCGTTTGCCGATTTCGCCCTGAAGGTCGTGGCGCGCTGGGCATAACGTCCTCCTTGGCGCAGGCGCCGCGTCGATAACGATTAGGCCTGCGCGAGCCCGCGCGTTACGTCGGTCAGCAGAAGGCTTTGTGCAACCACCGCAGGTCGCATGTTTCCGATGCGAGTGTTGAAAGCGCCGTACGGCGTTTCTACGAATAGGGTCTCGCCCTCGACGCGATAGCGTCCATGATGCTCGCGACCATCCACCATGACAGTCACAGGGCCCCAGGCTTGTTCAGCCATCGCTATTGTCCTTCGCAAGTTGCGGTTGGTTCCGCTCAATTGGCCAGCCTGGCGTTCTTCATTGTGGGACCGACGCCTCCGGGCACCGGCACGCTCGAGTTCGCATAATCGGAATTGATCACCAGGTTAGGCCCGCCGTTGGTCTTGATGGCCTTGGCGACAATGACCGTCCAAGCAGACTGATCCGCGATCTTATTCGTGCCTTGCACCGACAAGGTGGCGTCAGGCGCATAGATGACGCCCACGATGCTTCGCGCGGCGTCGCTCGCGAGGCCTAAGGTCCGAGTGTTGCCGCGCGCTGTTGCGATCACGAAACCGGCAAACGCTCCTGAGCGGCGGCCCGCAAGGGTCACAGACGCACTGCCGGTGAACTGGAAGTCGGCTGTCGAATCGAAAAGCAGGAACACGTCATCGCCGGACATGGCGCCGGTCTGGTTAAGCTGCAGCTGGCCTGACTTGAAGTAGTGCTCCCCCGGCGCAAGATTTAGCCTCGCCGTGCCTTTAACGGTGATGTTCCCGCAATGCAGGCCGGCCGGCAGCGTCGTCGTTCCCTCGGTGTACACGACGTCGGTTTCAATGCAGGCGCCCGTCGGCGCCGTCAGAGCCATACTGCTGAAGGGGTCGTCGATGACCGGCGCACTCGGCTGTGGCGCAGGCGTAATGCGCCCCGTAGCTGTCCCCGCGCTCTGCACCATGGCGGCCTGTAGCCAAGCGGTAGAGCCCACCTGAATATCGGAATTGGAGTCGACCAAACATTTTGCGGCGGTGAGCTGGGATGTGCCGCCCATTTGCAGCCGGTCGCCGCTGTCCTGACCGATGCTCAACACACACAGAGGGACTTGTCCCATCGGCGAGGCCCCTGCGGCGAGGCGCAAGGGCCAGCCGCCAGGGGGCAGGAGGCTGCCGAAGAACGACATCCGCCGTCCCTCTAGAACCACCCTGACGCTCTTACCATCGGGGGCGATGATGGTGGTCACCGTGTAATCGCAACGCGACTTCAGCTCAGCGAGCTGAATGTCGAGATAGGCGCGCGTGCGTTCCGACAGCGTCGCCGGCTCGGTCACCCCGAGCTGCTGAGCGGCCTGGATCGCCGCCTGGTCCAGCACGTCCTGGATCTTGCCGCGATCGGCGCTCACAGACACCAGATCAATCGCACCGACCGCCAGCGTGATCACCGCCGGCAGCGCCAGCCCCGCAATCACCGCCATCCCGCCGCTGCGGTTTTGCAGGAAGCGAACAAGAAAGCGCGACCACTGCGGCGTCACGCATCGGCCTCCCTTCGGTTCGAAGGCGCTGATTTGCGCGCTCGTCCGCGGATGGCCACGACTGCTTGCGAGAAGCCTGCGAGCACCAGGAAGGCCATCGCGTAATCGGCGTTCAGCCTTCCCCCGCCGGGGGTGTAGAGGAAGAGAAACATCTGCAGCAACGCGAGGCCCGTGAAGCACAGCCCCGCAACGTGCAGCGGTCGAAATGCCGGTGGCCGGTAGAGGTAGCCGTAGCAGTAGGCTCCGCCGCAGAGTAGCAGCACCGCCAAGCTCACCGACTGTAGCAAATCTCCCACAGTTCGCATTGCAACTGCCTCCCGTAGTAAGTTTACGGTGGCGCCAGCAGATTTATGTTGGATGAATCTAATATGTATGAAAGCCGACATAGCGGACACATATGTATAACAGTGGGCCCGATGGCGATTAGGCCTCTAAACCTCCCAATATTTTCTCCGACGAGATGAGTGATCAGTGATCATGTATTTGGCGCGTGTCGCCAGCGTCAGACCGGTCGGCAGCTTGACCCTCGCCCATCGGCATATGGCAGGTCCTGGGCCGTTCGTAGAAGCTCATCCAAGAGGGAGCACAGACCGAAATATCTTTTTCGGTGCCTGCTGCTTGGCGCCCCAGGCGGCGCGGTCCTTTGCAGGGCGCCCAAGACGGCGGCGATCACGGCTGAGTCGTGTATCCGACCGAACGCTCTCGGGCTACGATGCTATCGCTCCGACCTGCTGAGGGGCGGACCAGCGTCGGCTGCGGTCTGTCGAGCAGCTGCGGCCGACGCCGCGTCCGCCTTTGGCTCACGGAACTTCAACAAACTGCAGCTTTGCACGCCGAACGAACGATCTGTGTCGGGTGTTGTGGCGTTTCCAGCTGCCGTTCACGCCCCTCAGCGGGCGGCTGGAGGAACTCCGGCCGGGCAGGGGCGTGCTTAAGCCGGAGTTCCGACAAACGTCGAAGCAGGGACGAGTCCTTTGGCCCAGCGCGTTGGTAAGCCATGACGCGCACCACTTCATCGAGCAGCCCGGACGCAGTCTTCACTGTCAGGCTGCAAGTTCGTCTACCACGCGATCTCGTCGATGCTGTGGACGTCTGGATCGCAAAGCAGCCGCAACCCGTGAGCCGCGCCAAGGCGATGCGGAGCCTGCTCGTCCTCGCGCTCAAGACGCATCCCGAGGGGATGAAGCAATGAAGGCGTCTGCACTAACGTCGGCCACGTGACTGCGGTGGGCGCGATCGACTGTTACCTTCACGCGTTCGCTGGTCTCATCCCGAGCTGGCGGACGGCCGGCCGCGGGTCCCGCTAGTAACCCCCGGTGGCTCGCGGTCGGCGCTTAACTATGTGTTGACTGCCGACTCTTCGGGTGAGCGAGTGGATCGTGGTCCGATATGCTCCTGAGCATGGACCGCGCCGGTCGCGGCCGCCCCAGAAACTGCCGCGGCCGGCAGGGCGCCTCAACAGAATTGGGGGCGTGGCTAAGTTTGATTTTTAGATCGGCGGAACGGTTCAGCTTGGTCGGATTTCCGACAACGGGTCTGTTCGGGAGCCGGCGTCGCTCATGTATTTCGTCAAGGTCCATTATCCCGGCTCACGTGCCGTTCATGAGAGCCATAGCGTGGAGCGGGGCTCTGACGTGCTCGCGCTGATCCCGCGCCTGCTGGAGACCCACGGCGAGTGCGAGAAGATCGCCGTCTATGCCGACACGACGTTCCTGTTCGCGGTCGACTGCAAAGGCGATCGGCTTCCCGGCTGAAGGTGTATTGCGGACAGGATGCGCCGGGATGCCGCAGGCCCTATTAAGGAAGGGTTGAGTACGCCCTGAGATTTAAGTCGGGCGTTTTATCCGCCCGGGACCCGCAGTGTTCACGTCTAACGACATCATCTGGACGGTTGCCTTGGCCGCTGGCGTCTCCCTCTTCGGGTTGGCCGCTCACATCGCCTTGGGCGCGGGGGCGTTCTAGCGAACCAGCGGCGGCCGAGCGCTTCTAGCCTCGGGGTTCTTTAGGCATCGTCGCCGAACCTCTTTCCACTCAAGGCCAATTCCAAGGTCTGAACGTCGATCTCAACTCCATCGGGGTCAATAATCACCGCCGACCGACCGACCGCCTGGATGACTTTCGCCTTCTTCACGGCCTCTTCGGCGCTCGACGCTTCGACAACCCCCTCGCCAACCCTGATCTTGTACATGCCCATACCATAGCGGTTCGCGCCGCGAGGCGCGATGCTTGTCAACCAGGCCAGCCGAGTAGTCCCAATCAGATCGGCTAGCTCAAGCGCCTCCGGAAGTGGGCGTCTCCCGCCGCACATCCTGCGCCCGCTTATCCTCACGCAGCCCCTTGAAACTCGCCTGACGCAGCTTGCCGCCATCTGTCCATTCGGCGGTCAGCGCTTCTCAAGTGAACGTCGATTAGGTAGAGCTTCGCCATGGGAAGCTTCAGTGTAATTTACAGCGATGCGAAGGGCCGGACAGCCACTTTCCAGGCCAGGACGGCCGATGTGGCCGTGAGGCGAGCGCGCGCCCTTTTGGGCGCTGGCTATCGGGTCACAGTCTGGGACAAGACCGGCGCCAAGGTGGAGCTGGAGCGCGAGGGCGCGGCCTAGACTCCGATACTTGACGCGGGACCAAGGCCGCTGCCAGCGAGACCGCCCCAGAACGACACCGCACCTTCGGCTCAGGTGCTAGTCGTTGGCCGGCGACGCAGCCCTCCGGGCTCTGACGCCGCCAAGCTGGCGAGCTAGTTGTAGCGACGTTCTGCGAGCCGGCTGTGCTGCTGTTCCTCGGCGCTGCCCGCTGGGGACCGACGTGCCGCTCCTGGGTGAGCGCGCCTGACGCTCGAACTATTGCCCTGGGTCCATGCGGTCACCATAGGAGCTCTAGCGGAAAGTTCGAGCTTCGCTGTTCTCCGGCGACCGGGTGCTCAGTCCGTTCTGTCCCTGTTCCCGCTTGCGACGGTAACCGACCGGTGATTGCACAGCCATGCGCAGCGCCTACTTTGGCGGGAGGGCGTGTGGACAGTTCCCCCGTGACTTCCGGCGGCGCGCAATCTGCGAGCTTCCTATCGATTTGGCGGCTCGTCGCGATCGTACAGCTCGGCATTGCGGCGGAGGACCTGGCGTCGGCGGCCCCATGTGTTCCGTGCAGCCTCACGCAAAGCGCCGGCGGCCGCTGCCGAGCGGATAATCTGGGTTACGACATCGCCTGTCTCGTTAAGGCCACTCGTGTCCATCCCTCATCCCGCTCCGCCGCCGGATAGGGAGCTGCGGGCCTCCCTCAAAACTGCCTGCCGCAGCCCGAGCCCTGGCTGCGCAAGCTGGTGGCGCCTTTCAGGGCGCATTGTCGGCTACCAAGATCTGGCCGCGTTCTCCTTGTAGGTCGAGTGCGTGGAGGACGGCTTCAGCGGCCTCGATCGCCAAGTCCCTTGTGGCAAAGGGACCGCGCGCCTGGTGGAACCGAAGGTACCAGCCGAAGTCGGTCTGGAAGACCACGATTACCCGCACCGCCACGGTCTCCTCCCCTTGTGAAGAGCGCGGCGAGCTCGACTCGTTCCGGGCCGTAGCGGATGCTGACTGGCAGCTTGGAAGCGTCAGCACGCCGGAAGTCACAGCGACGAATCCGCAAACCTGTCTTCGTCCGAGCGCCCGTCTCGCGCGTTCCGTCCGCTTCGCAGGAGTACGACGTGGCCGAGCTCACCTTCCACCCACCCTTTGTCCCCCGGCGCGGAAAGATGGCTTCGCTCGCCTACGCGAAGGCCTACAACAAGTCGCGGCACGCCCACCCATCACAGCGCGCCGCCGGCCGGGAGGAGCTGGAAGCGGCGCGCGCGCAGCTAACTCGGGTCGAGACCTCGATCATGGACATGGTCGCCGGGCGAGGCGCCATGATGGCCGGTGTTGCGCGGATAACGGGTCAGCGACCCGAGGATCTCTGGAAGGCGTACCTCAGCGCCTGCGACAAGCTCGCGACGCACTACGGCTTCAGGAACTAGTCCTTGTCAGGGGAACGCTTGCGGTCGGCTCCCCAGTAAGAGCGACGATCGGCGCGTCGCCATTGGCGCGGAACACCGCCGCCAATCCGTTCGCAGCAATGAGCGCTCGCTCTTGCGTCCGGAATGGACCGAAAGCCCCTCCCGCATGGACGAACCAGGTGTCGCTCTTCCGCAGGACCCTGATGTGGCGGACGCGCATGCAAAACCTCTCAGAGTGGAAGCACCGGCGCCTGACGGTTTGTTCCGTCGCCCAACACGCCGTCGTCGTATCCCGCGCACGCACCCACTTTGCGCGATGGGTGTTTGTGCTGACGGGAAGGTTCTGACGTCGGTTCACGCCCATGCTCTTGCTCATCTTGCTGTCGTTCGGGATCGGCGCCTGGATGGTTGCCTGGGGGCTGAGGCGACGGCGCAGGCGGCGCAGACACCGTGGTACGTCGATCACCGAGTGGGTTAGTGCAAAGGAGCCGCCATCCGGTCAGCGGGCAGCTGGAGGAACCCCGGCCGGAGCGGGGGCGTGTCCAAGCCGGGGTTCCGACCAGGGCAATTGCGGCGGCCGAAATCGGTCAGGCGAGAGCTGCTCTGATCAACAACAAGCCGAAGACGAGAGCTGCCAAGGTGGCGATCATCAAGGCGTACACAACGTCCCTTTCGGTGCGCCGATTACGACGGCGCCGTCTTGGCGATGCACGTGAGCGGCGCGGCCCCTGGACCTGGCCTTTCCAAGGCGACGGTTCTGCAATGGGAAGCGCGCCGTTGAAGGTCGCGCTCATCGGCGGCGCGCTGTCAGCCGCTACCTCATCAGCCGCTGCGCCAGCTTTCCGTGAGCGATACACGGTGTCGAGGATGAACCTGAGATCGGGCGCGTCACCGTCCTCAATGGGCGCCGGAAGATTGTTCCCGCGCAGGTGATCGCCGCGGTCGTCACGCGTCATGCGCTCGAGAACGTGGTTACGCGATCGCCGTTCAGCGTACATCGGAGGCGGCGCGGAGCCCTACGGAATCGCAACCTCACGCCTCACATCTGTAGGGCGCTTGTCCTCACGCAGTCCTTTGAAGCTGGCCTGGCGCAGCTTTCCCCCGTCGGTCCATTCGGCGATCTCCGCGGCCGCCACCAACTGGGGTTGCACCCAGTGGATCGCAGATGTCTTCCGAGGCGGATCACCGTCCTCAAACGGTGAAGCCTTGACCTCGATTGCGCGCAGCCGGGACAGCAGGTCCGTGGCGTTGCGGCCGAAGCCAGTCTTCAGGCTGCCGGCGTAGCGCAGGCGCTCGGCCTCATAGGTCCCGACTAATAGGGCCTCGAAGGTCCCAGCCGGCGCCTGCCTCCAGCCGCCAATCACCACCTCCTGGCTCGGACGACACTTCGCTTTGACCCAGGTGTCGTCGCGTCCGTTGGCGTACGACGAGTCCAGCCGCTTCGAGACGATGCCTTCGAGCTTCAGGTCGCACGCCGACTGCAGCAGCGCCATTCCGCCAACCGGAAACGGGTCGACCTTTCGTAGTCGCGGCGGGCCGAGCTCCATGAGGCGGCTGAGCAGCGTCTTCCGGGTCTGCAGCGCATAGGGCCGCAGATCCTCGCCGGCGCCATACAGCAGGTCGAAGGCGAACAGCACCAGGTCGGCGGTGCGACCAGGCGTCAGCGCGGCGCGAAGCGCCGAAAAGCTCGGCTGACCTTGGCGATCCAGTGCGCAGAGCTCCCCGTCGATGATGCAGTTCGGCAGGGCGGCCAAGTCCGCGGTGAGCTCCGGCAGGCGATCAGTCCAGTCGAAGCCGTTGCGGGTGTAGAGCGTGGCCCGGCCGCCTTCCACGTGCGCCTGCAGGCGGTAGCCGTCGAACTTGATCTCATGCACCCAGGCCGATCCAGTGGGCGGCGTGGCGACGAGCTTGGGGTGCTGGAAGGGCACGAACCCGGGCATCGGCGGGTCGACGTATTGCCGTCGGCTACGGCTGAGGCTGCCACTCTGACGAGTCGGCGCCATAGGAACCTCCTGGGCGAGTCCCGACTCTGAGTCAGGACTCGTGGAGGGAGTTCCGCCATGCGGGCGCAACTTAGAAGATTCATCGGCGAACGGATGGATGGCGACCCACCAGGGGGTGAGGCCGGCCACTTCTACCTCTGTTGCGCGTGCCAGCAGCCAGTCGACAAGCGGGACCTAGCAGCCGTGTTTCACCACGAAGAGCCCGGCCACGAACCGCTGCCAGTCGAGGACGCCGAGCGCCTGCTCAGGATCTCCGAGCAACTCAGGGCGGCGCTGGCGAATTAACGTCTGTGAACGGACGGAAGCAACGGCACATGCGACCTGACGAAACCCGGCATATCGAGCCCGACGATCATGAGATCGACCTGAAGGACGAAGGGCAGGTCCGCTATTGGGCGGAGAAGCTCGACGCTACAGCCGATGAACTGAACCAAGCCGTTGAGGCTGTCGGGCCGAACAGGACAGCGGTCGCAATCTGGCTGGGCAGCGCCGACGCCGTTTAACGATCAGGCGGCGTCAACCGCTTGGCATTGATGAACACCCTCGGGGCTTTTGCGATTGCCCGCTGCCAGCCAAGCGTTCTCCATTCTGCGTGTGCACACCCGGCATCTCCGACGGCCGGAGGGGTCGACATAGGTGTTGGCTTCGTCGAACGGATGGCCGCGCTTACAGGAGGTCTTGCGCGCGTTCTCGGCGCAGGGGCCGGTCCCGGCAAGAATGGCGGCTCCGCGGGTACTGGTCGCCATGTGCTCCAGCTCACAACAATCCT
>JADMIO011276623.1_pt1 | contig 17262 bp, 14 predicted proteins | sample 8958161 | NCBI WGS metagenome assembly JADMIO01 (sample SAMN16585339, study PRJNA669376) | soil metagenome | isolation source: Crop rotation soil | place: USA: Cullars Rotation, Alabama | collected 2011
TCGAGCACCGCCGGCGTGGGCTGGTCGGCGAGGAGTCCGTCGAGGGCGAGGAGGAACACGGTGGCGCTCTCCTCGTCGCCAAGAACGTCGGCAACACACCTGAGCGCGACCTGGCGGTGGCGCGCCTCAAGCTCGGGATCCACCCGCTCGCAGACATCGTGGAACTCGGCCGCCATCGGGGCGCCGACCATTCCCTCCCAGGGCTCGACCACCATCGCCCGGCAGACGCCGAGTAGGCGATCGTACGGGGTGCCGTTGCCTGCGGCGGCCTCCCGCGCGTCGGGGTGTCGCGCCACGAGCCAGTGCGCGAAGACGGCGGTGAAGACTTCTTCCTTGTTCCGGAACGACTTGTAAAGGAGGGTGCGCGAGATGCGCGCGCGCTTCGCAATGTCGTCGAATGACGTCTTCGCGAAGCCGAAGTTGAGAAAGCACCATTTCGCCGCGTCGAGGATGCTCACGCGGCGCGCATCGGCCTCCTGTTCGGTGATCCTGAGAACCATGGAGACATTTTGACAATTGTCGTATTTTTTGTCAAGACGTTTCCGATACGAGCTCCTTGATCCGACTAGCGGACCGGGGGACTGGCTCAGTTACTCAGGGCGCGAAGCGCGCTAAGCCTTTGCCGCTTACGGCAAAGGCTCGCCGATGAAACGCGCGAAGCTCCTCGGACTGAAGCGGAACGCGGCGGTCGTGCTACGAAACGTCGGCCCGTAGCACGACGCTCACGTCCGCGTCGTCGCGGCGCGAAGCGCCTCCTCGACGACCACGGTCACGATGCGATCGCGCGTCTCCGGCGACATGCCCGACGGCAGCTCGACGTCGACACGGATCCGGCGCGCGACCGCGTCGGAGGACGGAAGCGCAGCCGCACTCTTCGCCGATGCGGCACCGCCGGTCGTCTCGCCCTTCTTCACGTCCTTGTAGACGTCCCACGCGAACTTCGCGACGGTGACCACGAATCCGCCGAGCGCGAGCAGCGAGAACGGCTCGTAGGAGGTCGGTTCGCCGCTGGTCGTGCCCCCCGCGAGCGCGCTCTCGGTGCGAGCCGGGAGCGCGGGATCGAGCTCCGTGAGCCGCATGGCGGACCGGCGGGCGATCTCGGTGGCGGATTGATCCACGATGGACGTGCGGTCTTCCGGCGGAGAGGTCATTGGCGACGCTCCTCGAGCGTGGGAGAGTTGGGCGGCGAGAGCTGCGTCAGCGCGCCGCCGACGGCGGTGCGGACCACCGCGGGCAGCGGCTGCCCGCTCACCTGAAGCCAGGCGCGCTCGAGCGCCGGCAAGCCACCGGCTGCGGCCGATCGGCGAATCAGGTTCTGAATCAACGACTCGTCCGCTACATCAGGCGACTGCTCCAACAGGACGGCGCCCCGCACGGTCCACGCGAGCGCTGTCCTCGCGTCGCCGAGGGCCTCGGTGACGGTCGCGAGGGCGCGATAGCTGATGAGTGCCCCCGCCGGGTTGTTCTGCGTTTCCTCGATCTTGAGCGACCGTCGGAACCACGCTTCCGCGCTCGCGTAGTCGCCGCGTTCCTGCGCCACCAGGCCGAGCTGATGGTACGAGATCGCAAGCCCGTCCTGGGCTCCGAGCGCCTCTCCGAGCACGATCGACTCGCGATAGGACGCTTCCGCCGCATCGAGATCGCCACGATTCAGCGCCAGCCCGCCGAGCTTGTTGTAGGTGAGAGCCATGGCCGGTCGATCGTCGAGCTTCTTCCTGACCTCGAGCGCCTTGAGGTACCACGCCTCCGCGCCACTCCGGTCGCCACGCAGCTCCAGGACGGTGCCCATCTGATCGTAGGCGTTCGCCATCCCCGCCGAGTGGCCGAGTGCCTCCCTGATCATCAACGACTTGCGATACCACGATTCCGCGCCGACGAGATCGCGACGGTCCTGCGCGAGCCTTCCGAGGAGATGATACGAGAGCGCGAGCCCGGCGCGATCCTCGATCGACTCCTCGATCGCGCAGGACCTTTGGTACCACTCTTCGGCCTCATCGAGGTCGCCGCGCTCGTGCGCGACCATGCCGAGCTGGTGATACGAGGTCGCCAGCGAAGGCCGGTCGCCGAGCGCCTCTTTGATCTCCATCGCTTTTCGATACCATGCCTCGGCGCCGCGCAGATCGCCGCGCTCGTGCGCAACGATGCCGAGTTGGTGGTACGAGCTCGCCAGCCCGGGACGATTGCCGAACTCCTCTTCTATTTCGAGCGATGCGCGATACCACCGCTCGGCGGAGTCCATGTCCTGGCGCTCGTGGGCCACCATGCCGAGCTGATGGTAGGAGCTGGCGAGTCCCTTTCGGTCGCCGAGCATGTGCTTGATCTCGAGGGACTTGCCGTACCAGTCCTCCGCCGCGACGAGGTCCCCGCCTGCCAGCGCCACGATCCCCAACTGATGGTAGGCGACCGCCAGCCCGGCCTGGTCGCCGAGCTCGGTCTTGAGCTCCAGCGACTTCCGGTACCACTCCTCGGCGCCGGCGAGGTCGCCGCGGTCCTGCACCACCATGCCGATCTGGTGATACGAGCTGGCGAGTCCCGGCCGATTGCCGAGCTGCTCGTCGATCTCGAGCGACTTGCGGTACCAGGACTCCGCGCCGACCAGGTCCCCGCGCTCCTGCGCGACGTACCCACGCGTATGCGTGCAGACCGCGGCCAGCCGGAGGCTGTCGATGTCGGTGCGTCCATCGATCGCCGCGAGCAGCTCCGCGTGGACGCGATCGCTGCCCTCCAGATCTCCGGAGAGGGCGGCGGCGTTGGCGTCGTGCACGACGACGCCCGCCCAGAGGCGACCCGCGTCCGTCGACAGGTCGGGCGCCTCTCCTCGCGCCCCTTCGACGCGCCGGCGCACGCGATCGACCCAGGCTCGCGCTTCCTCGCGGAGGCCGCGTACCTCCAGATGCGGCAGCAATATCGTCAGCAGCTTCCCGGCGACGTCGAACACGCCCGCATCGAGCGCGCGGCCGATGGCGCCGCCGAACGTGCGCCGCTCGGCGGTCAACACGGCGACCGCGGTGGCAGCGCTTTCGGCATTTCGCTCGTGCTGTGCGATCCACATCGCGAGCTCCGCATGCGCGCGCATGCTCGCACGAAATGCGGCGGCGTGCTCCTGCGCGTACTCGGCGCCCGCTTCGCCCTGCCAGAGTGCCGTGAGATAGTGAGGAAGCGCCGGATGCAGTCGATACATGCCGGCACCGAGCGCCGTGAGCAGGCCGACCTCGACGCCTCGATTGGCCGTTCCCTCCCACGCCGCGCGGTCGGCGCCTTGGAAACGCTCGGGCGTCTCGGCGTGCGCGGAGATCATCGCGAGCACGTCGATGTCGGCGACATCGTCGAACAGCGTGAGCGCCGGAAGCCGCCGTCGATCCTCGTCCGGGAGGTGGCGCAGCGAGTAGTGCACGCAGGCCGCGAGCGACGCGAGTCGTCCTTCGCCGGCGCCTTCCGCGAACGCCGGCGGAAGCGAGCGCACGCCACGCACGACGGCGAGCAAATCGGTCGGCGAATCCACATCCAGCCGAGGGAGCAGCAGCCGCATGCTGAGCGGGTGACCGCCGAGCGCTTCGAGCAGCTCTCCGAAGGCGCGCTCCTGGCGCCGGATCTGCGCGCGCGGGTACGGCGCGAGCAACTGATCGGCGTAGTGCGCCGCGTCGACCGATGCGAGGCCGCCGACCGCGATGCGTCGGATCTCCGCCCCTCCGAGCCACGACTCCGGCGAGCGACTCGTGAGCAGGACGCCGCCCGCCCCTTCGCGCGCGACCGCTCCGAGAAACGCGCGGAGCTCCGCGCGCTCGTTGTCGCCAAGCGGTGGCGTCACACGCGCCGGATCGGGGAGTGAGTACACCGTCTCGACGTTGTCCCACACGAGCAGGATCCGATGGCGGCGCATCACCTCGAGGAGCACGGCCGCACGAGCGGCCGGCTCCGGGTAGTCGCGCACGAACTCCGGCCCGAGCAACCGCAGGCCGATGCTCGTCACCACACCCGAGAGCCCGAAGCTCGGAATGCCCGGCTCGAACGAGTGGAAGAAGACCGCGCGCGGGTCGTCGAGCCCACCCGTGCTCGAGAGCCAACGCGCGAACGCTTTCGCGAGCTCCGTCTTGCCGGTGCCACCGGGACCGTGGAGCACGACGACGTGCTGCGTCCGGAGCGCGATCTCGAGCTCGTGAAATTCCCGGTCCCGTCCGATGAACGTCCCGACGGGATCGAGCGAGCCCTCGACGTGCTCGCCGGGGCTTGCGCCGTACGGCGCATTCACGGGGAGCGCGTGCGTTCGAATGCGCGCCAGCGTATCCGCGAGCGTGCCCGCGCGCAGCGCCGGCTGCGGCTTGAGCTGCGGGAAGCGCGCCTCGCCGCGCGAGTAGATGACGGGCACCATCCAGTCGTCGAGCGGCAGCGGGCCCTTCGGGCTCGGCCGCCGGTCGGCCCGGTGCATCTGTTGGCGTCCGGCGCGTACGGCCTGCTGTGCGCTCTCGCCGTGAAAGAGCGATTCGTAGAAGCTGGCCACGAACTCGGCGGCGGCGACCGCGTACACGCTGTAGCTCATCGCGACGACCGCCTGCGCACCGCTCTGCAGCACGCGCGTGGCGACCGTCGCCTCGGGTCCGGCGACGCCGTCCGCGGAGATCTGCCCCGAGCGACACGCGTTGAGCACGAGCAGCGGAACGCGCGCGTCGGCGAGCACCTGTCCCACGTCGGTGGCGGATATCGCTTCCGGTCCGCCGGTGGGCTGCTCGAAGAGGAGCACGCCCTCGGGCGCGAGGTACTGGTGGCGCGACAGGCGCGAGTCGCCCACGGATCGTCCCGTCGCTGCGGCGCGGACGCCGAAGTCGCCGTGTCCGTCGAAGTGCACCATGCTGTAGGGCGCGCCGACCTCGCGCGCTTCATGGAGCTTCGAGCGGAACGCATCGAACGTCGGCGGCCGGAGCACCTCCAGCTCGACCTTTCCCGCGACGGCACCGAGCCGTTCGAGCAGCGGACGTGCGACCATGCCGTAGGCCACGTCGCGTGGTCCGGCCGGTCGCGCGATCACCATCAAGACTCGCAGCGTCTCGCCCGGGATCTCGGCCGGCGCATCCGGCACGCGCGTGGTTCGCACCACCGGCGCGCTGAGCGCGAGCGGCTGCCCCCGACGCTCGGGGTCGTGCAGCAGCTCCCACGGAAGCCCGAGGAATCCGGGGCTATCGGATTCCAGCCAGAGCTCCCATCCGCCCGCGGCCTCGCGTGCGCGCGTGTACGCCGTCGCCCCTGGAGTCCCGGGCGCGAACAGGCTGGCGAAGAGTCGCTCGCCGAGTGCGGGCATGCGCCCGGCGATCTCCTGGCCGCGCGTCTCGTAGACGGCGTAGGGCGCCTCGAGATACGCCTCCAGATACCAGCGCAGATCTTCGAGCTCGCCCCGGTCCAACGGCACGGCGAAGGAGTACGGAGCGCCGACCGGATCGGGCAGTGCGTTCCCCCGGACGAGCGCGGCTTGCAGCTGGCCGGCACTCTCGGAGATGAGAAGACGGGTCGCCATGCGGACCGCCGATGCAAAGACGTGGGGCACCGTCGCAGCGCCGCAATGGTGACGCAGCGCACGATACGGCGGAAGCGATGGGACGGCAATGCGCGGAGCGGCGTGAGGTCACCGCGCTCCGCGCGTGGCTCACTCGTCGAGCTCGCGCGTCATCTCGATCATGGTGCGCCGGAAGCCCAGGCGCTCGAAGAGTCGCTGCGCCGATGCGTTCGGCGCGGCGGTCATGAGCACCACGCGCGGCGCCCCCCGCTCGCGCAGCGCCGCGAGCGTCGCCTCGAGCAGCCGCCGGCCAACCCCATGACCCTGCTCGGCGGGATCCACGACGATGTCGTGCAGCACGCCGGCCGGTCCGCGGAGCGCCATGTAGTCGACGCCCTCGATGTCGGCGTACGTGTAGCCGAGCACGTGGCCCGCGCGCTCGGCGACGAGCACGATGGCGTCGGGGCGCTCGATCTCGCCACGCAGGAACTCGCCGTAGTGCTCCTCGGTGCGCGGCCGAGGCGCGAGGAAGCGCTTTCGGTCGAACGCGTGATGCTGGCCGACGAGGTAGGCGCCGAGCCGGCCGAGCGTGGTCGCGTCGGCGGGCGTGGCGCGACGGATCACCACTGCGGGTGTCGCATCGCGAGACCGATCATCGTCGAGCCGCGTCGTCATCCTGCGAAAGCTACATCGAACGCCGCGGCCGTCGCGGTCAGCGCCGTCGCACGATCACGAAGCGCTGTCCGTCGGGCGACACGTCGTACATGGTGTTGATCGAGCTCTGATACGGCGCGCGGAACAGCTCCTTCGTCGCCTCGATCAGCGGCGGCGCGTCGCCTTTGGCGGGGCCGAGCGAGACCGCGATGAGCGCGTCCTCGCGCCAGTAGTAGAGCTCACGCCCATCGGCGCGCCACACGGGATGAATGCCGCCGCCCTGCGAGAGCAGGACGCGCCGCCCCGGGCTCGTGAACGAATCGAGGTAGACTTCCGCGCGCCCCGATTCGTCGGACGTGTACGCGATCCACCGCCCGTCGCTCGAGACGCGGGCCGCCGACTCGTCGGCGCTCGTGGCGGCGAACGGACGCGCCGGCGATCCGTCGACCGGCTGCACGAGGATGTCGCCGCGATCCTCGCCCTTCTCCTCCGTCACGATGATCGCGCTGCCATCGCGCAACCAGTCGCTCGGGAACTGCGTCCCGTCGCGCGTGGCGACGACGGCGCGCTCGCCGCGGCCGAAGATCAGCATCGCGATGTCCTTGCCGCCCGGCGCGTTCACCGAGTACGCGATCCGCTTGCCGTCCGCGGCCCACTGCGGGTCGTTGCCGTCGCCATCGTCATCGGTGAGGCGCTTCGTCGCGCCGCTCTGAAGGTCCGCGACGTAGATGTCGCTCGAGGTGCGTCCGGGCCCGAAGGCGCCGAACGCGATGCGGCGTCCGTCGGGAGAGAAGCGCGGCGTCCACGGGCGCGCGGCCTCGATCGAGCGCTGCGGCCGTCCCCAGCGATCGACGATCACGAGCGACGCATCGCCCTCGATGACCGGCGCGGTGATGACCTGCTGCGGGATCTGCGGTCCCTGCGGCGCCGGACCTCCCCGCGCCCACCACGCCGGCGTCACCGACGTGCGCGAGAGCGCCCAACCGCCGATGAGTCCCGCCGCGAGCGCGGCGATGCTCACGTAGAGCGCGGCGCTCGCGCCCACGGTGCGGCGACGCGTGCCGACGCCGCCCTGGTGACTCGGCACGCCGCGATCGCCCACGTCGTGGATGGCATGTCCCTCGTTCGGAAGCATCGTGAGCGCCGCCGAGAACGACGCCGCGCTCGCGAAGCGGTCGTCCGCCGATCGCGCGAGCGCGCGTCGCACCGCGGCATCGAGCGGCGGCGCGACGTCGGGTCGTCGCGCGAGGAGCGGCGTCGGCGCATCGTCCCCGGCGCGTCGCGCGACGGCCGGCGTCGACCAACTACGCGGCGGCTCGCCCGCGAGCATCTCGTGCAGCACGGCGCCGAGCGCGTAGACGTCGACGCGCGCATCGAGCACGCGCTCGCCCGACGCCTGCTCGGGCGCCATGTACTGCGGCGTGCCGAGCGTGAGCCCGGTGCGCGTGAGCCGCTCGCCGCCCGACTGCTCGAGCGCGAGCGCGATACCGAAGTCGGCGACGAGTGCGTGTCCGCCGCGCAGCAGCACGTTCTCGGGCTTGATGTCGCGGTGGACGACGCCCCGCGTGTGCGCGTGGTCGAGCGCATCGGAGACCTCGCGCGCGAGCCGCACGGCTTCGTCGACCGGCAGGCGTCCCTCACGCTCGAGGCGCGCGCGCAGCGTGCCGCCGTCGACGAACGGCATCGCGTACCAGAGCAGGCCGTCGGCGCTCCCCGAATCGAAGAGCGGCAGGATGTTCGGATGCTGCAGCGACGCGGTGACACGGATCTCGGCGAGGAAGCGCTCCGCGCCCACGGTGCGCGCGACCTCGTCGCGCAGCACCTTGATCGCGACGAGCCGGTCGTGCCGCACGTCGCGCGCGAGATGCACGCTCGCCATGCCGCCGCGCGCGATCTCGCGCTCGATCACGTAGCGCCCGGCGAGCGCCGCGGCGAGTCGGCGCGCGAGCGGCGTCGGCGCGGGCACGCCTGCATCGAGCGGTGCGGCGAAGGTGTCGCTGAACGTCTCCATGAACGGACGCTCGAGGAAGTCGTCGTGCGCGTCGTGCGCGAAGAGCGACTCGACTTCGTGGCGGAGCGCGTCGTCGGCGCCGCACGCATCGGCGATGAACGCCGCGCGCTCGTCGGGCTCGCAGGCGAGCGCCGCACGCACGATCGCATCCACGATGCGCCAGCGCTCCGGCGTCATCGCGCTCGACCGCTCGGCCGCGCGCATCGCATCGATGGGCGTCGTCATGCGTCGAGCTCGCGACGGAGCCACATGCGCGCGACGGCCCACTCGCGTCCGACCGTCGCCACCGAGACGCCGAGCGCCTCGGCGGCTTCGGGGATGCTGAGCCCCGCGAAGTATCGCAGGTCGATGAGCCGCGCCTTCTGCGGATCGAGCGCCGCGAGTCGCGTGAGCGCGTCGTCGAGCGCGAGCAGGTCGACGGCATCGGGCGCGTCCGCGCGCTGCGGTACGTCGACGTCCCCCACGGCGCCGTGCTCGGCCGCGCCAAGCGTGACGCGCACCGCCGCGCCGCCGCGCTTGAGCGCGCGGCGCGTGCGCGCGTGGTCGACGAGCACGCGGCGCATCATGCGTCCCGCGACGACGAGGAAATGCGCGCGGTTCTTCCAGTGCGCGTCGTGCTGCCCATCGAGCCGCAGCCATGCCTCGTGCACGAGCGCGGTCGGCTGGAGCGTGTGCGCATCGCCTTCGCGGCGCAGGGCGCGCCGCGCCTCGCGGCGCAGCTCGGCGTAAAGGATCGGGGCGAGCGCCTCGCTCGCCTCGAAGTCGCCCGCGCTCCATGCGCGTAAAAGCTCCGTCACGCGGTGCGCGTCGGGCGGGGGCGCGTCGATGATGGGCGTCTCGTACGCCGGCGATGCGGGCGTCTCGGGCGGTGTGGGAACGGGCATGAGCACTGGAAGCGTGAGAAGGCCCTTCGTGTGTCCCATTCGACACGCGCCGCCGTGAGTGGGTTTGGCCGCCGATTGCGCGGTATGGGAAAAGGCGCCGATGGCGCGCCCGATCCACTCACGGAGGACACGATGCTTACGACGGGATATCGCGCGATCGTTTCACTCGCGGTCGTCGCGCTGCTGCCACTCGTCGGCTGCGCCCGCCAGACGTCGACGGCGATGGCGGACTCCGAGTCGTCGCAGGCGACGCCGGTCACGATTCGCTTCGACAACGATGCCATGGTACCGGTCCGGGTCTATCTGATCGGCAATCGACGCGAGTGGGCGCTGGGCCGTGTCGAACCGGGACAGGAGACGCGGCTGCGCGTGCCGGAGGAGTCGTTCGCCGAGCCGGCGGGCACGATCCGCCTCGCGGTGCTCGCCGACGCGACGCCGTCCGTGCGCGCGGCGCTCGATCCGCGCACCGCGTTCGCGGTCGCGCAGCCGGTGTCGACGATCGCGTCGCTGCGCTGGCGCTTCTCGGCGGGGAACGCGGCGCCGCCGCAGCTGACCGTGATCGGACCGGATCGGGCGCGACGCTGAGCGACGTGACCGACTCGGCGTCGCCGGCACGTCAGCTGCAAACGCGAGGCGCGAGGACTTGCGCTTCCCGGCGCGCGTGCCCGCGGCGCTCGGTGGCGAGCCATGCGGCGACGACGACGAGCGCCGTCACGACGCCGAAGGTGATGCGCGTGGCGCCGGCGACGCTCGCAGCCGGCGCGGACGCCGCGTCGCGCGTACCCGACGCCCACGCGAACAGTGCGCCGAGGAGCGACGCGCCCGACACGAGGCCGAGGTTGCGCGAGAGTCCGAGGAGGCCGGCGATCACGCCGCGCACCTCGGGCGTCGCCGATGACGTGATCGCCGCGGTGTTGGCGGTCTGGAAGAGCGCATAACCGGCCGTGAGGATCGCGATCGGGATGACGTAGCCCGCGACGCCGGCGTGTCCCGCGAGCGCCGCCGTCGCGAGCGCGCCGATCGTCATCGCCGCGAGCCCGACGCGGGACACTCGCTGCGCGCCATGCCGGTCGGTGAGGCGACCGGCGGGCACGCCCGTCAGCGCGGTCACGACCGGCCCGACCGACATCGCGAGGCCGACGAGCGCCGGCGACAGCGCGAGCGCACGCGTGAGGTGGAACGGGCCGACGACGAGTGTCGCCATCACGACGGCGGAGACGAGCGCGTTGGCGAGGAGCCGCGTGGCGAGCGCGCCATCGCGGAGCGTGGCGACGGGAAGGAGCGGCTCGTCCACGCGCAGCGAGCGACGGACGAAGAGCGCGGCCCCCAGCATTGCGAGCGCGAGCGACGCGGCGCTCGACGAGGAGAAGCGACCTGGCCCCGGCGTGACCCCGAGCGAATAGGCAGCGAGCGTGAGCGCGAGGAGTGCCATGCCCACGGCGTCGATCGGACGCCGCGTCGACGCGCGCGTGCGCGCATCGCGGGCCAGGCAGTGCGCCGCGAGCGCGAAGGCCGCGGCGCCGAGTGGCACGTTCACGAGGAAGACCGCGCGCCATCCCACCGCGGCGACCAGCACGCCGCCGAGCGATGGGCCGAGTGCCGTCCCGATCGCCGACATCGTGCCGAGACCACCGAGTGCGCGCCCCGTCCGGTCGGGGGGCACGGCTTCACCGACGAGGGCGAGCGTGAGCGCCATCATGAGCGACGCGCCGATGCCCTGGACGGCGCGGGCGGCGACGAGCATCGGCAGCGATGGCGCGAGCGCGCAGAGCAGCGACGCGATCGTGAAGGTCGCGATCCCCGCGAGGAGCAGACGGCGACGACCGAGCGCATCGCTCAGCCGACCCGCGCCGACGACGGATGCCGTGACGGTGACGAGGTATGCGACGACGACCCACTGGACGGCGTGAAAGGAGGCGCCGAACGCGCGCGCCAGTGCGGGTAGCGCGACGCTCGCGGCGCTCGTGCCGAGAGCGGCGAGGAGGACGGAGAGCGAGAGGGCGGCGAGTGCGCCGTTCGATGGGAGCGAGACGGTGCTCGTGGCCCGAGTGAGACGTGCGAAGGCGTGCGGCACGGTGTGCTCCGGTGCGGTGTGGCGTGTGGTCTGCCGCAGGGTAGCCGTGCCCGTGGCGTGGCGGAACGCGCACGAATCACACGATATTCGTGCACGCGACGCCATCTCTCGTTTCTTCATCCAGTGACGCCACGTGCCCCGTCCGGACCTCAACCTCCTCGTCACGCTCGACGTGCTGCTCGCCGAGGGAAGCGTCGCCCGGGCGGCGCGCCGGCTGCGGCTCAGCCCCTCGGCCATGAGCCGTGCGCTCGCCCGGCTGCGAGGCGCCACCGGGGATCCGCTCCTCGTGCGCGCCGGTCGCGGCCTCGTGCCGACGCCGCGCGCGCTCGAGCTCCGCGACCGCGTCGGACAGATCGTGCAGGACGCTCAGGCCGTGCTACGCCCGGTGGAGCGACTCGATCTCGTGCGGCTCGAGCGAACGTTCACGCTGCGCACGAGCGAGGGGTTCGCCGAGAACTTCGGTCCCGCGCTCGTCACGCGCGTCGCCGCCGAGGCGCCAGGCGTGCGACTGCGCTTCGTGCAGAAGCCCGACAAGGAGAGCGGTCCGCTGCGCGAAGGCGTCGTCGATCTCGAAACGGGCGTCGTCGAGCCGACGACCGGACCGGAGCTGCATGCGCGCGCCCTCTTCACGGATCGACTCGTGGGGGTCGTGCGCCCGGAGAGCCCACTCGGCCGCGGCACGGTCACCGCGGCGCGATACGCGGCCGCGCAGCACATCAACGTGTCGCGCGGAGGGCATGCGCGCGGCGAGGTGGATGAGGCGCTCGCCGCCCACGGGCACGCTCGGCACATCGCCGCGATCGTCGACGGCTTCGCGATGGCGCTGGCGCTCGCGCGAGGATCGGATCTCGTCGCGACCGTACCGGAGCGACACACCGGCGTGCTGCGCGCAGGCATGCGCACCTTTCCGCTGCCGGTGTCCGTGCCGTCGTTCGCGGTCTCGCTGCTCTGGCATCCGCGGCTGCACGCGGATGCGGGGCACCGTTGGCTGCGGCGCGTGGTACAGGAGGTGTGCGCCGAAGCGGCGTGAAACGGGCGCGGGATCGCGTCACCACGACGACGTCGGCCCTGATAGTTTCCACGCCTCGATGCTCTCGCGCCGCTCGAACCCACTCATCTCCGTCGCGTTCCTCCTCGTCGCGATGTCGTCGGTGCAGATCGGCGCCGCGATCGCGAAGCGCACGTTCGACGTCGTCGGCCCGATCGGCGCCGTCGCGCTGCGCGCGCTGTTCGCGGCGCTCGTGCTCGGCGTCATCGTGCGGCCGTGGCGCGCGCGGCGCACGCGCGAGTCGTGGCGCTCCGTGATCATCTACGGCGTCTCGATCGGCGCGATGAACATCCTCTTCTACTCGGCGCTCCGCACGGTGCCGTTGGGGATCGCGACCGCGATCGAGTTCACGGGCCCGCTCGTGGTCGCGGTGCTCGGCTCGCGGCGCGGCGTGGATTTTCTCTGGATCGCGCTCGCCGCCGGCGGTCTGGTCGCGCTGCTGCCGGTGGGCGGCGCGACGTCCGGGATCGATCCCGTCGGCGCCGCCTTCGCGCTCGGCGCGGGCGCGTGCTGGGGGCTCTACATCGTCGTCGGGCGCACGGCGGGCGCCGAGCACGGACTGCAGACGACGGCGATCGGATTGGCGATCGCCGCGGTCATCGTGCTGCCGTTCGGGCTCGCGGAAGCGGGGCTGTCGATGTTCACGCCGCGCGTGCTGCCGCTCGCGTTCGCGGTGGCGATCCTCTCGAGCGCCCTGCCCTACACGCTCGAGATGTTCGCGCTTCCGCGTTTGCCGACGAAGACGTTCGGCACGCTCATGAGCGCGGAGCCCGCGTTCGGTGCGCTCGCGGGGCTGACGCTGCTCGGCGAGCATCTCTCCGCGCGGCAGTGGCTCGCGATCACCGCGATCATCACCGCCTCGATCGGCACGACGCTCGGCGCATCGCAGGGGCTCGCGCCGCAGGGCACCGATCCGACGGTGGGCGATCTGGGGAACGAAGGAGTGCGGGAGTGAGGCCGCCTTACCGATCCACCATCGCCTGCTGTCGCTCGTTGTACCGCGGCCCCGACACGCGCTCCGGTGCGAGCGCCGAGTCGAGCATCGCCATCTCGTCGCGGGTCAGCGCGATCGACGCCGCGCCGATGTTCTCCTCGAGATACGTGCGTCGCTTCGTGCCGGGGATCGGTACGACGTCCGGTCCCCTGTGCAGCAGCCACGCGAGCGCGATCTGCCCGGGCTTCGCGCCCTTCCGCGTCGCGATGTCGCGCACCGCCGCCGCCGCGCGCACGTTCGCGTCGAAGTTCTCGCCCTGATAGCGCGGATCGCCGCGTCGGAAGTCGCCCTCGGGATACTCCTCCGCGCGCTTCACCGCGCCGGTGAGGAAGCCGCGGCCCAGCGGCGCGAACGGCACCAGCCCGATCCCGAGCTCGCGCAACAACGGAATGATGCGCGGCTCGAGGTTGCGCTCCCACAACGAGTACTCGCTCTGCACCGCGCTGATCGGATGCACGGCATGCGCGCGACGAATCGTCAGCTCGCCCGCCTCCGAGAGGCCGAGGAAGCGAACCTTCCCTTCGCGCACGAGATCACTCATCGCGCCGACGGTGTCCTCGATCGGGATCGTCTTGTCGACGCGATGCTGGTACAGCAGGTCGATGCGATCCGTCCGAAGACGGCGCAGCGAGCCATCCACGGCCTCGCGCACGTGCGCCGGCCGGCTGTCGACACCGGTGATCCCACTCGGCCCGAAGGTGAAGCCGAACTTCGTCGCGATCACCACGCGATCGCGTGCATGCGCGCCGAGCTGCTCGAGCGCCCGCGCGAGCAGCTCCTCGTTCGCGTACGGCCCGTACGCCTCCGCCGTGTCGAGGAAGGTGCATCCGAGCTCGATGGCGCGATGGATCGTCGCGACCGACTCGCGCTCGTCGCGCTCCTCGGGCGTGCCGTACGACTGACTCATCCCCATCAGCCCGAGTCCGATGGCGGAGACCTCGAGTCCCTGCGAGCCGAGCGAGCGAGTGGGCAGCATGCGTGTCCTCAGCGTTCGGGCGATGGCGACGCCGCGTACTGCGCATCGCTCACGTGCTCGAGCCACTCGACGAACGAGCCGTCGAGCGCTTCCTGAATGGCGATGTGCGTCATCGCCGTCGTGGGCGAGGCGCCGTGCCAGTGCTTCTCGCCGGGCGCGAAGACGACGACGTCGCCGGGCCGGATCTCCTGAACCGGTCCGCCGTCGCGCTGCGCACGACCCGCGCCCGCGGTGACGATCAGGACCTGCCCGAGCGGATGCGTGTGCCACGCCGTGCGCGCGCCCGGCTCGAACGTGACCGCGTTCCCGGCCGCACGCGCCGGCGCCGCCACCGGAAAGAGCGGGTCGATGCGCACGGTCCCCGTGAACCACTCGGCCGGGCCTCGGCCCGATGGCTGCGACCCGCTGCGCCTGATCTCCATGGCGAGGCTCCGTTTCGGTGGCCCGTTTCTGGGCGGGACGAGAATGCGGACCGGAAGATGCACGCGGAGCGGTGAGCTTGCGACGGCCACGGCACGCGTGACGACTGGCGCCACCGTCGAGAGCGCTCGATCATTGGCGTATCTGCGCCCTCACGCATGCCGTCCACCGATGACACGCCCCACGATCCGACCGCTCACGTGATCGCCGCCACCACGGCGCGCAACCGCAAGCACCCGGGCGACCCGCCGATGAGCGAGGGACTGTTCCGTCTGCTCGTGGAGAGCGTGCGCGACTACGCGATCTTCGCGCTCGACGCCACCGGCCACATCATGAGCTGGAACGCCGGGGCCGAGCGGCTGAAGGGATACAAGGCGAGCGAGATCATCGGCCGGCACTTCTCGATCTTTTACCCGCCGGAGCGCATCGAGGCGCGCTTCCCCGAGTACGAGCTCCAGGTCGCATCGCGCGAGGGGCGCTTCGAGGACGAAGGGTGGCGCGTGCGGAAAGACGGAACGCGCTTCTGGGCGAACGTCGTCATCACCGCGTTGCGCGACCCGTCGGGCACGCTCGTCGGCTTCGCGAAGGTGACGCGCGATCTCTCCGAGCGCCGCGAGTCGCAGGAGCGTGCCGTCGCGGACGCACGCCGCATCGCGGAGGTGGAAGCGACGAACCGCACGCGCAGCGAGTTCCTCGCGAGCCTCTCGCACGAGCTGCGCACTCCCATCAACGGCACCCTCGGCTACATCGGGCTGCTCGAGGTGGGCATCGGCGGCGAGCTCACGGAGCAGCAGCGCGACTACCTCGGCCGGGTGCGGCGCAGTCAGGAGCATCTGCTCCGGATCATCAACGACTTGCTGAACTACAGCCGCATCGAGGCGGGGCACGTCGCCTACGAGTCGGTGCCCGTCGTGATCGACGACGTCGTCGCGACCGTGCTGCCGATGGTCGAGCCGCAGGCGGTGGCGAAGGAGCTGACGATCGCGAGCCCGCCGTGCGATCCGACGCTCGTCGCGCTCGCGGACCGCGTGAAGGTCGATCAGATCACGCTCAACCTCTTCTCGAACGCGGTGAAGTTCACGCCGGGTGGCGGCCGGATCGAGATCCAGTGCTCGCGGGAGGGCGCATGCGTCGCGATCGCGGTCCGCGACACGGGCCCCGGCATCGCGCCCGAGCATCAGGCGGACATCTTCGAGCCGTTCGTGCAGCTCGGCCGCTCGCTCACGAGCGCGCACGAGGGGACGGGTCTGGGTCTCGCGATCAGCCGCGATCTCGCACGCGCCATGAAGGGGGACGTGAAGGTCGCGAGCGTGCCGGGCGAGGGCTCGACCTTCACGCTGCTCCTGCCCTCGGCGCCGTGATCGCGGTCAGCTGACGTTCATCAGCGCGATCCCCACGAGCGTGATCGCGTACCAGAGCGCGAGGCTGAACACCGCCGTGCGCTGGAGGTGATCCCACGCGCGATGATCGTCGCCGGGCATCTCGCGCCGGAGCGCGCCCTCCGCGCGCGTCATGACGACGCCGTTCGCGAGCAGCGCGACGAGGAACGCCATCTTGAGCCAGAACACCCACGAGCTCCAGAACGTGCTCACGTCGCCGAGGAAGAGCAGGATCCCGGAGACGAAGGTGACGATGAGGCCAATGAGGACCGTGCGGTGCACGGAGGCGAGCGCCTCGAGGTGCGACGAGCGGTCGTGCACCGCCTCACGCAGCGCGCGCATCGTCGCCCGATCGCTCGCGACGGCGAGGCCGCCGCCCATCAGCAGCCCGCCGACGTGCGCGAAGCCGACGATCACCTCGATCGGCTTGCTGTCGCTGTACAGCGCGCTCCACGGCGCGGCGAGATGGATGAGAAAGGCGGGCGCGGGCATCGCGGGTGCGCAGCGCGAAGGATGTGCCGGGCGACCGCGGCGCCCACGAAACCCGCGCGGCCGTCGCCATACCATCGCCGGCGCCGCCCGCGCACATTCCAGCAATGCACGCACTCCAGGATCTCTACCCCGACGACTTCTCGCACTGCTACGGGTGCGGGCGCCTCAACGCGCACGGGCTGCACGTGAAGAGCGAGTGGCACGACGGCGAGTCGATCGCGCGCTTCACGCCGCGCGCCGAGCACATCGCGCTCCCGGGCTTCGTCTACGGCGGACTGCTCGCCTCGCTCGTGGACTGTCACGCAATGGCGACGGCGGCGGCCGCGTCGATGGCGGCCGCGGGGCAGACGCCGGGCGTCGACCAGACGCCGCGCTTCGTGACCGCGTCGCTCAACGTCGACTACCTGCGACCGACGCCGCTCGGACCCGAGCTCGAGCTGCGCGCGCGCGCGATCGACATCGGGCCGAAGAAGGTGATCGTCGAGACGACGCTCTCGGCGAACGGCGCGGTGTCGGTGAAGGGACGCGTCGTGGCGGTGCGGATGCCCGAGACGATGCGCGCGACGCCGTCAGCGTGACGCGCCGAGCGCGCGGACGACCGTCGCGCGCGCGGTACGAAGCTCGGTGCGCGCGGCGCCGGCGAGCGCCCGCGCGATGAGCATCGCCGGCGAGCCGCTCGAGAAGACGCCCGCGATCGCCCACAGCTCGCGCGGCCCGAACGTCGGGCGGTCGCCGACGGCGTAGATCGGCTCCCATGCACCTGGGCGGAACTTCGTCTTGAACGCATCGAGCCCGGCGAAGTCGTAGAAGCGGCGGCCGTGCGCGCGCATCCACGTCAGCACGAA
>JADMIO010634610.1_pt1 | contig 17260 bp, 13 predicted proteins | sample 8958161 | NCBI WGS metagenome assembly JADMIO01 (sample SAMN16585339, study PRJNA669376) | soil metagenome | isolation source: Crop rotation soil | place: USA: Cullars Rotation, Alabama | collected 2011
GGCTCTGGCGATTTCCAGTAACTACGTTGCCATCAAAACCGGGCAGTCGGTCGGCAAGGAAAGATTCTATAATTATGTCCGTCAATTCGGGTTCGGCACGGCGACCGGAATCGAGCTTCCAGCCGAATCTCGCGGAATGCTGCGCTCCCCTGAAAAATGGAGCGGCGACTCGCTGGCTTCAATGTCGATCGGCTATGAAATAGGTGTTACCGCTTTGCAAAGTGCCGCCGCTTTTGCGACTATTGCAAATGACGGTGTAAGAGTAAAACCACACATCATAAAAGAAATCAGAGCAAGTGAAAGCAAAGAAACAAAGGCGACCGAATTTGAAAAAGCACAGGTTGTAAGTGCTGAAACTGCGCGTGGTCTTCGCCAAATGCTGCAAAAAGTTGTGCTTAGCGGAACCGGAAAACGAGCGCAATTGAACGGATATTCGTCTGCCGGAAAAACCGGAACGGCTTGGAAATACGATGCGAAACTCAAAAAAATCAATGAAGACAAATATGTTTCATCTTTCATTGGGTTTGCTCCGGCTGATAAACCTTCGTTGGTAATTGCGGTCGTTTTGGATGAACCGCAAGTTGCTTCGCGTGACGGCGGATATGTTTCCGCGCCGATATTTCGTGATATTGCCGAACAGATTTTGCCGGAATTGAATGTTGCGCCGGATGGAACGGTTCGACAGGATACGGCGGAAACTTTGATCGAAGAAACCGAAGTTAAACCAAATGCAAAATCGGCTATTAATACTGAAGAAAAATCGGAAAAGACCGGAAAAGATAATAATGATAAAGTTTCGCAAAACAGTGAAACCAAAATGACGAAGGACGGAAAAACGGAAATTTCCGATGATAAGAAAAACGCCGGTAAACCGAAAACCGTTTCGCTAAATACGAAACTAAAGAGTGATACGAAAAATAAATCATCAACTGAGAAGGCAAAGAATAAAACTTGAAAATTGAAAACGCCGCAAAATATATGAACGCCGAGACTCTCGGCATGCTCCCCGCTTTACTGAACACGGAAGTCAAAACCGTTGCAATTGACTCGCGTGATGTAAAAGCGGGTGACGTGTTTTTTGCGCTCTCACAGCCGGATTACAAAAATAACGGATTTAACGGCGATTTTGAAGATTCGCACAAATATATTCCTTCGGCTTTTCAAAAAGGCGCGATTGCCTGCATCGCCCGTCCCGACCGATTTGCGGAACACAAAGAAATTCTCGAACCGTTCAAAGACCGCATTTTATTAGTCGATGACACGATCTTAGCTCTGCAAAATCTAGCACATGGAGTTTATTTAGAATGGGATAAACCTATCGTTGCCGTGACGGGAAGTGCCGGAAAAACAACGGCTAAAGAATTAACCGCCCACGTTTTGCGAGCGAGCGGGCGGAACATTTTAAGTAATATAAAAAATTATAATAATGGTTTAGGACAACCCTTAACCGTTTTGCGTATACTAAGCGAAGACTCATTTGATGCAGCCGTTTTAGAGATGGGAATGTCCACCCCGATGAATGAAATTGCGCGTCTTTGTCGAATTACCCCCCCTGATGTTGCGGTCGAGTTGAACGTTTTACCTGTTCATGTCGAACATCTTGGTTCAATCGAAAATGTTGCGAAGGCGAAAGCCGAGTTGATTGAAGGAATGAAAGACGGTGGAACTGCTGTTTTGAATGCTGATGATCTTCGTGTGCTTGCGATGAGTGAATTAAGCAAGGGGAAGGTCATAACTTACGGCATTGACAATAAAGCCGATGTTTTTGCATCAGACATTCGTTTTGCGAGTTTTGGCGAAACGTCTTTTATATTGAATACGCCGAACGGCGCGGCGGAAGTTTTGTTTCCGTTGAACGGTAGACACAATATTTTAAACGCTTTGGCGGCTTCGACAGTTGGTTTGACATTTGGAATGGACACGCAGGAAATCGCCGCCGCTTTGCACACGGTCGCACCGCCGCCGCAACGCGGAGAAATTTTGCGGTTTAAGAACGGTTTTACGGTTATAAATGATTCGTACAACTCGAACCCTGATGCGCTCCTGTCGATGGTCAAGACTTTGGTCGAAGGCGGTTCGAGCGCGAAAAGAAAAATTGTGGTCGCAGGTGAAATGCGCGAGCTTGGAAATGATTCGGCGAATATTCACACTATGACAGGAAAACAAATTGCCGCTTTGGGCGTTGATTCGCTTTTTGGAGTCGAAGGCTTTGCCGCCAATTTGATCGAAGGCGCAAAGAACAACGGCTTAAGCAGCGTTAAATTTTATGAAAATTCAACTGTTGCGGGCGAAGATTTTATAAACGAGATTCAGGCAGGCGATTTAGTTTTAATTAAAGGTTCCCGCGGTGTCAAAACCGAAAAAGTTATTGAGAAATTGTTGTCAAATTTTGAATTGGAGAAGTAGTCGGTAAGGCAAAAGTAAAAAGGTAAAGGCAAAAGTGAAAGCTGGAGCTAAATATTTTAAAGCTTTGTTTATCGGCTAATAAGTGGAACGAGGATAATTAGATGATGGAGAAATCCAAAATCCAAAATCCGAACTCCAAAATCCGACGATGCTTTATTATTTTTTATATCAATTAATTTTCAAGCAATATGGTGCAAATAGCGAGTCGTATTTTTTCAAAGGCTTAAACGTCTTTCAATACGTCACTTTTCGCACGGCTTGGGCAACAATTACGGCTTTGCTGATCTCGCTTTTATTCGGCGGAAAAGTGATCAAGAAGCTGGCTGAATTAAAATTCGGTCAGGAGATTCGTGAAGAAGGTCCCGCATCGCATTACGAAAAGCAGGGCACACCGACGATGGGAGGAGTTTTGATCCTCGTTTCGGTCTTTCTTTCGACATTGCTTTGGGCGCGGCTCGATAGCGTCTATTTATGGCTTGCGCTTGGTGCGACAACTTCGTTTGGAATTGTCGGATTTATCGATGATTACATAAAGATCGTTAAAAAACGTAGTCTTGGACTAACGAGCAAGCAAAAATTGTTTGGGCAATTGATAACCGCTCTAATCGTTTGGGGAGTTCTTTTCTACATCGGAAATTATTCGTGGAATATAAGCATTCCGTTTTTCAAAGCGACTGCCATAACCGATCCGGCGATCAGTATTAGTTATGTCGGACCCTGGATCTATTTGGGTTTTATTATCTTTGTTCTTTTAGGTTCTTCGAATGCCGTAAATTTAACGGATGGTCTGGACGGTTTGGCAACGAGTGTCACATTTATTGCAATGTCGGCTTTAACGGCTTTAACGTATGTGGCAAGTGATAAACGCTGGGCTGATTATCTCGACATTACACATAAGCCTGAAGCAGCGGAATTAACAGTTTTTTGCGGCGCAATGGTAGGCGCAAGCCTCGGGTTTTTATGGTATAACTCGCCGCCTGCGCAAGTTTTTATGGGCGATGTCGGTAGTCTGGCAATCGGTGGCGCACTCGGTACGGTAGCGATTTTGACGAAGCAGGAATTTCTTTTACCATTTATCGGCGGCGTGTTTATTTTGGAAGCCGCTTCGGTGATGCTGCAAGTTTCGGTTTTTAAACTAACAAAGCGTGGCGGAAAACCGGGAACACGTATTTTCAAGATGACACCGCTTCATCATCACTTTGAAATGTCAGGCTGGAAAGAACCAAAAATCGTTTTCAGGTTTGTGATCGTGGCGATACTTTTTGCTTTGTTGAGTTTATCAACTTTGAAATTGCGGTAAGAATATTTACCACAAAGACACAAAAATCACGGAGGTTTATTAACAATCTTTGTGTCTCTGTGGTGAAAATAAAAATGAAACTTGAAGGCAGAAAAACTTTAGTTTTAGGCGCAGGAAAATCCGGCTTCGCATCCGCAAAATTTTTGGCGGAACGCGGTGCAACGGTCGTTTTGCATGATAAGCGGGAAGTTGAAAAATGGTCGGATGAAGCGCGGGGCTTGAAGGAGTCGCATAATATCGGACTGCTTTCGGGACAAATTCCTTCGTGGCTTTTAGATCAGATTGATCTAGTTGTCATTAGTCCTGGCGTTCCGACAAACACGTTTCCGGCGCGGTATGTTGATCGTAAAGACGGCGAAGTTATAGGCGAAATCGAGCTTGCCTATAGATTTTTGAAAGGTCGGATCGTCGGCATTACGGGTTCAAACGGCAAGACGACAACGACAACTTTAATCGGTAAGATTTTGAGCGATTCGGGCATAAAGACACAAGTAGGCGGAAATATCGGAACGCCGCTTTTAGATCTGACGGAAACCTCAACCGATGAAACCTGGACAGTAGTTGAACTTTCCAGTTTTCAGCTTGAAACGATCAAAGATTTTCGTCCGAATGTGGCGGTCGCTACGAATGTAACGCCGAATCATATGGACCGATACGATTTTTTTTCGGATTATGCCGCTGCCAAACACCGTTTGTTTATGAATCAAACGGTGGAAGATCTTGCGATTTTGAACGCCGATGATGAAGTTACGGCGAGCTGGACAAGCGGTTTGAAAGCTAACGTGGTTCTTTTCAGCGTAAAAAGAGAATTGGAAGAAGGTTTATTTTTACGCGGACGCGATCTGGTTTGCCGCGCTAATGGCAAAGAAAAAGTTTTGACAACACGTGATGAGATTTTTGTGCGCGGTTTGCACAACGTTGAAAATGTTTTGGCGGGCTTGGCAGTTGGTTTAGCGTGCGGTGCTTCGCCGGATTCAATGCGTGAATCAATTAAAAATTTCAAAGGCGTTGAGCATCGAATTGAATATGTGGACAGAATTCAAGGGGTAAATTTTTACAATGACTCCAAAGCCACTTCGGTTGATGCGGCACTCAAAGCGTTGCAAGCTTTGAGCGAAGAGGACGGGAAAATAGTTTTGATCTTGGGCGGACGCGGAAAAAATGCGCCTTATCAACCGTTAGTCGAACTGATTGAAAAGAAAGTTCGCAACTTAGTTTTAATTGGCGAAGACGCGGACAATATCGAATCGCAGCTGAAAGATCACGCGGAAATTATTCGCGCCGATTCAATGAAGGAAGCTGTTGTAAAAAGTTTTGAAGCGTCTGAAAAAGGCGATTCGGTTTTGCTCGCGCCGGCGTGTGCGAGCTTTGATATGTTCAATAGTTTTGAGGAAAGAGGAAGAGTTTTTAAGCAGGAAGTCGGAAATCTGAAAGATATTTCCGGTTCAAAAGCTGATAATCACGCTTGAGACAGAACTTTTTAGAGAGTTTTGTAGAGAGGTTTTCGGATGAACTCTGAGCGGAAAAATATGGCGAAGAAGTTACGAATGGATTGGTTTATGTTTGCGATTGCCGCGAGCCTTGCGCTTTTTGGCGCAGTGATGGTTTATTCGGCTTCGGCAATGATCTCGCTTAAAGAAACAGCTAATAATCCTGACGGCGCAAGTCAATTCACATATTTTTATAAACAATTCGGCTTTACGCTCATTGGATTGGTTGTCATGTATGTGACCTCGAAATTTGATTATCGGCTTCTCAATAACAAAACGGTCGTTCTCGGATTATTGGCTGTAACCGCAGTTCTTTTACTGGCTGTATTTGGATTTCCGGCGATTAACGGAGCGCGGCGTTGGATTCGTTTTCCGGGCTTTTCATTTCAGCCTTCGGAAATTGCCAAAATAGTTTTGCCTGTATTTTTAGCTTATTTCCTGACGCTGAAAGAAAATAGTATCGGTGATTTAAAAGAAACTGTTTTACCGTGTGCGGGAGTTTTAACTTTCTTAGGCGGATTGATAATTTTTGAGCCGGATTTGGGAACGGTGATCGTTTTGTCAGCGATTTTTACGGTCGTTTATTTTGCTGCCGGAGCACGAATTATTCATATTGCGACCGTTGCGGGCGGGCTCGTTTTAGTAGGCGTGGTGGCTTTGATAATTGCTCCGTGGCGAATGGCGCGGTTAACGGCGTTTTTAAATCCATGGGAAAATGCAGACGGAACGGCGTATCAGGTTGTTCAGGGACTTCTTGCCATCGGTTCGGGCGGAATTATGGGCGAAGGTTTTGCCAAAGGACAACAGAAACTTTTTTATTTGCCGTATCCGTATTCGGATTTTATTTTCGCGGTGGTTGGCGAAGAGCTTGGACTGATCGGAACATTGGCGGTTTTGATCGCTTTCGGATTGCTTTTGTGGCGCGGAACACGTGCGGCATTAACTGCGCCGGATCGTTTCGGAATGCTTTTGGGGATTGGAATTATTACAGGTTTGATTACCCAGGCTCTTTTTAATATGAGTGTTGTCATTTCGATTTTGCCGGCTAAAGGAATTCCGCTCCCGTTTATTTCCTACGGCGGAACATCCGTAGTTTTGACGCTTTTTGCCGTTGGAATCTTGTTAAATATTTCGCAGTATTCGGGTTTTGTTTCAGTGGATAAACCCGAAGTTGAAAAGTTGTCCGTTGTCAGGCGTAAAAAGAGTAGAACAGGTTTGAAATAATTGATTGTTATTAAATAGTTAGAGATTTTGCGGATGTAGAGTTTTGGATTCTGAAGAATCCGAAATCCGAAATCCCCAATCCCAAATCGAACGATGAAAGTTTTGATTGCCGCAGGCGGAACGGGCGGACATATTTATCCGGGAATTGCAGTTGCCAAAGAAATTATGCGGCGCGACCCTAATTCAGTGGTCAGATTTGTCGGGACGGCTCGCGGGCTTGAAACAAAGCTTGTTCCAGATAATGGTTTTGAACTTTCGACGATTGACAGCGTTGGTTTGAAAAATGTCGGTTTGGTGGGACAGTTCAAAGGTTTATTCGTTTTGCCGAAAAGTTTTTTGGAAGCGCGGAAATTGTTGAAAGAATTTCAGCCTGATGTAGTGATCGGCGCAGGCGGTTATGTTTCGGGACCGGTTCTTTTAATGGCGAGCTTTATGCGGTTTCCGACGCTTGTAATGGATTCGAATGCGCTGCCCGGTTTTACAAATCGAAGACTTGCGCCGTTTGTGACGAAAGCCGCTTTGACTTTTGAAGAAGCCGTTAAATTTTTCGGCAAAAAAGGACTTGTCACGGGAAATCCGGTTCGGAAAGAGTTTTTTGAAATTCCGCCGAAAGCCAGAGATAATAGCAAATTTTGTTTGCTGATCTTTGGCGGTTCGCAGGGGGCAAGAGCAATCAATAACGCGATGGTCGAAGCTTTGCCGCTGCTGGATGAATTTAAAGGGAAATTAAAGATCACGCACCAAACGGGCGAATCGGATTTTCCGAAGATTGAAGAATCGTATAAACGCGCCGAATGGACGGATACGGAAGTTTCGGCTTATATCAAAAATATGCCGGAACATTTTGCCGAAAACGATTTGATACTATGTCGAGCGGGCGCAACGACTTGCGCAGAACTCGCGGCAGCCGGAAAAGCGTCAATTATGATTCCGCTCCCGACCGCTGCCGACGATCATCAGCGAAAAAATGCTGAAGCGTTGCAGACGGCAGGCGCGGCAAAAATGATTTTGCAGAGAGATTTAAATGGCGAAAATCTGGCAAAAGCAATAAAAGATTTAATTGAAAAGCCGGAAAATATTACGGAAATGGAAAACGCCGCCAAGAAATTGGCTAGAGCCGACGCGGCGGAAGTTACAGTAAATTTGATTGAAGAGTTGGTGAAGAAAATTAAGAATTAAGAATTAAGAATTAACTATGCAGCAAAATTAATTCTTAATTCTTAATTCTTAATTCTTAATTAAAAGAAATGTTTAGACACGTAAAACATGTACATTTTATTGGGATCGGCGGTATCGGGATGAGCGGCATCGCGGAGGTTCTGTGCAATCTCGGCTTTAAAATTTCGGGTTCGGATATGAAAAAATCCCGTGTGACCGACCGCTTAGAACTTTTTGGCGCAACGGTTTACGAAGGTCATAGAGCCGAAAATGTCGGGGAAGCACAGGTAGTTGTTCGTTCGACAGCGGTTCGTGATGATAATCCGGAAGTTGTTGAAGCGAGAAATCGTTCGATTCCGGTTATTCCGCGTGCTGAAATGTTGGCGGAATTAATGACTTTGAAACCTTACAGCGTCGCTGTTGCCGGTTCTCACGGGAAAACTTCGACGACTTCGATGGTTGCAACTATTCTCGGACACGCCGGACTCGATCCGACAACGGTTGTCGGCGGCGTAGTCGATACGCTTGGCTCGAATGCGCGGCTCGGTGCCAGTGATTGGTTTGTAACTGAAGCAGATGAAAGCGATCGCTCATTTTTGATGCTTTATCCGACAATTGCGGTCGTGACCAATATTGACCGCGAACATATGGATTCTTATGCGGATATGCTTGATGTTTTGGGGTGTTTCCGTGATTTCATCAACAAAGTTCCGTTCTACGGCGCGGCGATTTTGTGTCTTGACGATCCGAATGTGCAAGCAGTTATTCCAAATATTAAACGCCGCCGTGTGACCTATGGATTTACGGCTCAAGCCGATGTTTCGGCGCGCGATATTACGTTTAACGAAAATTTCAGCTCGACGTTTACAGTTTTGAAAGGGTCAGAAGTTTTGGGTGAAGTGAATTTACCTGTTCCGGGCAAGCATAATGTTTATAACGCTTTGGCAGCGATTGCCGTTGCTTTGGAAATCGATATTCCGTTTGAAAAGATTGCCGAAGGATTTAAGGCTTTTAAAAATGCTAATCGTCGGTTTCAGTTTAAGGGCGAGGCAAAAGGAGTCGCAATCGTTGATGATTACGGACATCATCCGACCGAAATAGTTGCTACTTTGGACGCGGCAAGAAAAGGTTCGGGCGGGAAACGAACGGTGGTTATTTTCCAGCCGCATCGTTATACGCGCACACAGGATCTGATGGAAGATTTCGCCCGCGCTTTCAATAATGCAGATGTTTTATACGTTTTGGATATTTATGCGGCGAGCGAAGATCCGATCGATGGTATCTCGGCGGAAACTTTAACCGAAAAGATCAGACTTTACGGTCATAAGAACGCGCATTATCTCGGCGATGTCGAAACGGCGGTTGAAAAAGTTGTTCCCGAACTTAAAGAGGGAGATTTATTAATAACTTTGGGTGCGGGAAGTGTTACAAAACTTTCCGATCAAATTTTGGAAGCGTTGAATAAAAATTAACTATCTGAAGATTTATGGCGACTCGGACGCGAAATTTAAAACGACCAACTACTACTGCCAAAGGCAGAACCACCGCGACGGCGAAACGTCGGCGGACCGCTGTTTCGTCGCGTAATACAAAAGCTGCAAGTAATATTTTCAATACGCTTGTGCCACTGGTTTTTATCGTCGGCATTTTATTCTGTCTTGGTTTTTTGTTGGTAATGGGCTACCGCACGGTTACGGCTTCGTCATTTTTTGATACGAGAACGGTCAGTGTTCGCGGAAATTCACGTGTTTCAAAAGATGAGATTGAAAAGATTGTTCGGAGCAAAACCGAAAAAAATGGTGTGTGGAATGCCGAACTGGAACAGATAAAAGCCGAAGTTGAAAAAATGAATTTCGTTAAATCGGCGGTTGTTTCGAGGATTTTGCCGGATGGAATAGATGTCCGAATTGATGAACGAGTCCCCAAAGCCATTATACGTTTAAATACAGGCGATATTTGGGTTGATGATGAAGCGGTTTCGCTCGGCGCGGTCGGGAAAAACGATGTGCGTCCGCCATTTGTTTTACGTGGCTGGGATGAAGCCAAAAACGAGAAAACACTAAAAGATAATCAAGACCGGCTTAAACTTTTGCAAAAAATGCAGACGGAATGGGAAGGCTTAGATATTGCCAAAAGAGTTGAAACCGTTAATCTTTCCGATATGCAGGAAATTCAAGTAACCGTTCAGGATTCGGGACAAAGTATTTTAATTTCTTTAGGCAAAGAAGATTTTGGTAAACGTTTGCAAAAGGCTTTGGAAGTTATTCAAGGCAAAGGAAATTCAATCGAATCGCTGATTTCACACGGCAGTAACGTGATTGCGAAATACAGAACCAATTAACATTTATCAAGGCTTTTAATGATAAATACAATGTGATAAATGATAAATGTTAAATGATAAATGAAATGATGAATCGTTCAATACACGCGGTAGGTTTAGATATTGGCACAAGCAAAATTCGTTGTGTGATCGGGGAGCCGTCTGAAGAAGGCGTGATGAATATTATCGGTTTTGGACAAGCCGAATCACGCGGACTCAGGCGCGGAATTGTTACAACGACGGATGCTGTTGCGGAATCGATTAAAAAAGCTGTTGAAGATGCAGAGCGTATCAGCGGAGTAGAAATTCAGATGGCGACCATAAATCTTTCGGGCGAACATCTGACGGGTGAAAATAAAAGCGGTGTGGTGGCGGTTGCCGGAGCCGGACGCGAGATAACGACTGAGGATGTCGAACGCGCTGTCGAATCCGCCAGTGCGATGCAGTTGCCCGCCGGATGGGAAATTGTTGATCGGCTTCCGCAGGAATTTATTATCGACGGACAAGATGGAATTATCGAGCCGATCGGGATGACAGGTTCGCGGCTTGAAAGTAAGGTTCACGTTGTTACAAGTCCAAGCGCGGGACGACAAAATGTTGTTAAAGCCATTCATCGAACAGGCTTAGAGATTGAACAGATGATCCTTGAACCGTTAGCGGCGGCGGAAAGTACGCTTTCGGATGATGATAAAGAATATGGTTGCGCGATTGTTAATATTGGTGCGGAAGTTACTTCATTGATGATTTTCGGTCGCGGCGCAGTTCAGCATACAGTAGTTTTTCCGTTTGGCGGAATGTTGTTTACAAAAGATATTGCAGTTGGTTTACGTGTTTCAATTCCCGATGCCGAAAAAATTAAACGCCGATTCGGCTGTGTTGCCGGATTTTTACTGCAAGAGGAAGAAAAACAAGGGATTATTGAAATTACGCCGGTTGGCAGAAATGAAACGCGACAGCTCACAAAAGAAATTTTGTGCGACATCATGCAGCCGCGTGCCGTCGAACTTCTGCACCATGTTGCCGAAGCAGTTTTAAATAGCGGCGCACAAATTTCAAGCGGTGTCATTTTGACCGGAGGAAGCTCTTTGACTCGCGGAACGGTCGAAATTGCCGAACAGGTTTTTGACGCTCCGACGCGGCTCGGATTTCCGGGGAAAAAAGTTTTCGGTGGTTTGATTGATGAAATTCAAAGCCCCGAATGGGCGGTAGCTTGCGGACTGACACTTTCGTCAATGCGTTCACAGCTTCGCAATTATCAAGGAGGGAAATCACCATCACAGAGAGTGGCAAGGTGGTTTGAAAATTTTCGGGAAAAATTTCGGTGATTTAATACGAAATTAACATTTTCGACTAGCTTTTTGGACGCAAATCGTTGTATGCTTTTTCGCCGTAGACACAATATCTAGTAAGAAAGCACACATTAGTCATCTCGGAAATCCCCACGGGTATTTGGGTAAAAATTCGTAAGGAATGGTATCATAATGTCAACGGACGGTCTTCAAATGAATAATAAAGGAATCACAATACTAATTGACGAACCCCCTATCACAGGAGCCAGAATAAAGGTTGTAGGGGTCGGTGGTGGTGGAAGCAACGCCGTCAATCGAATGATTGAAGCAGGAATTAAAGGCGTTGAGTTCATCGTGGCAAATACGGATGTTCAGGCTCTGAATGACTCTAAAGCCCCGATCAAGATTCAATTGGGAAGCAAGTTGACGAGAGGACTCGGAGCCGGCTCAGATCCGAACGTCGGGCGCGATGCTGCGCTTGAAGACCACGAAAAGATCCTTGAAGTTTTAGAAGGCTCGGATATGGTGTTCGTGACTACCGGATTAGGCGGCGGAACGGGAACAGGTGCTGCGCCCGTGGTCGCCTCGCTTGCCATGGAACTTGGTGCGTTGACCGTTGCCATCGTCACAAAACCTTTTATGGTCGAAGGTAAAAAACGAATGATGCAAGCCGAAAGAGGTTTAGCCGAGCTTCGCGGATGTGTCGATACTATCATTACGATTCCCAATTCAAAGCTCAAAGAAGTCGAAGAAAGAATTACCGTCATGGAAGCCTTTCGCCGGGCTGATGATATTTTGCTTCAAGCGGTTCAGGGCATTAGTAATTTAATTACTGAATCGGGAATGATAAATCTTGATTTTGCCGACGTTAAGACCGTAATGAAAGATATGGGCGTGGCTTTGATGGGCATTGGTATGGCAAAAGGCGACAATGCGGCTGTTAAAGCCATGAAAGCGGCAATTGATTCCAAACTTCTGGAAGAAAATTCGATCAAAGGAGCAAAAGGTGCTCTTATTAATATCACCGGCTCGAAAAATATGCCGATGATCGAGATCGAAGATGCTCTAGCCTTGATTCACGACGAAGCAGACGAAAATGCCAACATAATTTTTGGTACCGTGTTCAACGAAGATATGGAAGACGAAGTGAAAATTACGGTTATTGCTACCGGATTTGATAATCGTGCTCAAATTGCACTAGTGCCTGAACAGAGAGGAACTAATAATGGCGGTTATCCGCCGATCTTACCGACCGAACCTCCGGTTAAACCGAGCGGCGGAACAAAAGAAAATTTTGATGTTCCGACATTTATTCGAAGACAGGCAGATTAAATTAATCTGCCTGTAATTTAAAAGGAATTCCTTTAGAAGATTTGTAATTTTTTTGCTTTTGCAATACTTTGTGAAGAACAGATTTTTGAAGTAGAGCTTTGTATTAGCTTGATAGACGGGGAAAATTGAGTGGATCGCAAGTTAATCAGACCAAACCTCGCTAACATTACAGAAAAGGAGAGTGAAGGTATGAGTGATAAAGAGCAATTCAGAGGACAGAATTTTTCGCGCCATCCGCAAAGTGAACAGGATAGTGCCGGACGAAAAAAATTACCACCGCCTTTAGATACAAATGCTGAAGTTTATTATTACAAAAAGCAGATCGATACCCATACCGTAATGGTTGTGGTTCTTCAAGACGGGGAAGAAATTGAAGGAACGATCGAATGGTATGATCGTGAAGCTTTAAAGATTAATCGGAAGACTGCGCCGAACGTTTTGCTTTTGAAACATAACATCAAATATATGTTTAAGGCAGAAGACCGTAAATAGGCATATGCAATACAGGTGAATATACCCGCGAAAGAAAATACCCGCCAACAAAATATAGTTTTACCGCATATAGGAATAACAATGGGTGATGCTGCTGGAATCGGTCCGGAAATCACCCTTAAAGCCGTTACCGATAAAAGTATCAGAGAAATTTGTGTTCCGGTAATAATCGGTGATGCGAAATTTTTATTAAATACTGCCAAAGATTTAGGTCTGGAGCTTGAATTTGATGTTATCGGAACATCTGAAGCTATTCCGCAAAATTCAAAAAAGATAATCATCTTTGACTTAAAGAATGTTAACGATAAAATAATCCTAGGCGAAGAGTCGGGAATTGCGGGAAAAGCTTCGGCAGAATATATTGAAGCGGCTGTCAGACTTTGTCAGGAAAATAAAATTCAAGCGATTGCAACTGCTCCGATCAGTAAAAAAGCACTTTCGCTGGGAGGTTATGATTATCCGGGACACACAGAATTTCTTGCCTTTTTAACAAATACAAAAGAATTTGCGATGTCCTTTTTCGGAGGCGATTTACGTGTTATTCTGCTTTCGACACATATTTCTTTGCTGGATGCGATTTCTCTGATAAAAAAAGAAAATTTTGTCGAATTAATACGTTTTACTGATCGTGAATTGTCGAAACTTTTAAAACGGGAAGTGAAAATTGCGGTTGCCGGACTAAATCCGCACGCTTCCGAAGGCGGAATGTTCGGCACGGAAGAAGAAAGAGAAATAAATCCGGCGATCGAAGAGTGCCGTGAAAATTTCGGCATCGATGTTTCAGGAACTTATTCACCCGATACGGTTTTTTTGAGAGCGTGGCGCGGAGAGTTTGATGTAGTAATTTCCTGCTATCACGATCAGGCAACAATTGCGGTAAAATGTTTAGCTTTTGGCGAGTCTGTGAATGTCACGTTGGGTTTACCGATCATCAGAACTTCGGTTGATCACGGAACGGCTTTTAATATTGCCGGAAAAAATGTAGCGGAAAGCTCAAGTATGAAGGCGGCGATAAAATTAGCTGCAAAATTATCAGCGAATTCGTGAATACACCATAATTTCTGATAGAATAAATCTCAATGTTTAAAAAGGGTCAAAGTTTAATATGAACGAAGAAAATAATATCGCGCAGATTCTGATTGCAGATGATGATCCGGCGATTCTTCGTCTGGTAAAAGCCATTGTTGAAAAAGAAGGTTTTACGGCGATTACTGCACGTGATGGTCGTGATGCCTATAAGTTGTTGAATTCAGGGGAGCCTTTTGTGGCGGCAATTTTTGATGTGGTCATGCCGTATATTCAAGGCACGGAACTTGTGCGACATATGCAGTCGGAAAAACGCCTGATGAAAATTCCGGTAATTATGATGACTGCCGAACAGAATCCGCGTCTTTCGTCGGACAGTTTTTCGGCGGGTGCAGTGGCATTTTTGCCAAAGCCTTTTACAACCTCGCAGCTACAGGTGATGATTCGTATGTTTGTGCCGAAACAATAAGTTATCTATTAATTAAATGATAAGTTTTCTTGACGTATCGTTTAACGAATGATAGTTTTCAAAACGAAAAACTTTTTTCTGAAGAAGCTGAAAATTTTCGGCAGTTTGATTTAAACAAGGAGCAAACTCTCGTGTCAAAACGGAAACTACTGCTGGCTGATGATTCAATTACAATTCAAAAAGTAGTTAATCTGACGTTTGCCGATGAAGGAATTGAAGTAATTACTGTCGGCGACGGTGATTCGGCAATGGAAAAATTGCGTGAATTTACGCCTGATCTGATTATGGCGGATGTTAATATGCCGGGTTTAACCGGCTATCAGATCTGCGAGCAGATCAGACTGAGTGATACGCTTCGGAAAATTCCCGTTATTCTCTTGGTCGGTTCCTTTGAGCCGTTCGATGAAGAGGAAGCCAATCGTGTCGGCGCAAACGATTTTTTAACAAAGCCTTTTCAATCTATTCGCCAGCTTGTAAATAAAGTAACCGGATTACTTAACGCAAGTGAAAACGAAATATCGGAAGAAGAATCGCCGTCCGTTTCTGTTGATAGTTTTGCCGAAACTTTGGAAATGCCGAAGCCTGAGGATTCCAATGCGGCTTCTGATTTTGGTTCGAATGATTTTGATGATGAAATGATTCAGACAAATCAGGTTGGCGGGTTTTCATTAGATGAGTCTCATAAATTTGAAACCAGGGAATATTCGGATAATAAACCTACGGACGCTGAAACACTGCCGCTTCCATCCGAAGAAGTAAAAGATTTTGTCTTTAGTGATGTTTCGGCAGAAGCTTCAGTGAGTGAAGAATCTTACGAAATTCCTATTAATGAAGAGCCCGTCGAAACTCTTGTCGAAGAATCTTACCAAGCTCCTGTGAACGAAGAAGTTTATGATTCTTATGCGACAAGAAAATATTCGGCAGATGAAATAGCTGAAGTAACGGATGAAAAACTTGCGTCTAATGATGAAATTCCGGAATATTCGGTTACCAATGAAGTTTCTAATGAAGAAGTTTCGGAAATTCCGATTGCCAATGAATCATCAAACGAATTGGCTACAGCACCTTTGGAAGAAACAACTGATGAAGTAATTGCAGAAGATTCAAATGCGAAAAATGAAGATCTGCCGCTTCCGTCATCAGCCTCAATTTTAGATCTGGACGATGATATTTTAGAACTTCCGCCGATTGAAGGTGAAGAAGAAACCGAAGATCTGCCTGAAGAAACTACAACAAATTCATTTATAAGCGAGCCAGTAGAAGATAAAACTGTAGAAGCAGAAACTTCGGATGAAGCAGATTTGAATGAGCCGGTTGAATCATTAGTTGAATCAGAAAGAAGTGTTTCGGAAACACCACTTGTTTCCGAAGGAGCAATCACTTTATCGCAATTTTCGCCTGAATTAATTGACGCGATCGCTCAAAAAGTGATTGAAAAACTTTCCGACAAAGCGGTCAAAGATGTGGCGTGGGAAGTCGTCCCGCAAATGACCGAGCTAATTGTTAAGCAAATGGCGGAGGAACAGCTAAAAAATAGTTAAACGTAAATAGTTAATTGTTAATGGTTAGTTTTTATCCGTAAGATGAAAACTAACCATTTTTGTTTTACAATCAAAGTTTTAATCTGTCAGCGAACTGACAACAAACCACTATAAATTATGGAAATCGCAAAAGCCTATAACCCGCAGGAAGCGGAAGAAAATCATTACAAAGTATGGGAAAAGAATGGCTATTTTAAGCCGGAAATCAACGAAAATCCTGACGCTAAACCTTATTCGATCGTCATTCCGCCACCGAATGTGACGGGCAGTCTGCATATGGGACATGCGCTGCAGCATACAATTATGGACGTTTTGACGCGCCGTAAACGAATGCAGGGCTTTAAAACGTTGTGGCTTCCGGGAACCGATCACGCCGGAATTTCAGTTCAGCGCAAAGTCGTTGAACAGCTTCGCAAAGACGAAAATAAATCGCCGCTCGATGTCGGGCGTGAGGAATTTATCCGCCGTGCTTGGGCTTGGAAAGAAGAATACGGCAATACGATCACCGAGCAAATGCGGCGCGAAGGCGCATCGGTCGATTGGTCGCGCCAGCGTTTTACGATGGACGAAAGTTTGTCGCGGGCAGTGCGCGAAGTTTTTTGCACGCTTTACGAAGAGGGCTGGATCTATCGCGGTTTACGAATTGTTAACTGGTGTCCGAAAGACAAAACCGTTTTGTCTGATCTCGAAGTAAAAGAAGAAACGAAAAAAGACGGCAAATTGGTTTATTTGCAATATCCGGTTAAAAATTCTGACCGAAAAATTACGGTTGCAACGACACGTCCCGAAACAATGCTTGGCGATACGGCGGTTGCGGTTAGTTCGAAAGATGAACGCTACAAAGATTTGATCGGGCAAATGGTCGAATTACCGCTGACAAATCGTGAAATTCCGATCATTGCGGATGAGTATGTTGATGCTGAATTTGGAACGGGTGCCGTAAAAATCACTCCGGCGCACGATCCGAATGATTATCAAGTTGGAGTTCGCCACAATTTACCGCAGATTTTGGTGATGAATGATGATGCGACGATGAATGCTGAAGCAGGCGCGGAATTTGAAGGCTTAGACCGTTTCAAAGCGCGTGAAAAAGTCATCGAAAGCTTTGAAGAACTCGGGCTTTTGGAAAAAATTGAGAACTACGAAATTTCTCTGCCGATTTGTGAACGCTGCAAAACGATTGTTGCTTTCCAGCACAGTGGGATCCGAAGCT
>JADMIO010835441.1_pt1 | contig 17260 bp, 16 predicted proteins | sample 8958161 | NCBI WGS metagenome assembly JADMIO01 (sample SAMN16585339, study PRJNA669376) | soil metagenome | isolation source: Crop rotation soil | place: USA: Cullars Rotation, Alabama | collected 2011
CTTTCCCGTCGGCGTCGGCGTCGGTGTCGGCGTTGGTGTCGGCGTCGGTGTCGGCGTTGGCGTCGGCGTCGGCGTCGGCGTCGCCTCTGGCGTCGGACTCGGAGTGGGCGTCGCCTCCGGACTCGGCGTCGGTGTCGCTTCCGGACTCGGCGTGGGAGTCGCTGTTGCTGTCGCGGTTTGCGTCGCCGTCGGGCTGGCGGTTGCCGTCGGAGTCGGGCACTCGGGCGTCGTCGCTGCGGCGTTGGCGAAGGGCGACGGGCGGTCGAGCCCGGCCACGAAGAAGCTGAAGCCGACGGCGAGCGCGACCACGAGCAAGATCTTCGCAACCCGTGCCTGCATGCGCCCGCTCGCCTCCCTTCCTGGCTTCGGCATTCCAGCCCGGGAGTCTACTCACGCCACGACACCGTCTGGAACGACGTTCTCCCTGCTCAACCGCGATCTGTAGTGTGAGCCGATCGCGGACGACTCGCCGGGGCAACTCACCCTGCCAACACCGAACACACCTACGCACCTCGACGTCTCGGTCGTGATGCCTCTCTACAACGAGGCGGCAGTGATCGCCGACGTCATCGAAGAGGTACGCCGATGCGTGCTCGACGTCGTCGGTACCGGTGAAGTCATCGTCGTCGACGACGGCGGGACTGATGGGTCTGCCGATGTGGTCCGCACACTCGCTGCGACCGATCCCCGCATCGTGGTGCTCGTCAACGACCACAACGTCGGTCACGGGCCGTCGGTGCGACGAGGACTCGACGCCGCCGGCGGCGAGTGGTTGTTCCAGCTCGACAGCGACGGCCAGGTCGATTTGTCGGATTTCTCGGCGATGTGGCGCGAGCGAGACCACGCCGACCTGATCGCTGCACAGCGCATCGATCGCCAGGACCCGCGCCACCGTCGTTGGTTGAGCAAGGCCGTCAACCTCGTCGCCTCGTTGGCGTCGGGGACGCGGGTGCCCGATGCCAATGCCGGGTGCAAGCTGGTTCGCCGGACGCTCTACCTCCACCTCCGGCCGGCGATGCCACCGACGACGTTCGCGCCATCGATCCTGCTGGTCGTCGGCGCTCACCGCGCTGGTGCGCGGGTAGTGACAGTTGGCGTCGGCCACCGCCAGCGGCGCAGCGGACCGTCCAGCCTTCGTCCGATCCGGCTCGCGAAGGCGGTCGCCACCTCACTGGTCGAGACGATCGCGTTCCGTGCGCGGCCGATCGGCCCGTTCGACAACCAGTAACTCCCCGGTCGATCAGCCGCCGCCCGGTACTGTTCGCTCGATGCTGCTGAGCGGCGGCCTTGCCGCGGTGGTCGCCCTCATCGGCTTCGGACTCACCACCTGGCTGGGCATCCGCTTGCGCTTCGAGGAACGCCTCTTCATCGGGGTCGTCAGCGGACTCGTCGCATTCGGCGGCGCGTCCTTCGTGATCTTCCTGCTGGTTGGCATGGGCTGGATCTCGGTTGCTGCCGGCGTGACGCTCCCTGGGATACCGGCGACCCTTGGCATCGTCAGGCACCGGCGTGCACTGCTCGACGAGCTGCGAAGCGCGCGCTCGCGACTGTCGATGCCGAGTCGCGCGCCGGCCAGTCTCCGCCCACTCGCCGCGCTGACCGTGGCGTCGGCCGCGGTGACGACGCGCATCCTCGCGCTCGCCTATCAGACACGCCGCGACGGCATCGCTGCGGGCAGCTTGGCGGTCTGGGGCGACTGGGCCGCCCATCTCGCCTATGGCAGCTCCTTCGCATACGGCGACAACCGCGCGCTCGATCTGCCGATCGCGGCCGGCCACGCATTTCGCTACCACTTCCTGGCCGACTTCATCGGTTCCTTGTTCACCGTCACCGGGCTCGAGTTGACCAGGGCGATGGTGCTCTCGAGTTCGTTGCTCGCGATCGCGCTCCCTCCACTGATGTTCAGTGCCGTCTTGCGTATCGCCGGCTCGCGCCTCACCGCAGGACTGACCGTGATCCTGTTCACACTGACCGGCGGTGTCGGAGCGTGGTACTTCGCGCAGGACGTTCGCTCCGGCGGTTGGAACATCGTGACCGCGCTGCCCCAGACGTACGCGCGCATGCCCGATCAGAACCTGTGGGTCGACAACACGATCTCGGCCTCGCTCTACGCACAGCGGTCGACGTTGCTCGGACTCACACTCGGTGCGGCGGCCCTGCTCCTGCTGCTCGCGTCACGGCCCGGATGGTGTCGGCGCGGGTTCGTCGGCGCCGGGCTGCTCGTCGGTGCTACCGGGCTCGCTCACGTGCATCTGTTGTTCACCGCGCTCGCGCTCGGCGGCCTGGCGGCGCTCTGTGATCGCCGGACGACCTGGCTGTGGTTCCTGGGCCCGGCGGCGATGCTCGGCCTGCCACTCGCGTTGTCGATCCAGCCGCAAACCAACAGCATGCGCTGGCTCGTGGGCTGGATGGCACCGGGGGCCGACCAGCCGTGGATCTGGTTCTGGCTCCGCAACGTCGGCCTGCTCTTGCCGATCTTCGCAGTGGTCTCCGTCGTCGGCGGAGTACCTCGCCGGATTCGTCGGCTCACGATTCCCCTGTGGCTGTGGTTCATCGTCCCGAACCTCATCGCCTTTCACCCGAGCGAGTGGAACAACACGAAGTTCTTCCTGTTCTGGCAGCTCGGCGCCTGTCTGGTGACCGCCGACCTGATGCGCCGGCTGCTGACGACCCGTGGGCGTTCGCTGCGCCGGGTGACTGCGATCGCAGGAGCGGTCGTGGCCGTTCTCGCGCTGACGTCGGCGGGCGGTCTCGACACCGTGCGCGCGATGCAGCGATCGTCGGCGATCGACTGGGTCAGCGCCGACGACATAGCTGCCGCCCAGTGGCTCCGGCGGTCAGCCAGTCCAGGTGACCGGCTCGTCTACGGCGCCAACAACACGTCCGCCGTCGCCGCGCTGAGTGGCGTGCCGTCGCTCAGCGGGTACCCCGGCTGGACATACGACCTCGGGTTGGCCGACTGGGCCGAGCGGCAGTCGGCCTCAGCCACGATCCTCGCCGGCGGTGCCGACACCGACCGCCTCGTCGAACGCTACGGGATCGACTACGTCGTGATCGGACCTCGCGAGCGGACGGAGTATCAGGCCTCCGACGACTTCTGGCGATCCCACGCCACGCTCGTGTTCGACCAAGGCGATTACCGGATCTACCGCGTCGACGACAGCTCCGCATGAATGGTCGCGGCCTCAGTGCACGACGACGACGGCAGAACCGGTGATCGCCAATGGCTCGCCCCGCAAGTCCTGCTCGGGCGTGCGCACGAGCGCGATCAGATCAGGGCCGTCGGCCGCACCTACCGGCAGTTCGTTGGGGAACACGCACCGCAACCGCCGCGCGCCCGGGATCTCGCGATCGAACCATGCCGGCAGGTCACCGATCGTGGCCAGCTTCTCGCCGAGCTTCATGGCGTTGCAGTCGCCGACGACCAGCGTCGCCCCCGAGGCGTAGATCCGGCGCAGTTGCGCGTTGACTCGCTCGCCGGCGCTCAGGGTCGCCAAGTTGATGCTCATGCGGTCCGGCCCGCGCTGACGCTCGGCGGTGTCGTAGATCTGCTCACCCCCGACACTCGTCGTACCCCAGATCGCACGTGACACCGGGTCGGTGGGCGACCACGTGCCGGCCAGGAAGGCGATGAACAACGCAGCGACGATCCCGTACCGCGCCGGCCGTGCCCACACGGGGAGACCGACCACCACGATCAGGAGTGTGAGCACGATCACGGGCGTCGCGTAGCGAGGCTCGCTGAAGGTCGGGAAGGTGAGCGTCGTCCAGGTGTAGATCGCCACCAATCCGACGAGCAGCGCGATCGGGCGTCGCAGCGGCCTCCCAGCCCCCCTGACCCAGACCACCACGATCGTGACGATCGCCAGCGACGCCGGCAGCCAGAGGTAGTTGACGATGAACGCATTGGCGAGGTTCTGGCGCAGGTAGATGCCGTCCTCCATCCCGAGCATCGCACGCATGGCGACGACGAATGGGCCGTCGTCGGCGTGTTCGGAGAACACCCACGTCTCCCACGGTGGCGCATGGCCGAGCGTGCGCACGAACCACCAGAGGAGCATCGCCAGAACTGGTATGCCGAGCACGATCGTCGTCCGGCGCGCCCGCTCACCGCGCGTCCCCACTCCGGTCAGGGCGGCGTCGACGGCGAACGGCACGACGAACACGATCCCGGCCTCCTTCGTGAGGGGCAACAACGCCAGGACCACGCCGAGCGCGAGCGGCCGTGCGCCGGGTCCGCCGGGCTCGAGCGCCAGCGCGAGTGCGACCACGAGTGCGACGGACATCAACCCCTCGCGCCACACGCTGAAGAGCGCCCCGGCGACCGCTGGGCAGATCGTGACCGTGACTGCGGCGGCGACGCGCAGCCGGGTGTCGGCGACATACCGCGCCAGCACGCGCTCGACAGCGATCGCGAAGATCACGAAGAGCGGTATCGACATCAGCCGGATCGATCCGGGTTGCGGGCCGAACAGTGTGAAGCCGAGCAAGCTGACGAGGTCGAACAGCGGCGGGTGCACGCCCTCGCCGTTGGCGCCGTTGACGAGCCCGCCGATCCCGTTCTGCCAGATCTGCGCCGAGCGTCGGAAGTCGATCAGCGAGTCGAGATCCGGTGCCTCGCTGATGTAGCGCGCGAGCGTCAGCCCGAACCACGCCAGCACGCCACCGGCCGCGATCCACGCGCTCGCCGGCAAGCGCCGCCACGGCGGCAACGACTGCGTTGTCGGCTCTGAGGCAGGGTCGTCCGCCGTCATGGCAGCTCCTGGAACGACGAATCAAACGGGCGCAGGACGCTCAGGATGGCAGGCGCGCGAACGCCGATCTCACTCGCGCGTGATGAGGTACTCGTCGAAGCTGCCGGTCGGGCTCCACGGGCGGCGCGTGAAGAACCAACGGACGGCGTCGCCGAGGTTGGCGCCGTCGTAGTCGGGTTGCCACCACACCCGGAGGCGTAATCGCTCGGCCCGGAAGCCGTCAGGCACGTCGGGCGGCGACTCGCCGGCGACCACCACCGCGGCATCGAATCCTGGTGGGATCGAGTTGGGGTCGACGGTCGCGTACGAAACGCCGTCGAGATCGTGCAGGTACCACGCCCACGGCCACGAAGCGCCGTCGCTGTCGTCGATCAGTATCGAGTCGATCGAACCGTCCTCGACACCGTCGTGCAACCGCTTCACGACCGCAGGCACGTCGGTTGACGTCTGCACCGTCACGAGCAACTCCCGCGCGTCGGCACCGTCAGTGATCGCCGGTCGTACGGCCACGACGACGGTCATCAAGACAGCCGCCGAACCCACGACGATCAGCGCGCGCGTTTGCCAGGCAGCGGCGTCCGCGCGATCGACGATCACCTGTGCGCCGAGGCCGCCGAGCAGGAAAGCCGGCAGCAAGGGATGCAGCGCCAACCACGCGAACTTCTCGCCTGCCCACGAGAACAGTACGAACTGGCCGATCGCCATCGAAGCGAACCAGATGCCGGGCAGGGAGCGGCGGCGAACGGCGAGCGTGGTGCCGACCGCGGCCAGCCCGAGTGTGAGCCACTCGTACCCGAGATAGATGACGAGATAGAAGAACCACGGTTGACCACCTCGGCCGACCCCGTGCTGGCTCCACCAATAGCGCACGCCGTCGATCAGCCCCGAAGTCAGTCCGTCGGCGTATCGAAAGGCCGACGTGAAGACGACGGCGAAGACGACGATGAAGCCGAGCGCCGTCCAGACCCACGGAACGTATCCGAGCCCCAGCAGGCGTCGAACCGCACGCCGGCACTGGCCGTCGGGCTTCAGAGCCGCGACCACCAGCGCGCCGGCGACGAACACCGTTGCCGCGAGGCCGAACAGGAAGGTGGTTTCCTTCAGCCCGAAGCTCACGGCGAGCAGGGGTCCGATCGACACGACCTGCCACTGCCGCGGCTCGACGAGGATGCCGGCGACGAGCAGCAGCAAGGCCACCGACACCAGTGCGACGAGCGCGTCCTCACGGCCAGTGCGTGTGACGGTCAACGCCGTGGGGCTGACCGTGAACAGCAGCGCCGCCGCCGGCGCACCAACGGTGCCGAGCACTCGCCTCGACATCGCGATCACAGCCGTGGTGGCAATGCCCGCTAGCGCTGCGACGAGGCGCGCGTAGAAGGCGCCCGACCCGAACAGGGTCAGCACGAGTCCTTCGAGATGGAATCGCAACGGACCGTGGTACACCGGGTTGTACCGCACGATGTCGCCGTGGCCGGCCGCCCACGAGAACCACGCGTCGATCGCCTCGTCGTGGGACAGCGGGCGCAGGCCGAGGCGCCACAGATGCATGAGCGCTGACAGCGCCACGATGGCGACGATCACTCCGGATCGCACGGACTCGCCCGCACCGCTCGCCTGAGCCAACGCTTGACCGCTGGCGGCGGCCATTGCAGGTGGCGCCGACATGACTGTCGTGTCTATGTCGCGGAGCTCATCGATACGGCCTCGAAGTGTATGACCGCGCCGTCAACGCGTCGCGGCGAGCGCGAACTGCGACCATTGGTACGGTCCTGGCGTGCGGTGGGGTTTGTCGATCTCGTTGTCGGGTGACTTGGCGGACCCACGGCTCGTCGCCGACGTGGCACGCGCCGCTGAGCGGGCCGGGTGGGACGGCGTATTCGTCTGGGATCATCTCTGGAACCGGACGTTGGTTCCGTTCGCCGACCCCTTCGTCACGCTTGCCGCAGTCGCCATGGCGACCGAGCGGGTCGTCATCGGCACGATGGTGACCGCGCTGCCACGCCGTCGGCCGCAGCTGGTCGCGCAATCGACCACGTCGCTCGACCGCTTGTCGAGCGGCCGGATGGTGCTCGGTCTCGGCCTCGGGGTCGACAGCTACGGCGAGTACTCGGCGTTCGGCGAACCGGCCGTCGACGACCGAGCGCGGGCCGCCGCGCTCGACGAAGGCATCGGCCTGCTCGAACAGATGCTCGCAGGCGAACCAGTCGCCGGCGCCGGCGGACGCGTGACCACACCGCCTGGTGTTCAGCAGCCTCGCGTTCCGATCTGGATCGCCGGTCGGGCCGCGCTCAGCGCCGGGCCGCGTCGGGTGCGGCGTCACGGTTTGGAGGGTCTGGCGTTGGTGGATGCCGAATCGTGGACGCCACAACATGTGACCAGGGCGCTGTCGGCCGGTGATCTGGCCGCCGGTGAGATCGACGTGGCGTTGGTCGGTGGCTCACATCCCGTGCCGGATGCGCTCGGCGCAGCGGGCGCGACGTGGTGCGTGCCTGAGATCCTGCCCGGAGCAACTGCCGCCGAGGCGTTGACCGTCGCCGCAACCGCGCCGGGTGCGCGAGGTGCCTGACCAGATCTAGCTCGCGTTGCGCTCGATGGCACCGTCTGACGCTGCCATCGCGGCGAGCACCGCCTCGGCGGCTTCGGCGATGGCGTCGAGTTGCTCACCTGTGAGGTGGTCGACGAACAAGGTGCGGACGGCGTTCACGTGCCCGGGCGCAGCGGCCTCGATCTCCTTGCGGCCGGCGGCTGTCACCGACACGTACGAGCCGCGCCGGTCGGAACCGCATTTCTCCTTCTTCACCAGGCCGCGCTCCGCCATGCGCCGCACGTGGTGCGAGAGCCGGCTCTTCTCCCAACCCAGCAGAGCTCCGAGCTCGAAGGCTCGCATGCGGCCTTCGGCACTGCCTGTCAGCGCCACGAGCACGGTGTAGTCCTGGTACGACAGTCCCGACTCGGATGACAGTTGCCGCGCCAGTTCACCTTCGAGACGCATCTGCATCATCTGCAACGTTCGCCACGCGCGGGCCTCGCGTTCGTCGAGCCATTGTGTCGCGCCCATGTCGAGAGGGTAGATGGATTTCCGCATTCGGGAATATGTTGATACGTCAACCTTGTTGGTGGATATGTCAACTGCCTACCGAGGAGATCAGACACGATGACAACAATCACTGCTCCCAGCACCGTCACCGGCGCTTACGCGATCGATGCGAGCCACAGCCGGATCGGCTTCGTCGCCCGCCACGCGATGGTCACGAAGGTCCGCGGCTCGTTCAACGACTTCGAGGGTTCGGGCTACTTCGATGCCGACCAACCGGCGAACTCGCACCTCGAACTGGTCATCGAGGCAGCCAGCATCGACACCCGCAACGCCGACCGCGACGGCCACCTGCGGAGCAATGACTTCTTCGCGATGGACGAGTACCCGCAGATCACCTTCAAGTCGACGTCGGTCGAGCAGACCGGCGATGCCGAGTACAAGGTCACCGGCGACCTCACGATCAAGGGTGTCACCAAGGCCGTCACCGTCGACTTCGACTACACCGGCGCCGCTGTCGATCCGTTCGGCAACCACCGCATCGGGCTCGAAGGCACGACGACGATCAACCGCAAGGACTGGGGCATCAGCTTCAACGCTCCGCTCGAGACCGGCGGTGTGCTCGTGAGCGAAAAGGTCACGCTCGAGTTCGACGTGTCCGCCGTTCGCAAGAACGACAACGCCTGACGCAAACCCCCGTTCATGTCAGGGTTCCGAGGCGCGTACGCCCGGCCCCGAACCCTGACATGAACGAAGTCAGCGGCGTCCGAACGCCAAGTACGTGATCGGTCCGAACGGCTGCACGACGAAGCCCATCAGCCAGAACCGTTTGCGGCCACGCACCATCCGCTTCGGGCGTCGTGCCAAATCGATGAGCGCCACCGTGGTGATCGCGAGTTCAACGGCTCCCCCGGCCACGATCAGCGCGCGCTGGCGCTGAGTCAGGTCTTCCCACTTCTTCTTCTCTCTCACGCCGCCGACCCTAGGTCATACGGTGACGAGTGCTCCCGCCACCCACGACGGGTGGGCGGCGCCGAGCACGTCGGCGTAGTCGACCAGCGCCAGCGCGTGGACGGTCGGCTCGAAGCCGGTCCCGATGAGGTGCGCCAGCACGGGGCCGGTGTCGCGGAAATCAGACCGATGCCGCTCGGTGAGCGTCTGGAAGTCGGTGAAGCGATGATCGGAGAGCGCCGCGAACTGGTCGTCGATCGCGCCACGCGCCGATGCCACGGTGTCAGGATCCCCGGGATCGAGGCACTCGGTTGGTGGCGTCCCGTACGCGTGACCGTGATGGATCGGATCGGTCGTCGCCACGATCAATGTCCCCTCGGCGACCAATCGCTCGAGCTCGTCGATCCCATGGAGTGAAGCTGGATCGTCGCCGACCAGGAACGGATAGCGGCGCACCACCTCGGTCGAACGGCCCACACGTTCGCTCGCCAGGCTCAGCAGCTCGACGAAGCCGTCGAGCGAAAACTCCTCCGACGCCAGGCCGTCTTCGTCGTGCACGCCGCGCAACGCGGCGCGGGCGTCTGTGTCGCCGGAGCGGGCCACCGCCACTCGATCGTGATCGGCGTGCCGAGCGCCGTGCAGCACGCCCAGCGCCAGCACGCGGTCCGCACCGCACGCGAGCACCGTCGACACGGCTGCCGCGATCTGATCACCCGTCACGTCGATGCGAGTGTGCGGGATCACGATCGCGCCGCCCTCGCGCACCTCGAGCGGGCTCGCTTCGTCGACCATCGCCTGCAACGCCGCCGGCCCGAGCCGCCGACGCTCGCCGGCGTAGAACTGCTTCCACGCCGCGGCCGAGTCCATGTCGCCAGGATCGCACAGATCTCTTCGGCAACCGCAGCGTCAGCCGGCGACGTCGGCGATCGCCTGGTCGAGAATCGACACGCCCAGGTCGAGCTCGTCGTCGCTGATGATCAGCGGCGGGGCGATGCGGAACACGCCACCCATGCCACGCAAGGCGGTGATGTTCATCGACAGACCAAGCTCGAAGCAACGCCGCGTGATCGCCGCGCCGAGCTCCGGCGCCGGCTTCTTCGAGTCCTTGTCGGTGACGATCTCGAGCCCGACCAGCAGCCCGCGCCCGCGCACGTCGCCGACACAGTCGTATCGGTCGCGCAACTCACCGAGCCCGGCGAGCAGTCGCGCGCCGGCCTCGGCCGCCCGCGCCGCGAGTTGGTCGCGCACGACGATCTCGATCACCTTCAGGCCGATCGCAGCCGGCAGCGGATCAGAAACATGCGTCGTGTAGAAGAGGAAGCCGCGCTCGTGCGCGTGCTCCTCGATCTCGTCGGTCGTCAGCACCGCCGCCAATGGCAGCCCGGCACCGAGTGTTTTCGAGAGCGTGAGGATGTCGGGCACGATGCGATCGCGCTCGAACGCGAACATGGTGCCGGTCCGGCCGACGCCGGTCTGCGCCTCGTCGAGCACGAGCAGCATGCCGCGCTCGTGGCAGCGCGCCTGCAGGGCAGCGAGGTATCCCAGCGGCAGTTCGAGGATCCCGCCCGACGACAGGATCGGCTCGGCGATGAACGCAGCCGGTGCGCCGGCGCTCTGGCGATCGATGAGATCGAAGGCGTCGTCGAGTTCGCTGCGCCAGTCGAGCGAGCCGTCGGGGTTGGTGAAGCGCGGTCTGTAGGCGTTGGGTGCGAACACCGCCATCGATCCCGCCTGGGCGGGGCCGTGCCCGCGCCGACCCGCTGAATAGGTGGCAGATGCGGCGGCGCCGGTCATGCCGTGCCAGCTCTGCGCGAAACCGACGACCTCCCAGCCGCCGGTCGCCATCTTCGCCAACCGCAGCGCGGCCTCGTTCGACTCGGCCCCGGTGGTGAGCAGCAGCACCTTGTTGAGCGGCGGCGCCAGACCAGCGAGCGCTTCGGCGAGATCGATCACCGGCCCCGACAGCATGCCGGAGAAGAGGTGATCGAGGCGTCCGATCATCTCGGTGACGACCTCGACGATCTCCGGATGAGAGTGTCCGAGCACGGCGCTCATCTGGCCGCTCGTGAAGTCGAGCACCCGCCGGCCGGCAGCGTCCTCGACGTACGCACCCGCCGCTCGCTCGGCGATGAACGGCGACCATGTGGCGCCGTACCGCACGAGGTGGCGAGTGGCACGCTCGAGATCGTGTGCGTCGGTCACCACGAGATCTTCGCGCGCAGGTGCCGACCGTGCGCCGTCGGTAGCCGACAGGCGTAGCCTGCGCCGATGGCAGAGGAGCACCCGTTCGCGACGCTCGCCGGAAGCTGGCGCGGCCGGGGCCACGGCGAGTACCCGACGATCGCCGAGTTCGACTACGTCGAGGAGTTCACGATCACGCCGGTGCCGGGGCGCCCGGTTGCGTTCTGGCGCAGCACGACACGCGACGCGGCGACGAGCGAGCCGAAGCATGGCGAGAGCGGCTACCTCCGCTCCACGCCGCAAGGCATCGAGCTCGTCATCGCTCACACCTTCGGCGTCGTCGAGGCGACCGCCGGCACGTTCGAGAGCGGCGTGCTCGCCCTCACCTCGACCGGTTTGCTCGGCACTGCCTCGGCGAAACAGATCGACAAGGTCGACCGTCGCTACGAGTTCGACGGCGACACCCTGCACTACACGATCGCGATGGCGGCCGTCGGCGTCGAGTTGACGCATCACCTTGCCGCCGATCTACAACGCGAGTAGCGGGGCGCGTATCAAACGGGCCGAGCAACACGTCGAGGTTGGTATGGAGGTGAGCGCGCACCGGCCGGCGACGACGCTCGGACCGGCTCGCGAGCTCGACTCGACGTTCACCGACTTCTACAACCACGAGTTCGGGCTGCAGGTTCGCCGCGCGTTCTTGCTGCTCGGCTCGAACGAGGATGCTCACGACGTCGTCCAGACTGCGATGGCCGCGACCTACCGCCGTTGGGGCACAGTCGAGAACCCCGGTGGGTACCTGACGCAGACGGTGCTCAACGGTTGCCGGGACGCGGGACGCCGGCGAGCCTCTCGGCAGCGCCTGCTCGTCCGCATCGCCGAGCGCAACACCGTGGCCGATCGGGGCGACGTGCTCGACGATGTGCTCGCCGACCTGCCGTTCAACCAGCGCGCGGCAGTCGTGCTGCGCTTCTACGCCGGCATGACGACGCAGGAGATCGCCGACGCGCTGGACTGCGCGCCGGGATCCGTCGGACCGTGGATCGATCGAGCGTTGTCGAAGATGCGAAAGGCGATCCAATGATCGACCTCGAAGCCACACTCCGCGACCATCTCGAAGAGCGAGCCGCGACGATCGACGTGCACCCGGACATCGACGCCGTCCGGGATGGCGAGATCGTCAGTCTGACGCCAACGGATCCGCAACTGCGACCGCGGCTCTGGTTGGCTTTGGCGGCCGCCGCAATCGTGATCGGACTACTCGCGTCCGGTGCGCTTGCACTGAACCGGGAGCGGACGATGCCGTCGGATCAACCGCGCGACTACAGCCGGCGTCCGCTTGCCAACGGCGTCATCGTGGTCGATCGGAGCGAGGCGGAGGGACTGGTCGCCGTCGACCCTGACGGCGGAGGGCGAGTAAGCCGCGCACTGGTGCGTTCTGGCGAGTGGTCTCCGGACGGATCGAGACTGGCGTATGTGGTCGGGACGACCGTTTCAGTGTTCGACACGGTGACGGGTTCCGCCATCGACATCGGGTCGTGTAGCACACCGTCAGTTGCGTGGAACCCGTGCTCAGTCGCCTGGTCGGACGACGGTCGCACGGTCGCGACGACCACCTCGAGCGGCATTCGTCTGTACGACGCCGTTTCCCCATCCTCCAAGCCGACCGCTTCGATATCGGTCGACGGCGTTCCGGACAACCTCAACTGGACCGCGGACAACCGCCTCGTGTTCACCGTACGCGGAGTGGCCGCGGACGGTGCCGCCGACGCCAGGATCGACACGATCAACGTTGACGGGACGAATGAGCGGACGATCGCGGACACACGCCCCGAAGGGCTCGGACTCCAATACTGGAGCCTTGATCTGTCGCCCGACGGCAGGACGCTGGTTTGGCTCGACGGCGCGAACGACGCGACGAACCCGAACGGGCAGATCGTGATGAGGTTGATGATGATGGGCGTCGACGACACCACGCCGCGGATGGTCCGCGAGCTTGGGCACTGCTACTGCCTCGGGCTCGCCCCAGCGGTGACGTGGTCCCCGGACGGCAAGCGCCTCGCGCTCGTGCTGGTTGGTGCCGGTCTCGAGAACGGAATCAGCGGGCCATACGTCGACGAGGGACTCGACGTCGGCCCCAATGGCGGCCTCGCTGTCGTCGACGCAGACGGCCGCAATGGCAGATATCTCGCGCCGGCAATCGGGGTTCCGACCTGGCAGCCGATGCCACCGTGACCAATTGCGAGCTGTACAAATCGAGGCCTGTGCGGCGTTGAATGGATATGGGCAAACGGAGCATTCGAGTTGGGCGATCGACGACATGCGTTCTCATCGCAACGTCGACCGCGATCATTGGAGCGTGCTCGGGTGGTGACGATTCTGCTGGCTCCGCCAGCACCGCTGTCAACGTCACGCAGGCGACGATCACCACGACCGCCGTCGTCCCCACGACCACGCCAACTTTGCAGCCAGAGACGACGGTCTTGACGACCGATGAGCACTTCGCAGGCTTCACCGAATGCACTGGGATGCCGCGGCCGGGTTATCTCTGCGCCACAGTCGACGTTCCCGTCGACCGTGACGACCCCTCCGCCGGCACGATCCCGATTCGCGTGATCGGCATTCCTCACACGGACCAGTCGGCGCCCGAACAGACACCGTTCTTCGCGACTCCCGGCGGCCCGGGCTCGCCGGGGTTGGAGAACTACGCGATGTGGAAGCTGCCGGCTCTCATCGACGATCACCGTGACGTCGTCGTCATGGATCCGCGTGGCACCGGCGCGTCTGATGCGATCGATTGTCCTGACCTGCAGAACGGCACGAACTCACGAGCCGAACTCCAGACGGCGGTCGCCGCCTGCGGAGCGCAGCTCGGCGCGATGTCGGATCGCTACGGCTCGGCGAACCGAGCAATGGACGTCGACGACGTCCGTCAGAAGATGGGTTACGACACGATCATCTACCACGGCCAGTCGTACGCGAGCACCGACGTTCAGGCGTACGCGGCGCGGTTCGCCGACCACCTCACAGCCGTGATCCTCGACTCGGGCCAGCCGATCAACGACGTCGCAGGCTCGACGTTCGGGGTCGACGTCGCACAAGGCCTGCTGGACGTCGCTACGGCGGGATGCGAGATCGACGTGACGTGCGCGGCATCGACACCCGATCCACGCGCGACCGTCGAGCAGTTGGTGACGGCGCTCGGAACGACTCCCGTGACGGGCACACCTGGCGATGGGTCGGGCGAGCTCACCGTTGATCAGGCGAGTGTCGCCTTCATCCTCTCGAACAACGACGGCTCGTCGGCGACGGTGAGCGCGGCGAGTGACCTCGTCCGATCGGCACTTGCATTCGCCGGTGGTGACGACCAGCCGCTGATCGACCTCGCCGCTCGATATCGGGCGGGCGAGGGAGCTGTCGACTCCGACGCCACACAGTTCTCCAGCGGCGCCAACCTCGCCGGAAGCTGCAACGACACGCTCTTCCCCTACGACCCGTCCGATCCAGCGGACGTCCGCCGTCAGAAGCTCGACGCCGCAGTGGCCGCGATGCCGGACGACACGTTCGCTCCGTGGACCAAGGAACAGTGGAACGAGTTCTGGCCGTTCGACATCTGCATCAACTGGCCAGGGCCGCATCACCATGAAGACGTGATGCCGATCGGCTCGTCGTTCCCCGGAATTCCGGCGTTGGTCATGTCCGGCGAACTGGAACCGATCGACGCCGTCAGCCAGCGGCTGCTCGAAGTGTTCCCGGATGGCACGTACTTCACCGTGCCCGGCGTCGGTCACAACACGTTGTCGATCGGCGATTGCGCCGCCGAGTTCGAAGCTGCATTCATCGAGACGCTGGCCGTGCCGGACGGCTCACCGTGCGCGGCATCAACCTAGGGTTTGGGACGACGTCCCGAGGCTGACACCACACGCAACGCAGAACACGACGTTGACGTTCTTGGTCGTGCCGTCGTCTCGGACGGCGGCAACAGCGGTCTCGGCAAGGTTGTCGTCGAGTTCGGCTCCGCAGTTGGGACAACGTGGCCGCATCAACGGAGCTGGTTCCTGTTGCTCGGGTTGGGGATCGACCGTAGCGACTTCTGAGATCGGATCGGCCGGCGCGATCGACTCCCGCAGGCGGGCGAGGTCGACCCCTAATCCCCGCATCACCTGACACGCAAGTCCTTCGACGTCGAGCACGCCGAGCAACACGTGATCGGGTGTCACCTCGGGATCGCGCGAGCGGCGCGCGAAACGTCCGGCGCGCTCGAGCGCACGCTGTGCACGTGGCGTGTAGGGCAGCTCGTCGTCCCCGGACACATCGACCGTCTCGGTGACGACCGACGAGACCGTGAAGCGGGCGCCCGACAACGTGGTGCCGGCGGCCCGTAGCGCAACGGCCGCGTCGCTGTCGGTGTCAGCCAGCAACCCGAGCAGCAGATGCTCGGTCCCAACCCGGGAATGCCCGAGTTGGCGAGCTTCGGCCGTTGCCAACGACACGACACGCCGGGCATCAGTCGAGTACCCCTCGAGCACGTCAGCCACCTTACGCAGGACGGACACGGCCGCCGAGGACGCCACCGGCCGTCCATCCCGCGCGCGAGCACACCGCTCATACCTTGCAGTACTATGCATCACACTTCGAGTCATGGAGCGTGAACATGCGTATCGACAAGGACCTGGTCGCGGCTTCCGCTACTCCCCTGGTGCTGGCGATCCTCGCTGAAGGCGAGAGCTACGGATACGCGTTGTTGAAGCGGATCCGCGAGGTCTCCGATGGCGAGCTCGACTGGACCGACGGGATGCTCTACCCCTTGCTCCACCGGCTCGGACGGCTGGGATATGTGACGACTGAGTGGCGAGCGTCGCCTGAGGGGCGCAAGCGCCGGTACTGCGTGATCACCGACTCCGGGCGAGCGGCGCTGGCGGAGCAGCAGCGGCAGTGGGTGGCCGTCACCCGCGCGTTGGGTGGCGTCTGGGGAGGCCATTTTCGTCTCCCGTCGATGGCGACGGCCTGAGCGATGAACGACTTCGAATCCCAGATCGCCGAATGGCGCACGTACGTGGCGGCGCGGCCTGCGGTCAACGGCCACGATGTCGACGAGCTCGAGGCCCATCTTCGCGACCAGATCGCCGACCTCGACGCGGTCGGCCTCGACACCGACGAGGCGTTCCTCGTCGCCGTGAAGCGAATGGGCGATCTCGACGCGCTCTCCCGCGAGTTCGCTCGCGAGCACAGCGCTCGCTTGTGGAAGCAACTCGTGCTCCACGGCGAGGACGAAGCGGCGCGTGCGGTCACGGGGCTGGTGCCGGCGATCGCATTCGCACTCGGGGCCGCGATCACGATCCAGATCGCACGGCTGATTGCCGACTTCCCGGACGACCAGCCCACCTGGTTCGCCCGCAACCTCAGCCTGTTGGTGCTGCCGTTCCTCGCCGGCTACTTCGCCTATCACCGCCGCCTCGACCGGCGTGGGTGGTTGGTCACCGCCGCGCCGTTCGCAATCGCGGCGGTCGTCGTGAACGTGTACCCGTTCAGCGCCGACGCCGACACCGAGGTGCTCGTCGCCCTCCACCTGCCCGTCGTGCTGTGGTTCGTCGTCGCCTATCCGTACATGAACGGCGCGATCGGCGCGCATGAGCGGCGCATGGACTTCGTGCGTTTCACAGGCGAATGGTTCATCTACTACGTGCTGATCGCGCTCGGCGGCGGTGTGCTCGTCGCGCTCACCGGGCTGATCCTCCAACCGATCAACGCCGATCTGCCTGACCAGGTTGCGCACTGGGTGATCCCGTCAGGCGCCGCCGGCGCGGTCATCATCGCCGCCTGGCTGGTCGAAGCCAAACAACAGGTGGTCGAGAACATGGCGCCTGTGTTGACGATGGTGTTCACGCCGCTGTTCGCTGTCATGCTGCCCGTCGCCGCGATCACGTACGCGATCTTCGGGCTCGGCGATGCCTTCGACCGCGAGCTGCTCGGTGTCTTCGATGCGCTGCTCGTCGTCGTGCTGGGGCTCGCGCTCTACGCGATGTCCGCGCGAGACACGAATCGTCCGCCGGGATTGATGGATCGCATTCAACTCTTCACGATCGTGAGCGCGCTCGTGCTCGACCTGATGGTGCTGGGGGCGATGATCGCCCGCGTGGGCGACCTCGGCTTCACGCCCAACCGCGCCGCCACGCTCGGCCTCAACCTCGTGCTACTCGTCAATCTGTCCGGCACGGCGTGGCTGTCGTGGCGGTTCATCTCGCGTCGGCTCACCTTCCATCGCGTCGAGCGTTGGCAGACCGGTTATCTCCCGATCTTCGCGTTGTGGGCAACGGCGGTGGTCGTGCTGATGGGAAAG
>JADMIO010842068.1_pt1 | contig 17260 bp, 13 predicted proteins | sample 8958161 | NCBI WGS metagenome assembly JADMIO01 (sample SAMN16585339, study PRJNA669376) | soil metagenome | isolation source: Crop rotation soil | place: USA: Cullars Rotation, Alabama | collected 2011
CTTTCCCACCTGACCGGCCTCCCCCCCACGCCCGAGGAAGTCGGCGCATTCCTGGCCGATGCCGCTCCCGATGCGTATACGAAACTCGTGGAAAAACTGCTGGCCTCTCCCGCGTTCGGCGAGCGCTGGGGCCGGCACTGGCTCGATATTGCCCGCTATGCGGAATCGACCGGCTCCTCGCGCAATGTGCCTTACAACTACGCCTGGCGTTACCGCGATTATGTCATCGATTCGTTTAACAAGGACAAGCCGTACAATCGCTTCATCTCCGAACAGATCGCCGGCGACCTGATGCCGTACACCTCGGCCCAGCAGCACAACGAGCAACTGATCGCGACCGGATTTCTGGCGATGGGCGTGAAAGACCTCAACGAGCGCGACCGCGTGCGCTTCGTTATGGACGCCGTCGATGAGCAGATCGACGTCACCACCCGTTCGATCATGGCGCTGACTGTCGCCTGCGCCCGCTGTCACGATCACAAGTTCGATCCGATCCCGACCGCCGACTATTACTCGATGGCCGGCATCTTCAAGAGCACGGAGATTCTTTCCGGCCTGCATGGCCGGAACATGGCCAAGAAGAAAGACTACGGCGCGCCGGAAATGCTGCATCATCTGGAGAATGCTCCGATGGCGACGGCGATTCCCCTGCCTCCCGCCGGTGACTCGGCGGGGAAAATCAGGCGTCTGGAAGCCAAAGCCGATGGATTGCGGGGCGAAATTCTGAAGCTTCGCTCGGGCGGCAAAGCCAATCAGGCCAGCCGAAAGGCGCTTCGTCAGGAGATGCTCAGCGTCGAATCGGAGCTGGACGCGCTTCGCGGAAACCCGAAGGCTGCGCCCGCCTCAACGGCCGCAGGCGGTTCCGCCATGGGCGTGCGCGAAGGGAACCCTTCCGATGCCGCCATCTGTCTGCATGGCGAGCCGCATGATCTGGGCCAGCAGGTGCCTCGCGGCTTTGTCGGGCTGGTGCCCGTCCGCTCGGTGAGCGGCGTCGACCCCGCGCGCAGCGGCCGGCTGCAACTGGCGCAGTGGCTGACCAGCAACGACAACCCGCTCACCCCGCGCGTGGCCGTAAATCGCATGTGGAGCCATCTGTTCGGCGAGGGGATCGTCCGCAGCGTCGACAATTTCGGATCGACCGGCGAGGCGCCGGCCAATCCCGAGCTGCTCGATCATCTGGCGATTCAATTCATGCAGGATGGCTGGTCGGTGAAGCAGATGATCCGCGAGATGGTGCTGAGCCGCTCGTATCAGTTGTCCAGTGCGACCAATCCCGCGAATTTCAAGGCCGACCCGGACAACCGCCTCGTCTGGCGGATGCAGAGCCGCCGGCTCGACGCCGAGCAGATCCGCGACGCGATGCTGGCCATCAGCGGAAAGCTGGATTTGAAAGCCCCGCAGGGTTCCCTGGCGGCTGGATTGGAAAACGTCGAGATCCGCAACTTCCGCCTCGCCAACCGTGCGGGCGAAGGCGCCAGCCGCAGCGTCTATCTCCCCATCCTGCGCGATCTGGTCCCGCCCGTTCTCGACCTGTTCGACTTCGCCGAGCCGACCATGGTCATCGGCACGCGCGACACGACCACCGTCGCGACGCAGGCGCTGTTCCTGATGAACGACCCGTTTGTGATCGAGCAGGCCCGCACCATGGCTACCCGCGTCAACAGCCCGACCGGCCTGGATGATGCCAGACGCGTGGATCTCGCGTATCACCTGGCGCTGGCCCGCCCCGCAACGGCGGCCGAGAAGGCGCGGGCGATCCGATACATCAGCGACTTCCAGCACGACGCCGTTCATTCGACGAAGGATTCATTGAAGACCGCGCGGACGGATGCCTGGGCAAGTTTCTGCCAGGCACTGCTGGCCAGCGCGGAGTTCAGATATTTGAATTGAACGCGGGAATTTTCCCGCTCTGTAGGGTCCGCCCTGGCGGACGCGTTGTCGAGCGATGCAGATTTCCCGGACCTCGTCCGCTGCGGAAAACATTTTCAGAGTTGAGTTGGAAGTACTTGCAAACGAATCAGAGGAGCAACCACCATGTCCGACATCCGCCCCGCCCGTCTTCCTTTCATGCCCATGACCCGCCGCGAGATGCTCATGTCCGCGGGATGCGGATTCGGATATCTGGCGCTGCAGGGACTGTGCGCCCAGGCCGCCGCTCAGGAGGCGGCGACGTCGATTTATCAGAACCCGCTCACCGCCAAGCAGCCACCGCTGCCGGCAAAGGCGAAGCGGGTCATCATGCTCTTCATGCAGGGCGGGCCGTCGCATCTCGATACATTCGACTACAAGCCGAAGCTGGCCCAGGCCGCCGGCAATGGCGGAGGAAAAGGCCGGCTGCTCCCCTCTTCATTCAGCTTCAAGCGGCACGGAAAGAACGGCCTGTGGATTTCCGAGCTCTACCCCAACGTGGCAAAACACGCGGACTCGCTCTGCATGATCAACAGCATGCACACCGATAATCCCGCCCACCCGCAGGCGACGATTCAACTGCACACCGGCAGCGTCCAGTTCGTCCGCCCCTCCGTCGGCGCCTGGGTGCTCTATGGCCTGGGCACCACCAACCCGAATCTGCCCGGCTTCATCACCATCAACCCGCCCTCGGGCCTGGGCGGCGCACAGAACTACGGCAGCGCCTTTCTTCCCGCTTCCTATCAGGGCACGCGGCTTGAAGGGAATGGCGGCATGGCTGACATCTCTCCCGTCGTTCCACCCAGACTGCAACGCCGGCAGCTCGATCTTCTGCAGTCGATGAACCGCGACGCCGAAGCGCGAAGCGGCTCACCCGAGCAGATTGAAGGCGTCATCCAGTCTTACGAGCTGGGCTTCCGCATGCAGAGCGCAGTCCCCGAATTGCTCGACATCAGCAAAGAATCGGCCATGACCAAAGAGATGTACGGCATCACCGAAGGCCGCGGCGGCGACTTCGGACGCCAGTGCCTCATGGCCCGGCGCCTCGCCAAGGCTGGCGTGCGCTTCATCGAAGTCTGCCATCAGGGCTGGGACCATCACAACAATCTGCACCAGCGCATGACCGCCAACGCCGGCGCAACCGACAAGGCCATCGCCGGACTGCTTGCCGACCTGAAGGCCCATGGCATGCTCAATGACACGCTGGTGATCTGGGGCGGAGAATTCGGCCGCACTCCCGGCTCGCAGAACACCGATGGCCGCAACCATAACAACCGCGGCTACACCATGTGGATGGCCGGCGGCGGCGCCAAGCCCGGCGCCTACGGAAAGACCGACGACTACGGCGGGACAGCCGTCGAAAACAAAGTTCACGTTCACGATCTCCACGCCACCATCCTCGCCCTGCTGGGTCTGGACCCGGAGAACCTGACTTACAAATACGCAGGCCGCGATTTCCGGTTGATCGATGTGAAAGGGCACATCGTGAAGGATATCATGGCGTGAACCGGCGAGTTTGTAGGGTCCGCCTTGGCGGACGCGTAGTCGAGCGATGCAGTTCTTCGGACCGCGTCCGCCAAGGCGGACCCTACAAGTGCAGCATCACAAGACCGCGATCGAATTAGGCAATTTCTAGCCTTCCGGCGTATATCCCAGCAGCATATCGAAATTCGCCGCGAGCTCGCCGATCTTCGAATCTTTGATCGGCTTGAAATCCACGTTCACCAGATCGCGAGATTTCGCGTCGACGTGGCGGTAGATTCCATCGCGGTCGTTTTGCGGATTGCCGTTGATGAAACATTGCGTGATGAGCTGGGTCTTCCCCTTCACAACCACCTTGAAGTGAATGTGCGGCGTACGCCCGGGATACGGCACCGGCTTGATGGTGCGGAAATAATATTCGCCGCTCGAGCTGGTCATGAATCGGCCATACCCCTGGAAATTGAGATCGCGCTTGCCGGTGGGCGAGCCGCGGGAGTGCAGGTACGCGCCGGTGTTGTCGCACTGCCAGATTTCAACGATCGCGTTGCGGACGGGGCTGCCGTGACTGTCGAGGATTTTTCCGGTCAGGTGGGTGACATCGCCCACGGCAGGCGTGATCGCATTGTTGACGACGAGAAGATCGTTGTCGGTATCGAGCGGCAAATGATCGGGGTAAAACGGGCCCTCGGTCATCGCGGGCGTGCGCCGGTGTTTCTCCAGTTCCTCGGCGAAAACGCCGGGCTCGAAAAGACGGACGACGCTCAGCGCCGCGGCTCCGGCGCCAAGCTGCATCAATATGCGACGGCGGGAATGAAGTGGGGTCATGAGAGATGCCTCTGTGAGAGAGCGATTTTTTTGTCATCAGTATGCCGCAAGTGGCAACACCGCGCGCAACAACTCCGGTACCGTAGTCCCGGATCAGTATCGCACGAGCGACCTCCGGTTTCATCCCTTCTTTCCCACAAATAAAAAAGGGCGGCCTTTCGGTCGCCCTTTCACAGATCCGCTTGTCCAAATTACGATTTCTAATGGCCCGCCGTAATCGTCGGCTTGCCCGCGCCCTTCTTCGTGCCGGGGACCACCAGCGGATCGAACGCGCGTGGGCCCATCGCATACTCCGCCGGGGTGTAACTCACCTTCGAATCCATCATCTGTTCCCACGTGACTTCCTTGCCGGTGTAGGCGGAGGTGCGGGCCATGATGGCGGCCATGGTGCTCTTGCACATGTAGTCGCCATTGTTGATCTGCTCATTGCTGCGGATCGCCTTGAACAGCGCCACGTGTTCCGAGTCGTACATGTTCTGCTGCGGCTGCTTGAGCTTGATCGGGTTCTTGCCGGTGATCATCGGGCGGTTGGCACCGATGTCGGCCACGCCATCGCTGCCGAATGCCCAGTCGGAGATGTTGGTCTTGCATTCGACGAACTGCCGGCACTGGGTAAAGGCGCGCACGCCGTTCTCCCATTCGAAAACGGTGTTGAAGTGATCGTAGACGTTGCCGTATTCGGGCCCGGTGCGCTGAATGCGCCCGCCGGTGGCGAGCACTTTCACCGGCGGCTCATCCTTCATGATCCACATCATTTTATCGATGCTGTGAATGTGCTGCTCGACGATCTGGTCACCGCTGAGCCAGTAGTAATAGAGCCAGTTTCGGATCTGGTATTCCATATCCGACCATTCCGGCTTGCGATCGCGAACCTTGAGGCCGCCGCTGAGATAGTCGTGTTGAAGCACGCGGATCTCGCCGATCGCGCCGTCGTGGATGCGTTTGACGATGTCGCGTTTGCCTTCGTCATAGCGGAAGCAAAGACCCGAAACGAGATTTCGTTTCTTTTCGGAGAAGATCTTGGAGATCTCCATGACCTTCTTGACGCCCGCCGGGTCGACGCCGACCGGCTTCTCGCAGAAGCAGTGCTTGCCCGCGTTGGCGACAGCTTCCAGATGCTGCGGCCGGAAGTGAGGCGGAGTGGCAAGCAAGACCACGTCGACATTTTCGATGACGCCCTTGTACGCATCCCAGCCGACGAATCGGCGTTCTTTGGGAACTTCAACCTGCGCGCCCAGTTCCGTCGACAGCGCGCCATGCGCGCCGGTCTTGGGATCGTCAATCTGATCCTGGAACATGTCGCCCAAAGCCCAGAGAACAACGCCCGGGTCGGCGTTGCAGGCATTCTTGGCCGCCCCGCTTCCGCGTCCGCCGCAGCCGACAAGGCCGATCTTCAACCGGTTTTCAGCGCCGGCATGAACAGCCGCCGGGACGGCGAGGGTTGCGATGGCGGCGGCGGCGATCGTCGAGTTCTTCACGAAGTCTCGACGGGTAGGTGCGGCGGTGTTTCCAGTTTCGCGTTGCATGCGTGAGTCTCCGTAGAAGAAAATGGCTCGATTCGCCGGGCCGGGCGCGGCCAGACGAGAAATCCCAATGGTATTCCAGTTTACCGAGGATCAGTCGCCGGGGAAGTCGATTTTCTTACAGCGTCTGATTTCGCGGGTTGAGTTTCCGGGGGCGGAGTGACCAGAAATTCCTTCAATCGCTTTGATTCCCAGACCCTGATCAGGTCTCCATCAACTTTCGTTATACGCGCCGCCGCCCCCGGCGTTCGTTCCACCAGTTCAAGCCCTTTTTCCACCCCGAGAATGCAGACCGCGGAGGCAAGCCAGTCGGCCACGGTGCCGGTCGGCGCGATGACGCTGCACCCGATGCGGGTTGTGAGGCCCAGGCCGGTTCGCGGGTCGATGAGATGAGAATAACGGACGCCATCGATAATGACGTATCGTTCGGTGTCGCCGGAAGTTGAGATGCCGTAGTTGCTCAGCCGGACGTAGGCGCCGCGCGACCTGGCGGCGGCGTCCAGGTTTTCCAGAGCGACGATCCAGCCGACGGTTCCGGGAGGAGAATCCCCGGCGGCGATATCGCCCGCCGCCCCGCACAGGGCGCGGGTGATGCCGAAGCGTTCCTTCAATAATTTCAATACTTCTGCCGACGTGAATCCCTTGGCGATGCCGCCGACGTCGAGGCGCATCTTTGCGGCGAGCAACTGCACGGTTCGTTTTTGCGGATCGAGCTTGATGAATTTCCAGCCGACGGATTTTTTCGCTTCGGCGATCCGCTCCGGTGCGGGAAGCGTCTCGAGGCGGCGCGAACGCCGGAAAAGCTGAATCAGTGGGCCGGCAGTGATATCAAACATGCCCTCAGACTGCTTTGCCGCCTCGATCGAATAGTCGAGGATTCGGAAAAGATCGTCGCTCACCTGCACCGGCTCGGTCATCGGACCTTCCAGCGTCCGCTGGCCCAGTTTACTCAATTCACTGTTGGGGTCGTAATCGCTGAGAACGGCGTTGAGCTGATCGACCCGCGCCCACGCAGCCTCGGCGGCGCGGTCGGCCTCGGCCATGTTCGGCGCGTACAGAACGATTCGGAATACTGTCCCCATCTTCGGCGCGGTGTATTCAAAACGCGACAGCTTGCTGGAATCATCTGCGGGATTCGATGATGGCGCGGCCCGGGCATCTCCGATGCCGCAGGTCAGAATCGCCATGGCGAATGCGATCGTCAGACATGAAGCGGTGACGATGTGCCTGTTCACTGCGGAATCTCCAGAACATTCATGGTGCGAGCATACACCGAGTCGACCTCGTTTGAGAGTTTATTATCAACGAAAGAAATGTTCTCGACGGATCGGGCGACTTTCTGCACCGACAGCGCGGGGAGCCGGAACCTGCGCAAATTACCCGGATTATCCCTTTCGGATGATCCGCAGGGTCGCGATAATCGAGGACTTTCCGCGGTGTAAACGCGAATTCCGTGTTGGCGTACTTTGATTGAACACTCGCCTGCGTTAGCATGGCGACTAGGGCGGGAAGATCGATTCACGCGAATGGAACATCATTTCGGTTGAAAGGAACGCTGTAGTGATCACTCAGATTTTTCGTGCAGGTTACCGTGGAACCCGCCGACGGGCGGCCGTGACGATGGGGTTGCTTCTTTGCGGGATCGCGTGCGCGGCCCCTTCGCCGCGGCCGAACGCAAAAGCCCCCGCGCCCGCAGCGCCGGCGGCCGATTCTAAAATGCTGACCCAGGAGATCGACTCCGAGGTCAAGTTTGACATGGTGTTGATCCCGGCGGGCAAATTCAAGATGGGCAGCCCCGCATCGGAAAAGAACCGCAAGCCGGATGAGGGGCCGCAGTTCGAGGTCGAGGTTGACAGCTTTTATATGCAGAACAAGCCGGTGACGTGGGATGAGTACAATCTCTTCCTGGCAAATTATCACCGCGTGGCCGAACTGGGAAAGGCACGGGTGCAGGTGCCCAAGGACAAGTGGGCGGATGCGATCACCTACCCGACGCCGATGTACGAGATCGACGCGGGTCCGCGACTGGACCGCATGGGCCGGCCGGGAAGATTCCCGGCGGTAATCATGTCGCAATACGCCGCCCGGCAATATACGAAATGGCTCAGCAAGAAGACGGGTCGGTTCTATCGTCTTCCCACGGAAGCGGAATGGGAATATGCCTGCCGTGCCGGAACGACCACCGCCTACAGCTTCGGCGACAGCATCGGTAAAGACGGCAAGATAATGGCGGAGTATTCGTATTTCATCGACAACTCCAATCTGAAAGACAAAGAGCCCGCTTACCGCCGGGTCGGCTCGCTCAAGCCCAATGCATGGGGCCTGTACGACATGCACGGCAATGTCGCCAACTGGGTGCTGGATGGATACGATGCGAAGTGGTATTCGAAGTTTGAAGGCAAGACCGTCAACTGGCACGATGCGATCAACTGGCCCAGTCAGCAATACCCCCGCGTGTTCCGCGGCGGCGCTTACGATATGGACCCGGAAGATTGCCGATCGGCCATCCGCCATCACTCCAGCAAGGCGATGAACGTCAAAGACCCGCAGGTTCCGCAAAGCCCGCACTGGCTGACGGAAGGCTTTTCGCTCGGGTTCCGCGTGGTGTCGCCGGTGAAGGAACCGCCGGAAGCGGAAAAGAACCGGTACTGGAATGTGGATGATGACACGACGGCAAGGGTGCTGGAGCGCGACACGGAGAAGCGCGAAATCATCACTGCACCGGATAAGAAATAGTTCCGGTTCCCACTCCCCCGAGTACGGGGGAGTGGAAGCAAGAAAACAGAAAACTGATCGAAACGGCGCTATGCGTCGGTTCGAAATCTTAACCAAGGGAAAAACCGCATGTCTGAAATCAACCAGAGCCGACGCAACTTCATCAAGACCACGGCCACGGCGACCGCCGCCGTTGTCGCGACCAATGCGATCATCGCGCAGACCGCCTACGGATCGTCGTCCGATGAAACGATCAAGGTCGCGCTGATCGGCTGCGGCGGGCGTGGAAGCGGAGCGGCTTCGCAATGCCTCGGCACGCACAAGGGCCCGGTCAAGCTTGTTGCCATGGCCGATGCGTTTGAAGATCGGCTGAAAGGCTCGCTGCGCGAACTGAAGACCAAGCATCCGGAACTCGTGGATGTGAAAGAAGACCGGCAGTTCGTCGGCTGGGACGCGTATCAGAAGGCGATCGATTCCGGCCCGGACATGGTGATTATCGCGACGCCGCCGGGCTTTCGCCCGCAGCATTTCGAGTATGCGGTCAAGCAGGGCAAGCACGTTTTTGCGGAGAAGCCGGTCGCGACGGATGCCGCGGGCGTGCGCCGGTTTCTGGCCGCCGTTGAGGAAGCGAAGAAGAAGAACCTCAAAGTCGGAATTGGCCTGCAGCGCCATCATCAGGCCAACTACATCGAAACCGTGCAACGCATTCACGACGGCGCCCTGGGCGACATCCGCCTCCTCCGCGCCTACTGGAACGGGACCAGCCCGTGGGTCAAGAACCGAATCGACGGCCAGTCCGAAATGGAATACCAGATGCGCAACTGGTACTACTTCGTCTGGCTCTGCGGCGATCACATCGTCGAGCAGCACATTCACAATCTTGACGTCGCCAACTGGATCATGAAGGGCCACCCCGTCCAGGCGCAGGGCGTCGGCGGACGACAAGTCCGCACCGGCATTGAATACGGCGAAATCTACGATCACCACATGATCGAATACACTTACGCCGACGGCACCAAACTCCTCAGCGAGTGCCGGCATCAGAACAACACGATGCAGAGCGTCTCCGAACACGCGCACGGCACCAAGGCATTTGCGGATGTGGGCGGCGGAAGGTTTTACGAGCCGGTCAGCAACGGAACCGGCGGCTACGGGAATGAAATCTGGAAAGCCAAAGGCTCGCGGCTCAATCCGTACGACGTCGAGCATGAAGACCTGCAGGATGCCATCCGCAAAAATCTGCCATACAACGAAGGCGAGTACGGTGCGCACAGCACGTTCACGTCCATCCTGGGCCGTATGTGCACTTACAGCGGCGCGGTCATCAAGTGGGACGATGCGATCAACGCCCAGGTGAGCGTGATGCCGGAGAATTACGCGTGGGATGCAAAGACGCCGACCGTTCCCGACAAAGATGGGCGCTATCCGATCGCGATGCCGGGCATGACGAACGACAGCACGGTGTGGGGCCGGGCGAATAAGGAAATCATCGCCTGGACGCGGAGGAAGTAAGAAATCCGCGGATTCGGACGACTGAAGGATCTGTATAACAAGGAGAAAAACCCATGCGCCGTTTTGAAACCACGACTGTCGGCTCGCTGTTGATCGCCGCCCTGCTGGCAGCGCCGTTCTCGCTGATCTTCTCCGCTCCCGCGCGGGCGGAAGAAGAGAAAAAGGTGAAATCGGAGCTGCACAAGAAGATGGAGCTGATCGACGAGGGAATGAAAAAGCTGAAGCGCACCCTTCGCAAGTCAGATGAAAATCCAGATTCGCTGAAACTGATCGGCGAGATCATCGACAACGCCAAGTTGTGCCGGGACATGACGCCCACTCAGGCTGATAAGCTGAAAGACCCCGAGCGAAAGAAGTTTCTCGAAGAATACCGCGCGTCGATGGACAAGCTGCTGAGCACGATGGAATTGATGAAAAAGGCCGTCGCCGCGGGCGACAATGAAAAGGCCAAAGAACTGCGTTCGCAGCTCAAGGACATGGAAGATGAAGGCCACGACAAGTTCATGGTGAGCGAAGAGCGCGACAAGGCCAAAGCCAAGGACAAAGACGCCAAATAACGGCGCGGATATTTGCGGAGGGAACGTGAGAATTCCGAGTTTGCTCGCAGCGGGCGCGATGGCGCTGGTCATCGGCGCGGGTTCGTCTGCATTCAGCGCCGATAAACCGGTCAAGCCTCCGCCCAAACCGCCGGCGGCCAGGCCGACCTACTCCGGGTTGAATCCGAAAACGATTCAGCCTGCCGGCACGCAGGACAACACGCCCCCCGCCGGCTTCACCGCGATGTTCAACGGCAAAGACCTTGCCGGGTGGAAAGGCCTGCTCAAGCCCCCGCTGGACAATCCCGCTAAACGCGCCGTCATGACCCCCGAAGCCCGTGCCGCGGCTGAAGAGGAAGCCAATGCGAATATGCGCGACCACTGGAAGGTCGTAGATGGCGTTATCGTCTACGACGGCAAAGGCCGCAGTCTCTGCAGCGCCAAAGACTACGGCGACTTTGAGATGTGGGTCGACTGGAAGATCGAAGCCAAAGGCGACAGCGGCATCTACGTCCGCGGCACGCCGCAGATCCAGATCTGGGATCCGGGCAAGTCTCCCTTCGCCCGCGCGGCGCAGGGGTCGGGCGCGCTGTACAACAATCAGACCAATCCCAACGATCCGCTGATCCTCGCCGACAATCCGGTCGGGCAGTGGAACACGTTCTTCATCCGCATGGTGGGCGACAAAGTCACCGTCTACCTCAACGGCAAACTGGTGACCGACAACGTCACGCTCGAGAACTACTGGGAGAAAGACAAGCCGCTGTATGCGACGGGGTCGATCGAGCTGCAGAACCATCACGATCAGCTCTGGTTCAAGAACGTATACGTGAAGGAATTGCCGGCGGCGGGGACGAAGTGAGAGAGAGGGGTCAGGGGATGATAGTTCGCCAGTCTTTGGCAGTGACATAACGACCGAGATGTCCCACATTTTCAGTTGCGACGATCGCCCCAACTTCTATTGCCTGCGCCGCAAGTATCACGTCGGCATCAAGTTCTTTCGGATCTGCTGTCGAGCGGCCGACGCGCCGCGCATCGGCCCACAATTCAGCGGCTTTGAGCATGACCGATGTCGTAATCGGCATGTAAAGCAGCAAGCCCTTCAGATCATCAAGCCGCGCCAACGACTTTGTCAATCGGCTGAGGAGCAAGTTGCGCCGTATTTCAAAATCCGTGATTTCAGGAATAATGAGAATTGTGCGGGCTGCCAGGTGATTCTCAAGCCATGCCTTGATCTCTGCGCCTGGGGTGGGATGCGCAAGCTTCCCCAATGGTGTCGCATCGAGAATCACCGTGTCAGGCATGACCCCGTGTCCTGTATGACATCCCGTTAAGCCTGAGCTGTTTCTCTAACTCTGGCCACGTGTCCCTGGTCAGCGCGGCATCATCTTTTGTCCATTCGGCGAGTTTCCGGCGCAGTTGTTCATATTTCTCCAGCTGCTCTTTGGAAAGCACAATTGGACGTTTGATCGTCTTCGGCTTGAGATTGTCGGACCGCGAGCGTGTTGGTCGCTTAGCCGGATTGGATCGATTCAACTGTTTCATGCGTCACTCCCGCACATGATTTCCTACGCCGACTCTTTCCGTCGCTCCGGCTTCAGCTCGAACAGGTTGTGATGCCCCTGCACCACTTCCGGCGTGATCACATACTTCCCGCCGCGCTGCTGGTCGGGGAGCTTGTACATCATGTCGAGCATGATCTCTTCGCACACGGCGCGAAGGGCGCGGGCGCCGGTATCGCGCTTTAACGCGCGCTCGGCGATCAGATTCAACGCGCCGGGCGTGAATTCCAGCTCGCTGTTTTCCATGCGGAAAATCTTCTGGTACTGCTTCACGATCGCGTTCTTCGGCTCCGTCAGAATCGAAATCAGCGTGGCGACGTCCAGCGGTTCGAGCGTGGCGATCAGCGGAAGCCGGCCGACGAACTCGGGGATCATTCCGAACTCGACCAGATCTTCCGGCTGCACCTGCTGAAGCATATGCGCCTTTTCCGAGGCCGATTCCATCTTCGTGCTCTCGGAATTGAAGCCGATCTGACGGCGGCCTAGGCGCTTGCGGACGATGTCTTCCAGGCCGACAAACGTGCCGCCGCAGATGAACAGGATGTGGGTGGTGTCCATCTGAATGTACTGCTGCTCGGGATGCTTTCGGCCGCCCTGCGGGGGGATGTTGGCGACGGTGCCTTCGAGCATCTTCAGCAGGGCCTGCTGCACGCCTTCGCCGCTGACGTCGCGGGTGATCGAGACGTTCTGGCTGGTCTTGCCGATCTTGTCGATTTCGTCGATGTAGATGATTCCGCGCTGGGCGGCTTCGAGATCGTAATCGGCGCTCTGCAGCAACTTGAGCAGAATGTTCTCGACGTCTTCACCGACGTAACCCGCTTCGGTGAGCGTTGTCGCGTCGCCGATGGCGAACGGGACATTGAGGATGCGCGCCAGCGTGCGGGCGAGCAGGGTCTTGCCGCTTCCGGTCGGGCCGATCAGCAGCACGTTGCTCTTATCAATTTCGGTTTCATCGCCTGGATGAACCGGCGGATTCACCGGACCATCGCCCTCGGCGGGCTCCACCGTCGTCGTCAGACGCTTGTAGTGATTATGCACGGCAACCGACAGCGCCTTCTTGGCATACTGCTGGCCGACCACGTACTGATCGAGGAACTCTTTGATCTGGCGCGGGCTGGGAATGGTGCTGAACAGCGGCTGGGCGCTGCTCATCTTGCGTTTTTCCTGGCGGATGATGTTGTGAGCCAGATCGACGCAATTGGCGCAGATGTAGACGTCGCTGGGACCTTCGACCATCGGCCCGACATCGCGGGAGGATTTGCCGCAGAAGCTGCACGTGGTGACGCGCCGGCCGCGAAATCCGCCGGGCGGGTTGCCGCCCGGTGGGTTTTGTCCGCTGCCGCCATTTCCCGGGCGATTTGTACTGGCCATCGACTCGCCTTCCTGATTCGACGTGCCATCATGGCACGTCCGGGGCACACCTTGCGGCGGATCCCCGAAAAACTGCCGGCGTCCCTGCAAACTCACAAGCCCGCGACACCGGTCCTGCCGGTCCGCACGCGCCCTCGCGCGGCGTGACCGCTCCTCACGTTATCGAACAGCAGCCGGGATAGACTTGATGCGCATTACTATCCCGTCCTGCCTAATCTTAGCGTCGTCCAGGGCCAAAGGTAAACATCCTTCTCCGGCGACATTCGCCTCCCGGCCTGCAACGTCCGATAGAAACCTGGAGCATGCGAAACCGCTGCCGATCCGACTCGCGCTCCCACGGCATCTTATTCTTTTTCCGTGTTTTTATCTTCCCGCTCGGCGGCTCTGCGTGCGGCCTCAACAATTTTCGCTTTTGCCCGCTCGAACTCTTCATCTGAGATCTGTCCGTCGCGATGCATCTGACGAAGATCGGACAAGGTGAAGCCCGCGGATGCTTCGGGCGTGGTGTCGATTTCATCCTTCATCCGTTTCTTCACCCGGCCCACGATGATGAATCCGGCGACCAGAAACGCCACCAGCACGAACGACCAGATCATCACCGACGTCGTTGTGCGGTTGGATTGAAAGAAGCTGAAGCTGTCGCTGAGAATTGATTGAAGGTCGGTCGTGGCATGAACGGTCCGCTTATGATCTGCGACCGAAGACACGGACGGGCCGCCCGTGCCACTGAACGCGAAATCGCCGTCGAGCAGAAACATGCTTCGATAGATGCTAAGGGAGGCGCGAAAAGGGGTCAACCGACCGCAGGCCGCGCCGAATTGTTGTGAGCGTTGCGATTTCGATCGCCTTCTTCAATTCTCCCAGATCCTTCAAACGCGGCGGCTTGCGGTCGAAGCTGTAAACGTGCAACTCCGGCCGTCGCTTTTCGTAATAACGGAGCAGCTCCAGATTCCGGTGCAATCCGAGATCGTGAACGCGGATGATCGGCGCATCGTCAGGATTGAGGACGTCCCAGTTGTAAACCGGCTCCTCCCAGGCCTTCTCATCCGGCGCGAATCGAACGAAGACCAGTGCGGGTTTCTTCACCTTCGCCGGAATGTCCAGGTAATTGACGCGCGACACATTCCCCGGCGAGGCCCCGTCTTCGGGGATCGGCTCGAAGAAGTTCTGCTGATTCACGGCAAGCAGTTCCAGCGCGAAAAACAGAACGCACAATGGGAGGAACACACTCGCGAAACGCTCGGCGGGCCATTGCCGCTGAATCACGCTCGCGCCCAGCACAACCGCGAAAATGACCGCCGGCGCGGCGGCCATCGTGTATTGCGGAACGAAAATGTAAAAGAACCCCGACCCCGCCAGATAACACCACGACATCGACCACAACACCCACTTTCGCGAATCGCTCAGACCCAGCAGCGCGACGGGAAGCAGAACCACCAGAATGAGCGTTGGCATCGTGCTGCCCCACGTGAGCGGCACGCGGTTGCCCAGCCACTGCCCCAGCGCCTGTCTCACCGTCGTGAAGCCGCGGATGAACGGCATGTCGAAATTGCGATAGAGCGTGTGAATCTGCGGAACGGGCGTCGGCGGGCGAAAATTCGGATCGATCTCCTGCAGGCCGATGCTCTTGACGTTGAAATAGATCTGGTTGTAAACGTCCAGCGGCGACTTCAGCGCATTGCCCGTGACGGCGCGATCGAAGGCCAGTTGCAATGCGAGAAACGGCGCTGCTGCCGCGAGAGAAACGACAACCGTCGCGAGCTTCGTGCGCCATGACATTCGCCGCAAATCGCACGTCCATGCGATGGCGATCGGCGCGAGAATGCACACGGCATCGAGCGGACGCGTGATGGCGTAAAACCCCCCTGCCGCGCCGGCCAGGATGACCCAGCCGATGCGATGCGAGCGCCGCCATGACAGCCACGCCCACATTGCCGCCAGTCCCCACATCATCCCTGAGCCGTGCGACATCTCCACCAGCGCCAGCCAGCGGAAGGTGAGCAACGACATCATCAGCAACACTGCCATGATTCCCGCCAGACCATCGACCAGCTCCGTCACAATGAGATACAGCAGCATCAGGCTGATCGAGGCGATCAGCATCGGCGTGAACCAGTAGGGCAGGTTTATCATCGCCGCCGGCACGTGCAGGAGCGCCGTTCCAGGGAAATAGACCGGCGCATAGACGCTGCGGACAAAGACGCCGCGAACGAAGACGTACGGCGTGTCGAAATGATCGGCCAGAGCTGGATCAGGATGCGGAACTTCCTTCGACGCAATGGGCAGGCCGGGCAGAGCGAGCTTTCCGTGCATCAGGAAAGTCGTCTGCATGCGGTACATGTTTTCATCGTGCCAGATCGGAAGGCCCAGCCGGCCGCGCGCCGCCCCCAGCCCGTAGAGCACCGGCCCGCTCAGCAAAAGAACCAGCAGCGCCGTTCGCCGGCGCGCGCGATCCGACGGATGCCGAAGAAAGTTGAAACCCGCCGCGATCGGCTTCTGCGTGAAAGGCAGCATCGTCAGCAGCGCCGCCAGCAGCAGCACCATCCGCTGGATCCATGCATCCTCTTCCACCGCCGTCCGCTTCTGGTCGATCAGCGTCAGGTTGTACGACTCGGCATGCAAATACATCCAGACGAACAGCAGCACGCCAACCCCCAGCAGAATGAAAATCGCAACACCTCGTGGGAGTTTCATTGCGGTTCCTGCGCTGTGCGTGAAGTGGCTTTCGCGGGCAACGTGGCGGGCGGCGCAGTCGCCAGATCTTTCACAAAGCCCAGCCTCTCCAGTCGCTTGTGATAGCGATCGAAGAGGTACACGTTCATGTCCGGTTTCGTCTTTGCATAATATTGATAGAGACGCCGGTTTTCATTCTCACCCAGATCATGTGCGCGGATAATCGGGGCATCATCCGGCGTCAGCACATCCCAGTTATAAACCGGCTCTTGGCGCGGCGACGCCTGCCGCGCATCGTAATGGCACATCACCAGCGCCGGCAGCTTCGCCATTTTCGGAATCACTTCGTAATTCATCTGCATCACCGTTCCCGGCTCATTCAGATTGAACGCGCCCTGCTCGTTCAGATAGATGCGGTGGGCAGCGAGCGCCAAAATCGCCAGCGGCATGAAAACCGCCACCCCCTGTGCCGGGAACGCGCGCTCGACCCCGCGCGCCCCAAGCAACACGGTAAAGATAATCATCGGCGCAATGCCGATCACATACTGTCTGGCGAAAAGGTAAAAGCAGGCCGATCCCAGCATGAAGGTCCAGAAGGCTGCCCAGAAGACCCAGCGCCGAATGTCGGTCAGCGCCATGAGCGCCATCGGAACGAGGGCGACCAGCAGGAGCGAAGGCAAAGCGGCGCCGAAGCTGGTCGGGAGGCGGAAAGCCAGCCATTGCCACGCCGCGTCTTTTACTGTCGTGAAATCCTGAATCTGCCTCTGGTTCCCCCAGACATACACGTCCTTGATCTGCTGCGAAGCTTCCGGCATGAAATTCGGATCATACGTCTGCAATCCCAGGCTCTTCACATTCAGAATCTGGCGGTTGTAAGCATCCAGCGGCGTTTCCAGCCAGTGCCCCGTCACGGCATGATTCAGGGCGAGCTGCAGCGCAAAGAATGGCGAAGCCAGAATCACAATGATCGCCGCATTTCGCAGCTTCACGCGGAGCGGATCGCTCCGCATCTCCCAGGCCCAGGCGAGCGCGATCGGCATCAGGATGCAGACCGAATCGAGCGGCCGGGTAATCGCATACCACGCCGCCGCGATTGCCGCCAGAACGATCCAGCGCGTTCGCCGCGATCGTCGCCATGAAAGCCACGGGAAAG
>JADMIO011011171.1_pt1 | contig 17259 bp, 13 predicted proteins | sample 8958161 | NCBI WGS metagenome assembly JADMIO01 (sample SAMN16585339, study PRJNA669376) | soil metagenome | isolation source: Crop rotation soil | place: USA: Cullars Rotation, Alabama | collected 2011
AGACGAATTTCTGGCGACACTTTCGCACGAGCTGCGAACTCCGTTGTCAGCAATTCTGGGTTGGAGTCATCTGGTGCGCACGGGCAAACTCGATGAACCGCAAATGTCGCGTGCCTTCGAAACGATCGAACGAAATGCTCGTTCGCAATCTCAGTTGATTGATGACCTGCTCGACGTTTCCCGCATAATCACCGGTAAATTGCAGATTGACCCTCACCCGGTTGATCTCAAATCAGTTATCGAGGCTGCTGTCGACGCCGTTCGACCCACACTCGAAGCAAAGCAGATTGAAGTAACGACCACGTTTGCAGAGGAAGCTTGTTTCGTGCCCGGTGACGCGAACCGGTTGCAACAGGTTTTCTGGAACTTGCTCAGCAACGCCACGAAATTTACGCCGGATGGTGGGCGAGTGGACGTGTCAGTTCACCGCGAGGACGGCTACGTTCGCGTTTCGGTAACAGATTCCGGCATTGGCATTACGCCGGAGTTTTTGCCGTACATTTTCGATCGGTTCCGACAAGCAGACGGTTCCACAACCAGAGTCCACGGCGGTCTCGGCCTGGGGCTTTCCATCGTTAAGCACTTGGTCCAGTTGCATCAGGGCGTAGTTGACGTAGAAAGCAAAGGAAAGGATCGGGGTGCAAAATTCACGGTCAGCCTGCCACTTGTTTCGGCGGCCGAACTCCTCGAGAGCGAAGAAACACCTGAATCTGGGCATTCCGGCAATGGCTTTCCGGTTAACTTTTCCGGACTCCTGGAAGGACTGCGTATTCTGGTAGTCGACGATGAAGAGGACTCTCGCGATCTGGTGACGGCAATCATCAGCAGATGCGGAGGCGAGGTTAAGTGTTGCGAATCAGCCGCCACCGTTCTCAAGACAGTTCGGGAATGGAAACCGGATCTCTTGCTTAGCGACATCGGCATGCCGAACGAAGATGGCTACACGCTGATTCGTAAACTGCGAAAGTCAAAATTGAAACTTGCCAAAGAGGTGCCCGCCATTGCGTTGACCGCGTACGCGACTGACGATGACCGCGAGCGAGCCCTGGCTGCAGGTTTCCAAAATCACGTTGCCAAACCCATTAATTTGCAATTGCTCGTGGACTCGATCGCAATTGCAGTTGGCAGAAAGTCCTAACAGAGAGGCCAACAGTTCAGAGTTCAAACTTTAGTTTGTGCTTTCGCCCCAAGAGCACAGCCTAAAGGCTGAACTCTGAACTGCTGTCTTTTAGCCCATGAAAGAGAAGCGCGTCACGGTCAATGACCTAATGCAGCAGGACTACGTCTACTTTCTTAGCCAGCCCGCTGGTCGGAATTTCGATCCTGGCTTCAAACCTGAACTGACTCCCCGAGAGATGCTCGAGCTTGGTGTGTTTGGCGGCAAGTACATGACTGATTGCCGTCAGGAGTTTCCCGCAAGTTGGTTCAAGAACGCGAAACTTTGCCACGAGCGTCACGATCCAAAGTTGAACCACTTCGGGGTTAACGCGTCGCAGTCTTTGTCAGTGTGGCGGAAAAATGGTTGGCTGTATGAAGAAGATCCGCGTGGCTGGTTTCAATGGTATTGCCGCTACTACATGGGTCGCCGAAGCGTGGACGATGAACGGCAAATCAAACGTTGGCGGGCCGTGCAGCGCCACATCGCGCAATTAAAGAAAAACTGCCCGCGTCGCGCACTCGATTGCAGGCGCAAACAGAGACAAGCACTACTTCACTGGGCCTACGACTCGCGAAAGATCTAAGATCGGTTGCTTTCTCCCCTCCCCTTCGGAGGGAATGGGGCAGGGTTACGGCACGCTAGTCCCTCCCTAACCCCTCCCAACGGAACGAGAAAGAAGCACCGAAAACTTGTCAAAAACGAACAGCACATACGATGTAGCGGTAATTGGCGCGGGAGTCTTCGGTGCCTGGACCTCCTACCAACTTCAACTGGCAGGAATGCGCGTGGTGTTGATCGATCCCTATGGCTCGGGCAACAGTCGCTCAAGTTCCGGTGGCGAGTCGCGCATCATTCGCATGGGCTATGGCGCAGACGAGATCTATACACACTCAGCGCAGCAGGCGTTGCCGCTCTGGCAGGAATTGATGCGGCAGATTAATGAGCCGCTGTTTTATGAAACCGGCGTTTTGTGGTTGGCCCACGAAGATGATCCCTACCCGGTAAAATGCGCCGAGACGCTCAAAAAATTAGCGATTCCTTTTGAGAAGTTATCCACGTCGGAAGTCAGTCGTCGTTATCCCCAGATCGGACTTGAGCAAATCTCCTGGGCTCTCCTTGAACCTAACAGTGGCGTGTTGATGGCACGCCGGGCCGTGCAGGCTGTCACGCGAGAAACAGTTCGCAACGGCGGTGAGTATTTGCAGGACGCAGTACGGAGCCCATGCGGCAACCGACAACTGGACCATGTCGACACTGCCGATGGCCGCCGCATCTCTGCCGGAAATTATGTCTTCGCTTGTGGTTCCTGGCTGCCGAAGATTTTTCCTGAGTTGTTGGGAGACAAGGTTCATACGACCCGCCAGGAGGTGGTCTTCTTTGAAACTGCTGACAATGACCCGCGTTTCGTGGCCCCGTCGCTGCCTACCTGGGTTGACTTTAAAGACGAAGCTTACGGTTTACCGAACATTGAAGGCCGCGGGATCAAGATCGCGATCGATCGCCACGGACCACCCTTTGATCCAGACACCGAGATGCGCGAGGTCACCAGTGAGGGTTTGGCTGAAACACGTCGCTACCTGGTGCGTCGATTGCCCGATTTGGAGAACGCTGCCGTAAAAGCAACAGAAGTTTGCCAGTATGAAAACACCTCAAACGGAGACTTTCTCATCGATCGTCATCCGGAGTTTGCCGACGTTTGGTTGGTGGGCGGCGGGTCAGGTCACGGATTCAAGCACGGGCCCGTTGTAGGAAAATATGTTGCGGCCAGAATCGCCGGTAGTAGCGAAGGAATTGAACCGCGTTTCAGTTTGGCAACCAAGGCAGCCGAGCAGAATCGTGCTGTCTACTAAAGAGCGAGTTCACGAGAAAAGCAACTAAATGCTGCGCGGCTTTGCCGCCTGATGTGAGGAAGGTCTATGACCTTCCGGCAGAGGTTTGCATGAATTGGGCTGCGCCCGCCAAGACTCGGGGCCCAGCCCCCAGCAATTTCCAATGTGTCTTAACGGTGGGGCCGAGCCGCCACCGCACATCGGGCGGCAAGCCGCGGACTTGCCTTCGTGCGATTGTCTCCACAATAACGGTTTAGAGTTAGCAAATCACGCCGCTTCTATGCCACTATTACCCATTGTCGATAACTTAGGTTAGTCCACATTCAGACCGCTCCAAGAAGCGAGTTGCTCGCAACTTCAATCCCCTATGCTGACCTCAACGCGTTTCATGTTAATGAAAGCTTTGGCAACCTTTTTGTTGTTGACTGGCGCCCTGTTATTCCTGGCATGTAATCGGAGTGCCACGGCCGGGCACGAAACCGCAAAACACGCGGTGAGCGACCGAACGAGTGATCAATTGGTCGACCTAAACTCAGCGTCGAAGACGCAGTTAATCGAGTTGCCAGGAATCGGCGAGGTTCACGCACAGCAAATCATTGACGGCCGACCCTACCGAGAAAAAACAGATTTGGTGAGAAGAGGCATCATCTCGGAAAAAACTTATGAACTAATCGAGGATAAGGTGATTGCGAAACAGCATTGACGGGGGTAATTTCCCCTCCCTTTGGGAGAGGCACGGGGAGTGTTTAGGCACGCTAGGCCCTCCCTAGCCCTCCCAAAGGGAGGGGAACCGAAGCGCCAACAAAGAATAAAAACTTAGCAATCATTTGAGGAAGGTAGCCATGGAAGACTACGAAAAGCTTGGAGCTTTTTATCTAGGACGTCCCTACGATCTCAAGAATAAGAAACCCAAAGACGGCATCCTGCTTTACGACTCCAGAGATCTGGTGACTCACGCCGTTTGCGTGGGTATGACCGGCAGCGGCAAGACTGGTTTATGTATCGCGCTGCTCGAAGAAGCCGCCATTGATGGAATTCCCGCGATCATCATCGATCCGAAAGGTGACCTCAGCAATCTTCTCTTAACCTTTCCCGAGCTCAAGCCCGACGATTTTCTGCCGTGGGTCAACGAAGAAGACGCGCAAAAGAAAAACCTCTCGACCGCGGAGTTTGCCGCCCAGCAGTCCGAGCTCTGGAAGAAAGGCCTGGCAGACTGGGGACAGGACGGGTCGCGCATTAAACGACTGCGTGACGCCGCCGACTTTCGCGTTTACACGCCCGGCAGTAACGCCGGTATTCCTGTTTCGATCCTGAAATCTTTTGATGCTCCGCCGCAGACAATTGTTGACGACGATGAGTTGCTGGCGGAGCGCATCAACACCACCGCCACCAGTCTGCTTGGTCTGCTCGGCATCGCTGCGGATCCACTGAAGAGCCGCGAACACATTTTGCTCTCGAACATTCTTGGTTACGCCTGGAAAGCCGGAAAGAGTCTCGACATCGCCGGTCTGATTCAGCAAATCCAATCGCCACCAGTGAAGACTCTCGGCGCGATGGAAATCGACACTTTCTTTCCAGCGAAGGACCGGTTCGAGTTGGCGATGTCACTGAACAACCTCCTGGCCGCACCAGGCTTTGCGAGCTGGATGGAGGGCGAACCACTCGACATTCAACAGATACTTCACACGCCTGAGGGAAAACCGCGTCTGGCCGTCTTTTCCATTGCACATTTGAACGACGCCGAGCGAATGTTTTTCGTTTCCCTACTTTTGAACCAAACGCTCGGGTGGATGAGAACGCAGTCAGGCACGACGAGTCTGCGCGCGATACTTTACATGGATGAAATTTTTGGTTACTTCCCACCAACTGCGAATCCACCATCCAAACAGCCACTGTTGACGTTGTTGAAGCAAGCTCGCGCATTTGGTTTGGGAATAGTTTTGGTTACACAGAACCCGGTTGATCTCGATTACAAAGGACTGTCGAACGCGGGCACGTGGTTTATTGGGCGATTACAAACCGAGCGTGACAAAGCACGGATGATTGAAGGCCTGGAAGGAATCGCGAGTGGCGGCCTGAAGTTCGATCGAAACGAAATGGAGCAAACAATCGCCGGCCTGGGCAATCGAATTTTTCTGCTCAACAATACGCACGAGGAAGGGACTGAAATATTTGAGACCCGCTGGGACATGTCGTACCTGCGCGGCCCATTGACCAAGTCACAGATCAAAAAGCTGATGGATCCGGTCAAAGCCCGGAGCGCACCTGACAGTGCGCCCGCTGCTGCAGCCGCCGCAGCAGGAGCCGCTCAAGCTGTTCCGGGCGCCGCAGTAGCCGTCGCTACGGAAACGGCGAAGACTGCAGGCGCGCCACGGCCAACTCTTCCGCCTGGAATTACAGAGTATTTCATTCCGGCCCGCGGCAGCGCGTCTCAGGGCGCGTCGCTGATTTACCATCCAGCGGTGCTCGGCGTTGCGGACGTCGGTTACAGCGATGCAAAGAGTATTGATGTCTCGCAACATGTTTCTATGCTGACGCCGATAACATCGAACCCTATTCCGGTGGATTGGTCGCAAGCCGCTGTGATTGATTTACCGGTCGATGATCTCGAAAAGTTGCCCGACGAAAGCGGTGGGTTCGCGGATATGCCGAGCGGAGCCAGTAAAGCAAAAAACTACGAGGCGTGGCAGAAAGATTTTTCCACCTGGATTTACCGCAACCAAAAACTGGATTTGCTCGAGAGTCCAAGTCTCAACGTTGCTTCAAACCCGGGCGAGTCGGAACGCGACTTCCGGGTTCGTTTGCAACAGAGGGCGCGCGAGCAGCGCGACGCAGCGACTGAAAAGCTGCGTTTGAAGTACGCGCCTAAGTTTGCCGCGCTCGAAGAAAAGAAGCGTCGGGCCGAACAAGCTGTGGAACGCGAGACAGAACAAGCGTCGGGTCAGAAATTGCAAACGGCTATTTCCTTTGGCGCCACGCTGCTTTCCTCATTCATGGGCAGGAAAGCTGTTAGCCTGACGACGCTTGGCAGAGCAACAACGGCGGCGCGGGGCGTAAGTCGCTCGATGAAGGAATCGCAGGACGTTGGTCGAGCACAGGAAACAGTGGAGGCAGTCACTCAGCAGATGGCTGATCTTGACGCGCAGTTTAAAGAAGAGACGGCCGGGCTCGATAAGTCGGCGACGGTGCAAACGGAACAATTAGAAACGATTAGTTTGAAACCGAAGAAGACAAACATTTCAGTCAAGTTAGTCACGTTGGCATGGGCGCCCTACTGGCATTCGAGTGAAGGGCAAGCAACGCCGGCGTGGGAATGAACTTTCGCAAACAGGAGAAAACGAAAATGGATGAACTAATTAAACAAGTATCGGCGAAGACCGGCATCTCTGAAGACCAGGCACGATCGGCCGTTGCCACCGTCCTCGACTTTATTAAGGGTAGATTGCCCGCGCCAATTGCCAGCCAGATCGATAACGTGGTCGGCGGTGGCGGCAGCGCAGCCGGCGATATCGCTTCGAAGGTTGGCGGGCTATTGGGTTAGTCAAACTCGGTCAAGCAAGGTCCTCGGGTTTTGCGTTCAGATCTCTGGTGTGCCCCTGGCGGCATGCCAGACCCTAACGATCTCAATTAGCTTTCGCTCGTGATCGACGCGATAGACAATTCGGTAGGATCTAACAACGATTTCGCGGATATTTGTTAGCTGGTATTCCGGTACAGCGCGGCCTGCTTCGGGAAATTCTTGCAGTTTTTCGGTCTCTGCAATTAGGCGGTAGCCGAATGATTCTGCGCGCAAGCGACTGTCGCGTGAAATGAAGGATGTTATGTCGTAAAGGTCATCGCGGGAAGCGGGAGACCAAGTCAGCTTGTAAGCCATGAAGCCAGCTGCCTTTTGATCTCATCGTGAGGAATACCTTCTCCGCCATCCAGCTCTTCCAGACCCTTTTGGACTGCGGCCATGAACTCAATGCGGTCAGCTATTTCATCGATAGAACAATCGTCAGGCAATTCGCGAATGGTTTTTAGTACCATTTCTTTTTCTGTCATGCGAAAAATTATGCGGCTTTGACCATGTACAAAGCAAGCATTTGTGACAATGTTTCCCCGACTTCCTTTTCTAATCTGGCCTCTGATTTTGCTGCTAACCAGTGCGGAGGTTTTTTCGCAACCGGGGGTGCGCGACTACGACATCGCGGCGCGCTTTGCACCAATCTTCTATCAGGCGCTCGGAGACAATCCCCGCAGCGACTACATCACAAACTTTAATTTCGACGGCGACTGGCGCGGCGACAACAACTGGAAGAACAGCGGCGAAGCAGAATTTCCGCTGAACGCTTACATCTACTATGCCGTCAGCGAAACGCAAACGCACTACTTCATTCACTACGCCGTTTTTCATCCGCGCGATTACAAAGGCGGCGAGCGCAAGGGAGTGATCCTGAGCGAAATCATTCGCGAAGGCACCAAACACGGCGTCAACAAAGATCCGACCGGGTGGATGGCCGAGGCCGGAGTCGCACACGAGAACGACATGGAAGGCGTGCTCGTCGTAGTCGCTAAGAATGGTAAAGGCCTGGCGAACGCCCTACCGGTTTTCGTTGAGACGTTTCACCACAACGACTTTTCTCCGTACCTGCAGGCAGAGTCGCTGCCAAAAGGCTTCGGCGCTTTCCGCACCGAAGCGCAGCGCGTGATGCTTTACATCGAGCCAAAGGGTCACGGAATCGAAGCGTATTCCGGTGATGAGAAACAAACGGCAAAAAAGGATTTCGTCGTATACAAGTTCACAGGCAAAGCCGGGAATCCGGAAAAACAGAACCAGGCCTCCGTCGGTTATGAATTGCTTCCAATTGAGACCACTCTCTGGTCCGAGGCAAAACACCGCAAGGGCGCTGGCGACCCGACGTATGCGTTAGCACATGACTATGGTCAAGTTTTAGTAAGTGTCGTGCTTAAGAATGGAAAAGTTGGACAACAAGAAATCAAGGTGGGAACGATTGGCTCAACTTTTCTTGGCAAAACCGGCGGCCTCAATATGGCCCATCCACCGTGGGCCTGGTTTGACCGCAATCATCGCACCGATCCACTAGGGCTGTGGTTCTTCGATCCCGCGCGCGTAATCAAGCGCGACTTCAACCTCGACGAAAGTTTTTCAACCACATACACGCGGCTCCCTTTCTGGGCACGCTGACCAGTCCGAAAATCTGAAGGAGGAAGAGCGGGGGCAAGCCCACCTTCCTGACCTCGAGCTGATTTAACTTGGCCGTCAATCTTCATTGAATGCCGTTCAAGGTGAGATCATTATCAGTCGATAGGAGGCTCAAGGTCAGGAAGGTGGGCTTGCCCCCGCTCTTCGAAACAGAAACACATATTTACAAAAGTCGCGGTGAACATTGTTCGAAAATCCGTATTGCATGAAAGCCATTTTTTCTTAAAACGATTTGTTGGCCCGTAGCATCTCAGCAACAATCTTTGAGCGATACTGGCGGTCTCCAATTGAACGCAACTACAATGGATGCCGCTCCGTATTAACTTTGAAGATTGCGCTCCAAGCACAAAAGTTCCAGGTTCGTTTTATCGATGACAATTGCTGCGGGTACAACCCTAGGACGTTATGAAATCCGCTCCCTAATCGGCGCGGGCGGCATGGGCGAGGTTTACCTTGCGCACGACAGTCAATTGCGCCGGCTGGTGGCGTTGAAATTATTGCCGCCAAGCTTTACGCAGGATGAAGACCGGCTCAAGAGATTTGAACAAGAGGCATATTCTGCCTCAGGTCTAAATCACCCAAACATCCTCACCATCTACGAAATCGGCCAGGTTGAGACGACGCGTTTCATCGCCATGGAATATGTCGAAGGCGAAACGCTGCGTCAGCACTTGTCGCGCTCCCATACATCCTCGGGCGAATTTCGTGAAGTTCCGGGATCAGGCGTGAAACTTTACGACGCGCTGGAAATCGCTATCCAGATCGCATCCGCGATTGCCGCCTCGCAGGCGGCCGGAATTGCTCATCGCGATATCAAGCCGGAGAACATCATCCTGCGGCGCGACGGTTACATTAAAGTGCTCGACTTTGGTCTGGCAAAGCTCACCGAAAAACCGTCAACCACTGACACCGAAGCGCCCACGCGAGCCATGGTCAACACCAGTCCCGGCGCCGTGATGGGCACGGTCAATTACATGTCTCCCGAGCAGGCCAGTGGTCATGTCGTCGATGCGCGTACCGATATCTGGAGTCTTGGTGTGTTGCTTTATGAGATGGTTACCGGTCATCTGCCGTTTGCAGGTCCAACGCCGAGTCACGTGATCGTCGCCATTCTCGAGAAAGATCCGCCGCTACTGGCGCGTTATGTTTCTGATGCTCCCGAGGCGCTTGAGTGGATCGTGACTAAAGCCCTGACCAAGAATCGCGACGACCGCTATCAAACCGCTCGTGAGATGTTGACTGACTTGCGTCGGCTCAAGCAACGACTCGAGGCTTCGGCCGAACTCGAAAGATCTATTGCGCCTGACGCGGGCCAGGGAAGACCGCAAATCACCACCAGCAATACGCTCGCTGGCGGATCCACTTTGGGCGCCGGTGCGCTCAACCAGAGCACCATGCAGGTTGGCGCCCCAACCCTTTCGAGTGCCGAATACTTAGTCAAGTCAATGGGCCGGCACAAACTAGCCGTCGGAGTTGCCAGCGCCGTGCTGCTCGCTGCTATCGCCGGTGCAGTGGTTCTGTGGTTAAGCTCGAGAAATCAATCTCCGCATACGTTCCGCAACTTTAAGCTCGCGCAATTGACTAATACCGGGAAGGCAGGTTTGGCAGCACTCTCACCAGACGGCAAGTACGTCGTACATGTGGTTAGCGATGGCACGCAGTCAAGTCTCTGGGTGCGCCAGGTAGCGACCGCCAGCAATGTTCAGATCGTGCAACCTTCTTCAGCTCGTTACATCGGCTTAACGATCTCTCAGGATGGCAACTATGTTTATTACGTGACTTACGACGGGAATAATCCACTCGGAGTCGCGTACCAACTTCCTGTACTTGGTGGCACCCCGCGTAAGATCATGGAGGATGTCGATACGCCACTTTCCTTTTCTCCAGACGGGAACCGCTTCGCATGGATAAGAAACTTTCCTCAGTCGGGTGAGACCGCGCTCATGGTGGCGAATAGCGATGGCTCGGCGCCACGTAAGGTCCTTTCACGAAATAGACCAAAGCGTTTCGTTGCGGGCAACGGCGTTGGACCGACCTGGGCGCTGCAGGGCGACACCATTGCGTGTCCAGTAGGTGGGCCTGAAAACGGCGTCGATCTTTATACGATAGTTTTTGTCGATGCTAATTCTGGCAGCGAAAAGGATGCTACCAGTCAGCGCTGGAGTTTCGTGCAGCAAGCCGCCTGGGTGCCTCGCGACGGAGGAATGTTGATTTCGGCCCAGGAAACGCCGGGTGGACCAAATCAAATCTGGCATGTCGCGGTTCCCGGGGGTGCGGTCCAGCGCGTGACAAACGACCTGAACAATTACAACGGTGTCAGTGTCAGTGCCGACGGTACCAAACTGGCGACAGTTCAAAGTCAGGCCAACTCCAGTGTGTGGCTTGCTTCGCTTAGTAATCCGGACGGCGCCGTCAAAGTCACGACCGGAACCAACGAAGGCCGAGGCGGCGTGGCTTTGCTACAGGACAACAGAATCCTCTACACAGTAGGTGGTTCAGGCACATCGGATTTTTTCGTCGTGAACTCCGATGGCAGCAACCCGCAACAGTTGACCTCCAACGCCGGACTGAACGGATTTCCCACCGTTTCACCCGATGGCCGCTACATCGTGTTTGTGTCCTCGCGCAGCGGCACGCCACATTTGTGGCGCATGAACATTGACGGCACCAATGTCAAACAACTGACAAATGGCGTTGCCGAGACTTCACCCGAGATTTCGCCTGACAGCAAGTGGGTGGTTTATCAGAACATCAACGACCTGGGACTGTGGAAGATTGGAATAGACGGCGGCACGCCCGAGCTGGTCCTGAACAAACTGACAGGTCAGGCGTCGATTTCTCCGGACGGAAAGTTTATCGCCTGCCGTTATCGTGAACAGGATCTTAGCCTCTTTGTGTTGGCAATTATCGACTTCGCGAACGGCCAGTTGTTGAAGACGATCGAAACGCCGTTGCCTGACAGCACTTATCGCTGGAGCGCCGACGGGCGTTCTGTGTTGTATGTGGAACGACGTAATGGCGTCAGCAACATTTGGAGCCAACCAATCGAGGGCGGAACTGCGAAACAACTAACCAACTTCAAGTCGGAACTCATCTTCGGTTTCAACCTGGCGCGAGACGGAAAGTCGGTGGTCCTCTCACGCGGAACCAATTCCAACGATGTCTTGTTGATTACTGACCAATCGTGAAAGGCTGAGGGATGAAGGATGAAGGATGAAGAGTTCGACTGGTTCTCAGGATTCTTCATCCTTCATCTCTCAGCCTCGTCCCCAAGTTTGGAGGAGACTACTCTTGAACATCGCGCTTAGGTATGGCCTTCCGGTGGCCCTGGTATTCGCGGCTGCGGTAATCATTGTCCGTTTTGGACTGGGCGCCAGTGGCGAGTCGGGGCTGAGTGCTGTAGCGCCAATTGCTTACAACATCGCCGCCATTTGCGCGATCTTTCTTGGCATCGTGAGGCGGAAGCGGGAAGCGAACGATCAGTTGATTTTTAAAGACGGAATAAAGACCGGTGTGAGTATCGCGCTGGTTTACGCTACGGGGAGTTGCCTTTTCTTCGTGATCGTATACCTGGTGTCTGGACCGAAACTCCTCATGACAGAAGCGGGAGCAGCAAACCGTCCACTCTGGCAAACCGCAGCGCTGGCCTACGCGGGATTGTTTTTCGGCTCGCTAATCTTTGGTTTGATCTACTCGACGCTGATTTCGTTCTTTCTTGCAAAACGCCGGTCAGCAAAATAGCTCGACAAACAGAAGAGCGGGGGCAAGCCCACCTTCCTCACTCTGAGATTTTCTAAGTCGCCAAATCTATTGCAATGTTGGAGGCTGCACGAACGGCAAACTCCGAATGACAAATGAGAAATTTGAAATGAGATATGGAAATTCCGTTTGGTCTTGCCCGACGAACCAGAAGCCTCACGGGATTAGTACAACCTTCCCAATGTTCTTTCTGCCCTCCATGTAGCTATGCGCTTCGCCGGTCTGGGCAAACGGAAATGCCTTGTCGACGTGCGGTCGCACCCAGCCTTCCTTCACACCATCAATAATCGCCTTCATCCAGGCAGCAACTTTCTCGGGTTCATGCCACATATGACCGAGATTCAAACCAAAAACGCCGCGGTTCTTGTTAAGTAAACCCAGCGGATGAAACTTTGGCATCTGCGCCGCCGCCTTGATCAGTTTCAACTTCCCTTTCAAACCATTGGCCGACGCCGCCGAAACGCCAAACATGCCGAGTCGTCCCGTGTGCCGCAACGCCGCATAACTCTTCTTCCAATGCACGCCGCCAATTGGATCCAACACGAGGTCGACACCACGGCCGTCGGTCAGTTTCTTCAAAGCGGGCAGCCAATCCTGGTTGCGATAGTCGATCGGGTGGTCCAGGCCCCGCTGACGAAGAAACTCATGTTTGCCCGGGCTAGCTGTTCCATAACTCACCGCGCCAATCTTTCTGGCGATATCAATGGCCGCCAGACCGACGCCGCCACCCGCATTGTGAATTAAAACCGACTCGCCTTCGCGCAGCGATCCCATCACGTACATGAGCGCCCAGGCCGTCAGATAGTTGACCGGGATCGCCGCTGCTTCTTCAAAACCTAACGACTCAGGCTTCGCAAACAGTTGCTGGGCCGACACCAGAACTTTTTCCGATTGCCCACCAAAGCGCGTCATCGCTACTACAGCCTTGCCCAGCAGGTCCTGATTGACATCCTCGCCCACCGCTCCGACGACGCCCGCGACCTCGTATCCCATCACGCAAGGCTTTGTTGGACCGTCGGGATAAAGGCCCTGACGCGCCAGAATGTCGGCGAAATTTAATCCCGCAGCCTTTACGTCAATGACGACTTGACCTTTCTTCGGCGTGGGATCGGGCGCCTCCTGAACTTTCAGCACCTCAACGCCACCGTTTGCAGTGGTAACAACTTGTCGCATAGGTTTCTCCAAGTGTTAATCAGCTGCGGATTTTCTCGGATGGAAAACCAGATCTGCAAAAAACATAAGGCAGTCTCACGCGCTTTTTATTGCTTTCTGATCCGCGTTTCTTCGCGTTCATCCGCGGCTAATTTCCTACTGTTTGAGAATGGTGCTGAGTCGTGAACCATCGTCATAACTAATATCCGCGACCCGCCAGCCTCTTGCCGACAAACGCATTTCAAACTTAATCGAATGTGGAGAGCCGACGTTTTCAAACGTCACTGTCACAGTTGCCAGGTTACGCGCCGGCCTTGTGGCTCCGTGCGGAGCGTCGCCATAAGACTCGCGGTAGACAGCGGGCTTTATTTTGAACTTCTTGATGTCCACCTCCTGGGCATTGAATAGTGGATCTCCGTCGAGCGCGCCCACCTCGTCGCCGGCACTTTTGGCGTCCTTCCAGATCAGATCGGCCAGCTCCTTCTCGAAATACTTGTCGACCAGGGCGCGATTTGTGTGCTGGAAAAATGGACTGCGCTTTTTGTGTTGCCTGTAGAGATCGGCGACGACCTGTTCGGACGAAAACTGTCTCCGAGACTTTTGTGCGGTTACAGAAATCTCAACTCCGGCAACCAGGATCAGGACAGCGACTAAGAGAGTGATTTGTTTCATAGCAGTAAAGAAAAGCGCAGGGCCGATTACAGCCCTGCGCGTTTTAAGTGTTCGCTAAAGTATTCACTACGGTTGTTCTTTAATTTTTCTTCCTCCCCTTCCCTTTGGGAGGGGATTGAGGAGAAGGGGTTAGCGCTCTCAAGCCCTCACCCCAACCCTCTCCCAGCGGAGAGGGAGACAAATCTCAGAACCTGTTTACGATGCGCTCTTGGCAGCGCTGTCCGTCGCGCTCGTGGATTTGTTCGGTTGCGGCGTAATTCGCAAGTAAGGTTTCGGCGCTTTCCAGCCCGCCGGGAATTTTGCTTTTGCATCTTCATCCGAAAGTGATGGCACGATGATCACGTCGTCGCCGTCCTTCCAGTTTACAGGAGTCGCCACGCTGTATTTCGCCGTCAGTTGCAGTGAGTCGATCACGCGCAGAATCTCATCGAAGTTACGTCCGGTGCTTGCCGGGTAAGTAATCATCAACTTGATTTTTTTGTCCGGTCCGATGACGAACACTGAACGCACGGTGAAGACGTCGCTAATCTCGGGATGGATCATGTCGTAGAGTTCCGCGATCTTGTGATCGGGATCGGCAATCACCGGGAAGTTGAGCGCGGTGCCCTGGGTCTCCTTGATGTCTTCGGCCCAGCGACTGTGTGAATCAGTCTTGTCAACGCTGAGCCCGATTACTTTCACGCCGCGCGTGTCAAATTCGGGTTTGCACTTCGCGACGTAGCCGAGTTCCGTAGTGCAGACCGGCGTAAAATCTTTGGGATGTGAAAAGAGCACTGCCCAACTGTCACCAATCCACTCGTGAAACCGGATTGGGCCATCGGTAGTCTCCGCTGTGAAATCGGGAGCAATATCACCTAAACGCAAAGCCATTTCGATCTCCTTCCATCGATAAAGGGTTACCCCGTTTCTCACTCTTAGTGAGCGGGGCTTTTCCAGGTTGGATTTTTGAATGAAGTCCTTGACGCTTTTACATCCAAAGTCGGCGCTAAGTCAAACAACCAGGAGCAGGAGCACGAGCAGGAAGCACGGACAGGATCCAAGGGATTGTTTCTCTTCTGCTGTGTTCTGCCCCTGCTCCCGCCTCCTGCTCCTGCCTACTGTCTGCCTGCTGCCTAACGGTGCTATCATCAGGCTCCCCTTAATTCCCGTTGCCCTTTAGATTCTCCCTAATTGAAGTCTGGAACCATGTCCAGCGCCAAGAACACAATCAGTGATAGCAAAAGCACCGGAAGTGGGACCGCAGTCGCTCCCGATTTGTACCGTGCGATTTTCAGGTTCTCCAACCAACCCATTGCGATCATCGACCTCGACGGCTCCTATCTCGAACAGAACGCAGCTCACGCGCAACTGCTCGGCTACAGCGATGAAGAACTTGCGCTCCAGACCCCTGCGATTCACCTCGGCGACGAAGTCTTCGCTAAGGTCGCACACGAGCTCGCGGAGAAAGGCGAGTTCCGTGGCGACGTGGAAAGCCGCACCAAGGCCGGCGATATCAGATTCATTGAATTGTCGGCTTTCACAATGCACGACGAGACGGGTAAGCCGCTGTGCTACGTCGGCATCAAGCGAGACATTACTGAGCGCAAGCGCGCCGAAGGTCGCCTGGCGCTGCAGTATGCCGTTACCAAAATTCTGACCGACTCGCTCGAAATCGGCGAGAGCGCTAAGGAAATATTGCGCGTCGTCTGCACCACGCTTAATTGGGAAGTCGGCGTGCTGTGGAAAGTTGATCCTGCCGACGCCGTCTTGCGCTTTGTAGAGCTTTGTCATACCGGCTCGCGATCGACGCCAGAGTTTGACCAGCTGTCACAGAACTGTGCATTCAAAAAAGGCATCGGACTGCCCGGCAGAATTTGGGAGACGCGCCTGCCGTCATGGATCGATAACGTCGTTCAGGATCCAAACTTTCCGCGCGCGCCGGTGGCCCTACGCGAAGGTTTGCGTGGAGCATTCGGGTTTCCGATTCTGCTCGGTGACGAAGTGTGGGGCGTCATCGAGTTCTTCAGTCGAGAGATTCGCGAACCAGATGAAGAGTTGATGAAGCTGGCGGTCGCGGTTGGTGGACAAATCGGGCAGTTCACCAAACGGAAACGTGCTGAAGAGGAACGAGCCTACCTTCTGGATCGGGAACGCGCTGCCCGGGCCGACTCGGAACGAGCTAACCGCCTGAAAGACGAGTTCCTTGCCACGCTATCTCACGAACTTCGGACGCCGTTGAATGCAGTCATCGGCTGGGCGCGGATGCTGAGTTCAGGTCGGCTCGATCGCGAAAACTCCAAACACGCTCTGGAAGTAATTGAACGAAACGCCTGGGCTCAGAAACAAATCATCGAAGACATCCTCGACGTCTCGAGAGTAATCACCGGAAAATTACGGTTAAATCTCAGTTCGGTTGACCTCGTGGTGGTCATCGATGCCGCGCTGGATGCAGTGCGACCGGCTATGGCAGCCAAGGACATTCATATTGAAACCATTATCGACACTGGTCTCCGACTCATCTCCGGTGATCCCGACAGGTTGCAACAGGTTGTCTGGAACATTCTTTCGAATGCCGCCAAGTTCACACCAAACGGCGGTCATGTTGCGATCTCAGTTAGCCAAAGCACCACGCACGTTATTATTCAGGTAAAAGATACGGGTCCCGGCATCGAGCCGCAGTTCCTTCCGCACGTCTTCGAACGCTTTCGTCAGGCCGATGGCTCTACTACGCGATTGCACGGCGGACTCGGTCTCGGATTAGCCATTGTGCGCCACTTGGTCGAACTTCATGGCGGCACGATTGGTGTCGAGAACAGAAACGATCAGAGCGGCGCGGTTTTCACAATCCGGCTGCCCCTGCCCAGCGGCGAATTAGGAAACGAAACACTGGCCAACGCTGATGCGGTTTTCAGAGAAGGTTCAGATCAACCAAGTCTCGCGGGACTGCATATCCTGATCGTTGATGATGAAACGGATGCGCTCGACCTCATTACGGTTGAGCTGGTCCAACATGGCGCGACGGTGAAAGCTGTCACCAACGCCGAGGATGCGCTTGCGGCGCTCGAGCAGGAAAACTTTGACTTGTTAATTAGTGACATCGGCATGCCCCAAAAGGACGGTTATGAATTGATTAGGGAGGTGCGCCGCAATGAACAAGGAAAAGGAAAACGAATGCCGGCGGTCGCGTTGACTGCCTATGCGCGCGTCCAGGATCGAATGCAGGCAATCATGACCGGGTTTAGCACTCACGTCGCCAAGCCGGTCGAAGCCAACGAACTGATTATGGTTGTCGCCAGTCTGGCCCGCAGACTGGATAACAAAAGCTGAACGACCAGGGACGACTCTTTGGGTGCGGTCCACTCCAAAGAGTTGCGCCCACCTTACAATCTTCCTGATAAACTACATTCATGATCAAACGCTGCGATTGGGCCAGGACCGATCTCTCGATCTTTCCAGCACATTGGGATCCTAAGCTTAGAATTCCACGTGGACAAGTTGTCGCG
>JADMIO011419579.1_pt1 | contig 17257 bp, 11 predicted proteins | sample 8958161 | NCBI WGS metagenome assembly JADMIO01 (sample SAMN16585339, study PRJNA669376) | soil metagenome | isolation source: Crop rotation soil | place: USA: Cullars Rotation, Alabama | collected 2011
CGCGACTTCAAGTCACGTGAATTCCAAGCTTCGGATCCCACTGTGCTGGAAAGGGGGACTCTTCCATTACAACTCCCACTCGATGAAGTGGGAAAAGGTCCTGGAAGTGGGGGGCGCGACGATGTTAAGCACCCTGCAGGGCGAGAAGCATCTCTGGTTTACCTTCGTCGGAGGCCCCGGCGGGCGCAGCGGATTCGGTTTTTTTGATGGCCAAAAGTGGCGCCAGGCGCTCACCGCTGTCACTGGGAAGGTCGGGACTGGGGGGACTGGGGGAACTGGGGTAATGATATTTGCCGGGCCCAAGTGGCTCAATGTTGTGCGCCGTGAAGCCCTGGAGGACTTGCAGCAGATTACGCTTCCGCCAGGGATCAAAGAGGCCAGGAATTTTCTGCTGGATCCCACCGGCAGACTCTGGCTCCGAGCCCATGACGATGCCGGGGATGTCACCTATTGTTATCACCCGGATGGAAATGCGCCGGCGGTTGCCATTGTGGAATCAGACCTGGAGGTGCGCCAGAACGGGAGGTTGCGCGCGCAGGTGGTCGCGGTGGAAAAATTCCAGAGCCGGCAAAAGAAAACCGGCTACGGGTTTTCGAGCCGGATCGATGGGCGTTCCTGGTCCGCATTCCATGGCACGCCCGAGGTGAGCCTCGACCTGAGAGGGCTGAGCCCCGGGCTTCATCGCCTGGCGGTGCGCTCGCGCGACGAAGCCGGCGAGATTTCGCCCGTGCCCGCCGAGGTCAATTTCACCATCCTCGCGCCCCCTCTGGAACAGCGCGCCTGGTTTCGTCCAGCGGCCCTGACCACCTTTGCCACCATCGTCCTCTTAACTTTGGTGGCCTTCCGGCAAGCGGCCAAATCCCAGATCGCCAACCGGCATTTGCAGGCCGAAGTGGGGGAAAAGATCCAGGCTCAGAACGCCTTGCAGAAGGCCCACGACGAACTTGAGCGCCGGGTCGAGGAGCGCTCGGCCCAGTTGGAGGAACAGATCACGGTGCGCCAAAAGGCCGAGGGGCAATTTGCCGCGACGCTGGCCGAACGCAATCGCCTGGGCCGCGAGATCCACGACACGCTGGAACAAACCCTGGCCAGCGTGGGCTTCCAGCTCAGCGCCGCCAAACTGGCGCTCCAGAATCCGGAGCGCGTGGCCCAGCACCTCGATACCGCCACCAACGTCCTGCGTCAAAGCCGGGTCGAAGTTCGCCGATCGGTGCTCGACTTGCGTTCCCAAACCCTGGAAAACTTTGACTTGGCAATGGCTTTTACCGTGGCGGCCAAACAGCTTACCGATGGCTCGGGGGGGGCTGTTCAGGTCCGGACCAGCGGGGAACCGCGCCGCTTTCCGCCACGGATGGAAAACTCCATTTTGCGAATCGGCCAGGAGGCCCTTACCAATGCCAGCAAGCACGCCCAGGCCACCCAGCTGACCGTCGAGCTGGAATTCCACCTCGAACGGTTTTGCTTGCGGATTCGCGACAACGGCCGGGGCTTTGACCCAGGGAACCAGCTGATGCCCGATGAGGGCCACTTCGGACTGCTGGGCATGCGCGAGCGGGCCGAACGCCTCGGTGGCCAACTTCACCTGACCAGCGATTCCCTCGGAACTTCCGTGGCCGTTGAGGTCCCCCTTGCCAATCTTTCCCAGCCCCCAGCCTAGCCATGAACGCTGCTTCTCCCATTCGGATCCTCCTCGCAGATGACCATTTCCTGGTGCGGATGGGCATCAAAGCGGTCATCAACGAAGACCCGGATTTGGTGGTGGTCTGCGAAGCCGCCAACGGGCACGACGCCGTCAAGGCGGTCCGGGAGCATTGTCCGGACATCGTGCTGATGGATCTGCGGATGCCCGAAGGCAGCGGCCTCGAAGCGACCACAGCAATTTGCCGGGAATTCGCCTCGACGCGTGTGATCATGCTGACGACCTACGACGGCGACGAGGATATCTATCGCGCGCTCCAGGCGGGAGCGGTGGGTTACCTGCTCAAGGACACCCCCGGGGACGAGATGCTCAACGCGATCCATCGAGTCCATGGTGGAGCGCGGCACCTTCCTCCCGCAGTGGCCCGTCGCCTGGCCGAGCGGGATCCCCACAGCGATCTATCCCCCAAACAGCTTGAAGTGCTCGAGTTGATGGCCAAGGGCCTGACCAACCAGGAGATTGCCGAGGTGCTGGGCACGACCCGAAACACGGCGCGTTCGCACGTCAGCGCCATTCTGGCCAAACTCGAAGTCGAGGACCGCACCGAAGCCACTTTCGTGGCTTACGCGCGCGGCATTATCCATCTGGGTTAACGGCGCGGGCGCCCGCCCTCGGGCTGCCGAACGGGTCGCCCGTTTGATCCGCTCGCGGACCGCCCGGAAGTGCCCGTCTCGTCCCGCAGGATGAGGCGAAAATTTCCGTTTCGTTTATGGTCCGGTTTGCACCGCAGCTACCCTCCTCCCCTGGTGACTTGCCTATCGCAAGCACCACGCCAACCACCTAACTTGTTATGTTCCAACCCCCATCGCGAACCTACTTCTCTCCCTTTGCCAGAATTACACTTTTAGCGGCCATTGGCTTCAGCGGCGTTCTGGCACTGGAAAGCCGGGCCATTGTCCCGCAAGACTATGTCGTTGATATCGAAGCGACCGTTTCCCCCAGCGCTTCGCCCTATATCACGTTGAACTGGAGTCAACGGCTGCAGTCAAAAATCGCGTCGCAGAAAATCTATCGTCGCCAGAAAAACGCCACATCATGGGCGTTGATTGCGACGGTTGCCAATACCGCGACCAGTTTTGCGGATACCACCGCGGTCACGGGTGTGGAATACGAATACCGGTTCGACCGCAAATTCACGACACCCGACCCAGCTGGGTTTGATATGCCGGCGGGAACCCCCGGAATTGGCTACCTGAGCGCGGGAGTCAATGTTCCTGCCGTCGAGCAACGCGGGACTGTCCTGCTGGTCATCGACAACACGATGGTGGCTCCGCTGGCCCCGGAAATCACCCAGCTCAAGGAGGACCTGGCCGGGGACGGCTGGATGGTGCAAACCCTCACCGTCGCGCGCACCGATACGCCGCCCGCCGTCCGGGCCTTGATTGCAGCTGCCTATAACTCGGCGCCCACCCAGGTAAAATCGGTCTATTTGCTCGGCCACGTGCCGGTGCCCTATTCCGGGTTGGTCAATCCCGATGGCCACGCGGATCATTATGGCGCCTGGCCTGCCGACGTCTATTACGGTGACGTCAATGGCTCCTGGACCGACACGACCGCGGATAACTCCACGACTTCCCTCGCGCAGGAGCGCAATCGCAACGTGCCCGGGGATGGTAAATTTGACCAGGTGATCCTCCCCAGCGTCGTGGAATTGGGGGTTGGCCGAGTCGACCTCTCGCAAATGACCCAGGCTCCGGCGGCCAATATTTCAGAAACTGCCTTGCTGCGCCGCTACCTCAATAAGGTGCACAACTATCGCCACCGGGCAGGCCTTTACGCCAATGTGCCCAGGAAATCGATGCTTTACGACTACTGGGGCTCGCAACAGATGGTCATGGCCATGACCGGCTGGAAAACCGCTTTTGAAAGCGTGGGCCGGGACGTGACCGTCCTGGGCGCCGACCAGTGGTTTCCCACTGCCGCCAGCAACACTTTTCTCTGGGCCTACACCGGCGGCAGCGGCTCGTTCACCAGCGTGGGGCACGTCGGAAACTCCACCGATTTCGGACGCCTGAAAAATGGGGTCGTCTTCAGCGCAATGTGCGGCAGTTATTTTGGAGACTGGGATTCGGTTAACAATTTCCTCCGCGCCCCGCTCGCCGGAAACGCGGACGAAGACTCGCTCGGCATCGCCTGCTATTGGGCTGGACGTCCGATGTGGTATTCCCAGCATCTCAGCATGGGCGAGACGCTGGGATTCACCGCCCGGCTCACCCAAAACTCTGATTACGAGTATAATTATCAACATTGGGATTCCTGGGTTGCGCTGATGGGAGATCCCACCCTGCGCTTCCACATGGTCGAGCCTCCACGCAACCTGGCTGCCACCTCCGCCAACGGTCAGATTTTTCTGAAGTGGAGCGCTACCACTGAGCCCGGCGTTATTGGCTACCACGTGTTCCGGGCAGCCACTCCAGCGGGTCCATTTACCCGCGTGACAACCGCCGCCTTGACGACCCCTAGCTATACAGACACGACCTGCATCGCCGGTCAAACCTACACCTTCATGGTGCGGACGCTGAAGCTGGAAACCTCACCCGGCGGGACTTACCAGAACTATAGTCAGGGTGTTTTTATGACCGGGGCGGTGAACGGCGCGGCGACGGCGCCCCCTTATAATCCTTCCAATTTGGTTGCGCGGTCGATTGCTTCCAATCAGACCGTGGTGACCTGGAGTGATAATTCCACCAACGAAAGTAAATTCTACATCTGGCGCAAAACCGGCGTGGCTGGTACCTGGGGGTTAGCGGGACAGGTTAACGCGAACACGACCACTTTCACCGATCCCGCCGCGGTGGTTGATGGGACCGTCTATTATTACCGGGTGCAGGCCGCCACCACCACGCTTGCCTCGGCCTATAGCAACGAGTCCTCGGTGGTTGGCAAAACCGGGTTTTTTGACCTGGCTGCCGATGTCCTCAAGGTCGATCGTGGCTCGGGTGTCGCGAACGTGATTCTGACCCGCTTTGGAGGTACGATCGGTGCCGCCTCCCTTACAGCGGCGACTTCCAACGCCACCGCCCTGGCAGGCACGGACTATACCAGTTATAATCAGCCAGTCGCTTTTGCCGATGGGGAAGGTGGAGACAAACCAGCCGCGGTTGCCATCCTCAACTCGGCCCAGGCGATGCTCCCCCGGACTTTTAAAGTCACCGCGAGTGTCCCCACCGGCGGCGCTCCGTTTCTCTATTCCAATCTCACCCGCGTGGTCATTGAAGACTCGCGCGCGACTCTGCCCGCACCGTGGCTGCAGGCGATCATCGGTGGGGTGCCCTCCGACGTCGTCGATTATTCCCCCGCGGGGTTTGCCGAAGACGCCTTCGGTTCTTCGATTCGGGGCGGCGGGCTCGCCAGCACGGGCTATTCCACCGCTGAGGCCGGCCAGTTCATTTACCAGTCCCGCACAGGCGACGGAACCCTCACGGCCTATATTGACGCGCCATTGGATGCGCAGACCTCGGGGCGCTTCGCACTGATGGTCCGGCAGACCAATGGAAACAATCTGCCCATGGCAGCTGCCCTGAGTGCGGGCGACTCAAAGGGCTGCAGTCTCGCCACCCGCGGCACCAAAGGAGCGAGTCTTGTGCTTACCGCAGCCAATACCCTCCAGCCTCCGTGCTGGCTGCGCCTGACCCGGGTCGGCAACATCTTCACCAGCTTGCACTCAACCGACGGAATCACGTGGAATAGCCTCGGTTCCGCCACCGTGGCACTCCCCGCCACCGCGAACTGGGGGCTGTTTCATTCCTCGTCCAAGACTGGCGAATATCAGCTTGCCCGCTTCAGGGACGTCACCTTGACGACACCCTGAACTTTTAACTCGCGCGCGCGACCGTTTTGCCGGCGCCTGCTACAGGGCCGCCAACTGGCAGCGAGTGGGGGAAAGTTGCGGGCGGAGCCGGGGCGACCGCGTGCACCGGCTCCAAGGGCCCATCAAGGACCTCTAGCTCTTCTCCTTGCGGGCGGATTTTTGCGAGCAACTCTGCGCCCTAACGCTCGCCGCACTCGATGTATATCGCCGTCGCGCCATGGCAATTTGTCTGTCCCGATTGCTCATTTACACCGGCCAACTAGCATCCCGGGTGCGCCCATGTACGCCACCGAGGCTGCTAATTGTCCTACTTGGAAGCGGCGAAATGGACGCCCTGCCAGTCCTGGGGCGGAGGTTCTTCGAGGAAAGCGAGGCAACGTTCGCGCAGGACGGCGCTGGGCGAATCCTCCAGGTTGGGGGCGAGGATTCGCAGGGCGTCGGCAAAGTCCCGGGCGAGATAGGAGGCGAATGCGCGTTCGTAGTTCTCCAGGGCGCCCGCCCGGTGCGCGGTCCGTTCACCCACCAGTTCGTAGATTTTCACCGCCTGGCTTTTGCCCTGAACCGCGACCAGGTCCACGAGCCGGAATTCGAATTCGGGTCCGGCAACGGCGACGATCTGCTCGCTGGCGAGAATGGACGTACCGTAGTATTTGTTGAGGGATTCGAGGCGGGAGGCGAGGTTCACGTCGTCGCCGATGGCAGTGTAGTTCATGCGGTCGGGAGCGCCAAAGTGGCCCACCAGGGCGGTGCCCCGGTGCAACCCGAAGCGGGTCTCGAAGGCGGGCAAAGTGCGCCATTCCTGGGAGCGAGCCAGGGATCGCCCGGCGTCGCGGCAACCCAGAGCTGCCCGGCAGGCCATGCGGGCGTGTTCGGCGACGGGTTCGGGGGCATTCCAGAACGTCATGATTGAATCGCCGATGTATTTGTCGATGGTGCCCCGGGTTTGCTGCTGGATGACCCGCGCCATCGTTTCCAGGTAGCGTCCCAGGGCATCGGCCAGTTCGTTGGGCGTGAGTTTCTCCGAGACCGTCGTGAAACCCTTGATGTCGGTGAACATGATGGAGATCTCCGTGGGTTCGCCGCCCAGCACGGGCTCGCTCTTTTCCCGGTAGAGCCGGCGCACCAGGTCGATCGGGACGTATTTGCCCATGGCGCGCATGGCGGTTTTGGCTTTTTCGAGGCTCTCGAGCACCTCATTGACGTCGCGAAAGAGCGAATGAGCGGGAGAGGGAGCGAACTCAAAGGCATTCATCCGGAGGCTTTCGCGAGAGATTTGGGCCTGGGCGCGGCGCACGCTGCGCAGGATCAGGCCTCCGCTGGCCAGGAGCAGGAGCATGATCCCGAGTGACGCCAGGAGAAGTCGGCGGCGCATCGTGCTCAGGGAGCCGAGATAATAGTCGCTGGGCACAACGATGCCGACAATCCAGTCCTGGCGTCGCTGGCGCTCTGGGGTGGGCAGGAACCGGAAGGTGGTGAGGAATTGGCGTCCGTTGTGGGAGAAGCTGCCGGAGCGCAGGGGGTGGGAATCGTCGACGGCTCGCAGGAGCGGATGGGCGAGGGCCGCGGTGACTTCCGTGGGGGCGTCGGGGGACACGTAGCGAAGGTCTTTCTTGTCGAATTCCCTAAGCTCGTCGTGCGGGGTCAGGCGGGTCACCAGGCGGCCCTGCTGATCGCAAAGAAAGACCCGGTGCAGGTCGGTGCTGGTGCCCGAGGGCCGCGGAAGCCTCATGGCGCGATCGAGTTGCGCGGTCAGCAACCCGATCCTCAAGACCCCGGCCAAGCGCCCGTCGGGGCCATTAAACGCTTTCTGCACAGTGACTTCCACCCGCCGCTGGTTTTCCGGGAGCGCGGCATCGAGTTGCGACCAGTGCAGATCGCTCCACAGCAACCAGCCGCGAAATTCCTTCCGGGTAGGGGTGGCGAAAGTCAGATGTTCGGTCGGATCGGGTTGCGGGCCCTGCGCGGGTTGCGGGCCCTGCGCGGGTTGCGGGCCCTGCGCGGGCTGCGGGCCCTGCGCGGGCTGCGGGCCCTGCGCGGGTTGCGGGCCCTGCGCGGGTTGCGGGTTCTGCGCAGCGTCCCATCCGGGCGCGAGGGGGATTTTGCCGGCGAAGGCGCTTGGGCGGAGCGTGCGTTTTTCCACGACAAAACCGGCCCCTTCCTGATGAACGTGCCGACTGCCGTAGCGATCTCCGCTTTCGTCGAAATCGCGGATCAGGCTCCACTGTCCCCGGCCCTGGGGTGCGAGCTCGATGTTTCCCTCGGGGTCGAATCCGAGTTCCGTGGCGTAAGTAAAAGTGACCTCCACGAGGTCGTTATTGGCCAGGAGCAGGCCGAGGAGGGCGGGTTCGACCGATGGCCCGGGTCCTACCAGTCCCCACTGCAAGGCGCGTTCGAACTGATCGACCGCTTCGGGCGCCTTGGCCAAAAAATCGGTGACGTGTTCGCTGATATGGCGGCTGGCGTCGGCTCGGGTGCGTTCTGAACTTTCCATCAGGGTCTGCCGTGACCCGTCAAAAACCAGGTAAAAGAGCAGCGCCAGCGTGCCCGTCAGTCCCAGCAGGCTGAGCCCAAAAACCTGAGCCAGGGTCGGCCGAAATGGGAAAAACTGCCTCATGCGTTTGGGGTGCCCCGCCGAGCTATGAATGGCCGCGCAAAGCCCGTTTCATCCGCGCTTTGGAGTCGCTCTTGAGCCCCGGGTGGCCAAGCTGATCGATGTGTTCAGGAAGGAGCCTGGCCGCCTCGTGCACGAGACCGAGCTGTCTGGCGTACCTGGTGCACCACTGGCAAAAAGCGCGATGCAGAGCGATTCTGAGCCGTATTCCCAGCGGCAGCGGATGGTCGAAGCCCCTGGAGGTTAGTCGTGCAACCTCCTTGCAGGTCGGCGAAAGCGACCAGAACCAGCTTGAGACTTTGGTCTTCAGCCAACGGGGTGGGGGATCGTTGTGAGGAGCGCGGGGCATTTCAATGATTGGTCGTCGGCTGGAGCAATAACCTTACAAGCTTTTTGCGGGCCCCGCGAGTCAATGCGCCGCGCTCGAGGCTCCGCAACGGCTCGTCGGTTTATGGCTTGGGCTGTAGGGCGACCTTGGGAAGGGCGCATTCTCAACCGTCGAAGGCAACGAGATCCACGACATCTTTGTGGGCCGCACCTTTACGCCGGGGGCGTGCAAAGAGTCTGGCCATACCAAGGCTGTCGTGGGACCCATCCAGTGCCCGCGATGGAAGTGCTCTTCAGCTGGCATGTCGAGATCTGCCTCGTGTGAAAACGCGAACGCGAGGGCCCGATCCGTCGATTCCGACCGTGGCCTGATGTGCGGCTGGCTGCTGGATCTGCATGCGGAAGGCTTTTGGGGTCAACCCGGTCACCTCAAGGAAACGGCGGTTGAAGTTGGAGAGATTGTTGAATCCGGACTCAAACGCAGCTTCGGTAATGGAGCGCTTGCCGTGGGCTATTTCGGAGCACACCCGGGCGACCCGGATTTCGTTGAGGTAACGATTGAAGACGCATCCCATATGGAGCTTGAACCAACGGCTGAAAGCGGCTGGGGACATCTGCAACTTCGCGGCCGCTTCCTGCTGGGTGATCGGCTCGCCCAAGCGGCTTTCGAGCCATTCAAGCAACCCGTCGAGCCGGGCATCCTGCCAACCCGCCCCTCCTTCCTTGATCGCATTCAGCCAATGAACCCTCAACTGCGAAAGCAAGGCGAAGATTTTCAACAATTCCGCGAGCGATTCGATCGAGGGCGAATCGTGCGCTCCGAGCGTCTCCATGCGTTCACCCACCTCTTGAACGCCTACGCCGGTGAATTGGATGCCCCGTTGCGCGCGCTGGAAAAGGTCGTTAAAGCCGCGAAGCTCCGGCAGTTTCCAAAAGGCTTCGCCCCAGACTTTCGGCAGGAAATGAATCACCGTGCAGCGGGAATCTCCAACCTGCTCGTGGCTGGAGAACCAAGTGTGCGGGACGTTGCCGGGCAACATCACCAGATCGCCTGGACCAAATTTCTCCACGGATTCGCCGACATGCCGGGTGCCGCGGCCGGCGCGGATGAAAACGATTTCCCATTCCGGATGGTAGTGCCACTGGAAAAGATAGGTCGGCAGCGTTTGGTTCCCCGCCGTGAACCCCCTCGTTTTCGTGATCGGCAACCCCCAGAAAAACGGTTGTCCGTACCCGGAGGTGGCATCCGTCATATTCATGCCTTCGGTTAACGCAGCATGCCTTCAATCGCAAGGGAGGAACAGCCTCCCGCGAGAGCGGGTTGTCCTTTGAGGAAAAGTCAAAAGAGTATTAGTTTTTTTGCAAGGGGGCAGAGGTGGGCTTCTGCGGGACATGCGAGGCTATGAGTCCACCGGAGGTGGCGGGGTTCATCCTGAACGGCGCCTTGGTCGGCATCACTTCCCCGTCTCCGGTGGCCAGTCATCCCCGCCGGGCACCTCCTTTTACCCCTATCAGTCATGGAAACTCAGGAATCCAATCTCGCGTCCCATCCCGACGGCAAACTCAGCGGAACTTCTGGCGTCGACACCGGAACACGCAATGCCAAAGGCGAGTGGCGTCCGTCTTATGCCATCAAATACGCGCCGCTGCTTTCCTGGCCGTGGAAACCGTTGGCGATCTTGAAATGGATGGTCAGCTACCCCGGGTTTGCCTGGCCGATCAATTCGCTGCTGCTGTTGATTTCGGTGGCGTCGTGGTTGATCACGCAGCCCTACGTCCAGGCCCGCTGGGAGCACTTCAACTGGGACTGGATGCTGCTGATCCTCGTGCGCAACCAGATTCTGATCTGGGGATTTTATGGGGCCTTCTACACGTGGCTCTACCTTTGGAAGAAGGAAGGCACCAAGGGCAAATACGACCCCCGCTGGCCGTCCCGCAACAGCAAGCAGTTCCTGTTCAACGACCAGGTGAAGGACAACATCTTCTGGACCGCCGGCGTCGCCGGTATGATTTGGACCGCGCTGGAGTGGGTGACCATGTGGATGTATGGCAACCACAAGCTGCCCTACCTGAGCTGGCAAGAGCACCCTGTTGGGTTTGTCGCGTGGATCCTGTTAATCCCACTGTGGCGTGAGTTCCACTTCTACTGGATCCACCGCCTCATCCACTGGAAGCCGCTTTATGGCCACATCCACTCGCTGCACCACAAGAACGTGAACCCGAACCCGTGGTCCGGCATGGCAATGCATCCGATTGAATCGTTCCTCTATCTGAGTGTGTGCCTCCTTCACTGGGTGGTCCCGTCGCATCCGTTCCATTTCCTGTTCACCTTGCAACACGCGGGGATGGGACCGGCCCACGGTCATCACGGTTTCGAAGGGCCGATCATGGACGGCAAGTTCTTCACAGGTTCGTATTTTCATTACCTACACCACCGTTACTTCGAGTGTAACTACGGCGAAGCCACGTTGCCGCTCGACAAGTGGTTTGGCACGTTCCGCGACGGAACGCCAGACGGAGTGGGCTCCAAACTCAAGGGGGAGCACAGTAGGAAGAAAAACGCGGCCTGACCCGCCTTCCAAGACGAGGCCGCCGCTCGTATTCCCATGCTGTCCATGAGTGCGGATGAGCGCGGGAGCGATTCGATTCCAGGCGGCCTGAAGCATGGTGCACCCTGGGTGGGGGCAATCAACGACTTCTGTCCCGGAACAACGCTGTCGCAATCGGGGGATTTACGCTTCACTGCCCCCTGCCAATGACTTTCTCCCTTTCTGGTTTGTCCCAACCGCTGCTGCGGGCCGTCGCCGAACGAGGTTATGCGGCGCCGACACCCATTCAGGCGCTCGCCATCCCCGTCATTTTGCGGGGGGCCGATGTCTGGGCCTCTGCACAGACCGGCTCGGGCAAAACGGCCGCGTTCGTGCTTCCCATTGTAGAGCTGCTGGGTGCCAGCCAGCGCCCACACGGACGTTTTGTGCGTGCCTTGATCCTGGTCCCGACCCGCGAGCTCGCCGCCCAGATTGGCGAAGCGATCGGGCGGTATGTGCGGTATCTTTCCGAGCCGCTCAAGACTTTGGTCGTTTCTGGCGGCGTCTCGATCAACCCGCAGATGCTGGCGTTGGGGCGCGGGGCGGACATTCTGGTCGCCACGCCGGGCCGCCTGCTCGATCTGCTCGACCATAATGCCCTTTCGCTATCGGCGGTCTCGATTCTGGTCCTTGACGAGGCCGACCGGTTGCTCGAACTCGGCTTTAGCCGGGAGCTGAACCGGATCCTCGCCCTGGTGCCCGCGCAACGCCAAAGCCTGCTTTTTTCCGCCACGTTCCCGCCGGAGGTGGACGCCATCGCGGCAAACCTGCTCTCTGATCCAGTGCGGCTCAACGTGCCGGCCGGACCGGAGCACCAGCCCGAAATTACGCAGCGGGTGATCGAGGTAGACGCTCCGCGCCGCACCCAACTCTTGCGGCGGCTCATCGAGCGAAACCAGTGGCCAGCGGTTCTGGTATTCGTCGCCACCAAATATTCAACCCAACATGTGGCTGAAAAACTGCGCACCGCTGGCATCAAAGCGGCGGCTCTGCACGGGGAGCTCAGCCAAGGGGCGCGCACCCAGGCGCTCGGGGATTTCAAATCCGGCAAGGTGCAGGTGCTTCTTGCCACCGATCTGGCGGCGCGTGGGCTCGACATCCTTCAGCTCCCAGTAGTGGTCAATTACGATCTGCCACGCTCGGCGGTCGATTACACCCACCGCATCGGGCGCACGGGCCGCGCTGGGGAGCCTGGCATCGCCATTAGTTTTGTGAGTGTCGGGACCCACGCTCATTTCCGGCTCATTGAAAAACGCCATCAACTGAACCTGCCGCGGGAGCAAATCGAAGGTTTTGAGCCGATCGAAACCACGCTCGCCGCCCCTGCCGCGAGTGGCGGGATCAAAGGGAAGCGTCCCAGCAAGAAGGACAAACTGCGCGAAGCCGCCGCACGGTCTTCGCGCATGGACGCAAAGAACGCAGGCAAGGATCGTAAATCCTGAAGCCTGCGTCCTTCCTCGCGACGGAGCAGACCAGAGTTGGTAAATGGTCGGCTCCGGTACGGGCCGCCCGGCGGACACCAGGGGCAAGACGGGGTTGGCCAACTCTTCTGCGCAGGGGGGCGTAATCGAGGGCGATGCTCCTCCATCGCGTGGCCGAAGCCCTTCAGCGGAGACCCTGCCAGGGCGTCCGTCTTCGACTGGCTCGAACCTGATGACCGCGCCAACTACGGCAAGTAACAGCACATTGGAAAGTGCGCGTGCCGGACTGATCCCGGCGCGCGCTTCGCGCAAGTAACGGTGCCGAAATCCTCCGCATGGGGCGGCGGTTTTTATTTAGCTTTGGGTTTTCGGTGGTGTCGATGTGAGGGGTGCGAATATGGGGCGTAGGATTCGCTTACTTGTTATGGCGTCCCAGGGCAGCACGTTATGGCGTTCCGAAGCCGCCGAGTTTCTTGAATTCCCTGCCCGACCTCCACGAGAAATACCCCGCAAGCCAGCGGAGCCGGCGCCCGCTACGGCCGAGAAAGTCCCAGTCGGGATTAGATCCGCGTTTCCCACGTGAAATTAGGATTCGCCTTATTCTTCTAATTTTATGTGGTTGCATTAGGTTCTCCCTCCCCCACGCCTAATGTCCCCTCCGCTCCTGGCCATCTCTGCCCTCTTGGTTATCGTTCTTATCCTGGCCAAAGTGCCCATGGTGTGGCCGATTGGGAACTGGGCGGATCTGCCCAATCTGCTCGCGATTACCGCCGAAGACACAGGGCTCATTCTCCTTGCGCTTGGTTTTTCCACGTTCATCGATCGACGCCTGAACCAACGGCTGCGTGCTCAAGACCGCTTTCGGCTCGCTCTGCGATGTGGCGCGGTGATTGTCGCGATTTACGCGGTGGTCAATATCAGCATCTATGGCGCCCTCAAGCAGCCGCTCAACTCGCGCGTGCTGGCGATGATGAAACACGTGGGCGACTTAAGCTCGTCCTGCGCGGAATACTGCGACTGGAAGCTCTTCTGCTCGCTCGCGCTCGCGCCGGCTTTCGTCTGGTGGGGAAGCCGGCGCCTGGAAGCTCCCGCCGCCCGAGGTTCGTTTTCGCGTTGGTTTTTAGTCCTTTCGGGCTTGTGGCTGGTGATGGGGCTTGGCTGCCTTGGGTCCAGCACCCCAGACGCCTGGCAACGGCGCGCCGGTCGCAATGCCCACCGCGAAATCCTCTATTCACTGGCTGTCGACTTTTTCACCGATCGCCGGGTCAATGTCGTTGGACCATTCCCGGAAAAACATCTGGAAGATTTCCAACCGGCTTCCGTGCGCCCCACCGAGCCGTTGGGAGCAGGTCCTCGCAACGTGATTGTTTTTGTCCTGGAGTCGACCAGCGCACAATATCTCAGCCTCTACGGCGCCAGTTACGACACGACGCCCAATCTCTGCGCGGAAGCCGGCAACGCTTTGATCTTCGAACGGGCCTACGCCCATGTCGGTTATACCTTTTGCTCGTTCATGACGCTTGCCTTTTCGGTCTATCCGGGCCTGCCCTGGCAATATCGCCCAGGCGGTGCCAGGCCGATGCCGAAGGGCCTGGGAAACCTTCTGGAGGAACGCGGCTACCGGACCGCGTTTTTTGCCGCCGCCAATCCGGAGTGGGGCGGAATGGATATCATGGCCAAAGCCGCGGGGCTCAATCGGGTTTACGGACCGCTCACACTGTCGCCCGACCACCAGAGCACGTCCTGGGGCTGCGAGGATGGTCCGCTCGTCGACGGCCTCCTGCGCTGGATTGATGAGGATCGCAGCAAACCGTTCTATTCCATCGCCTGGACGGACCAGACCCATCATCCTTATACGGTTTCCGACGTGATCCCGACGGTTGTCTTCGCCGAGCAGGGCAAGCTCGCGGCAGCAGATAAGGGCCGCTATCTCAACGCCATCCGGCAAGCCGATTATCACCTCGGGCGCCTTTTTGCGGCTCTGCGGCAGCGCGGCCTCGACAAGGATACCATTGTCATCGTCACCGGCGACCACGGGGAAGCGTTCGGAACGACACACCCGGTCATGGGCCACGGCAACGGACTCTTTGACGAAAACCTGCGCGTCCCGCTGGTGTTCTGGAGCCCCACGCTTTTTGCCGGTGGTCGGCGCGTCGACAAGCCGTGCGGCCACGTTGATATCAACCCGACGCTGGCTCATCTTTTCGGAATCAAACCGCCCTCCGACTGGCAAGGTTGCAGCCTGCTGTGTGCCGACCATCCGGGCCGGGCCTACGTCATGTCAGACCGGGACGGTTATCAATTTGGAGTCATCGATGGGAGCTATAAAGCGCTGTTTTATGCGACAGGCGGATACGAGCAGCTCTTCGATCTAGCGAATGATCCGCTTGAGCAGAGCGAAATCTCCGGCGCACACCCGGACATTGCCGCCGATCTGCGAGCGCGGATTTCCGCCTATATCCATCACGAGGAAGCTTATCTCAAAACAGTCCCGTCCCCCCGTATCACGCCAGGCGGGGCGCCTAGGCATGAGGCACGGGAGGAGTAGCGGAAAACGTGGACTCCGCGGGTTTCACCGCCGGCAACCGGTTGTCGGGGGGCGATGGCGCGGATTCTTTTAATGAGGCACTTCCGGCGGGCGCTTTTTATGACGACGCCAACCTCGCTTCAGCCGGCACCGGGGATGATGCCTATCTTACTGACTTCAATGCCGCCGGAGGCGATAAACCGTGCCCGAGCGGCGGAAGACAAGCCCGTCCGCTCGGCTCCATGCTCCGGACAGGATCGCAGCGCCTTGCCGATGAAAGCGAGTTGATCCCGGTAGCGTTCACACCAAAGGCAGATGCGGAAGTGAATCCAAATCGCGAGCCGGACGCGCCAGGGCAGGGGACGCTCCATTGCCTGCGAGATGAGACGCGTCACATCGTGGCACTTTGGCGTGCGCTCGGCGATGAACATTCCCAGCATGGTCTTCCACCGGTTGGTCGGCTCGATCACAGCGTGCCGCCTCCCTTGCCATCAAAGAAATGGATTTCCAGGCATTGCCGTAGCGCCATGCGCGCGCGGTGCAGCATGACCCACAGATTCGCCTCGCTGATGTTCAGAATCGCGCACACTTCCTTGCTGGGCAAATCGTCCATCTCGCGCAGCATAAAAACCTGCGCCACCCGCTCCGGCATCTTCGCCAGGCAGTCCTGCAGGGTCTGCCAAAACTCCGCGCGCTTCATCGCTACTTCTCCCTCGGGCTTCCAATCCACGGGGCCGCGCTCGTGAATCCAGTAGTTCTCGTCGTCGAATTTGTCCGGCTGCTCGGCGCTGAAAAATTCCAGATCGGTGAAGTTGGTTTCGCGGCCCAGCTTGCGGAAATGATCGCAGATTTTGTTTTTCAAAATGCCGACCAGCCAACTGCGCTCCGTGGAGCGAGCCCCGAATTTCTGGTGTGTGCGCACGGCCGCGAGCAGCGTATCCTGGACAAGATCCTCGGCAACGTCCTCTTTGCGCACGCGGGTCAGCGCATAGCGGTAAAGACAGTCGCCGTGTTCATCAACCCAGCGCTCGGGGTCGGCATGCGACGCGACCGCCCCCGGCGCCGATGAAAGGGTGGACGGATTGTTCATGGAATCATCCAGGTGGTTCCGGAATGGGCCGCCGCGGCCTGCCTGAGCTGTTCTTCGTGGAAGGGCGAGCTGCGCACAAGGGCGACCGAACGGCGCGATAGGTCGGCCAGGAGCGCCAGACCCGGACGATCGATTAGCGACACGTCGCCGAGGTCGAGCGTGAGATGGCGGCAACCCAGGAGCAGTCGCTCGCAGGTTTCTCCCAGCTCGGCAGTCCACAGCCCAGCCAATTGGCCTTCGAGGTGGAGCGTAAAGGCGTTCTCGGCGGATTCGGTGACAGAAATTCGGAGCATGGTGTGCAGGAGATACGGGGCGCTTTTGGTGTCCCTCTCCCCCTTTGCAGTCGACGTGCCACGACGTCGTTGGATTGCGCGCGGTCGGCGTTTTACTCAGGAAAATACGGGCGAAAGCAAAAAGACCTCCGTCCTGAGGCCTCTGCCCACGAAGCTTGGGGCCACGGCTATTCGTGGCCCGCCGCGAAATATCGCGGCCGCTTACCGCCCTTGGCGGGTGATGCCCAGCCGCTTCATCCGGCTACGAAGCGTGCTGGGTTCCAGATGGAGAACTTTGGCGGCGCCGCCCATTCCCTCGATGCGCCAGTTCACCTTCTCGAGCACGGAAAGGATGTGTTGGCGTTCCACCCCTTCGAGCGACGCATTGTCGGTGTTTGCCTGAGGCGGTGAGGTCGGGATCGACGGCGCGCTGATAGGTGCCTCCGGAGGTAGGGCAAAGGGCCTCGGCGCCGTGCCGGGGAGCGCGCTTTCGTCGACAGAAAGCACCGAACCGCTCGCGAGCACGACCGCTCGCTCAATCACGTTCTGCAGTTCTCGGATATTGCCCGGCCACGCATACTCGCAGAGGCGCAGGATGGTTTCCTCTGCCACTTGCCGGATTTGCCGGCCGAGTTTGCGCGAGGATTTCTCGAGGAAAAACATGGTCAGCAAAGGGATATCGTCGGCGCGTTCGCGCAGCGCCGGCAGGGTGACGGGCACCACATTGAGCCGGTAAAAAAGGTCGCTGCGGAATTTGCCTTCACGCATCATCGCGCTGAGATCGCGGTTGGTCGCGGCAATGACCCGCACGTTTACTTTGATGGTCTTGCTGCTTCCGATCGGCTCGAACTCCTGTCTTTCCAGCACATTGGGATCCTAAGCTTAGAATTCCACGTGGACAAGTTGTCGCG
>JADMIO011456568.1_pt1 | contig 17254 bp, 12 predicted proteins | sample 8958161 | NCBI WGS metagenome assembly JADMIO01 (sample SAMN16585339, study PRJNA669376) | soil metagenome | isolation source: Crop rotation soil | place: USA: Cullars Rotation, Alabama | collected 2011
CTCAAGAAGCTCGCGCACCCTCTCCTCGTCGTCGCGCTCCGCTGCCGCACAAAGCTCCCCCAGGACCTGGGGCAGGTTGCCATCCTCGAGCGTCCGGGGAATGGCCGCGCGAATCGATTCCTCTTCCGTCGGCACCTGCTCCTCATGGGCGTCGAAGAGTTCCTCGTGCAGCTTTTCCCCCGGGCGCAGTCCGACGAACTCGATCTTGATGTCGCGATCGGGCACCAGTCCGGCGAGCGCAATCATCTGCCGGGCGAGTTCGACGATCTTGACCGGCTGCCCCATGTCCAGGACGAAGATCCGACCGCGCTCGTCGGGCCGCCGCAGTCCGTAGGCGGCAGCCCTCAGCACGAGCGAGACCGCCTCGCCGACGGTCATGAAATAGCGCGTGATCTCGGGGTGCGTCACCGTGAGGGGCCCGCCGCGCTCCAGCTGCTGCTGGAACAGCGGAATGACCGAGCCCGACGAGCCGATGACGTTCCCGAACCGGACGGTCATGAAGCGGGTGCGGCACTTGCGCGTCGTGAGAAGGTCGAGATGCCGCAGATAGGCCTCGGCCAGGCGCTTCGCCGCCCCCATGACGTTGGTCGGATTGACGGCCTTGTCGGTCGAGATGAGGACCATCGCCTTCGCGTCGACGGCGCAGGCCGCCTCGGCAACGTTGATGGTGCCGCGCACATTCGTCAAAACACCCTCGCCGGGGTTGAGCTCGACCAGCGGCACGTGCTTGAGCGCAGCCGCATGGATCACAAGGTCGGGGCGGAAATCCCTGAACACACGCGCCACCTTGTCGGCCCGGCGGATGTCGCAGATGAAAGCCGACACGCGGCCGTCGGGCACCATTTCCCGGACCTCCATCTCGATCGAATAGAGGTTGAACTCGCTCTGTTCGATGAGACCGACGGCTGCCGGCTGCAGCGCGGCGATCTGCCGGACCAGTTCGCTGCCGATGGTTCCGCCGGCCCCCGTGACGATCACCCGCTGTCCGGTGGCCAGTTCCGCGAGGTCGCCTGCCCGCGTGTCGCGCTCCTGACGGCCGAGCAGGTCGGTGAGCGCGACCGGGCTCATGCGCTCGGAGCTGCCGGACAGCAGGTCGGCCAACGCCGGCTGCCGGTACAGCCGCACGCCCCGTTCCCAGGCTGCCGACATTATCCCGTCGATCTGACGGGCCGTGAGGCTCGCCGGCGAAAGGCTGAGCACGGCACCGTCCGGCTTCTTGCCGCGCCGGATCAGGTCGTCGATGATCGCTCCGAGCTCGTTCAGACCGCCGAGGACCGGCGCTCCGCCGATGCTGCCGTGCAGGCGCGACGATTTGTGATCGACCACGCCGACGATGTCGAGCTGGCCGCGGGCTGCTCGCGCCGCCCTGACGAACATGGCGCCGTCGTCGCCCGCGCCGATCACCAGGACCGATGTCGGCCGTTCGACGCTGCTGCGCGCCCGGCGGATCTGGCGCCGCTCTCGGAGCATCCGGTAGCCGAGCCGCAGGGCACCGAGCAGGACCACCGTCACGAACCAGAGGATCACAGGCAGCGAGCGCGGCACGAGGTCCAGGCGCATGATCGTGAAGGCGGCGACCATCCAGAGGGCGATGGCGAGCAACGCGCCTCCCGCGATCTGGATGAGCTCGGGAATCGAGGTGTACTGCCACAGCGCCTTGGTGAGGCCCAGCATGCGGTAGACGACCACTGCGATCCCCGCGAACGCCAAGCCGCCGAGCAAGGTGACGCTCGCGTAGTCGGCAAAGGCTCTCTCGCCCAGGCGCAAATACATGGCCAACGCGAACGCAAGCCACGACATCACGAAATCGTGCAGGATCACCAGCGCGATCGTCCTGCGGCGCTTGGGCGAAATCTGAACAGGCATCGGCTTGGCCCTGTCTTCCGTGGGATCCATGCTGTGCTTGAGCGGCAACTCCTTCGCGATCCTGCGCGATACCGCTCGAGACCATTCCGCCAGAGTGAGCGGCGGCCGGCCCCTGTTCGTATCGACGCTCCTGCGTGCATCCTTGCGCAGTGTCAATGCGAACAGGGGCACAAGGCCGGCCGCACCGAGCCACCAGGGCTGCCACATCCCGTGCGACACGCTGCCGATCACGAACACGTTGACGAGAGTGACAGCGAACACGGTCCGACGCGGCTCCGGAACCCGGCCGACATCTCGGAGGGCGGCGAGAAAGACCGCCGCGAGCAGTATCACCCCGACCGCTCCGAGATCGATCCATGTCTCGACCACCATGGAGTGCGGGTGCATCAACAAAGAATCGTAATAGTAGAACCTGGTGAGCGGCAGGTCCGCCATGAACCGCACGGTGTTCGGTCCGCTGCCGAACAGCGGGCTTCGATCGAATAGAGGCACGAGATCATGCCAGATCTCGAGACGGGCGCTCATCTCGCTGACCCGCCAGTCGATGAACGTGATGTCCGACATATGAGGGTAGGCCAGGCGAGCGAGCCAGGGCCCGGCCAAGAGGCCCGCGACGATGACGGTCCCGGCGGTCGCCGCGGCTGGAACGAAAAAGCGCCGGAATACGAAGAATGCAACGACGCCGATCACGAAGCAGAGCTTGGAGGTGGCGCTGACGGACTGCACCAGGGTCAGCCCGAGAGCTCCGGTCACGAGCGCGACCACCAGCCAACCCCTGCGGCCGGGGTAGCGTGTCCTGACGAGCGCGAGCACCAGCGGGAGAAAGATGACGAGGACGATGGCAGCGCGGTTGTAGCCGAACAGGGCGATGTCCTTGAAGCCACGGACGGAGCGCAAGGAAAGGACGCGGGTCAGGACCGCGGCCAGCAGGCCTATCCCGAGGAGGTACGCACCGACCAGCACGAGCTGGGCACGACGGAGAAGAGGTTCCGGCAGCAGCGCGGCGGTGCAGATATTGAGGGCCGCGACGAGAAGCACCACGAGCACCACGACCACGCTTGCCGCTGCGAACAGCGGTTTGATGCCCCACGACGACGCCAGCAGGGCATAGACGCAGAAGACCAGCAGGAGCCGGAATGAGGTCACATCCAGCGCGCGGCAGGATCGCAGGACCGTCCGGAACCATGGAACCGCCCCGATCAGGATCAAAGCGGGCAGCCACGCATGGATCTGACTCGCGAACACCGCAGCGAGCGGCGTGGCCGCGGCAACTGCAACGATCAGCCCTGCAAGGATGCGGACATGGATCGGCGTGTCGGAGCGAAAGATGTGAAGCCGGATCCGGCGCCCGAAGCCGCGGGTGTCAGGCTGGAGAATGGGCGAACTCGGCTCGGAGGGGGTCATGGCGTGTCTTGCAGGATGGCGCGACCATCATCCTTATCTGAAGATCTCGCCGGGTTGCGCCGTCCGACGGACGCGGTCCTCCGTAGCTGCTCGGGTCTGCCGGCGTGCCCCGCCCTTCTCGGCTGCACACAGCGTGACGCTCGCCGGGTTCGGTGCTTGGCCAGGCGCGACGGCCATGACGATCGCCACGAACCGCCGGCCAGCGACCGGATGACTATGGCACGGGCAGCGATGCCGCGGCTCACTCGGCGGCTAACGTCCGCGCCCGCGCAACTGCATCTCGCACGGCCGCAACCACCCGCTCGAGATCCTCCGCCGTGTTCGCAGTACCAGAAGGAAGGCAGACGCCGCGCTCGAACAAGCTCTCTGCCACCCCACCTTCGGCGCGCTCGGCATCACGGAAGACGGGCTGCAGGTGCATGGGCTTCCAGATGCGGCGGGCTTCTATGCTCTCCGCCTCGAGGGAGGCACAGATCTCCGACGGTCCCAAGCCGCACACGTCGCGCTCGAACAACACGATGCTGAGCCATCGATTCCCCCGCGCTCCGTCGGGTTCGGGCATGAACCATACGCCGGCCAGGTCGCCAAGCGCTTGCCGGTAGAACGCGAAGATCTCGCGCCTGCGCTCGACACGCTCCTCGATGCGGGTCATCTGGGCACGGCCGACCGCCGCCACCAGATTGCTCATCCTGTAGTTGTATCCTATTTCATTATGCTCGTAATACGGAACAGGTGCGCGAGCCTGCTGCGAGAGATAGCGGGCGCGGGCGATCAGGGCAGGATCATCCGCGAGAAGGGCGCCACCGCCGGACGTCGTGATGATCTTGTTGCCGTTGAATGACAGACAAACCAGCAGGGCGCCCTTGCCGCCATGACACCCGTTGCGCTTCGATCCCAGCGACTCCGCCGCGTCGATGATGAGCGGCACGCCATGCGGGTCGCAGATGGCGCGATAGAGATCCACCCGCGCCGGTTGCCCGAACAGTTCGGTGACGATGACAGCCTTGGGCGTGCGCCCCCGGCGCGACAGGTTCTCGAGCACGCCTCTCAGGAGTTCGGGATCCATCAGCCAATCGTCAGGCGAGGAGTCCACGAAGATCGGAGTCGCGCCCTGATAGAGGACCGGGGCTACCCCGCCGATAAAGGTGAGCGTGCTCGAGACGACGACATCACCAGGCCCGGTATCGAGAAGCCGCAGCGCGAGATGGATGGCAGCCGTGCCGCTGGTCACCGCGAGCACGTCGGAAAACCCAGTGAATGCAGCAAGCTCGGCCTCGAACCCGTCCACCATCGGCCCGAGAGGCGCCAGATAGTTCGATGCGACCGCCTCGCTGAGGAAGCGGAGCTCCGAGCCGGTCTGGTGGGGTGGGGACAGAAAGAGTCGTTTCCTCTGCATCTCCGATGGATCCGTCTCCAGGGCCAAGCTCGACCGTGACCGGGCTTCCTCCAAGCGGCGGCGTGCCGCTAGGCAGCCGGATCCCTGCGCGGCCTGCCGGCAGAGCGCGCCACCTGCCCGCAGCGGACCCGTCACGGCAATACGGGCCGCAACCGCGTTAACCGATCTCGGTTCGTTGAGCTAGCAGAATTTGCCTGCTCGGCCGCCGCACGTCAGGCAGGGTGTTCCGTTCGCCTCATGCTATATGTCAGCACGCCGGCAAGGCGGGGGCCCGAATCCGCTCTCACGCTCGCGCGAGCGAAGTCATTCTTATGCCTTCGCTGCATGGCTCGATCACGAATTCGGCGCTTGACTCCATGGCCCGCACGAGGAGGCCCATCGCACCTGCTGCCGAGGGCTATCCCGGGCAGCGGCAATGATCACGAGGGGCCGCAGCCCGATCGAGGCGAGGGCCGCGCCAGGAGGCCAAGCCGAGTATCAACATCGGACGGAGTCCAATCTTCCCAGCCCAGCTCGCCGCCCGCAGGGAACTACTTTCGGGCGAAGGAGGCTGGCCGGGCCACTGCCTGCATCATGGCCAGCGCATTCTTACGAGCCGGAACATCGAGCGCTCTCGAAGCCCCCACAGGGCGGCATGGTAGGCCAACAGCGCCACGACAACCTTGAGAACGAGTCCGACGAAGCTGTCGGGCAACGGCAGCTGCAGCCCGACCGCCAAGGCGGGGAGAGCAGCGATCAGCCTCAGAATCAGGAACAGCAGACGGCCGAGACGCATGCTGACGGCGGCGCCCAGGAAGCCAATGAGGAGGGCCACGTGCAGGTAGGCATAGACGAGGGTCGCAATGGCAACCCCGATCCAGCCGAATTCCCGTACACAGATCCATGACAGGGCAAACCACGCGACGGCCGCAACGAGCCCGATCTTCAACGGGAGGGCAGGCCTCTGGACGGCGAAGTACAAGCGCCACAGCAGGACCATGGCGGCCTGGACGGGCAGTCCGGCGGAGTACCACGCGAGCGCGGCCGCTGTGTTGCGCGCTGCGAGGTCGTCGAAGGCTCCACGCTGGAAGACGACAACGACGGTCGGCAGCGCCAGGGAGACGAGCAGGCAGGCGATCGGCAACATCACTGCGAGCAGCGCCAGCAACCCGGTTTCGAAGACGTCTTCGATCGTGGCTCGACCGCGCTCGTTCGCGTCCGCGAGCACCGGCAGCATCACCGTGGCGAGAGCCGCGCCGACGAGTCCGATCGGAAAGCCTGCGAGTCGCCCCGCGTAGGACAGGGCCGAGATGACGCCGACCTCGTGATCTGCGATGAGGGACCTCTGAAATACCGCAACCAGCTGGTCGACCAGCGTCAGGACGGCCATGCTGCCGAAGGAGATCAGAACGCCCCGGATGACTGGCGCGATGTCGCCTGCGGCCGGCCGCGAAAGCCACCGCCACGCGAAAGGTGCGAGAAACAGGCACCAGAGGCTGCCGCCCAGGAGGAAGCCCCAGGACAGGGACATGATCCCGAGCCAAGGTCCCACGACGACCACCAGCCCGATGACCACAATGCTGCTGAGCACGGGCACAAGCGCCGCTTGCCAAAACTGCCGGTGGGCATTGAGCACGCTTTGCAGGAGCGCACCCACGCTGACGAGCACGATGAGCGGCGACATCACGCGGATATGCGCGACCGCGAGGCTGGCACGATCCGCATCGAAGCGCGACAGCGCGACGCCGACGATCCAGGGAGCCGCTGTGAACATGCCCCAGGCCGCGAAGCCGACCACGGGGAGCAGAAGCGAGAGGGAGCATCGGATCAATGCGGCTGCCCGCTCGTCTTCGCCAGCACCTCGAAGCGACTGGTAGCGCGGCATGAGCGATGCCTGAATCGCGCCGGACGAAAAGACCAGGAAGCCGAGCCCTACGATCGCTTGCCCTGCAAAGAAGCTGTCCGTCAGTCCTGATGCCCCGAAGCCGCGCGCAATGACGACCTCGCGCAGGAATCCCAGGATATTGGAAGCAAAGGTCAGCGCCGCAACGACCACGACCGCGTCGATGATGCGGGGCCCGGCACCGCCGAGCCGGCTGCCTTCGTCGGCCGCCACTGCGGTCGGAACCGTCATAGCGGCCTCCGGGCGAGCACCAGGAGGTTGTTGCCGGCTTGAAACCAGCCGCCCGCATGGTCCACCAGCTCGATACCGACGCTCCAGAGAAGCCGGGCAAGGTTGCGGCGGAACCCCTTCGGCCGGGGTCCGCGTGGCCCGGCCGAATCGGCCACGGCCGGGCTCGCGCTCCACTCACGGCTCACACGCGATCGGAGCCATCGTGCCCGCTGGCTCAGGATGGCGGTCACCGGACGGAAATTGCCCTGGTAGACGCGTAGGACCTCGAGCCCCCGGTTCGTGAGCGCGCGCCGCAGGACTGATTCATCGAAATAAGTCAGGTGGACCGAGATGATGCCGAGCCAGCCGAGCCCCATCAAGCGCGACTGCCACCCAGCCCGGTTTGGTACACGAACGGCGAGCATACCTCCCGGCCGGAGCCGCTCGACCGCTGTGTCCAGGTCGCAGCTCGGGCTCGTGGTGTGCTCCAGATAGTCGAACATCGTGATCGCATCGAAGCGCTCGTCCGGGCCAAGGGCGGACTGCAGCGTGCCGGATCTTACAGTCAGGCCGTGGCGCCGCCCCGCCTCTTCGACGGCATCCGCGTCCAGATCGAGGCCCTCCGCGGCCCATCCGCCCTCGCGGGCGACCGCCAGGAAAGCCCCCGATCCGGTGCCAACATCGAGCAGGGAGCCGCGATTCGGCGCGACCTCATCCAAGAACCGGAGATGATAGTCCCGAAACTCAGCGGCGCGCTGCGCTTCGTACCATTGATCGAAGATCCGCGGGAAGGCGAAGCGGTACCAACCTTTGTAGAGCGCTGCGAGACTCGGACCGTCGAGCCGCGGGTCGAGATAGTGCAGCCCGCACGCGCTGCAGGCGCAGAGTTCATTCGTTACTGCGTTGAAGCGTCCAATCCCCGGAGGAAGATAGCGGTTGATCTCCTGCACGCCGGCGTCCGGAACGCCGCCGAGTGGACGCTGGTCCGGACTCCCGCAAAGCGGGCATGAACCCACGCGCTCTACCGACAATGGCGGCGGCCAAGCCCCACCCTGAGCGGCAGGAGCGTGGTTTGCCGGAACGAACGCGCCGACTCCGGGTTTCATCCTCGGCGGTCCGCATCCGCGCGCGACGTCGCGGCCCATCGTCACTGTACCTTGCGGTAGCACGCGACGTAAGCGGCGTTGGTGACCGTCGGCGGACCCGGCAGGTTGCAGCATGCGGCCGCCGACAGGCGCGCAAGCGCATCGGTGTCGATCAGCCGCCGACCAGGCCGCAGCATGCAGCGGCGGCCGAGCCAGCTTCTTGCCGTGCGCACGCCTTCATGACCAAGCGTCTCGGTGGAGAGCATATGCGCAGAATCCGTCGTGCGCCAAGCGGAATAGCCCCGTTGGAACGATGCGATCGTCAGCGCCCTAGAGGTCGTCGATCGGCGCAGTGGCTAAACACACTTGCAAGCCGCTGGCAAGCCGGGCCGGACACTGCGCGGCCATCCCCTGCGGCGCAGGCCCGGCGACACATTCTCATCGTGATTGACGCTACACTCTCATCTTGATTGTCGCGCCGCACGGGACTGCCGTGGCGATGGCAGGCGCCCACGAGCCCTGCTTGGCGCATGAGGCGGGCGATGCGCTTGCGGCCGTGCCGCTCGCCGGCCTCGCGTAGCTCGGCGTGGATGCGCGGTGCACCGTAGGTCTGGCGCGCGCTGGCATGCACCGTGCGGATCCGCTTCAAGAGCACTGCATCCGCCTGGGCATGGGCCGAGGGCGTCCGCTTGGCGAAGGCGTAATAGCCGGCCCTCGACACGCCGAGCACGCGGGCCATGGCAACCATGGGGAAGTCAGCCTGGTTCGCGCTCATGAACAGGAAGACCCGGACGGGATCACGCCGGTCTCCCGTGCGAACCAGGCGGTCGCTCGAGAGAGGATGTTGCTGCGCTGACCTTCGGTTCGCGCTCCAGGCGCAGCTGCCTGTTCTCGCGCCGTAGCCGAGCGAGTTCCTCGCGTTCAGAGGCGCTCAGGGGTGCCCCTGCCTCACCGGCCGGCGCAGGCGTGCCGCTGGGGCGGCCCTCGGCACTGTCGGCTGCAGCGACCCAGTTGCGGATTGCCTGAGCCGACGGTTCGTACTCGCGGGACAGGCTCGTGGGATCGCGGCCGGCATGCACCAGCTCGACGATCTGGCGCCGGAACTCCGGCGCATAGGGGGAGACGGGTCTTGGGCATCAGGAGCACCTCTCGCAGAAAGCGTCAGGTGTCCACCAAAACGGGTCAATCCCACAACATGGTGGCTACGAGGGTTGCATCCTGCAGATTCCGGAGCAGCGCCATCGGCGCCGCTTCGTCAAGGCGAAGGTTCGCCTGCAGCACTACCCGGACGGCCGCCTGGCGATCTTCCATGGCCCGCGGCGGCTGGCCGACTATGTCCCGGACGGGACGCTGCTTGAGAAGGGCGGTCCGGCCCGAACCGCCGCGTAACTACGCTCCGTGGCGCCTGGCTATGGACGGCCTAGACGAGCTGCGCTCGCCTACCCCGCCCACAGCTCAGCAACAGAAGCAGAAGCGGACATTTGACGTGCTACGAAAGCCGGACATCTTCACGCGCTATCGACAGCCTCTTCGACTGCCCTCTTGGCATACCGGATCAAGGGTGCTAGACGCAACCGACTCGCGCCGTTTGGGTCAGGTCTCGTGCGGCTCTTGGGCATGCCGTGGAGACGAGTGCGGGCGAAGCCGCCGCTGTGTCCCGGCAGACCCACCAAGACTGCGCGTCACCAGTCATGGTTCTCCGGATCCGAAGCTGCTATGTGTGGAATTGCTGGCGTCGTCTCGCTGCGCCCAACTGACCTTTCGGCTATCGACGCCATGACGGCCGCCCAAGCGCATCGCGGGCCAGACGGGTTCGGTGTCGCGATTATGGAGGACGGACAGGTACGGCGGAGCCGTGAACTGCCCACACCGGTCGGGAAGATCGCACTCGGGCACAACCGTCTCGCGATCATTGATCTGTCCGAGGGCGGTCACCAGCCGATGCGCTCGTCGGACGGCGGTCTGTGGATCGTTTACAATGGCGAGATCTACAACTATCGCGAGCTCCGAGAGGAACTGGAATCGCTCGGCCGCCAGTTCCGGTCTTCATCCGACACAGAGGTTCTGCTCGAGGCCTACAACACCTGGGGGCCGACCTGCGTGTCTCGCTTCAACGGAATGTGGGCCTTCGCTATCCTCGACCTGCGCCGGCGGTGCCTGCTGCTGTCCCGTGACCGCTTTGGCGTGAAGCCTCTCCACATCGCCAAGGACGGCGACCGGATCTTGTTCGCGTCGGAGATCAAGGCGTTGCTGGCCGCACGCCAAGCGCCGCCGCGGCTCAACCGAGGCGTTGCTGCCGCCTTCCTCAGGCACGGGGTGGTCAACGCCACCGATGAGACGTTCTTCGAGGGAATCCGCTGCTTCCCTCCGGCCCACTACGCAGAGATCGATCTCGAGCGTCCCCTCGACTGGACGCCTGTCCGTTTCTGGGCCCTGCCGGATGCGCCCGAGCGGGGCATGGCAGCCCCGACGCCGGAGGAGGCCTGCCGCAACTTCCGCGACCTGTTCACGTCGTCTGTCTCGCTCAGGATGCGGTCGGACGTGCGCGTCGGAAGCTGCCTGTCCGGCGGTCTCGATTCCTCTTCGATCGTCTGCGTCGCCTCGCGGCTGCGCCCGCCCGACGATCCGATGGACACCTTCACGGCCAGCTTCGAGGACGCTGCCCTGGACGAGCGCCGCTACGCGGATGCGGTCAACGCCAGGGTCGGAGCCCGCGCCCACGTCACGACTCCGACCGCAGCCGGCGCTCTCCAGGATTGGCCGGCACTCGTGCGGGCGCAGGACGAGCCCTTCACCTCCCTCAGCATCTACGCGCAGTATTGCGTCATGCGGCTGTCGCGCCAGAACGGCGTCAAGGTCCTTCTCGATGGCCAGGGCGGCGACGAGACGCTCGCCGGCTATCGCAAATACGCCATGTTCCACTTGCGCTCGCTGTGGTCCCGCAGGCGCGCCGTCGCGCTCGCTGGTTTCGGATGGGGGCTCCTGCGCCGAGGCGACCGCGGCCTGATGCGGCTGTCCGAGGGCGTGCGCTACCTCCCGGGCGTGCTGCGGCGCAGGGCGGAGGGCCTGTCCGCCGCAATCGCGCCCGGCTACCGCGGGGCGTGGACCGCGGCCGAGCTCGCCCGGGAGCCCGGCCACCTGGTCGAGGATCGGCAGGTCGACGACCTGACGCGCTACTCCCTGCCGTCGCTGCTGCGCTACGAGGACCGCAATTCGATGGCCTTCGGGATCGAGGCGCGCGTACCCTTCCTCGACTACCGGCTGGTGGAATTCCTTCTGCGGGTCTCGAGCGACCGCAAGCTGGTCGGCGGACAGACGAAAGCGATCCTGCGCCGGGCGCTGCGGGGAACCGTGCCGGATGAAATCCTCGACCGGCGCGACAAGCTGGGCTTCGGACCGCCGCAGCAGGACTGGCTGCGTGGCGCATTCGGCGACCGGATGCGGTCGGTGCTCCGGTCGGACGACTTCAGGCTGCGCGATCTCGTGGCTCCGGACAGGGTCGAGCCGCTGCTCGATGCAAGCGGGATGTGGGCGCACGCGCATCTCGGGGCGGCGTTCCGGGTCTACTCCCTCGACGCCTGGGCGCGCAGCTACGATGTACGGATCGACGGGGCGTGAAGGTTCCGGCCATGACCCATGTCGCGGCCGCCCGAACCGAAAGCGGCGGCCAGCGCCATTGTGAACGCGCCCGCTCGGAGGCGGCCGAGCGCCGGCCGCGGGCGATCGGCATACCACACGGACCAGCAGCCTCCGGCGCCGCGCTCGACGGAGTCCTGGCAAAAATACGCGAGCGCGCCGCATGAGCGCGGGCCTGCAGGAGCTGCTGAAGCGCACCGTCGACCTCGCGATCGCTGCAGCCGCATCCGTCGTGCTGGCGCCCGTCCTGGCCCTCGTCGCCCTGCTGGTTCGCCTGAAGCTCGGCGGCCCGGTGCTGTTCCGGCAAGCCCGCATCGGCAAGGACGAGCGCCGGTTCGAACTGATCAAGTTTCGCACCATGCGCAGCGGCGTCGGCCCCGACGGCCGGCCTCTGCCCGACGAGGAGCGTCTCACCCCGTTCGGCCGTCGCCTGCGGTCGTCCAGCCTCGACGAGTTGCCGGAGCTCTGGAACATCCTGCGCGGCGACATGAGCCTCGTTGGACCCAGGCCGCTGCTAGTCGAGTATGTCCCCTGCTACACGGCCCGCGAGCGCCTGCGCCACGCGGTGCGGCCAGGCCTGACCGGACTCGCGCAGGTCCGGGGACGCAATGCGGTCGGCTGGCGCCACAAGCTGCGCTACGATGTTTTCTACGTTGAGCACCGCAGCCTCGGGCTCGACCTCTGGATCCTGATGCAGACCGCCCTGGTCGTGCTGCAGCGGCGCGGCATCAGTGCGCCCGGCTCCGCGACCATGCCCCGCCTCGACGACGAGCGCCGCCGACGGTCCGACCCCGGATCGCCCGGGTCCCAGGCGCCTGCCGCGACCGGCGAACCCGGGAGCGGCCTCAGCCCGTCTTCATGCGCGCCCGGGGGCCGCAGACCGGTCGCTTGGTCTCCAGTCGACCCCAGGGTCGAACCGTCGGTGAGTCCAAGCTTCGGACGCAAGCAGTGACTGCGCTCTATGCCGTCATCGGTACCGGCGGGTTCGGCCGGGAGGGAATGGAGCTTGCGCGCTGCAACTGCCGCGAGCGACACGGCTCCGAGTCGGACTACCGGCTCTGCTTCGTCGAACATGAGGTCAGGACCCGCGTCATCGACGGCGTCGAGGTGCTGAGTTTTGCAGAGTTCACGCGTCTCGAGGCCGGCGAGAAGTTTTTCAACGTCCTGATCGCGGACGTCCGGATCCGACAGCGGATCGCGACGGAATGCGAGCGCCTCGGCATGCGCCCCTTCACGATCCGCAGCGCTTCGGCGGAGGTCCACTCGACGGCGAGGATCGCGGACGGCGCGGTGCTGTGCCAGTTCACCTTCGTCTCCGCTAATGCCAGGGTCGGTCGCCATTTCCATCTCAATCACCATGGCTACGTCTCGCACGACTGCACGATCGGCGATTTCGTGACCTTCGCACCAGGCGTCGGATGCAACGGGACGATCGTGATCGAGGATCTGGCCTATGTCGGATCGGGCGTCGTGATCCGACAGGGAACGCCGACGCGCAGCATGCGGATCGGAGCTCGCGCGACGATCGGGATGGGCGCCGTCGTGCTCGACAGCGTCCCGTCCGACGCGACCGTGATCGGCAACCCGGCCCGCGTGCTTCGCAAATGACCGTTCGGCTCCGACAGCATTTCGGCGGCGCTGGACCGACCGGACCATGCGATCTGCGACGGTCATGCCGGAGATCCCGGCCGGCGACGCGACCGCGCCCCCGGCCGCAGCACATCGCCGGCGGTGCATCCTCGAGCACGGCCGGCGGTTCCGTCGCAGGGACTTCGGGCGCGGTCCTGTCCGCCCATCGTCCCGATCGCTGGCCCGCCTCGAGGCTTGCGGCCGAGTGCGATGCACGTCCTGGACCGCAGCCTGTCACGCGCCACGCTGCGGGTCTAGTGGTGGCATGAACCCTCCAGCTTGCGCCCCGTCCCCTCAGGTGTTAACGAGCCGCAGTACGACAGGGGGCACCTATGACAGGACCATCGGCGTCCTATATGCCGAGCCTCGATTCCCTGCGAGGCGTCGCTGCCCTGCTCGTGGCAGCCATGCACCTGTCCTGGTTTTTCAGCGCAACGCTCGACCTTCATTTCGGCTTCTTGGCCGTCGAGCTTTTCTTCGTCATCAGCGGCGTGGTGATCGCACGGAGCTACGAGGCGGCGCTCGTCGAAAGCAAGGACATCGGCCGCTTCTTCATTCGTCGCATGGCTCGGCTTTATCCGTTGCACTTGCTCACTCTGCTCATGATGCTCGGCCTTGACGTCCTGTTTGCTGGCATCCTCAAGACCGGCCATATTGTTTATACCGATCAGGCACTTTACACCTTCTCTCTCAATCTTCTGATGCTCCAGTGCGTCGGGCTCTGGAAGGGCGATCAGATCTGGAATTTTCCCAGCTGGTCCATCTCCGTCGAGCTGGCAGTCAACCTCATCTGGGCATTGCTTCTGGTCCGCGGCCTGTATTCCATCTCCATGCGGTGGCTGATTGTTTACGGTTGCGCCCTGGTCCTAGTCACCCAGAAAGGGTTGAGCCTTTACGGGGGATTCTACGAGAATTCGTTCGGCGTTCTCAACAACGGAATCCTGCGCGGCATGGCCGGCTTCACCCTGGGCACGCTCGTCTGGCACTACCGAGAATACCTTGGCGCCTGGACGCGCGAAAATCCCGGGTTGCGGGCTGCCGCCGAGCTCGCGCTGATCGGCTCATTCGTTGGCCTTGCCAGCCTGTACGGCTCGGCTCTCTATCTGGGGATGGACTACGTGTTCATGCTTGTGTTGTTCCCGCTGGCCGTCGCTTTCACAATGATACCAGGCACGTATTGGCAGAAGACGCTGGATCTTGCTCCGTTGCGCTTTCTCGGGCAGCTTAGCTACTCGGTCTATCTTCTGCACATGCCCGTGTCCGTCGTGTTCGGCGTCGTATGGGTGTTCGGCCTCGGGCTGAGGGAACCTTCTTCGATCAAGGGACTGTCGTACCTTGCCGTCCTCATCATGACGTCCGCCGTCGTCTACCACTGGTTCGAGCTTCCGGCACGACGTTGGATCGTACAGCGCTTCGACAAGAGGCCGGAGCCGGAGCTGAAGTCGGCCCAATCTGCGGCCCAGCCGGCCGGGCTCGAGCGCAACGCAGTCCCCGCAACATAGGAAACCTGGACGAGCCGTCGACCCGCCATGCGCAGCTTCTCCGCAGAAGCACGCCTGCCGCCAGTCGACACCCCGGCCCGGAGCTGGTGCTGAACGACCGACTTCGCGCGTCGCTCGCGGATGCCGTCAGGCGCAGCGCCGGATGCCGGCCCGAGGCTCCTTGTCTCCCCGCGCAAGCCCCTGCCTCACCGCTCGCGCAGTTTCACGGCCCGATGGCCGCCCATCACGGATCTGGGCCCGACGCTCTTCGAAACCACGGCGCCCAAGCCGATGAAAGCGGATGCGCCGATCTCGATTCCGTTCATGATCGAGCAGTTCGGTCCGAGCCAGACATCCTCGCCGACCGTCACGCTGCCGCTGATCTCCGAGCACGCCGTGATCACGGCGTTCCGACCGATGATGACGTTGTGGCCGATATGCACGTGATCGTCGGTCTTGACGAAATCGCCCACCGTGGTCGGATCGATCGTTCCTGAACAGACAGTGTTCAATGCTCCGATCTCGACATTATCTCCTATGACGACGCTGCCGAGGTGCGGGATCCGGTAATTGTTGCCGTCTTCGTCAGGGACGATTCCAAAGCCTTCCTCCCCGATGACGGTGTTCGACTTGATCAGGCAGCGCCGCCCGATCTTCACGTTTCGTCCTATCGTGACGTTGTTCCGGATCTCCGTGTCGGCGCCAATCTCCGCATTCTGCCCGACCACGACGAACGGTCCGATGGCGACGCCGTCACCGATTCTGGCCGAAGGATGAACAACCGCGGTCGCCGAGATGCCCGGGACGGGCAGGGGCTGGAAGAATGCCGTCAGAACGCGCGCGAAGGCGTGTCGCGGCGACTTGCACGCGACGTGGGGATAGGCTACCCCCTCGCTTGCCAGCGGCAGCAGGGCGAGCCCATCCGGCGCACGGTCGAGGCATGTGCGTGCACGATCGTCCATTCTCTTGGAGAAGAAAACCGCTCCGGACTCGATCGAGCCGAGCGTCGTGGCCCGGTCGATGACAAGGCCCGCGAGGCGTGCCGGATCGCCCGACAGTTCAGCTGCAAGCAGTTCGGCGATTTCCGAAGCCCTGATCGTGCGCGGTGCCGGCAGCATTCGATGACTCCTTCGACGCGATGAGGATTCCCCGCATGTCCTGCTGTGACGACGCCATGGAATGGTCGCTTCGCCGGGAGACGAAGAACGTCGATGCGTGTCGCGGGCTGCGCTCGCCTCCTCGATCCTGGGCGCCGGCCGCAGACGTTGCGTGGTCACCTGTTCACCCCTCGACGGCGCTCGCGCCTACACCGGCGGGTTTCGCCGTTGCGGCCTTGCCCGGCAACGCCTTGAGCAAGGCTGCCTCCAGGCGATCGCACAGGGCGGACGGGGTATGATGAGCGAGGACGTAGCTGCGCCCGCGCGCTGCCATGGAGCGGCGCTCCTCCACGGGAAGATTCGCTAACGCGACGGCCGCGTCCGCCAAGGCGCGCGGATTGCTCGGCTCGGCGACCATTCCGCACTTGCTCGCCTCGACAGGGTTATTGGGCGAATCGACCGAGAAGAGGACCGGACGCTCTGCTGCCATGTAATCGAAGAGCTTGTTCGGGCTCACGCCCCAGACAAAGGTCGACCCCTTCATAATCGTGAGCAGGAAAGCGTCCGCTTTGACCAGCTCATCGTGAATCTGCGCCTTCGGCACCGGATCGCAGAACTCGATGTTCGAAAGTCCCCTTGATCGAGCCGTCTCGATCAGCTTTGTCCTTTCGGAGCCTGCTCCGAACAACCTGAAATGAAGGCGACGATCGCCCCGGTCGCGAAGAAGCGTCGCTGCCTCGACCACTGTCATGAGATCATTACCCGGGTTGTGGCGCCCGGCGTAGATTACGGTGAAAGTGTCCTGATGCTCCGCGAGCGGTACGGGATCGGTCAGAACATTCGTGTCCACGCCGTTCGGCACCCATGTGATGCGATCAGGGTCGCCGCCATGCTCGACGATGTATCCCGGGCTGTTGACCAGGAGCGTCACGATGTGGGACGCGCGCCGATACAAGTAGCCCTGCATATGGTCGAGCAGACGGATGAACGGGTGACGCGGCGACATGCCACCGATGTCGATCAGGCTCTGCGGCCAGAGATCCCGCACTTCGAGAACGAAAGGAACTCCGAAGGATCGGGCGAGGCGTTCCGACGCCAGGGCTGAGAATGGCTGCGGCGAGGAGCCGAGGATGAGTTCGGGTGCGAAGAGCTTCGAATGCCAGCCTCCTGATCGAACCCTGGCCGCGAACTCCATCATTCCAAGCAAGCGCGCAATCCCGTTGCTCTGGTACCGGAGCGTCTTGAGCCAAACGAAACGGACACCGTCGTGGACGACGGTTTCCCCCGAGCGGAGGCCGGGCCTGTCATGTCCTGCGATGATCGCGACCTCGTGCCCACGCTTCTGCAGCTCCTTGGCGAGAAAGAAGTGGCGCGTGCCCCCAGCTTGATCCGGCGTCAACGCGTACTGGTTGATCATCCAGATCCGCACGATCAACCCTCGCCTGCCAGGACCTTCGCGATCAGCTCCGCGGCGTCCCCCTTGCCATACAGCCCGTCGGAACCCTTGGCGGGCGCGCCGGACAGCGAGTTCCTCAGTCCATCCACGAAGCGCTCGAGGTCGTCCGGCG
>JADMIO010785095.1_pt1 | contig 17253 bp, 15 predicted proteins | sample 8958161 | NCBI WGS metagenome assembly JADMIO01 (sample SAMN16585339, study PRJNA669376) | soil metagenome | isolation source: Crop rotation soil | place: USA: Cullars Rotation, Alabama | collected 2011
CTTTCCCTGGCACGCCCGGTGGAGCCGGAGGCAAGGGTGGCGCCGGAGGCGCGCCGGGCGGCGGCGGTGGCAAGGGCGGAGCCGGTGGCGGCTCGGGCGGCATGATCGCGACCGGAGGCAACGGCGCGTACGTTCGCACAGGGTGGACGGCCACCTACACGTGCACGGGTGGAGCGTGCCCGCCTCAGAGCGCTGCCGACATGGACGACGTCTTCGCGAACGCGTTCAACGGCAACTACAACAACCGCTGGTCGACCGGCGTCTATCAATCGGTGCTGAACACCCAAGGTCGATTCCCCCTCTACTTCACCGTCGACATGAAGCAGGTGACGAACGTCACCCGCATCACGACGCACCCGGGTTGTCAGGACATCTTCGACTCGCCTGGTACGGTCGAAGTGTTCCTCTCCCTCGACGGCGTGAATTTCGGGACGGCCGTCACGACCATGCCGCACACGCCGCCCGTCCCACCGAACGGAGAGGCCTGCCCGCCGGCGGCGAACGCCGTCGCGACCGACACCATCACGATTCCGACGACGCCCGCCCGCTACATTCAGCTGAAGGCGACGCGGCGGACGACGAGCGACCGTTACTGGGCGATCGGCGAGCTTTACGTCTATCCGTGATCCATTCTCGCCCGGGCGAGCAGCATGATCGAGGAGATCAGTTGCACGCGCTCGGTTCGGATTCATTCTTCGGGTGGTGCGGGTCGTTGCTTTGGGTCTAGTCGCCGTCGCGCTCGCGCTAGCGAATGGATGCGGTGGTCGTAGCGGGCACTCGTCCGACGGGGGAGGAGGCAAGGCGGGTTCGAGCACGCTCGGTGACGACTACGCCTGCACGGGCGTCTCGTCGTGTGCCGATGCGGCGGCCGACGTGTGTGGCAGGGTCGGCTGCTTCGCGAGCTACTGCACGGGAACGAGTCAGGGAACGGACATGCCCTGCGAGACCTTCTCGTCCATGCAGCTCTATTGCACGCACTACGGCTGCACGTTCAGTGTCGATTGCGGCTCGGCCGAGCTCGCCTGCGACGGCTTTCCGACCTTCGGCCTCCCCAAGGAGGCGTGCGCGGCGCAGCCGGGCTGCACCGTTCAGCGAGCCGATGGCGCAGGGTGGACTTGCACGGGCACGCTGACGCTTCCGAGCTGCAAAAACTACGCTCCGCAGTTCTGCCCTGCCGGTTGTGCTCCGGTGCCCGATCAGCCCTGTGACGGAACGCCCATTCCCTGCGCCGAGATTTTCGTGGAGGCGACCTGCCGGATGATCCTCGGTTGCACGTGGACGGGCGACGAGCTGAACCCTTGCGTCGGCACGACGCGCCCGTGCTCGGACTTTTCGGGCGATGCCGTCAAATGCTGGTCGCAGAATTGCACGTACCCCGGCACTTGCGAGGGGAACATCCTCGACTGTTCGGCCATCACGTACGAGAACGGCTTTGCTCCCGCGGACTGTCGGCGCCAGGAGGGCTGCTCCGTGGTTGCGCGAAACTAGAGCGCATTCCGTACTCGGTCGACTAGATCTCCGACGTGGCCCAAGAAGCCTCGCCGTTCGTGGCCCTCCGGTACAGGAACTTCCGCCTGCTTTGGGTGGGGCTGTTCGTCTCGATGGCGGGGTCGATGATGCGCAACGCGGCGCTCCTCTGGCACGTTTCGCTGCTCGCCACGCCGGAGAGCAAAGCGCTCGCACTCGGCGGCGTCGGGCTCGTTCGGGCCGTTCCAATCGTCGTCTGCTCGCTCATTGCCGGCGTCGTTGCGGACGCCGTCGATCGGCGCCGGCTCATGCTCGCGACCAACGGCTTCTTGCTCGTCATCTCGTCGGCGCTTGCGCTGGTCGCGCTCGGAAACGTGCGACAGCTCTGGCTCGTCTATGCGCTCGCGGCGATGAGCGCGGCGGGCGGGACGTTCGACAACCCGGCCCGCAATTCGTTCTTCCCATCGCTCGTGCCTCGCGAGCTTCTGCCGAACGCCATCGGCCTGAACAGTATCTTGTTCCAGGCCTCATCCGTCATCGGTCCGATGGTCGCAGGGTTCGTCATCGCCAAGCTCGGGGTCGGTTGGGTGTACGTAGTCGATGTCGCAAGCTTCGTGTTCTTGCTCGCGTCGCTGCTCGCGATGCGCGATCTGCCGCCGGTTCCGCTGGAAGGCCGAGGCGGCGTGACGCTCAGGGCCGCGCGCGAGGGGCTCGTTTTCGTGTTCGGGCAGCCGCTCATCCGCTCTTCGATGCTGATGGATTTCTTCGCGACGTTCTTCGCGTCCGCGACTGCGCTTTTGCCGATCTTCGCGCAAGACATCCTTCACGTCGGCGCGCACGGCTACGGAGTCTTGAGCTCCGCGGCGGCGGCCGGTGCCGTGGTGACGAGCCTTTTCATGGTGCGGGCGCTCGACCGCATCGAAAGACGCGGTCGCGTCCTGATTGCCGCGGCGACGGCATACGGGCTCGCCATGCTCGCCTTCGGATTTTCGAAATACTTTTGGCTCAGCTACGCCTGCTTGTTCCTCACCGGTGCGGCGGACATGGTGAGCACCGTTCTCCGCAACGTCATTCGGCAGCTTGCGACGCCGGATGCCATGCGCGGGCGCATGACCAGTGTAAACCTCATGTTCTTCATGGGCGGACCGCAGCTCGGCGAGCTCGAGGCCGGGCTCGTCGCGCAGGCGTTCGGGCCCGTCGTCTCCGTCGTCTCAGGCGGCGTCGGATGCGTGGTCGCCGTGCTCTGGCTTGCCTGGACGACGCCGGCGCTCGTCGGTTACGTGAAAGAACGCTAGGCGCGCGACCGCTTGCTACGAGAGGGCTTCGTCTTGGGTCCGCGGCCCGGGCGACGCGCAGGTGAAAGGAGCCAAGCCATCCCTTTCGTTTCGAGCAACTTTTTCAGATGCTCTGCCAGACCATCGGCCCAGCGAGCACCCCACTTCTTTGCGGCAGTGTCGAAAAAAAACAGCGTCCGGTCTCGCCAGGCAATGAGGTCATCGAGTCCCGTGCGCTGTCGGTTCCGGATGTCGATGACCCGCCTCAAATCCTGCCGAGCGCTCGGAGCGCTGGAATGGTCGTCGCGCCGAGGGCGTTCTTCGCCCTCGCGATCGCTACCGGCCCTTCCAGAACCAACCGAGGTCGAGCCTTCTTCTTCATGCCGCTCGGACTCTAGAGCATATCTCGTAAGACGGCGTGTCCCGAGCTCGCCTTCCACTCAGAGCCCTTTCACCACCTCGTCGAGACGCTCGGCGCCTTGCTCGATGACCCGCGTGAAACCCATCTTCACGGCGAAGTCGCGCTCGGCGAGCGTGTTGAAGCGGGCGACGAGCGTCCACTTCGTGCGCTTGCCGAGGTCCTCGAGCGTGACGACGCGCTGGCACGTCGGGGGACCGCCGGGCGGGCGCTTGCCGTGGTCGCTGTCCTGCCAAACGAGCCTTTCCGGCTTTTTCACTTCGACGAAGACGAATTCGAGCGGTCGATCCACGCCGTCCGGAGTGCGCATGACGTGGCGCCAGATGCCGCCGGGGCGCACGTCCATCTCGCACACTGGGTTTTCGAACCCGTGGCCGCCGTACCACCTGACGACGTGCTTCGGATCCGTGAACGCTGCCCAGACGAGGTCGCGCGGGGCGTTGAAAGTGTGGCTCATGATCACGACGGCTTCGTCGGTCGCGCTCGTGTCGATCTTCATCGTGGTTCCCTTCGGGGTGCTTTCGGTTTGGGGATTCATTTTCGGTTCCTTTTCGTTGGTTTCTTGGTTTTCGGCCGGCGACCCTGGAGCTCCTCGAGGTATTCGTCGAGGGAGTCGATGCTTCGCTCCCAGAAGCGCCGGTAGTCCTCGAGCCACTCGGAAACGGCGGCGAGTGGCTTCGCTTCGAGATGGCTCGGGCGCCATTGCGCTTCTTTCCCGCGCGAGACGAGGCCCGCTTCCTCGAGCACTTTGATGTGCTTCGACACGGCGGCGACACTCATGGAGTAGGGAGCGGCGAGCTCCTTCACCGTCGCGTCCCCCGTTGCGAGACGGGACAGGATGCTGCGCCGGGTGGGGTCGGAGAGGGCGAAAAGCGTGGAACTCAGGGAATCGCTGGCCATTTCGTATTCAACTATTAGGTTATAAACCTATTGATTGAATAAACACGAACCCCGCTCCCGTCAAGGGGGTGGGACGGAGCGCCCGCGTGGCACACCGCGTGCACTTCCTCCATGCCGTGGCTTACGGATTTCGAGGGCGGGTCTCTTGGTGACGACGGCGCGCGCGCGCCGAGCTCGGCGACCGTGCGCGAACGTTCGCGCACATGTGCGCACACGCACTAGTCCTTGATTGACGGTCGGGCCTTGGTGGGCAGAAGGGAAACGTCATGAACGCTTCGTTCATTTCCAGGGTTTGGTTTTTGGTGCTCTCCGCCGTCGCGGCGCTCCTCGTCGCCTGCGGGGACAACGGCGCGGATGAAAGCGTCGCGGAGGTGGCGCTGCCTCTCACGGCTCCGACCCAGATTTCGACGTTCGCGCTGGTCGCGAGCGGAACGCTCACCATGCAAGACCGCGGTCAGGTGACCGGCGGCAACGTGGGAGTCGCCGGTGGAGCGGTCAACGGCGCAAACTCCATCACGACCGGTTTCGACTGCCGCCTCGGCGTCGGAAATGGCGTCATCGGTCAGCGTATGCTCTTGAACAGGGGGACGGCGGCCGGCGATCTCTTCGTGACTCAGCTTTCCGCGACGGGCGCGACCTTCACTTCCCAATCCGCGTTTTCAGCGCCGCCCGCCGTGCCCCCGATCGGAACGGTGACGGCCGGAACCACCGCGCTCACCGTGAACAGCGGGCAAACGGTGACGCGCGCGGCCGGCAATTTCGGGCTCGTGACGGTGAACGGCACCTTGCGGCTGAGCGGCGGCACGTACAATTTCCAGAACCTCGTTCTCGGCAACGACGGCGTGCTCCAACCGACAGCGCCGTCCCTCGTGCGCATCGCCGGGCGCATCACCGGCGGCGATCGCGTCCGCCTGCTTCCGGCTGCTCCGCTCACCGCGAGCGCGCTCCGCCTCATCGTCGCCGGAGCGAACGACACGAACGGCGGCATCCAGCTCGGCGGTGACGGGCGGATGGCCGCGCTCGTCGTCTCGCGGGCGAGCTTCCGCGCCGGCGACCGGTTCCAGGGCTCGGGCGCGATCGCGGCGAGCAATCTGAGCTTCGGGTTCGACCTCCGGTTCGCGTTCAACACGGGCTTGGGATGCAACTCGAACGCCGGGTGCGACGACAACAACTCCTGCACGACCGATTCGTGCACGGACGCCCAGTGCTCGCACCCGAACGTCCCGAACGGAACGGCGTGCCCCACCGACAACAACGCGTGCACGAACGACCGTTGCACGAACGGAGCCTGCACCCATCCTGCCGTTCCGAACGGCACCTCCTGCACCCTGCCGAACGCGAACGCGCGCTGCACCTCCGGGAGCTGCGGCCTCGTCAGTTGCAACTCGGGCTTCGGCGACTGCGACGTGGACGCCGCGACCGGTTGCGAGACCAACGTCTCTTCCGACGAAAGCAACTGCGGGCAGTGCGGAGCCGCCTGCTTCGTGCAAAACGGCGTCGCCGCCTGCGCGGCCGGCGCCTGCACTGACGACATCATTCAGTGCTTCGACGGCTTCGACGACTGCGACCTCGATCCCGACAACGGCTGCGAGGCGAACCTCGGCGGCGACCCGAGCAACTGCGGACAGTGCGGTGCCACGTGCTTCATTCCGAACGGCATCGCGGCGTGCACGAACGGCGCTTGCACGGACGACATCCTCGAATGCTTCGGCGGTTTCGGCGATTGCGACGTCGACCCGGCGAACGGCTGTGAAACGGACATTCTCGACGACTCGAGCAACTGCGGGCAGTGCGGAGCTGCTTGCTTCGTTCCGAACGGTGTCGCGGCGTGCTCGAACGGCGCCTGCACGGACGACATCACCCAGTGCTTCGGCGAGTTCGGCGACTGCGATCTCGACCCGCAGAACGGCTGCGAGACCGACCTCACGGTGAGTCAGGCAAACTGCGGGCAGTGCGGCGCGGCGTGCTTTTTGCCGAATGCAACGTCGCTCTGCTCGAACGGCGTTTGCATCGACGAAATCGATCAGTGCAACGACGGTTTCGCCGACTGTGACGGCGATCCCGCGAACGGTTGCGAGACGAACCTCACCGGTACCTGCAACGACTGCAGCTGCCAATTCAGCCACACCTGCCAGAACCTGCACCCCGACATCGTCTTCGAGGGCCCGAACCTCGGCCGGCAGGTCACGCTCTCGGGCTACGCCACGAAGCCCGGAACCATGGTCGTTTCCTACGTGAACGGTCACCAGGACACGATCAATCCGGCGAACAGCTGCAACTTCACCACGGCCGACCCGACCGGTAACCCCGACCCCGGCGAGCCGAGTCACTACAACTGGCGGCTCCTGAACCTCACGTTCGCCGCGCAGACCGCCACGTTCCCGGGCCTCTACGCCTGGACCATGAACGTCACCGTGATCCCGACGACCGAGCCCGCGAGCGAAGCGAAACGCTGGCCGGAGGGCGGTCTCGCGCGGCTGGCGGTGCAGGGTATCAAGATCACGCCTTCGGGTGGCACGGATGTCGACGGCCATGCCGCGGCGTTCGAGACCGGCTGCGTGAACGGGAACAATGCGTCCCTCGCGTTCAACGACCTCATCGCCGAGTGCGGGTCGTCGAGTTACGTTGCACAGTGCACGTTCACGACGCCGCCCGAAAGTCCGACGAGCCTCCCAGCGCAGATCCTCACGCTCATCGACGGCGATCCGGTGCAGAGCTCGCCCAGCGGTCTTACCGCCTGCGACGGTCCGCGCACCCACAACGACTCGAACGGCGTGCCCCACACGTATTCCCTCGGACATTTCCTGTGGGACAAGGAGCCGAACCTCGCTTCGACGAACTGCAACTACATCGCCGAGGCAGAGGCGTACTACGCGGCGCTCGACGCCGATCCCGGTTATCAGGCGCCGAACAATCAACGCGACACCTCGACGCTCGGCGCGTGGAAGGCTGCGAACGGGTTCCCCGAGGGTGACGTGGTCGCGGTCTATTACAACTCGGGCGACATCGGCGTTGGCCGCGAGATGCACTGCCGTCGAAACAACCAGACGGGCGCGCGCGCTTGCTACGTCACGAACTACGCGCCGGCCGTCTTTGCGCCGATCGATCCGGCGACGGACCCCGATACCGCGGTGAATCGCGCGATCGACGGTTTCGTATCGGGAAACACGGTTACTGTCGGAAAGGTGGCGACCGTCGCGATGGAGTGGATCGTGAACGGTCTCGGGAACAACCCCGTCAACCACGTTCCCGCCGACCCCACCCGCTTCTGGGTGTTCGACGAGAACGACAATCGCGTTCCGACGCTGCAGCTCGACGCCGAGGGACAGAAGCCGGTGCCCGGAGTCTGTCTCGGCTGTCACGGTGGCGGCGAAAACGTGCCGCACCAAGCGCATCAGCCGACCGACGGTCTGTTCCTCGACCAGCCTGCGCACTTCCTCCCGTTCGATGTCTGCTCGTTCCACTTCTCGACGCGCGATGGGTTTACGGAAGCGGATCAGCGCGACGCTTTTGCGGAGCTCAACGCCATCGTGCTCGAGACCGAACCGTTCTTGCCCGGGCAGCAAGGTGGCGGTCAGCAGGTTCCCCCCGCCGGCAGCAACACCGAACTCCTCTACGGGATCTACGGCATCGATCACAACCAAGTGCCGGTGGGCTCGAACCCGATTCAGGCGCTCGTCGGCACGGCTCCGAAGCAGGTCGAAACGTTCGTGCCAGCGGTGTGGGCCGCGCAGCCCGACTACTACCTCGACGTAGTGAAGCCGTACTGCCGGACCTGCCACGTCGCTCAGCAGATCCGGGTGTTGCCGAATCCGCTCTCGACGGTGCTCGCAGCCGCGGACGTGTGCGCGGCTACGCCGCTTCATCGCATGCCGCACGCGATCACGACGACGGACCTCTTCTGGCGCGGCTCTGGTCGCGCAGCCTTCATCAAGGATCGCGATACCGGGAAGATGTCGGGCGGTACGATTCCCACGACGGGTCAAAGCTGCCCGTAGAGCCAAGCCTCAGTACGGAGCGACCCGCCGCTCGAACTTCATTTCGTTGAAGTCCGCGAGTAGTTTTTCGCGGGTGAGCCCTCTGGCTGCGAGCCCGGCGGTGAAGAGCTTGCCCTCGGTTGCAAAAACGAGTCGTCCGTCGACCCACTCGGCCCATTCCCATTCGGGGAACGAAAGGCTCGCGCCGATCTCTGCACGCGCGAGCTCGTGCGCATCCCAGTAGCAGCCGCGCCCGGGCGGCGCTCCCGTCTCGGCGAACGCGAATTTTCTGAGGATCCACCCCTTCGTGAGCGTCTTCTCGAACACCACGGTTCCGAGTGGCTTCTCGCTTTTCAAGGTCCAACCGTCTCGCTGCAATCGGTTGAAGTACACCGTCGGACATTCGCCGCCGTAGTAAGCAGCCGGGCGGCGACTGCTTCGCCGTAAGCTTTTCGAAGACCTCAGGTCCTCGTGACCGAAGCCGTCGTTCAGCCAGAAATCGCGCTCGGAAAAGAAGAGGCCGCCGCCGTGCCAGCAATCGCCCTTGGCGTACAGAGCGACGGCCTTGAGGTACGGAGCGCGTGAGATCGCGGTCCAAGCGCCCTTCGTCTCCGACCCCCAGTGGCCGTTCATCGCAAAGTAGAGAAAGTGCTTTCCGTCGGGCGATAGATCCGAGCGTCGCTCGTAGATGCGTCCGCGAAGCCACTGGCCGGGCTCGAAGGTGTCGCGCCTTCGATCCCAGAGCAGTGTGAGGACGGCTTTCGACGGCCCACGCCGGATGACGACTCCGACGCTCGCGTCGCGCGCGAGAACGACGTGCAGTCGAGCGGGAAAGCGCGGTTCGGCCATGCCCTACATCACGATCGCGGAAAATCTCCCCATCCACGAGGCAGAGATGAAGTTTCTTTGGTTCCCGTGATCGGCGTTCGAGAGGGAGGCATGATGGAAACGATGCAACGCCTCGCCTTCCTTGCGGGTAGATTTTTTCAGCCTGCCCGCATGGCGGTCCTGGCGGCTTTGGCCATGTCGGCTGCGCTCGGTTGTTCCGACGGCGAGGCGGCGGACTCCACATCCTCGGGAGGCGACACGAGCGTGGGTGGTTCGACGGGTGGCACGGCTGTTTCGACGGGCGGCTCGGGAAGCAATTCAGGGGGAAGCAACGGCTCGGGTGGCACGACCGGCTTGGGCGGCACGACCAGTTTGGGCGGTACTACGAGTCTTGGCGGTGTGAGTGGAACCGGTGCCGGGGGCGCTTCCGCCGGCAGCGGCGTCGTCGGTGGGTCGAGTCCCGGAGGCTCCGCGTCCGGCGGCTCACCGACGGGTGGTACTTCGGGCACGACCGGGGGAGCGGCGGGCGCCGGTGGCGCGGGCGCAACGGCGGGAGCGAGTGGCTCGGGTGGAAGCGCCGGCGCCGTGATTCTCAATCAGACGGGCAACTTCATTTACGACCAGCTCGAGACGTACAAGACGTGGCTCAGTACGGCCGGCACCGACGCGGCGAAGCTCACCGCCGATCGGAGGACCGCGGACAACATGCTCACCTGGCAGCTTCCGCACGGCGGCTTCTACAAGAACGGAATCGCGGCCTACGCCAACCCCTGGAACGGTAGCGCCGCTCGCTCGGGCTGGACGGGCGCGAACGGCGTCGAGCTCGGGACGATCGACAACGATGCGACCGTCACCGAAATCATGTTCCTCGCGGACGTGTACAAGCGCTCCGCCGGGACCACGTATCGCGACGGAGCACGGAAGGCGCTCGATTTCATCCTGACCATGCAATACCCGGGCGGGGGCTTTCCACAGGTGTATCCGGCGCGCGCGGGCGCGACCTACTCGAACGAAGTCACGTTCAACGACGACGCGATGGCGCGCGCGCTCGTACTGCTCTTCCAGATCACGAAGCAAGTGGCGCCGCTCGACGGCGACCTTTTCACCGCTGACGAGCGCACTCGGTCGGCGACCGCGATCACGAAGGGCGTGACCTACATTTTGGCGGCGCAAATCGTTCAGAACGGCACGAAGACCGTCTGGTGCGCGCAGCACGACCCCAACAACTACGCTCCGCTCGGGGCGCGCTCGTACGAGCTTCCGTCGAAGAGCGGCAAGGAGTCGGTCGGTGTCATCGGATTTCTGATGACTCAGCCGCAGACGACCGAGGTCGCGGCCGCCGTTCACGCCGCCATCGCTTGGTACAAGAGCGACGCGGTGCAGAAAAAGAATACGGCCTACGTCAGTCGCCCCTCGAACAGCACCGACGACAACTACAATCCCATTCAGACCCGCACCGGAAGCACCATGTGGTGCCGCTTCTACGACGTGAACGAGGACCGCTGCTTTTTCAGCGGTCGGCTAGCGACGGACAATCCCCCGGGCAACGGGAAGCAGTACGACATCATGGCCATCGAGCCCGAGCGTCGCTACGGCTACGAGTGGGGCGGCGCCTACGGAACGCGGCTCTTCACGTACACGGACAGCGTCGGGTACTGAGCGCTACGGCTCCGAAGCGCGTTCCGCGAGCTTCTCGAGCACCGGAAGCCGCTCGCCGAGTTTCACGACGAGCGGCGACTCGGGCATGAGATCGGCGATGACGTCCTCGCCGACCGTCTCCGGGCCAAACTCCCGCTCGACGGCTTCGAGGGTCCGAAAGAGCTCGTCGTCACGATCGAGCTTCGCCTTCGAGAGAGCGAGCAGCCTCTGCAAGCGGGCGAACGCTTCGGCAGGCAAGCCGAGGTCGAGGAGCGGCGCGAGCAGGGCAAACATCACTTTCGTGTCGTCCGGCGTGAGCTCGAGGCACTTTTCGTACGCGGACTGCGCGCTCGCGTGGTCCTTCGCGCGCTGAAATGCTGCACCGAGCTCTCGATAAGCCTCGGGCCGCTCCGGTTCGAGCTCGACCGCCTGGATGAGCAGATCCGTGGCTTCACGATCGTTCCCGCGCCGACCGGCGTCACGTGCTTTGGCGAGTAGTTCATCGAAGCTCGACATGTTGGACTCCTCGGCAAACTCAAGCGGAAGCGGCGGGAGCGCGAAGGATGAGCGCCCGGCGCGCGACGTTCAGCGCGATGAACGGAAGGCCTCCGCCCGCACGGATGTTGTGCCGGAGGAGCCACGAAGCGCCGAGCGCTACGAGCGCAAGAGAAAAGAGCGTCCACGACGAGCGGCGAAGCCAGCGCGCGTCCTGGTGCCGCGCACCGATGAACCCCTCGGGCGAAAAAAACGTTGCCACGAGCCCGACGAGAACGACGCCCAAGAACAATCCGGCGGCCTGGGCTTCGGTGACCCAATCGAGGAGCTTCCCCGCGCCGAGCAGGAAGGCGACGGCGCTTATCCACAGCCAGAGCGCCGTTCCGACCAAGATTGGATTCAAGATCCCTCGGCGAAAGAGGACTAGAGCCGATACAGGCAGCGTGAGGAGCGCCGCAATCAGGAGACTCGAGCCCGCATGCGTGAGGTCGATCTTCCCCGCGACGATGAACGGTAACGCCAGCGTGACGACCGGCACGAGCTGAACGAGCTCGAGCCAGATTGGTTGCCGCCGGGGGACAACGCTCACGAGTTCCTGTAGCCTACGTACCCCGGCGGGGGCGTCGGGCCAAGTGAGGAAGGCATCGTCATCGGCACGCGTAGATCGCTGCCTCGGGACAGTTCTCCGGAAAGGAATCGACCATGGGCTTGTTCGACTCGATCAAGAAGAAAGCACAGGAAGTCGCCGGCAACGCGAGCGGGGCCCCGCCTGCTCGAGAGTCCGCCCCTGTTCCCGCGCCCGTGGCGGCGTCGCGCCCAGTTCCAAAGGGCCCGACGTTCACCTGGAACGACTTCACGTTCCCGGTGCCCGAGGGCTGGTCCGGCCTTTCGATGGACGATTGGTTCGACAAGCTCGAGCGCACGCGCGATCGCCTGATGAACGTCGCCGACGAGGATCTCGAGCCGATGACCGACGCCGACGGCGATGAGCTCAGTCCCGAGGAGGTGCTCCTCATCAAGATGGGCTTCCAGAGCGGCAGCCACTGGGAATGCTTTCGGTCGTGGGGCGTCGATGACTGGGCCAAGAAGTCGGGCCAGAGCGCGTACGATCTCGAGTTTCGAATGAGCGGTATCGCCCGCGACAAGATGATGGCCGAAAAAGCCAGTGCCATGTCCGCGCCGGGCGGTTTGCTCGAGCCCGTCGAGGGCGTGAGCTTGAAGGAATGGGCGCGGATTTTCGCGGGAGTTTCTTCCGGCGGAAGCCTCGATGCGCTCTGCGCCCAGGCGGGCATCGACGGCGCCAAATGGGAGCGCGTGAGCGCCGAGTGGATGGCGCGCATGACGACCGACACCACGATGACGATCGCGAACGAGTACGGCGCGGCCTTCGCGGCCGGCTCGCAGTCGAGCTACGGCGCGGCGGCAGCGCACGCGGCAACGGCGGGCGTCGCCGGTGATCTCAGCGCCGAGCCGATGTCGTACGAGCGCTACATCGAGGTTCAGGAAGCCCAAAGCGCGGCTGCGGAACGCGGGGAGGACCCAATCGCTTGCCTCGCTGCGTTCGGGTTGACGCCTGCCGACTTCGGCAACGTGGGCATGTTCTGGGCGAAGAAGTCGCAGCAAGAGGCGCAGAAGTACTACAACCTCTTTAACGAGTACTCGGCGAAGTACAGCGCCAAGTACCGTCGCTAGGCCGATGATCGACGAGATCGCAAAGCGCTGGGACGCCGCGATCCGGAACGTTCTCCGCCGAGCCGACGCGGTCATCGCGCAGGCGAACGTGGAGAGCGAGCCCCTGCTCGCGGCGCTCGGCGCCGATTTTCAGCCTTTGAGCCGGCTTTGGACGAAGACTCAGGCCGATCTGAAACCGCTTCGCGAGGAAATCCAAAACACCTGGGACTCGATTTCGGACGAGCTTTCGGCGACGGCGCCGCCCGAGGGCGTGATGGATCGCGAGGGCGACAAGCGCGATCTCGCGACCACGGAATTCGATGGTCGCTATCAGCTCGCGTTCCGTCTCGTCATGAAGCGCGCCGCCGAAGCGCTCAAACAGAAAGCCGATGCAACGGGTGACCGCGCGCTCAAGGCCGCGTTCGAGGGTTCGGGCGCCCGTTACCTCGGCGAGTGGGAAGCGCACGTCGATTGGGTGCGCATGTCGAAGGCGCAAACGCGCATCAACTCGTACCGCGAAGCCAAAGACGTGCCGATCACGCTCTTGAAAGAGCTCGAGGCGTCGTCACGCCGCTATCACACGACGGTGCTGACCGTCGAAGCGGAGCACGTTCCCATCCAGAAGCCGTACGTCGCGGCGAAGATCGACCGCTACATGAAGGACGTCGAGCGCACGCTTCGCCAGTATTGGCAGTGGCGGGCGCGCTCGAAGGAACAGGCCTGAGTCCGCCTAGCGAGCCCGTTCGACGATGGCTGCGACGGTATCCGCCGCGAGCTCCACCGGGTTCCCCTTCATGCTGCTCGACACTCGCGCGCGCTCGACGATCTCGTCGAGCATGTCGGGGACGAAGCCGTAGCTGTCGAGGCGAGGGATTCGGACCGCCTCCACGAGCTCGCGCACCCACTCGATGCCCGTCTCGGCCGACGCGTCGTCCCTGCCGGTGAGCACGCGCGCAACCTCGGTGTAGCGCCCCGCGACGTCGAGGTTCTGGTCGGCGCGCGCTTTCGCCAAATTCGCCTCCATGACCTCGGGCAAAAGGCGCGCGCAGAGTGCGCCGTGAGGGGCTTTGAGCGTGCCGCCGAGCGGTCCTGCGAGACCGTGAACGGCTCCGAGCTTCGCATTCGCGAGGCAGAGCCCGCCGAGTAAGCTCGTGAGGGCGAGATCGTCGCGCGCCTCGGCGTCCGAGCCGTCGTCGAAAGCGCGCCGGAGCGAGCGAGCCGAGCGGCGCATTCCCTCGAGCGCGAGGGCGTCGGTGAGGGGACCGCGTGCGTTCGAGACGTACGGCTCCATCACTTGCGTCAGTGCGTCGAGCCCGGTTGCCGCCGTGACGTTCGGGGGCACGCCGTGCGTGAGCTCCGAGTCGACGAGCGCGAGACGAGGCAACATGAAAAGACTCCGCAAGCTCACCTTCACGCGCTCGGATTCGACGGCGAGGACGGCGTTCTTCGTGACCTCCGTGCCCGTTCCGGCCGTCGTCGGCGCGAGAAGGCAGGGTAGACTCGCGCGCGTGAGCGGTGCGCCCTTGCCGACCACCTCGAGGTAGTCGAGCGGCTCGCCCGGGTTCGTCGCGAGTGCGGCAACGGCTTTGGCGGCGTCGAGCGCGCTCCCGCCGCCGATGGCAACGACGACCTCGACGCCTGCTTCGCGAGCGACCCGAACGCCCTCGCGCACGTCTTCGGTCGTGGGCTCCGCCGGAATGGAAATCGACGCGGTGACGAGCTCGCGGACGCCGCTTCGTTCGAGCGCGGCGTGAAGCCGTTCGGGGTGCGCTCCCGTCACGAGGAGTGCACGGCGGCCCGATGCACGAGCGCGCTTTCCGAGCTCGACGATGCGACCCCTACCAAAGACGATCTCCGTGGCGGTCGAGAATTCGAAACCCTTCACGCGCCTCCAGCCGGTGTTTCCCAGCGCGTGTCTTCGGGGTAGTGCGCTCGGTACTTGGTGCTCGTCCGCGGCTCGGCCATGAGCTCGGCGACAGTGTCGCGCCAGGTCGCGTAGTGGGTCGTTTCTTTGTGGAGGAGCGGAGCCTGCTCGTCGCGGTACACCTCGACGAGCACGAAGCGCGTCGGGTCGTCGAGCGCTTGAATCACGTCGAAGCGAACGACGCCCGGTTCCTGGAGGCTCTGAACGGCATTTTCCAGGGCGGCCTTACGGAAGGCCTCGACGCTTTCGGCTTTGACGTGAACGTGAACGTGGACGATCAGCATGGCGGTGGCGATCCTATCGTCGAGAGGCGGTTTCTTGTAGCCATCGAGTTTGTTCGGGCATCATTCGAGACCGATGGGCACCCTCAGGACGGGACGGGCATTTTTGCTCGCGATTTCGCTCGCGTCACTCCCCGCGGGAGCGACTCCCCCGGACCAGGGCAAGACTCCCCCGGACGAGGCCGAGAAGACGCCGGTCTCGAAAATCCTCGAAGAGGAGTTTCGCGCCGATACCGAGACGCGCGAGCAGTCAAACGAGAATCGACTGCTCATCGAGCGCACCAAGCTCGTGCTGAATAACTTCATCGATATCGGTGGCTACTTTCGCGCGGGCTATGGGCGAACGGGTGCCGGCGGCCCGATGGTCGGCTTCCAGGCTCCGGGTGCCGGCAGCAAGTACCGCCTCGGCAATGAAGCCGAGAACTACGGAGAGCTCATCCTCAGCAAAAGCTACCACTGGCCGGGGACCTTCGATCTCGACGAGCAGAAAGCGGGCGACACGCTGAAGGGGCCGATTGCCCACGTTCAAGTGCGCATCAGCTTCTTCAATCCGTACTCCGCCTTCGGTTCGTCGGATGCGACCTCCGTGGGGTTACCGGAAGCGTGGGCTTCGGTGGGCAACGTTCTCCCCTTTGCGCCCAGCGTGAAGTTCTGGGCGGGCAATCGCTTCTATCGGCGGCACGATATCCACATCGTGGACTTCTTCTACTGGAACATGAGCGGCGGCGGCGGCGGCATCGAGGACGTTCCGCTCGGGCCCGGCAAGCTCGCTCTCGCGTGGATCGGCTGGGGCAGCACGAGCGGCCTCGGCTCCGTGCCCGAGCCCGACCCTGCAAATCAGGCGGGTTTCACCAAGTCGACGTACGACCTTCGCGCCTACGAGTTGCCGTTCCTGGCCGGTCACCTCGAGCTCGGTCTCGCCTTTGCTCACGCCTTGAGCGGCGTGGACGAATCCGGGCGCCGAGCTCCGAAGAGTCGCGGCTTCGCGGGAAACTTGGTCCACACGATTCCCAAATTCATCAGCGACGACGGCGTCCAGAAGCTCAGCATCCAATACGGCACCGGCCCGGCGCGAACCTTCACTTCGGGATTCGAAACCGTGAGCTTGCCCGAGGGCACGTTCATCCGGCCCGACGAGAACAACTTCACCCGCTTTCGTGTGACGGAGAGCTTCACCGCGAACATGGGGGAGTACTTCTCGGTCGGTCCGGTCGTGATGTTCCAGATGAGCCGAGAAGGTTCCGCAAGCACGGACCAGAAGTGGCTCTCCGCGGGCGCCCGTCCCATCGTTCATTTCACCCGCAACGTGAACCTCGCCGTCGAGGGCGGAGTCGATTGGGTGAAGGACACCGCCGCCGGGAGCCAGGGCGTGCTCGGAAAGATCACGGTGGCTCCCCAAGTTTCCATCAGCAATCGCTGGGCCAGCCGTCCCGTCATCCGAGCCTTCTGGACGGGCGCCTATTGGAGCGACGATTTCGTCGGTCGCGTCGGTGGTCTCGACTACGCGACGGACAAGAACGGCTGGACAGTCGGCGCGCAGATGGAGACCTGGTGGTAAGAGCGGTGAGGGGCAGCGCGCGGCTCTAGAGGCGTGCCTGAGCGAGCGGGAGGCCGGCTTCGCCGATGCCGTCGGCGACGAAGCGCGCCAGGAACCGCGCGCCGTTCTCTTGGAAATGAGTCCCGTCAACGTTGCCGTCGCTCTTCACTAGAAAGAAATCTTCCGGCGTCGGCGCCGGGCAGATCGCTCTGAGGTGAGCGACGGCCTTGGCGTTGAGGTCCGAGACGGCGACGCCTTCGGCGGCGCCGAGCTCGCGCATGGCCGCCGCCCAACTGCCCGTGCCGTTTCCGCCCGTGCAGTACGCCGAATTTCTCGGCGGTGGGGTGACGAGCACGGGTGTCGCGCCTTTCGCGCGCGCGCCGTCGATGTACTGCTTGAGGTACGTTTTGAAGTCGGTTCCGGGCTCGAGATAGTAAGGAATCGACTGGCCGTTCACGGTGTACATCGCGCTTCGATTGCTGTCGTTCGTGCCGAACTGGAAGAGAAAGTAGTCGCCCGAGCGAAGCGCGGTGAGGATCGGAGCGAGCTTGCCCTCGTCGATGAAGCGTCGAGCCGTCTGGCCGCCCGATGCGCGGTTTTGCACGGTGACGCGCGTGTCGAAGAGCGCGTCGAACATCTGACCCCAGCCCGCCTGATCGTTCGGGCTCGCGGTATCCGCATAGGTCGAAACGGTGGAGTCGCCCGCGATGTAAACCGTGACCGCACCGAGCGCCCCGCCCGCTCCACCTCCCGAGCTCGCTCCGCCCTTTCCCCCAGCGCCTGCTCCTCCGACGAGCACTCCACCCGCTCCTGCACCACCCGCGCCGTTCCCTCCAGGGAAAG
>JADMIO010976195.1_pt1 | contig 17252 bp, 12 predicted proteins | sample 8958161 | NCBI WGS metagenome assembly JADMIO01 (sample SAMN16585339, study PRJNA669376) | soil metagenome | isolation source: Crop rotation soil | place: USA: Cullars Rotation, Alabama | collected 2011
GATTGCATGCTGAAATTCCGATTTGGCCAGGTATGCACTGCCTAGACTCGTGAGCACCCTGGAAGCGTCGTAGCGGTCACCTTTCCGGCGCCGCATCTCGAGAGCTTCGCCAAGCGCTTCGATGGCGCGCTCCGGCTCACCGAGCGAAGTCAGAATTCTTCCCAGGCCGGTCAGAGACATCGCCAGGCCACTCGGCTCATCGAGCGTCCGCCGGATGTCGACCGCCCGCTGCGCGCGATCGCGAGCCTTGACATACTCGCTATGCGAATAGAGGGTCCAGGCAGACTGGCTTAAGGCGTAAGATTCCCATGCCGGTTCACCGGCTTTGCGGAATTCGCTCGCGGCAAACTCGAGTTTCTCGATGGCTTCCCGCTGCGCAGCCCGGGACGGGGAGTGCACCAGCACATCCCCTTCGATCCATCCGGCGACAAATCCCGCGATCAAAGTCCGGTCGTGCTCATTCGGGGGCCGAACTACGACGTCGAACTGGTAGGGTCCCGCCTTAGTATTGCCTACGGCGCGCACCTCGACGGTACAGGTCCCCCCCAACCCGGCAATCCACGGAAGGTCCTCTACGCTGCCGTAGCGTACTCGATCTACCGTGGCGAACGTTTTGCCATCGGGCTGGATCAGGCGGATCGCGATGTCCGCATCGGATTGTACCGCTGTGATCCGGACGAACTGTCCGGCCTCGACTGCAAGGCGATACGTATGGACTTGACCGGTGGCGATCTGGCGCGCGACAGGAATCCCAGGGGTCAGCGCCGATGGTTCTGGAGACTGGCCGTAGGCCACAGCGGCGACAAGCATCGCCGGCAGGTGCAATCGGTTCCATTTCGCCCGCTGCCGCATACGCACTTTCTCACATGACTAATGAATCCCGGCCATCGATTGTAGCCGCCATTTTTGACGATTTTCATCATAGTACACACCGGGCAACAATTCCCGAGGGAATCCTGATACAAACCGCCGGTTGGAGTCATTCCTCATCACCCGAATCAAAGGTTCCGATTCGGAAAGCGTAGCCAGGAGACGACCAATGAGAATCCCAGCAACTTTTCTTCGCCTTGTTGCACTGATCGTGTGCGGAATGGCCGGCACCGTGATGGCAGCGGATCCGGTGGGGTTGAGCCTGATCTTTCGCAACGGATCCATGCAACCGATCCAACTTGTGGGTAGCGTTCCGCGATACTTATCCGAAGTCGACATTTTGGTGAACTCGGCGGCGTCGCCACTCGATCTCGGAATTCAGCCTCTGACGCAATCGGGTGAGGCGAGCACGTGGGACTGGTCGGGAGTGCAGATGGTGGAAGAAGACTGGCGGGCGCCCGGAGACGGGACATGGACGCGCCAGCGGTTTTACCGCGGCGCCCGCTGGATGAAGCGATCGAGCATCTTTACGTTGATTCCTCAGAACAACGCGGGCATCATCGTGGGAATACCCCTGGTTGCCGTGGCGGGCAGCGACGATCAGTGGATCCAGCCGGTGGATGATGGCTTCGTGAGGCGTTTCGTAGCGCGCCAGATCGCCACCGGCTGTCCGGCCAAGAACAACTGCGCCGGTGCGCAGTACGTCGCGCAGGCTCTGGTTCAATTGCGTATCAATCAGCATCCGGACCGGTTCGACCAGGCGATTCCGGAAAATGCGACGAAGCTGAGTTTGGTCTGGACAGAGGATGTCCTCCATCCGCGCTCGGTGAACGTTACCCACGCACCGGCATCACAGTTTCCCTTCGGGTACGGACTGCAAGTGCAACTGGCGGCGGCGAATGCTCCGGCAAACGGGCAGTTCTATGTGCCTGGAGAACCGGTGACAGTGAGAATGACTTTCCGCGACGGCGCGGGCGCGCGCCTGCATCCAGTGGGTTCGCTGCCGACGTACGGTCAGTTCGTCCGCGGAGAGGTCTCGAGCGGGCTGCGATACTTCGACCCTAGCCTGTCGCCGACCCTTTACTACGCGCTGAAGCATCGCGAGTCCAACACTTCGATCAACCTGCTCGGGCCGACCAACAAGCTCAAGACACCAAAAGGCATCGTATCGCTCTTCCAGTTCTTCGATCCGCAGATCGTGTTCGCTTCGGTGCCGCTCGATGGCTACTCTGCCGTCGCGAATACGGTGCCGGCGGCTGGGATCATCTTCGGAGGATTGTCCAACCCTGCGATATGGGACACGCCGGTGCCCGATACGACGACATTTACCATTCCTTCCGATGCACTTCCGGGAACCTATGTGTCCGGAATGAAGATCCGCCGCGAGTTTGGCGGAGAGGCCCTGAATGTCTCCGGGAATATGCAGATTCAGGTAGGCACGGCGACCGCTACGGCGTTCAGCCCGGGAACAGGACCGTGCACCAGTTGCCATACGAATACGTCCGCCATCGGCAAGGTGCTGCATGGCCAAAGCGACCGCCGGACCTGCTACGGCTGCCATGCCGCGCTCGATTTCGAGCCCGATAATGCGCTCGATATCCGGGTCCACACGGTGCACGACCGGTCGAACCGATTCCCCGGAAGCATGCAAAACTGCTCGCTTTGCCACGTGACGGCCCCAACCGGTGCGGCGCGCGGCTTGTTGCCCTGAGGGCGGGAATCCCCGCCCTTATTTTCGGATGTCGAAACGATACTCGCCCACCAGTTGCTCCGGCGCCGCCGAGTACAATCTCGCCCGGTAGGAGCCAGGCGAGAGCCGCGCCGCCGGTACGCTGGCGGCGAGCGCGCCGTAGCCGTTCCGGACGAGACCTTCCACCGTCACGACAGGGCTGCCCGAAACAGCAGCGATTTCGAACCGGTAGCTCTTCGCCGCAGAAGCGGATGGCGGCTCCACCCATAAGGCCACGCTATCCGCCCCTGGCGGCACCGTCACCGCTGGGGGATTGGCGGATCGAGTGGCTTCCAGCATCACCAATGGAAGATTTGGCTCCGAACGGGCGGGCCGGGCGAGAGCGAGCTTAGCGCCATTGAGGTCGTTTTCCAATCCAGCGGCACGCGCCGCAGCGGCGTTGGCCTGCTCTCGAAGTCGCGGCACTTCGATCAGCATCGCCCAGCCCGAAAAGCCCGCAAGCGCGACCGAAGCTGCCGTCGGGAGAGCCCAAACCCAGCGCGGCGCAGCGGGTCGCGGAGCGGGCAGGACGCCGATACGGGCGGCCTCCCTTACGCCATCGGTAAAGCTCTGCAGCGTCCGGAGCTGCTCAAAGCATTCATCGCAGACATAGCAGTGGTCCTCGAATGAGGCGCGCTCCGCTTCACCCAGGCGGCCGCGCAGGTAGGCTTCGGCGATCTCGTTGTCGCGCACCTGGTCATGTGTCATTCGCATGCTCCGCTGATCGCCCTTGTAACAAGAATGACGGCAATCGTACATTTGTATCGCGCAAACCTCATGGGCGGGGCCTTTCGGTGAGCCGCTGATAGAAGTCGCGAAAGCTCTTGAGTGCGCGCGACTTGACCAATCGCACGCGTTCGGCGTCGATACCCAGCCGCTGGGCGATCTCATCCTTGGAGAGTTCATCGTAATAAAACAGCCGAAGGATATCGCGTTCCCGCGGCTTCAGGCGCTCGAGGACCTTTTCGATGGCCCGCGAGCGAGCTGGGTCCGGAAGCGGCGCAGCGTCGGCGGCAACGTCGCGTTCGCCAAGAGCCTCGGCTCTAGTCTCGCTGCGCCGGCACTCATGAATCACATTGCGGGCTGTAACGGAGACGAATCCCGGCAGAACATCTGGGGAAGCGATCTTTCCCGCGCGAACGGCTTGCATCACGCGCATCAGGGTTTCGTTAGCGACATCCTCGGCGGCGTGCGATCGAAGCTCACGCATCGCGAAAAAGTAGATGCGCCGATGGTATGCCTGATGCAGGTCCGAGACGATCTGTTCGTCCGATTCCAGTAGGAAGGTTCCTCATGCAGATTCTACAACTACGCGTCGCGGAGCCCCCTGCGGAAGCGTACCAAGCCTTGAATCAGCGCGGTTGCCACCGGATTGTCCGGTTCCGTGCAGGCCTGGCTGCGTCGCCGCCAGAAACAATGTCATAGAACTCGGGCGAGCATGAACTCCTCTGAAGCACTGTCGCAGATCTCGGTTTAGCATTGCACAACCCCTACCGCACCATATCGCGAGCATACGACCGCCCAGGCAAGGAAACGACCGGATCACTCGACGGCGCGGATGCTGATCCGAAATTGTGTCTGAAGGGTCGCATTAGGCTCGCGCCGTCCTCAAAGATCGGCCGGTCAACGCGCCCGTAGCCGATCGAGATTACGGCGGGCGGCGTCGTGGGCGGGATTGATCTTGAGCGCGGCTTCGAACTGCTCGATGGCGCCTGCGAGGTCGCCGTTGCGGGCCAGCAAGGTTCCGAGATTGCTGCGCAGGTCGGCATTGGCGGGATCGAGCGAGACTAGCTCCCGGTATGCCGCAAGAGCGGCGGCGAGCCGGCCCTCGGGAACAGCGGCGGCCGCGAGATCGGCAAGCACGCCGACGAGTTGCGTGCGCGCTTCGCGGTCGGCCGGGTTGGCGGCGAGCACGGTGCGGAATTCGGCGGCGGCTTCGTCGAGCTTGCCCTGGGCCGCGAGCGCCGCCGCAAGGTTGAAACGTGCGCTGGCGTAAGACGGCCGGAGGCGAAGCGCCTGGCGAAATTGGACGATGGCATCGTCGGGCCGCCCTGCGAGTTGGAGCGCGGCGCCAAAATTGTTGCGCGCCTGCGGTTGCGCGGGTTCGAGGCGTAGCGCCTCGGTGAAATGCGCGATGGCGCCGGCGCTCTGCTTCCGGCTCAGCAGCAGAGTGCCCAGTCCAAGCTGGGATCCGGCATCGAAGGGGTTGCGCTCGATCCGGTGACGCAGCAGCGCTTCCTGCAGCATGGGGCGGGGATCGGCCCCTTCCCGGCCAACTACCTGGAGCCAGAGATGGCCCATCTCATCGGTAGACTGATTGCCGGCGGTTACACGTCGCGGAGGCTGATTCGGATTGCGAGGATTGGCAGCGGAGTTGTCGTAATGGAAGCGCATCGACACCACCGTGCCGCGGGGCAGAAACAGCGGAGCGCGGTAGGAATAGACGCCCTGCCAGTTGATGTCCCATTGCGGAATGCGGACCAGCCAACGCCGCGAGCCATCAGGCAATGTTGCCCACGCTTCCAGCAGCCGCCCGAGGTAGTGGGCGTGCGGGTACACGGCGAGCACGTCGACGTCGGCCGGAAGGCTGAAATCTTCCGAGATCAGAAAATCCGGCGCGCCGGGCGGGATGTCGATGGCGCGATCATTATCCAGCTTCAGCAGCATCGGAAAACGAGTGGGCGGTTGATCGGTGAAATAAATGCCGACCACCGGTTGGACCGATTCGGGCTTGCCGGAAGGCTTCAGGTGCGCATTCACCACGAGGTCGGTTCCGGGATCGAGCCGCCACGCCATGCCATCCGGCTCGACACGCGGAGTTCCCCCGGGCTTCCAAAAGAGGAAGTGGCTGTCGGGGTCGAAGGTATCGGACTCGAAGGAAAGGTCCATGCCAGGAAATCCCGCGCCAGGGGACTCCTCGCGCTCCCGGCTCGACCGGGCGCGGTCGAGCACGAGATTGGCATGATGTACCACGCGGGCGTTGCCGGGCCTGATCTCAATGGCCTTGACGAAGCGCGGCTGCGAGAGATTGGACGCGAGGACGAAGTTCCAAAAGATGTCCGGCCCTTCGGCTGGAAGCGATGCGGGCTTGGAAGCCTGGAGGATGAGGTCGGGAGTCCCGAGCTGCCACTCCTGGCGCGGCTGTCCGGAGCGTTGGACGGCGCGCGGCCCCTCCGGCGCCCCGGCGCGCACCCATTCGCCAATCGAGTTGATCTGTGCGTCAGTAAGACGGCGCTCGCCCGAGAACTCGCCGTATCCGGCCTCGGGCAACCACGGCGGCATGTAGCGCCGCGCAGTGACGGCGGCGATCTGCGCGGCGTGGCGTCGCGCGTCATCGTAGGTAAGCAGGGAAAACGGTCCCTGCTGGCCTGGACTATGACAGGAGGCGCAGTGCTCACGTAGGATCGGCGCGATTTCGCGGTAGGTCACAGCGGACCACGCGGGCGCCGCGAGAGTGAGCGCTACCAGCGTGATCCGCAGCATGAACCTGTGATGCCTACTCGGGGTCGGCTCGCACGAGCAGATGCTGCTCGAACGTCACCGGAAGAGTGCCCTTGGGCCCGCTGATGGTGCCGAGGGTCTTGCCGTTGACGTAGTCGACAATCTTGTAGCGGCCCGGCGCGAGACCCCGCAGCTCGATATTGCCGGTAAACGTCGGCGCGTAGAACGCGTAGAACATCTTGCCGGATTTCTTGACGGCGTGCCCTTCCGGGCGATCGAACCCGATATCGTAGAGCGCGCCCTGATACTCGCCGCGAGAGAGCATGTTCGAGTTGTACAGGCCGATCCACTTCTCAAAGATGGGCTCCCTTTCGGGCGTGAGATCGCGCCGTGGACGCGCCGCCGATCCGGGCGGCCAGGTGAACTCGGTGCCGACCACGCCGCCGATGCCGAGCGTGGAAGCGAAGTCCAGACTCTGGTCGCTAAGCTCGACGTGGTCGCCGAAGTAGGCGATGCCGTCGCCGTGCAGCGCTTTGAGCGATTTGCCCTTGGTGCGGACCTGCCACGAACTACCTCCTCCACCGGGCGCCCTGGTCGGGTCGGACGCGACGGTCATGTTGACCCCGGGAAGGGTGTAGAAGTTGAACGAGGTTCCGCACGGGCAGAATTCGACCAGGGCATCTTTCTTGATGCTGCGCGCGGTGTCGTAGATCATTTTGAAAAACGCGGGCAGCGCCTCAACCGATTCTTCCGGGCGCGCGTGCTTGTGGGCCGGGTTGTAGCAGGGAGGCACGGCGTTCATGTGCTGGCCGTCAAGCTTGAGCCCGTCGTAGCCCCAGTCGCGAAACATCTTGACCACGAGCGCGCGGTGATAGTCGATTGTGCCCTTGTCCGCGGGGCAGAAATACCAGTCGTTCCAGTAAGAGATCTTTTGCTGCGAGCCGTCCGCGTTCAGCAGGAGACGCTCGGGCTGAGATTTGAAGATATTGGAATCGGGCTTGCCCGCCAGCGGCGCCCACCAGAGCTGCGCGCGGAATCCGTTGGAGTGAATCTTGTCGACCAGCGCCTTCATGTCGCGATCGCCATTGGGGAACTTCGCAGGCAGCAGCGCCCAATCGCCTTCGTTGGTCTGCCAGCCGTCATCAACGCCCACCCACGTGAAACCGATCTTCTTGACGATCGGCAGCGCGTCTTCAATCTGCTTGGGCGTAAACGGCTTGCCATAGCCCCAGCCGCACCAGATGGCGCCGAACGCGCTATCGGGAGCGGGATCGAGCTTGAACCCGCGACGCTGCATCACCGCGCTGTAGTCCTTCAGTGTCTGGAAGTAGTCGCCCTGATGCACAGATACAAAGCTGGGAAATGCGTCGACCGATTCATTGGGCTTCAGCGTGGAATCAGACTTGAAGCTGAGGGCGACGGTGGCATGTCCGGCATCGGGCATCGTGATCGGAAGCGAGACCAATTTCGGCGCGCGTTCGATGTGTCCGATCGCGAGACCGGCGTCGCGCCGCCATACATCGGCGATCGGAGTCCCTCCTCCGTAATCGGTGGAGTTCATGCCGAGAAAATTGTCCTGCTTGAAACCTGCCTTGAGCGCTACCACCCAATCCAGCCGCTGGCGGTAGGAGCCGGCCTGATACGACCAGAACGCGGGTTCCGGAGCACCCGGAGCGGCATTGACGGTGTACGCGTGGCTGGTCCACCCGGAGAGCTTGACCGGCGACGATCCTTTGTTGGTGTAACGGACGGTATAGAACGCCATGCGAGGCGTCTCATCATAGAGGGTGACCGTGACGGTCTTTTGCACAGTGCCCGAAGTGCCGGTAAGGGTGAGGCGGCGGCCTCGGCCGCGATCGTCGCGGACGCTGTCGACCTTCTGGGAGGCGAGGGTGAAGTCGCGGAGATCGGACCCGCCGGCGGCCACAAACTCGGAGGCGCCGAACGGAGTAAGCGCGATGTCCTTCCCATCGAAACGCGCGATGACCCGGCTGTAGAGCTTGTTATCGAACTCGATGCGGAGATTCTTCGACTCGATTAACGGGTCGGCGGCGAGGGCCGGCAGTGCGGCCAGGAACAACAGGGCGGAAACTCGGGACATTGCCCCTCCTTAAGGGTCCATTATATAAGCCGTGGTGCGTGGGCGGGCTACAGGAGTTTCGACTTCTCTAAAAAGTCGCGGCGATCGACGATGTGGTAGAACTTCGCTGAAGATCCGCCGCCGCTGAGATGGACCACCAGTTGTTCGAGCACTTCGCCCGAGTCTTGCGCCGAAACGCCGGTAGTTCGAAGGTATCCGCTATTGCGCAGGCGTATCAGCAGTTCCGAAAGCGTGTATCGGCCCTCAAGCGTCAGACCGCCAGCACGATGCGATCGGCTGACGAGGTATTGCACCAGCAGCAGTTCATCGAAGAGCATAGGCGCGAGAAAGAGGCGCTGTTGATCGAGTTCCCAGCCGGCCTCTACACGGCGTGAGCGGCGAATCATCCGTAGACCGTCGAACGCCGCCGCCCAATCGGACTTGGGCTCGATGCGCTCCAGATAGTGGCGCGAAACGTCGCGCAGCCAAGTGGGATCATCGAGGTCGAGCGAGCCGCTGATTTTTTCCAACCACTCGAAAAAGGCGTGCTGGCGGGTGACTTTCTCTTCGATAACCGCGAATTTGTCGCCGGTTTTGGGCAGGCACTTGATAAGGTCGCGGCGCGCGGCGTCGGTCGGTTTACCGCCTTCGATGCGATAGGTCATGAGGCGGGCATGACGGGATGCTTTCGACCCGCAGAAAGGGCAATCCTTGCGAATGGGGTCTTTAGCGAACCACGGCCGGCCGGGCGCGGGGGAGTCCAACTCGGCGACCGACGGTGTGTATGCACGGATCTCGCGAAGGGCAGCGGTTCGGGTGAGGTTGAGTTGGTGCAGGAAAATGTCGGTGACACAGGCGAGGCAGAGCCATTTCTCGGAAACGGTCGCGGTGTCGGGCGGGAAGGCAGAGAGATCGAGCGGGGGGAAGGCTTGCCTCGCCGGCTTGGCGGGCTTGGCTGGCTTCGGCTTCGCGGATGCTTTGCGGGCCTTGGCCGCGTTAGTGGCGCTGGCCCGTTTGGCCGGCGGCTTTTTCACCGGTTTTTTCACCGTTTTTGTCGCGGTCTTCTTTTTGGCTTTAGTGGCCGGCATGCAGACTCTTCTTCAGGTTTATCAGGAAAAACGGGTGTCGTTTGGCTTGGAGCGCATGAAGATCGTATAATAGTCCCCAAGTTTCCAAAACCTGGGAGGTTAAACATGCGCCGTTTGCATGGCTTCGGTATTGCCGTTCTGTGTCTTTTTCTGGCCGCTCCGCTTGTGGCCCAAACCGTTCAAGCTACGATCACTGGTCGGGTACTCGATTCTTCGGGCGCCGGCGTGCCGGGTGCTCCGGTGCAGGTGAAGAACATCGAGACCAATCAGGTCACGGCGTTGGTGTCGGATCGCGGAGGGCAGTACACCGCCCCATACCTGCGGCCGGGCACCTACAGCATCACTGTGGAAGCGCCGGGCTTCAAGAAATTGCTCCGTGAAAATCTGGTCCTGAACATCGCGCAGACCGTAACCGTCGATTTGACGCTCGAAGTCGGGGGCGTGACCGAACAGGTGACGGTGAGCGCGGACGCTCCGCTGCTCGAAACTGCGAAGGCGGACCGCGGCGGCATTATCGACCGCGAGCGCGTGCATGAGCTTCCGCTGAACGGGCGCAATCCGTTCATGCTGGCAAAGCTGGTGGGCGGCGTGAACTTCAACGGACAGATCATCTGGGAGCGGCCCTTCGATAACGGCGCCATCGCCAACTGGAGCGTCAACGGCGGCCGGGCCTCATCCAACGAGTTTCTGCTCGATGGCGCGCCGAACAACTCGCAGGCGGGCAGCAACAATATTGCGTATGTGCCGCCCGTGGATTCCGTGCAGGAGTTCAAGATCCAGACCAATTCCTACGATTCGCAGTACGGCCATACCGGGGGCGGCATCATCAATGTGTCGCTGAAGAGCGGCACCAACCAGTTGCACGGCACGGTGTACGAATTCCTCCGGCGCAAGCAGTTGGACGCCAATTCGTTCCAGAACAACGCACAGCGCCTTCCGAAAGATGCCCACTACCTCGATCAGTTCGGCTGGCAGGTGGAAGGACCCATCTTCATTCCGAAGATCTATGACGGCCGCAACAAAAGCTTCTTCATGTTCAATTACGAAGGTTACCGCGAGGGAACGCCTCGGCCGCAGACTCTTTCGGTTCCGGCCAAGGAGTTTCTGGACGGCGATTTCTCGAAGAACGTCGACGGCCAGGGACGGCAGATCGTGATTTACGATCCAGGCACCGGGCGGGATGTGGCGGGAGTATGGACACGCGAGCCGTTTGCGCTAAACCGGATTCCGGCGAACCGGCTCAACCCGATCGCGAAGAACATTCTGAGCTTCTTTCCTGCCCCTAACACGAGGACCGGGGCCAATGACTACACCGTGCAGAATTACTTCTTCGCGGGTGGGGACGCGCTCGACAAGGATCGCTTCTACAACCTGGTGATCAAGTTCGACCAGCAGTTCGGCAGCAAGCACCACCTGTTCTTCCGGCACGGCAGCAACGATCGTACGCAGATGGCCTTTGACAACAGCAACTCGATTATCGGGCCGGGCGCGCGGGGCTCGCTGCCGGAAAAGCGGGTCAACGACGCGTACGTGCTCGACTGGGTCGGGATTGTGACGCCTCGGACAGTGGCCAACATGCGCGTGTCGTTCGCGCGCTATCTGGACCAAGACCGGGCGGACCAAAATCAGGGCTACGACCTGACCAAACTCGGATTCCCGTCGTCGCTCGCCGCCCAGATTCCCGGCGGACCGTTCTTTGGCGTTTACGGAATCAGCGATTATCAGACGCTCGGCCAATATCCGACCGGGAGCATCACCAACACCTGGTCCGCGCAGCCGAATGTCAGCTTCACCCAGGGCGCGCATTCGCTGAAGGCGGGCGCCGATCTGCGCTGGATCCAGTACATTACCACCAGCCTGGGTAACCCGCTCAACCTCAGCGCCAGCCGCGCCGCCACCCAACGCGACTATACACGCGCGGACGGTCTGAGCGGGAATACCGCGGCTTCGTTCCTGCTGGGCACCCTCAGCGGAGGCAGCTCGGATTTCAACTCGCTGCCTACCTACATGTATCGCTACTTCGCGCCGTGGGTACAGGACGACTGGCGCGTGACCAGGCGCCTGACAGTCAACCTCGGCTTCCGTTGGGACTTCAACATCCCGGCCAATGAGCGCTTCAACCGCTTGAATCGCGGCTTCGATCTCGACCTGGTGAACCCGGTGGATAAACAGATCGACCGCACCAAGTTCCCTGGTTTCCCGACGGTAAAGGGCGGACTGCTGTTTGCGGGCGTGAATGGCGTACCCCGCAACGCCGCTGACACCTATAAGAAGGCGCTGCAGCCGCGGTTCGGCTTCGCCTATCAACTGAACTCGAAGCTGGTCATGCGCGGAGGCTGGGGCCGGTATTACAGCAACCCCAGCAATTCGTACCTGCAAAACACCGGGTTCAACGCGTCGACTTCAGCAGTAACTTCGCCCGACGGCGGCCGCACCCCGACCGAGAATCTGTTAAACAACCCGTTTCCTGGCGGTTTGACACAGCCCACCGGCGCTGCGCTTGGGCCGCTCACGTTCCTGGGCCGGGGCATCAGCTTCGTAACGCCGGATTTCAAGCTGCCTTATGTGAACCAGTTCTCGTTCGGTTTCCAGTACGAACTGATGGGAAACACTAAGATCGAAGCCAGCTACGTGGGGAGCCGCAGCATGGATTTGCAGTCCAGCACCGGCATCAATACCTACGACTTGGCATTCCGCAAGAGCTGCAACATCATGGAGGGCGGCAATCCGCTGTTCTGCGATCAATTGCTGCCGAATCCATTCGTTGGCATACCGGCGTTCGCGGGTACGGCGTCATTCTCGAATGCCACGCTCTCGCGGGCCACGCTGGCGAATCCGTATCCTGCGTTCGGTGGACTTACACAGCAGATGCGGAATGACGGCAAGATCTGGTACAACTCGCTCCAGGTCACGTACGAAGTCAGAATGAAGAAGGACCTGAACCTTCTGGCAAATTACACTCTGTCGAAGTCGATCGACCAGGACGGATCCTACAACGACTATCAGCAGCGGATCCTGCAGCGCAGCGTTTCTCAGTACGACCGTCCACACAACATCACGGTGGCGAGCGTCTACAACCTGCCGTTCGGCAAGGGAAAACGCTTCATCAACTCCTCGAACGGGGTGGTCAGCCGGCTCGTCGGCGGCTGGCAGAATACGGTGACCTTCACTTACACTTCGGGGTTGCCCTGGTCGCTGCCCGGCAACGTTCTTTACCTGAAGGACGCGACGCTGACAGATATCGACTGGTCGGCGCCGATCGTTCGCGGCATCAAGCCCTGCGTGGCGCAGTGGAACGACAACGGAAGCATCACCATGCAGAGCTTCAGCACCGCCTACGGATGCACCGATTACAACTTCCTGATCACGCCGCGGTACGCGCCGCGATTCACCCCGGCCCGCGACCCGCGGCTTCGCATGAACAGCCCGGCCACGGCCGACCTTTCGCTCAACAAGGTGACGCAGATCAACGAACGGATGCGGGTCCAGTTCCGTGCGGAAGTCTTTAACCTCACCAACACCTTCTGGTTCGGGCGCCAGCAGTTCAACAGCACGGCGACCAACGCGGCGTTCGGAACGCTGACTAAGTCGTCGCTCGCATTTACCAACACCAATCAGCCCCGCTATGTGCAATTGGGACTGAAGTTCCTTTGGTAACTCTCCGATTACGCCGATGGTGGCCGGCCGCCCTGGTGGTGGCCGGCGCCTCGGTCCTCCAGGCGCAACCCAAGTTTGAATTACAGGCACATTCTCCACGTTTCTGGACGTTGTTCGACCGCGACGCCAAGCTGACCAAAGTCGCCGGCGGCTTCAAGTTCACCGAGGGACCGGTGTGGGACCCGCGTGGCAAGTTCCTCTACGTCAGCGACAACCTGCTCAACGCGATCTTCAAAGTGTGGCCCGACGGGCGCAAACAGACCCTGGTGGAAATGGGCGATCCCGATGGCAGCACGTTCGATCGCGACGGGCGCTTTATCACGACCGCCAGCGTGCTTCGGGCGATCGTGGAAGTTCGGCCCGATGGAACCCTCCGCAACATCGTCGACCGCTACGAGGGCAAGCGCCTGAACACGCCCAACGATATTGTGCTCGGGCCGGATGGAGCGCTGTACTTTACGGATCCGACGCTCGACCTGGTCAAAGGCGAAAAACAGGATCTCCCGTTTCAAGGAGTCTACCGGCTTGCCCGCGACGGATCTCTCAAACTGCTCAGCAAGGATTTCGGGCAGCCCAACGGGATCGCGTTTTCGCCGGACGGGAAACGGCTGTTTGTCGACGACACGGAGCGCAAGGACATCCACGTGTTCGACTTCGCCGGCGGCGAGGTCCGGAACAAGCGACTGTTCGGCAAAGAAGAAGGCGAAGGCGGCGTGCCGGACGGTATGAAGTTCGACCGTGGCGGCAACCTGTTCGTCACGGGACCCAAGGGAATCCGGCCGGCAACCACATAGGAACCATCGTTATGCCCGAGGAAACCGCGAACATGGCTTGGGGCGACGACGATTACCGAACGCTGTACATCACCGCAAGCACATCGGTCTATCGCATTCGGACCAAAGTGCGCGGTTTCATCCCACGGTAGCTCGCTGTACGTGTTACGCGGTCCCCGCCCGCAACACGCTCTCAATGCGGATTGCGGTGCGAATCAGCCGTGACTCCTGGTTATGGCCGGCCGATAGTTGAAGGCCGAGCGGCAAGGCGTTTCCAACCGGCATCGGAACCGTGATTGCAGGATTTCCCAAACTGGTCCAGGGAGAATTCATCCGAGGATCGCCCGTAGTAGAGAGGCCCGCCGGCGCCCCGCCCGGTGCGGCAGGGGTCAGGATTACAGGAGTGGCCTGCAACAGCTTGGCTACTTTCGCGCGGCAGTCGGCGAAGAATCTCCTGGTTTCCTCGTATTGGCCGGCGGTAAGTTTCAGGCCATCTCGCACCAGGTCGGCGATATCCGCAAGCCGGTCGCCATGCTCCTTGAAGCGCTGCTCGTGGAATCGGGCGCCCTCATAAAACATTACCAGCCGATTCCCTGTGTGGAGTTTAGCGAGCATGTCCGCAATATCGATGGACTGAACTTTCATGCCGGCGCGGCGCAGCGATTCCACTGCAGTCCGGAACGCCGCCGCCATGGGGGCCTCCACGTCGGGCAGGGGATCGGGCGCGGCCAGGGCGAAGTCTTCGGTCGAGCCCGCGCCATGCCCCAGAGATTCCCATAAGGCGAGCATGTCCGCCGCGGTATGCGTGAAAAAGCCAAGAGTGTCCAGGCTCTTCGCAAGTTGCAGGACCCCATCGGTTGGAAGCAGTCCGTAGGTCGGCTTGAATCCGCAGACGCCGCAGTAGGAGGCAGGACGAATCACGGAACCGCCCGTCTGGGTACCGATAGCGAAGGGCGCCATACCGGCGGCGACCGCGGCGGCGGACCCGCTGGAACTCCCGCCCGGTGTGTGCGCGGTGTTGCGCGGATTTCGCGTAGGTCCCGGAGTCCGATATGCAAATTGTGTGGTGCGAGTCTTACCAAGCAGGACGCCGCCGCGCCCCCGCAGGTCGCGGACAATCCAGGCGTCGGACGTCCCCGTTCGTCCCTCGTATACCGGCGATCCGTAAGCCGTCGACAATCCTTTGGTCTCGATGATGTCTTTCACACCGAACGGAATTCCAGACAGCTTCCCGGCTCCCGTGGACGCTTGTGGCGAGACCTGAACCCAGGCCTGAATCGGTTGATCCATTTCGCGAATACGGTCAACCAGGGACTTCAAGGAAAGCTCGCGAGTTGCCGGCGAAGCCCCGGACCATTGGCGAAAAGTTTCGAGACGGGCGGGGTCGCCGGCTGCACCGGCGCGCGCCGCGGCCATGCCGGTAATGAGGAATGTCCGTCGATGCATTCACAGCTCCTTGGAGTCGCTTGGCGACAGCGTAGCACAGCGTAGTGCCGTGGTCAGATCCAGCCGCGCACCTTGTAGTAGACGATTTTGGTGGCTTCCCGGACCAAGTCGAGAAACGCAGGCCAACGGCCGGCCCAGGAATCGGCGCGAAGCGTAACGTCGGGGCATGGCCTCAGCGCAACCTTGAGTCCAGCCTTCTCGAACACCCGGCGCGCCCGGAACATGTGATAGTCGCTGGTCAGGAGGACGAGCGATCCCTGCGAACCTTCGAGCAGGCGGGACAGGAAGACCGCGCTGTCCCGTGTGTTGAGCGATTCGGCCTCCACGCGGATGGCTTCGGATGGAACACCGTGGCCGAGCAGAAAGTCGCGCATCGGAAGCGCGGGGGCCGGATTGCCGCCGCCGCTCACGATGATCTGACGAAAGCCACCCTTTTTCCACGCGCGTACCGCATAGACCGCGCGCCAATACGAGTTGAGTCCGAGGACGGAGTCGTTCTGCGCCGAGCCGGTAAGGACGATCAGGGTGTCTCCGGTCGGACTGTCGAACGGCGCCGAGAGACGGCGGCCGGCCCAGTGCACTACCGGAGTGAAGTGGACCACGGCTAGCGTGAAGATCGCGACGCGGACAGCCCACTGGCCGAAGACAAGCAAGCGGGGGCTTCTTCCGTGGGCAGCCGGCATCGAAGAGTACGTTTCAGAGTAACGCAACCTTCACAGACAGTCGTGTCACGCGCCGCGCAGTGCGCGGCTGCCAAAAACGAAGCGGGAATGCATTGACTTCCGCGTGGATTCCGCTAATCTCAAACAAAGGCCGCTTATCATGCGCAAACTGGCTGTAGTCAATATGAAAGGCGGCGTGGGCAAGACCACCACCGCCATCCAGATCGCCGCCGGCCTCGCCGATCGCGGCGCTCGCGTCCTGCTGCTCGATGCGGACCCCCAAGGCAACATCGCACACACACTGCGGGTCCGGCCCACGCACACCTTCGAAGAGATGATGACCGGAGACGCTACGTTCGAAAGCGCTGTGCTCCGGAACGTGCGGCATAGCCTCGATGTGGTGGCATCCACTCCGGCAGGCTTCGCCCTCGAGCGTCGTCTCGCCGGGGAGACCCAGCGGGAGACGATCCTGGCGCGGCGCATGCGCGGCGTCGTGGGGTACGACGTAATTGTGATCGATAGCTCGCCCGCGATGAACCTGACCACTTACAATGCGCTGCTGCTCGCCGAAGAGCTCGTGATTCCGGTCGGGATGGATTTAATGGCAGTGATTGGGGCGCGCCAGACGCTGGCCGGAGTGCAGCAGGTGAAGGAGCTTTGGCCGGACCGACGCCTGGATCTTCTGGCTGTGCTGCCTGTGTTCGTCCACAATGGCAATCACGCCACCAAAGCAACCTTCGAAGCTCTTGATGCCGATCCCCTGTTGAGCCCGCGTGTGGTGCGGCCGGGCATTCGCCAATGCATCGATCTGAACTACGCGGCGGCAAGCCATCAGACGATTTGGGAGTATGCGCCGCGCAGCCGCGCCGCGGAAGATTACAGCGCGTTCCTGGATTTCATCGAGAAGTCTCAACCCGGAGAGCAAGATGCCCGATACGACCGACCCGCGGAAGCGTTCGCCCGCGCCCAAGCGGCAGCGTCGCTCCAAGCCGAAGTTTGAAGTTCCCGCCGAAACGGGTGATCCGCAATCGGCAGGCTGGGCCTACCGCGAAGACGCAGCGCCTCGCGTACCCGCTCCCGAGGCGGCGCCGTTAGCAGTTCCGGAGACTCCGATTGCAGCCGCGGCACCAGCGGCGGCACCACCCACGGTGACAGAGCCTGTGCGCGATCTCCCTCAATCGGTCCCGCAGACTCCTCTGATTGTGAGCGCCTTTTGCCTGGTCGCCGCCGGCTTGAGCATGATGACCATGGTAGCGCTGATTCCCGTGAATCTCTTCGCGCGCACCCTCGGAGCGGTTCGCCGCTGAGCTAATTGCCGAAGCAGTAAAGCGCGCCCCGAGTCCGCAAATACAATCGCTGATCGACCGGCGCCGGCGTCGCAAACACCGGATCGTCCATATCGTTCACCGCTAGAATCTTCCAGTCGGCCCCCGCCTGGATGACGACGACATGTCCCTTTCCAGCACAGTGGGATCCGAAGCTTGGAATTCACGTGACTTGAAGTCG